>Ga0308161_1000248_pt1 | contig 110954 bp, 97 predicted proteins | sample PhyFR2_FD_201034 | JGI IMG/M metagenome (GOLD analysis project Ga0308161, IMG submission 201034) | Phyllosphere microbial communities from UC Gill Tract Community Farm, Albany, California, United States - DLSLF.R2 | ecosystem: Host-associated > Plants > Phyllosphere > Unclassified | place: USA...
AACTAATAAATTTTATTAACATGACCAAATCTTTTTTCAAAAAATTTAAATCGCTTTTTATAGTCTCAATTATCTCCTGCTCCCCTAACAACTCTCATTGTTTAGGACTGCAAAAGTAGAAAAACTTCTATAACGCACCAAACTTTATTACACTTTTTTTAACATAATATACCTAACTACCTGAATACAGGTGAGAAAAATTTAATATTATGTTCACATTGCAAAGACGGCACTCTTTTTATATCCTCTATATATCGCTCTACACCCTTTAAAAACCGTGGTTTTCTTTTAAGCATTTGCCGGAACAGGCTCTTTCCAGAAGCCCAAACACTCTTTTTTAGCATTATTTCCTTCTTTATATATACGTGGAAAAGAAAAATCCGGCACAAAGCCGGATCTTATATACTATATATATGTATTAATAATGATTCACTATTATATATAAGCATCAATAAATAATAATTTCATCTGTGAACAAATATCCTTTCTTTGTATTAGGAGCTATAATTTTCAGATATCTTGCCTGTACCGATGTTTTTAATTTTAGCTCAAATCGTTTAAAAGTTAATTTCGACTCTGTCTCCGGGATATCATTTTTTACAATTCCAATTTCTTTATATGCTACTCCATCATCTGAAACCAAAACTTTCATTTCTCCGGGCATATAAACTCCCGGACCAATAATTTGCATAAAGCGCATAGCAACTGTATTAAGCGTTTCCTTTTTTTCAAAATCAACCACAACATCTACATCTTTAGTAAAGCCCTGCCATTGCTTATCATGATAAGTCAATCCGCCAAAAACACCATTCGTTAATGTTTGTTCCTTCTGAGCTTCATAACCATCCCATTTATTATTATAAGTTACTTTTTTTCCAATTGCTTTATGAATATCTATATCCAGATCTAAAATCGGACCTGTTTTTATACCATTCATAAAATATGCAGCTTTAACTTTTGCAGACTGATTCAGAATAAAAGGTTCCTTATATATTAAGGATTCATTTGTTGGCTCTTTACCGTCTAATGTATATCTTATATTCTCAGGATTCATTTGCTCAGTAACCAAACTCACCTTATTAGTTCCGGATGAGGAATCAAATTTCACTATACTATATATATTATAGGATGGCCTGTAATAATTCACCTGAAATTGTTGTAGAATTTTATAATGAGACTGTAGTCTTTTGGTAAAATCCTGAATGTTTTTATTCTCGAAAGCCGTCCAGTTCACTTCAGCCAGTGCAAGAGCTCTGGGAAATACCATATATTCTACATGTTCTGTTGTCGGAATATATTCGGCCCACAGGTTTGCCTGCGCCCCCAACACATGTTTAGCTTTTTCTTCTTTCAAAACTGCAGGAACCGGATTATAAGAATATACTTTGTCCAAAGGCAAATATCCGCCTATTGCCTCAGGTTGAGTTCTGGGATCGGTTTGATAGCTGTCGAAATACAGAAACTCTCCGGGAGTCATAATTACATCATGCCCCGCATTAGCTGCAGCTATACCTCCCGACTCCCCTCTCCAGCTCATCACAGTAGCTCCGGGTGTTAATCCGCCATCTAGAATTTCATCCCAACCTATAAGCTTTCGCCCTTTTGACTGTAAATATTGATCCATTTTGCGAATAGCATAACTCTGAAGTTCATCAACAGACTTTAATCCTTCCTTTTTCATTAAGGCTTGATCTTTCGGGCAGGAAGCCCAATGTTTTTTATCCGCTTCATCCCCACCTATATGTATATATTTAGACGGGAAAATTTCCAGCACTTCATCTATTACGTTCTGAAGAAATTCAAATGTCTTAGGATTTCCAATACAAAATTCGCTTTGAGTATATGGTTTCCCGGAGCATGATAATTCCGGATAAACAGCCAATACTTCCTCGCTATGCCCTGGCATTTCTATTTCTGGTATTATATTTATACCTCGATCAGCAGCATATTTTACTAATTCTTTTGCTTCTTTCTGCATATAAAAGCCTCCACTTGCATTAGGACTCCCTTGTTCTGTATACTGACGCCCATTTTGCCACCAGTCTTTCCAATTTGCATGGGTACGCCAGGCTGCCTTATTAATCAATTCCGGATATTTCTTTATTTCCAATCTCCATCCTGCTCCATCAGTCAAATGCCAATGGAAATTATTGAATTTATACAGAGCCATAAGATCTATGTATTTTTTCAGGAAAGAAAAAGGATAAAAATGCCTGGATACATCTAAATGCAATCCTCTGTATGAAAAACGTGGCTGATCTTCAATAGAAGCAAAACTTAACCTTGACGGATCTTTCTGAAGCAAACCTAACTGTACAAAAGTATGAACACCATTAATAGCACCTGCAATATCTGATGCCTCAATTTGTATACCTTTATTATTTATAGATAATCGATAAGCTCCGGGAGCAAATTTATTGTGTTGATCTTTCGCAATACGGATATCTCCGGAGTTTGTATTCTTAGCACCAACTATATTTTTTTCTTGCTTAAAAGCAGAATACTCAGATAAAAGAGGCTTGACATTAGCAAACTCTGGTGAAACACTGACCTTAACTGTTTGAGGAAAAATATATTCACCGTTCTTTAAAGATACAGAGGAAGGTTTGGGAATGATATCGAAATTATTTTGAGCCGACACTAAAAATGGTGTAGCATATATTAATAAAGATATCAGAAATTTATTCATTTTCATTTTGGGGTTATTGTTTTTAAAGAACAACAAATATCATAAATAATATTGAAATCTATTTTCCTTTTGTACATAAGGGCTTACTATATTCAGTATTTTATTTTAATTTTTAATTGATAATCCTTCTCACTTTTTATAAATTTGAGAATCTAATTAATTTTTCAATAAAAACTATATGACCAACAATTTTTTAATCCGAAAGGCTACAGAGGAAGACACACCTGTAATTTTCTCTCTTATCAAACAACTTGCAGAATACGAGAAGCTTTCTGATGCTGTTATTACTTCTGAGGAAGAGCTAAGACATAACATATTCCATGAAGGCTTGTCCAAAGTACTTATTGCTGAAGAGAACAATGTTCCGATAGGCTTTGCACTATATTTTTATAACTTTTCTACTTTCGTGGGAAAAGCAGGATTGTACCTGGAAGATCTTTTTGTAGAACCTGCGCACAGGGGAAAAGGTTATGGTAAAAAACTTTTAGTTGCACTGGCACAAATAGCCAAAGAGAAAAACTGCGGAAGAATGGAATGGTCTGTACTAAACTGGAATAAGCCTTCTATCGAGTTTTATGAATCTCTGGAAGCTGTTCCTATGAATGAATGGACCGTATACAGGCTGACTCAGGATAAAATTGATATTCTGGCAAATTCATAAAACACAAAAACACTGGTGAAAAAACTACTTTTTTATATTCGTAAGCGACTAAAGCAAGCTTTTGATAATATCACAAATGAGCGACTGAAAGACAACTTGCTCCAGGCTATCCCTTTTTGGATAGCTTCTATTATCACAGGGCTTATAGCTGTACTATACGCTAAAATTTTCGGTTGGGGCGAGCTCCTTTTATTTAAAATTTTTCATTGGAAATCCTGGTTGATTTTCATTATAACTCCTGTTGCTTTTGTTTTATCATGGTGGCTTGTGGATCGTTTTGCCCCCTATGCAAAAGGAAGTGGTATCCCTCAGGTAATGGCATCCGTAGATCTGGCAAATCCCAGAGACCGCTATATGATAAAATATCTGCTAAGTTTTAAAATTATTATTATTAAAATTATATCAAGCTTTGTCCTTATTACAGGTGGCGGTATTATCGGTAGAGAAGGTCCAACAATACAAATTGCCGGATCTGTGTTCCGGAAAGTCAATGAACTTCTACCCAGGTGGTGGCCAAAGATTTCACAAAAAAATATGATTCTTACCGGTGCCGCAGCCGGACTTTCTGCAGCATTCAATACACCTCTGGGAGGTGTTGTATTTGCTATTGAAGAACTAGCAAAAACACATATCAGCTATTTTAAAACAGCGCTTTTTACCGCTGTAATTATTGCCGGACTTACTGCAGAAACTCTCGCAGGACCTTATCTGTACTTAGGCTATCCTAAAACCGGCGGGACTACTCTATGGCTCATGTTTCCAGTAATTTTTATTGCAGCAGTATCCGGAATTACCAGTAGCTATATTTCCGGATTGATGTTAAAGATTAATAAATTCAGAGCCAAATTCACCCACAAAAAGCAACATGTTTTCTTCTTAATAGGTACGGCTCTTATTATATCTTCACTTGCTTATTTTATAGATAAAAATATATTAGGATCTGGTAAAGAACTAATGGAACATTCCTTGTTCACTAGTGATAAGCATCAAAAATGGTATATGCCTATTCTGAAAATTATAGGCTCTACCCTATCTTTTACAAGTGGTGGTGCTGGTGGTATTTTCGCTCCAGCACTTAGTATAGGAGCAAGTATTGGATCTGTATTTTCAGGATTAGCCAATTTTACTCCCGAAGAAACTAATGTTATTATATTGGCGGGAATGGTTGCCTTTTTAACAGGAATTACCCGTGCCCCATTTACATCTGCTATTCTGGTATTGGAAATGACGGATCGACACAGTCTTATATTTCATCTAATGTTGGCGGGGATGGTCTCCTCTATTGCGTCTATGATTATCAGCCGGCATTCATTATATGATTCTCTAAAAATAGGTTTCCTCGAAAAGCTTAACAAAGAAGTACGTGCTCCGAAAGACAAATTACATCTCAAAGATTTGGTAAAAAGAAGATAAATATTTCATTACTAACAATTTATTATCATAGAATTAGTAAAAAAAAACTATATTTAACATTATTATCTAATAATAATATATCACCAAATTTTAAAATATAGAAACTATGAGAAAAACATTTCTACAATTGAACAATGCTAAAAAGCTAAACAGGGAAAGTCAAAAATCGATCTTAGGAGGTTCCACAGACTGCCCGCCAAAGCATTATGCAGTAGAACATAATGGTTACACTGCATGTTGCCTAAAACCTGTCAGTAACCCATGCGAGCTAGTTGTTAACTTTTGTCTTATGCCAATGGGAATGTGTGGAGACGAAAGGTAAAATCTAACAGTAACATCAAATAAATAATAAATATTATCAATTATGAAAAAACTTGACAGAAAAAAACAAAAGAATATCCTAGGAATGGGAAACAATTGTCCAACCGGTCAATTTGAAGCTTCTTATAATGGTTATATCATATGTTGTATGAAACAACCTACTGGGTCAGATCTTTGTGACCCGAAAATAAATATGTACTGTGATATTCCATACGATATGTGTGGAGATCCATTCCAATAAGAACTAAAAAAGGCTCTGTTACTTATGTAATGGAGCTTTTTCTTTTGTTTTGTTTGCAAATTCGGAAAATATCAATATCTTTGCACCTCGAAATAAAAATAAATATTTTATCATTATGAACAATTACGAAACTGTTTTCATTTTGACTCCCGTTCTATCTGATGCTCAGGTGGAGGAAGCAGTTAAAAAATTCGAAGACCTTATTAAGGACAATGGTTGTGAAATCGTTGCTAAAGAAAACTGGGGACTTAAGAAATTGGCTTACCCAATCCAATTGAAAAAGAACGGATTCTACACTTTGATCGAATTCAAAGGTGAAGGTGATGTTGTAGCTAACTTAGAGCTAGCTTACAAGCGTGACGAAAGAGTTATCCGTTATTTAACAACTAAAATGGATAAGCATGCTGTAGACTATGCAGTAACGAGAAGAACAAAAGTGAAATCTCAAAAAGCTTAATTAATTAACCCCTAAAATCTTAAGACAATGGCAATAGATGAAATGGCACAACAAGCCGCACAAGGTGGTGAATCTGAAGTAAAGTTCCTTACTCCACTAGATATCAACACAAAAACACAGAAGAAATTCTGTCGTTTCAAAAAATACGGAATTAAGCATGTAGATTATAAAGATGCTGATTTCTTATTACAATTCGTAAACGAGCAAGGTAAAATCCTTCCAAGAAGATATACTGGTACTTCTCTAAAATACCAGAGAAAAGTTTCTGCAGCTATCAAAAGAGCTAGACATTTAGCTTTAATGCCATACGTAGCAGACCTTTTAAAATAAGACAAATTAATAAAAGAAGCAGGCTTGTCTTGCTTCTTTTGTTGCTGAATCAATATTAATTCTAACGATTTTTGGATTCAAAAATTTAACTGAATCTAAAATTAAAAACGGACAACAACAATGCAAATTATTCTAAAAAAAGACGTAGAGAATTTAGGACTTGAATTCGATACTATCGATGTAAAACCAGGTTACGCTCGTAACTTCCTTATTCCTCAAGGATATGCTTTATTAGCAACTCCTAAAAACAAAGCAGCTTTAGAAGCTACTTTAGAGGCTAGAAAAGAAGAAGAAGCTAAATTGGTTGCTGCTGCTACAGCTAAGATCGATCAACTGAAAAAAGTTGTATTAACTATCCCTGCTAAAGTAGGTGCTGGTGACAAACTTTTCGGATCTATCAACAATGCAGATCTTGCAGAAGCTTTAGCTAAAGCTGGTGTAGATATCGAGAAAAGATTCATCAAGATTCCTGGTAACACTATCAAGAGAACTGGTAAATTTTCTGCAAAAGTAAGACTTCACAGAAACGTAGAGCACGATTACGAATTTGACGTAGTTTCTGATGCTCCTGTAGAAGCTCCTAAAGCTGTTGCAAAAACTGAAACTAAAGAAGAGGCTTAATCTAAGCATTTTCTTAATGATATAAATCCTTCCTTCGGGGAGGATTTTTTGTATTTATTTACTTTTATTAGCCTTCTCAAAGTCCTCTGTTTTCATAATAGCCAAATCATTCTTATTACAATCCCAAATACTGGTATATTTTTTTGATATTGTAATGTAACTTACCAGATTGTGAATGTGTTGGTACAGCATCAGTGTACAAATATCTGTTGGTGTTATATACAACCAGTCAGGAAGAATATGTGAATGAACTCCACTTACCAGGTTCTCTCCTTTTTCATCTTTTGTGTTCATCGCAATTAAACTATTGTGTAGGCGTTCCGTCTTCTCTATTTCATTATTTTTATTAAAAGTAACCAGATAGTCATTACCAAACAGAACAAGATTATTTTGTGTAGTTCCGGTCAAAATATAAACCTTGTTTTGTCCGTTCTTCCTTTCATCAACAATTGGTATCAGATTTAGATTTGTATTCTGATAGGCTCTGAAAATAGTATCTGTTTTAATTCTTTGTAATGTCTTCTGCCGGATGTCAAAATATTTTCGCTCAACATCTGTAAAATCTCTTGTTGCTAGATCCAATTTGGAATCTTTAGGATTATAGTTAGTAGGAAAAGCAACAGAGCCTATCACTTTATTTTCTTTTGAAAAGAATATACAAACAGGTACATTCTCGTTTATATAAGAAAAGTATCCGCCAATATTCTCTTGATTTTTATAATTGGCCAAAAATACATCCGTTCCATACCAGCTCGCCATTTCACTCCTGTATAATTTTATCCCTTCTTCTTTAATTTCCTTTGCGATTGTTTCCAGATCCTGAGCTGTCCCCAAAAAACTCAGAATTATGAATATTAAAAGATATAGTTTTCTCATAAACAGATGATTTAAATAAAGTTACTCTTTTTTTCTTCATCTCCGAAAAACCAAAAAGAGACTCTTTGAAAATAATAAGCAGCAAAATATTTTTTTTCAACGTTTCTATTTTTAGAATCGTCAATTTAGAAAATGAATAAAAATGTAGATTTTATCGATATTTACAGCGATAAAATTCTTTATAAATGAAGGATTATTTTATATTTGCAGTCCAAAAATTAATCATATGCAAGAACTATTAGAAAAAATCGCACAGGAGTTTGGAACTTTCACAACTGACTCTAACCTTCAATTAGAAAAAGGTAACAAAGCTGCAGGTACAAGAGCTAGAAAAGCAGCTTTAGAGTTAAGCAAATTATTGAAAGACTTCAGAAAAGTTTCTGTGGAGGAATCTAAGAAATAAGAGAAATCTTTTACAAAAAAGAATCCGGTGAATTGCTTCACCGGATTTTTTATTTTACAGATAAACTCAGTTCTTAATTAGATCTGGGTTTTGTGTTTTACGTTTGTTAAGATATCCGGGAAGTAAGAATCTGATAAATGTTCAAACTCATCACCTCTCATAAACATAGAAGCATCTACTTCCGCATAAGATGTTCTTCCGGCAGCAGCGATAAGCTCATTACATGTATGCAATGTATTTCTGTGGAAATAATATACTCTCTCGCTCTTATCTGCCACATCCAGACCTTTAATCAGCATTTTATCCTGAGTTGCCACACCTGTAGGACAAGCATTAGAATGGCATCTTAGAGCCTGAATACAACCTAAAGAGAACATAAAGCCTCTTGCATTATTACACATATCGGCTCCCATTGCTACAGCTCTAAGGATATCCAATGAAGTCAATACTTTTCCGCTGGCAATAATTCTGATTTTATCACGAACGTCATATTTCTGAAGCGTTCTGTTGACAAAGATAAGTGCTGGCTCCAAAGGCATACCAACTCCGTCTGAAAACTCTAATGGTGCAGCTCCTGTACCACCTTCAGCTCCGTCTACTGTAATAAAGTCCGGCCAGATATTCAGTACATTCATTTTTTCGCAAATCTCTTCAAATTCACGTGTATCACCAATACAAAGTTTAAATCCAACAGGTTTACCTTCACTAAGATCTCTCAGCTGTTGTACAAACTTTAATAAACCTTCTGCGCTGTTGAATGCAGTATGTCCCGGAGGAGATAAAATAGTTTTCCCTGGTTCTACGTGACGAATCTTTGCAATTTCAGGTGTATTCTTTACTCCTGGTAATACACCACCATGTCCTGGTTTTGCACCCTGAGAAAGTTTTATTTCGATTAGCTTTACATTTGGATGAGCAGACTTCTCAGCAAATAGTTCAGGGTTAAAATGTCCGTGATCGTCACGACATCCGAAATACCCCGTACCAATCTGCCAGCAAAGATCTCCACCACCTTCTAAATGGTAATGAGATATCCCTCCTTCCCCTGTATTATGGAAGAAGTTTCCTTTTTTAGCACCAGAATTTAGAGATACCACAGCCCTGTTACTCAATGCTCCGTAGCTCATCGCCGAGATATTAAATAAAGATGCATTGTAAGGCTTCTTACATAAAGGTCCTCCAACAGTTACTCTTGGCAATTCTTCAGAAGGAACTCTTGCATAAATAGAGTGCTTAATTCCTTCATACTTCCTTGTATTAATGTCCAACTGTGTCCCAAATGGAACGTTCGCAGATATATTTTTTGCCCTTCGGTAAGCTGCAGATCTTTCATTCCTCGGGAAAGGTTTACCATCGGTATTCCTCTCGATGAAATACTGCTGCATTTCCGGCGATATTTCCTCGAAAAAATAACGAAAGTTCCCCAGGACAGGAAAGTTTCGTAAAATAGCATGCTTTGTCTGGAAAGCGTCATATAAGCCCCAGAGATAAATAAGGGATAGCAAAATTGGTATCCACAGGTCGGCGTTAATAAGGAAAGTTATTCCCCAGGAGGCCAATACAATGACAATGCCCCAGGTAAGAAACTGATTTCTCATTACAATACTTTTTGTTTAAAATTAACCTCAAATATACCTAAATAAAAACAGTAAAACCAAGCTTTATGATTAAACGATAAGCCCGGAGAATCTTTTATAAAAAAATTAACATTCATTATCATTTATTTACTTTTTTCAGCACAAACTTTGCTTATACAGAGGAAACAATATCTCCTGTTTTTCGGTAATCCACGATGAAATATAAAAAAACGGGCGATTTATTCCTAAATATACTTAATCATAAATCTCTCTACCAAAACTTCTGCATTTATTGTAGAAGTTTTTTTATTTTTACTCTATTAAAATAAATTAAGTTTATGGCAATGAATTTCCATACCCGTAAATGGGTGAAACCTGAAGATCTAAACCCTAACCAGTCTTTATTCGGGGGCAGACTTTTACAATGGATAGATGAAGAAGCAGCATTATATGCTATTATACAATTAGAAAACCCACGTTGCGTTACCAAGTTTATATCAGAAATCAACTTTATACATTCCGCTACACAAGGTGATATTGTAGAAATCGGAATCTTGGCAACATCTTTTGGACACACGTCTATTACACTTTCATGTGAAGTAAGAAATAAAATGACAAGACAAACCATTATAAAGATTGACAAAATTATAATGGTAAGCCTGGATGACCATGGTAAACCATCTGCACATGGAAAAACCAAAATCGAATATCCACACGACAGATTCCCGGAAGGCTAATGGAGTTACACATTAAAAATATGGTATGCGGCAGATGCCTGTCTTCTGTTCAGAATATCTTTAGTAATCTGAATATTTCCCTGACTAAATTAGAACTGGGAGTTGCTGAAACTAAGGATACTCTTGACAAGGAGCAGGTCTCTGTGCTCGAAAAAGCGTTGAATGAACAAGGCTTTGAAATCCTTCAGGATCTTTCGGTAAAGCAGATTGAGAAAATGAAAACTCTTATTTTGCAGAAAGTACAAAGCCTGGACATTGAGGAAGACTTTAAAATATCTACATACCTTAGTGAACATTTGCATAAAGAGTACAGCTCCCTATCTAAGCTATTTTCTCAGACAGAAAATGTTACATTGGAACAATACTATATCATGCATAAAATAGAAAAGGTAAAAGAACTACTGGTGTACAACGAATATTCCCTTACACAGATAGCGGATATGCTTGGCTACAAAACAGTACAGCACCTTTCTTCTCAGTTTAAAAAGGTTACAGGTTTTTCGCCTTCACAATTCCAAAAAGCAAAAGACAAACACAGACAGGCTCTGGATAAAATCTAAACTTTAATTCAGCCAAAGGATTATTATAACATTTTATAGAAAAACGAACACAACGGCACAATTGAGCTATAACACTTATTATTTATTGTTTTTTGCGCCTTTGTACTAGTCCCACTTTATTTTATTCTACAGAATAAGAAGCTGAATTATATAAACATCTTCCATATATTTATAATACATACCTGATTTCACTTTCCGAAATTTGTAGTATAAAATATTAAACATGGAAAAAATATTCAGTATAAAAGGAATGTCATGTGATGGTTGCCGCAGTAAAATAGAGAAAAAACTAAATGAAATAGAAGGTATCTCTGCTACTGTACAACTAGATCCTCCTGTAGCCACAATACATTCAGAAAGAGAGTTCTCGGAAGAAGAGCTTCAGAAGAAGTTAGAAGAAGCCGGGAATTACAGCATTGAACACGAAGCTCCAAAATCCGGATGTTGTTCTGCTCCTGCGGGTAATTCGTTACCAGCAATTGGAAGCCTGAAAAAAGAAATAGCTAAACATACTGAAGAGAAATCTTCATCCTGCTCTACAACAAATCATCAACATCAACATAGTATAGCTCCGGCTGATAAAGTATCTCCTAGCGGGCAGTATATATGCCCTATGAAGTGTGAAGGTGAGAAAATATACAACGAACCCGGAAGATGTCCGGTATGTGGTATGTTCCTCGCTCCTATTGAAGAGGTAAATCCTCCTGCAAAGGAAGAAAAAGCTTCATGCTGCTCTACAACAAGTCATCAGCATCAACATAGTATAGCTCCGACTGATAAAATATCGCCTAGCGGACAGTATATATGCCCTATGAAGTGTGAAGGTGAGAAAATATACAACGAACCCGGAAGATGTCCGGTATGTGGTATGTTCCTCGCCCCTATTGAAGAAGTAAATACTCCTAAAAAGGAAGAGAAAGCTTCATGTTGTAGTAGCGGACATCATCAGCACGCAGAGAAACCTAAAGTAACATCATCATCGGCTGGTAAATACTATTGCCCAATGCATTGCGAGGGTGATAAATTATATGATAATCCCGGAAGTTGTCCAGTCTGTGGTATGAATCTGGAAAAAATACCGGAACTAAAGAAAAAAGTACAGTATACCTGCCCTATGCACCCGGAAGTTATTCAGGATGGTCCAGGTAGCTGCCCTATTTGTGGTATGGATCTCGTCCCGATGGAACCGACTGAAGAGGAGGATGCAACTTACAAAGATCTTCTGAAAAAGTTTTGGATTTCTGTAGGCTTTACCGTTCCTGTATTCATATTGGCTATGGGCGGAATGATTCCCGGTAATCCAATTTCGAAAATATTATCACCCGAAGCTAACGGCTGGATACAATTAGGGCTAACCGTTCCTGTAGTTTTCTATGCTGCTTGGATGTTTTTTGAAAGAGCATGGACTTCTTTCAAAACATGGAAACTCAATATGTTCAGTCTTATAGGCCTTGGTGCCGGAGCTGCTTTTATATACAGCTTAGTTGCTTTAATCTTCCCGGATATTGTTCCGCATGAACTAAAAGAGCATCACGGTGGGGCTAATTTATATTTTGAATCTGTCGGAGTTATTCTTACGCTTGTTCTTCTGGGGCAGATGATGGAAGCAAAAGCACACTCCAAAACAAACTCTGCTATAAAGGAGCTTATCAAGCTTTCTCCGACCGAAGCTACACTGGTAGAAAATGGTCAGGATAAAAAGATTTCTGTCGATGATATTCAGTTAGGAAATATTCTAAAAGTAAAACCGGGCGATAAAATCCCGGTAGACGGAAAAATTACTGAGGGTTATTCTACAATAGATGAATCTATGATTACCGGAGAGCCTGTTCCTGTAGATAAAAAAGAAGGAGACAGCGTAACATCGGGTACCATCAATGGTAACAGAACTTTCCTGATGGAAGCTGAGCGTGTAGGTGACGAAACACTGCTTTCACAAATCATTAATATGGTAAATGAAGCCAGCAGAAGCAAAGCACCTATTCAGAAGCTCACCGATAAAGTATCGGCAATTTTTGTTCCGATTGTTGTACTTATTGCAATTCTTGCATTTGTAATATGGAGCATTTGGGGCCCAGATCCTAAGTTTGTATATGCGTTTGCCAACCTTCTGGCTGTTCTTATTGTGGCATGTCCTTGTGCGCTTGGATTGGCAACACCTATGTCGGTAATGGTAGGTGTTGGAAAAGGTGCAAAGAATGGTATCTTGATTAAGAACGCAGAGGCTCTGGAAAATCTTAATAAGGTTAATGTATTGATAACGGATAAAACCGGAACACTTACAGAAGGAAAACCCGTTGTACAGAAAATTGGAACATTCGGTCAGTACACAGAAACGGAAGTATTACAATTGGCTGCCAGCCTTAACCAGAATAGTACTCACCCACTGGCAGAAGCCATTATAAAAAAAGCTAAAGAAAAAGGCCTTAGCCTGGAGCAAGCCAGCAATTTTGAGAATATCTCCGGAAAAGGAGTATATGGGCAAACAGGGAGCAAAGAAGTTCTTGTAGGAAACGAAAGTCTCCTGAAACAATATAACATAGCTATAAACCAAGCAATTGCAGCACAAATTACTGCAGAACAGGAAAAGGGAAAAACAGTTTCTTTTGTTACTATAGATAATAAGATTGCTGGTTATGTCGCTATTACAGACCCTATAAAAGCAACCTCTAAAGAAGCAGTACATCAGCTAATGCAAATGGGTGTAGAGGTCATAATGATAACAGGTGATAATCGTAAAACAGCCAAAGCTGTGGCTGATAATCTTGGGATAAAAAATTATATCGCACAGGCACTTCCTGAGGACAAGCTAAATGAGATTAAAAAGCTGCAAGAACTGGGTAAAATTGTAGCAATGGCAGGTGACGGAATTAATGATGCACCAGCACTGGCACAATCTGATATTGGTATCGCAATGGGTACAGGTACCGATGTGGCAATAGAAAGTGCACAAATAACCTTATTAAAAGGTGATCTTAAGGGTATTGTAAAAGCAAAGGTACTTAGCCATAAGTTGGTTAGAAATATCAAACAAAACCTACTCTTCGCATTCCTGTACAATGTATTAGGTATTCCAATTGCAGCAGGTATATTATATCCTTCCTTAGGCATTCTGCTTTCCCCTATGATTGCAGCTGCTGCGATGAGCTTTAGTTCTGTTTCAGTAATTGTAAATTCATTGAGACTGAACTCTGCAAAATTGTAAAATTCATTCATCCATAATCTAAGGGACTATATCATAAAGGTATAGTCCCTTTCTTTTATCTCCAAATTCAGAAGTTTTCACTATTTTTGGTGCCCAATTATATATTGGATATCTACTACTATTACTACTATATGAGAAAGCTTTATTTACTTGCGGGTATTGCTTTATTTACTGTATCCAAAGCGCAAACGGATACAATAAAGAAAGATACTATTATTCCTGCAAAATCACTTATTTCTTACACGTCGACAACTCTGGAGTCCAAGCCTAAATTTTTCCAGAAGGAATGGGTGAAGAAATCAATCGCTCCGAGTATTTTATTTGTAGCTTCCGCAGCTACATGGGGACAGAAGGAACAAATACGTGAGAACAGAAACAGGTATCTTCCCAATTTTAAGGTTCCTTATGACGATTATTTGCAATATACACCAGCATTGGCAGTATATGGGCTAAAACTGGCAGGTGTAAAGGGACGTAATAATATAGGAAGGGCTACTCTTTCTTATGCAACCAGTCTTGCGATTATGGCAATTTTGGTTAACTCTATAAAATATACAGCAAAAGTAGAGCGTCCGGACGGCTCAAAAAGAAATTCTTTCCCGTCAGGGCATGCTGCAATGGCTTTCACCAATGCAGCCTTTCTGGACAAAGAATATGGATTGGTAAATCCTGCTTATAGTATTGCAGGATATAGTGCTGCAACATTTACAGGCTTAGGCCGTGCTCTAAATAACAGACACTGGTTACCTGATATTCTTGCGGGTGCTGGTATCGGTATTCTTTCTACAGAATTAGGTTATTTCTTTATCGATAAAATATTCAAAAATAAAGGAGATAATATGGGATTGCTTTCCAAAATTGAGGGCAATGAAAACCCATCTTTTCTGGCTCTGAAATCGGGAGCAACAATTTCTATGTCTAACTTCCTGAAAGAATCTGGCCTGAGTGACAGAAAAACAGTAGGTTTTGAAGCTGGTTTGGAGGGAGCATACTTCTTCAGTAAAAATTGGGGTGTTGGTGCCGATTTAAATATCAGTACATTCCCGGTAAGAGCTCTGCATCTGAAAACTGAAGATCCGGATTTGGAAACGCTGGATGTAAAGACTGAATCTCTGGGCTTTCTAAATGCTATGATAGGACCATATTTTGCCTATGACCTTACAGATAAATGGCAAGTAATGCTAAAGGCTACTGCCGGATATTCCAAGGCTGCCAATGGTAAAGTATTCTTAAAAGACGATGATCCTACAGCAACACAACAGTATTACAGGATAGCAACCTACCGCCCTTCTAAAAGCCTTATGATGGGTTCGGGAATATCTTTAACCTACAAAATAACACCACAGTTGGGTATTACAGCATACAACGATTTCCGTTTTACCAACTCTAAAATTAAATACCACTTCTCTGATATCGTAGAGAATGATGATAATCTGAATCATGATTTCGATGTATCTTCTCACGAGCAGATATCGTATATGACACTAGGACTAAAGCTAACAGCTTATTTCTAAATAGTAAATCCCTCGTAGTTTTTTATTTTCTATGAGGGATTTATTTTTAAATTAGCCGCATTATAATTCATTGAATAATAAGTCTAAGCAAAGCCTTTTTATTCATGAATCATCACCATTACACCAAATACATAAAATAATATGAAATATTCTGTTTCCCTTGTTGGCTTGTTTTTTTGCCAGCTATTAGCAGCCCAGTACAATTACCCTAAGACACCGGAAATACCTGTTACTGATGATTATTTTGGAACAAAAATTACGGACAACTATCGCTGGCTGGAAGATCTTAAAAGTCCCGAGGTACAATCATGGTTCAAGGCACAATCCGATTTTAGCCATCAGATTATAGATAAAATTCCAAATCGAGAATTTCTTTTCAATCGTATGAAGCAGATACAAGAAATGGCGGGTGATTCATATGGTACTCCTATTCAACGAGGAAAATTTTATTTTTATAAAAAAACCAAGAAGGACGGAAAGCTTGCCAAGCTCTATTCAAGAAACATTGATACAGGAGTAGAGACATTGGTTTTTGATCCGGAAACTTATAAAAAAGATGCTCAAATATCTAATTTCAATATTGATATGAAAGGAGAAAAGCTGGCATTACTATTTTCAAAATCCGGAGGAGAAATTTGTGAATTGAGAATTCTGGATCTCAATACAAAGAAGATGCTGAATGATGTACTCAGCCCAATATGGAGTGAATTTGCATTCGAATTTACACCAGACAGCAAAGCTATTACTTATACTAAGATGAGCACTGCAGATCCAAACAGCGAAAACCTGCTAAAAGAAATGAAGGCTATGCTGCATGTGATAGGTACTGATTCCGGACAGGATGTAGTAATTGCTTCACGGGAAGAATATCCGGAATTGAATATACTAACAGAACAATTTCCTGAAGTTACATTTACAAACGATTATAAATATATACAACTAAGAATAGGTTCGGTAAAGTCAGAATCTCCGGCTTTTTACGCTCCCTATTCTTCTATTAAAGACAAGAAAATTAAATGGACACAAATTGTAAAGGCTTCAGATGATATTGTCCAGTTTCATATCTATAATGATAAGCTCTTTTTCCTTACCCATAAAAATACCCCTAATTATAAAATAGGTGTTACAAGCCTGGCTAATCCTGATTTTGCAAAAGCAAAAACAGTTATTCCTGAAAGCAAAGATTTTATAACATCTATCCACAGCTCTAAAAATTATTTAATTTACTCACTGAGTGATGGTGTTAATCAAGATAAATACCAGATTAATCTCCAAACACTCGCAACAAAAAAAATTCCGCTACCATCAGGAGTTAACACATCCAGTTCACTCAATGTTTATGAAAATGATAATATTATTTGTGATAATGCAGGCTGGCTAACACCAACTGCTGTATATAATTATAGTCCGGAAACTGGTAAAGTATCTAAAAATAAATACTTCAATATCAATAATTATCCTGATTACAAAAAGCTTTATGAAATTAAGGAAATAGAAGTAAAAAGCCATGATGGCACAATGGTTCCACTGTCCATTATATATCCTAAAAATATGAAAATGGATGGCAATACTCCTGCTTATATTTCAGGATACGGGGGCTACGGAATTTCATATGATGCCCGTTTTATAAAAAGACTCGCAGCATTGCTGGAACAAGGTGTTGTTATAGCAATTGCCCATGTAAGAGGTGGTGGCGAAAAAGGAGAAAACTGGCATAAATCCGGAATGAAAGCCAATAAACCTAATACATGGAAAGACTTTATTGCCTGCTCAGAATATTTAGTAGACCAAAAATATACGTCTCCTTCCAAGTTGATTGGAAACGGTGTAAGTATGGGCGGAGTTCTTATTGGACGTGCAATAACCGAGCGTCCGGATCTGTTCGCGGTTGCTATAGCCGAAGTTGGTCTGACGAATGCTATACGCTCTGAAACTACTGCCAACGGTCCAAATCAGATTCCGGAAATTGGTACTCTGAAAAATAAGGAAGACACCAAAAATATCCTTGAAATGGATGCGCAAAGCAAAGTAAAAAAAGGAGTAAAATACCCTGCTGTTATTGTAAGAACTGGTATGAATGATTCCAGAATCGTTCCATGGGTACCTGGAAAATTTGCAGCAGTATTACAACAAAACTCAGCTTCAGGAAAACCTGTACTTCTATATGCAAATTACGAAAACGGACATTTTACAAGCGACCAGAATGTTGTCTTCCGGGAATATGCAGACATCTACTCTTTTGCCTTATGGCAGGTAGGACATCCGAAATTTCAGCCAACAAAAAATTAAATAAATATATAGAATAAGCACGGAGTAGATCCGTGCTTTTTATTGATTACAGCATCATTTTTGTTTTTATCCGCTGGCACGGGACTCAAACAATAAAAATTAGTATTTAGGCTATTACTTGTTTATAATGTATCTCTGATAAACAAGATTCTTTAAAATCAATAATATTACTATTAAATTGAGTAGTTAAATACTCTTTCACAATAGAATAGTTTACATTTGGGGGGACATCAATGGCTAAGAGTTTCTGGTTATACATACCTTCCCAAGAACAATTCAATAATTCAATATCTTTAATAACCTTATCTATTTCCTTTTCATTAAAAAATACAATTTGTATAGTACTATGTTCCGATGTAGTAATAATTTCATCAAAATGTAGATTACCATTTTCTTCCTCAACAGTAATAATATCATTAAAAGCTATATTAGGCGCAAAAAATGGAATATTCTTTATTTGATATTTTATATCTTCCTTGAATTCTGCCCATAATGTTTCTACTGCAATATTACCTTCAATATCATAATATGTCAGTATTACTTTTTTATCCATAAATTTAGTGTTTACTTATATTGATAAAATATTTCTTGCTATATCAAAGTAAATATAAAAGTTTTATTAATTTAAAATATTAAATGACTTGATATATATAAAACAACACCAGAAGTAAAACTTCTGGTGTTGTTTGTTATGCTGTTTTACCACTTTTTTATAGTTTCTGAAAAACATCTGGTGTATTGGTCGTTACAAAGTCTATTCCCTGAGCTTTTAATTTCAGGAAAATATCCGGATTGTCTACCGTCCACGCATTTGTGATTAGTTTTAGATCTTTTGCTTCTTTTAACCAGGTTGGATTTTTTTCGAACACACTGTAGTGATAATCTATACCGTCTATTCCCAGATCTTTAATTTCTTTCGGTGAAAGATCTCCTTTCAGATACTGCACTTTTGCTTTTGGATCCAAACGCTTCAGTTCTTTACAGATAAATAGACTAAAAGAAATATACTGCGTCTGGCTTTCCATTTTATTTTTCTTCACCAGTGCCAAGCTCTTTTCTACAGCTTCTTTTTCAAATGCCTCAGAAGCTAATGGTTTTATTTCAAGAATCATTTGTACAACCGGATCCTTCTTCCCCTGTTTAAGGTATTCATCCAAAGTAGGAAACACTTCACCATCTGCTAGCTTTTGCTTTCTAAGTTCTTTAAAATCTGTTGCTGCAATAGCTACTTTATTAATATCCTCATCATGATTGATCACTGCAACACCATCTTTTGAAAGACGAACATCAAACTCTGATCCGTAAACTTTAAGCTTTTGAGCTCCTTTTAATGCATGGATTGAATTCTGGGCAGATCCTTCTGTCTTCCAGAAACCACGATGCGCAATAATCTGAGTTTGTGCCATAGCCATAAAACTAAAAATTGATAATGCACCTATGAAATACTTCTTCATTTTTACTAAAATTAAATTCTATACATAATTACGAATTTAGTTTTAATTGAAAACTGCGATTATCATTAAGATATTGTAAACTTTTGCAATTAGCAATTAGCAATTAGCAATTAGCAATTAGCAATTAGCAATTAGCAATTAGCAAAGTTAATTCGTAATTCGTAATTCGTAATTCGTAATTCGTAATTAAATAATCCTATGCATCTTTACTTCTGGATAGTATAATTCTGAAAGTTGAACCCTTCCCGACTTCGGTTTGTAATATCTTAATGTCACCATTATGATAATCTTTAATTACCCTTTTTGCGAGAGAAAGCCCAAGCCCCCAGCCTCTTTTCTTTGTCGAATATCCCGGTTTAAAAGCATTTCTGATCTGTGTCTTTGTCATTCCGGAACCGCTGTCTTTGATATCAATAAAAATACTATCTCCTTTTTCTGAAATCTGCATATTAAGATCTCCTATTCCCTTCATCGCATCAACAGCATTCTTCACAATATTTTCTATAACCCAGTTTATAAGAATTCTGCTGTGTGGAATCAGAATTTCACCACCAGGCAACTGGAGCGAAAAATTAATTTTATTGGAGATTCTGGTTTTCAGATATTCATGATTTTGTTCAATTGTTTCTTTAAGATTAAGATCGTTAAGTTCCGGAACAGAACCTATCTTGGAAAAGCGTTCGGAAATTGTTGTAAGCCGCTGTATATCTTTTTCAATTTCCTTCACACCTACACTATCTTCATTTTCCAAACGCAAAATTTCTAACCAGCCTATCATTGACGATAGCGGAGTCCCGATCTGATGGGCTGTTTCTTTGGCCAATCCTACCCAAAGGAAACCTTCATCACTCCGTTGTACCGTTCTCAAAAACCAGAAGGAGAATAGTACATAAGCTATGATTACTCCACCTAAGGCTAAAGGATAATAGCGAAGGTTATTCATAAGTCTGGAATTGGTATAATAAATATACTGGACATTACCATCCGGCATTTCTATTTCCAAAGGCTTATAAGACTGCTCCATTTCGGAAAGCAGATTTTTTACTTTACCCGGATTGTCTATTACATCCTGAGGCAAATTCAGCATGTTTACAGGATTGTTAAACCTATCCGCGACAATCACCGGAATACTTTTATTATCATCCAGAATATTCAGAAGTAGAAGCTGCACCTGCGGATCCTGTACGGAGTCTTCATTTAGTAATTTTTGTGCCTGTGCAAAGAGCTTAATCCTGTGTATTTCCTCTTTACGCAGATAATTAATAAGTATCGCAGATGCCAGAATAGATCCTAATACAATAAAACTGAGGAGTACATATACTGCCCAGTTAGCAAACTGCGAAAAGAATTTCTTTTTCTTCAAATTGTTATTTTAATTCATCTAAAACTTTATACATCAGACTATTTATATTCCCTCCTGAAAAATTATTAATAATCATGGAGAACACATATTTTTTGCCCGATTTACTCTGGTGATAGCCTGTATATGCTTTGCTGGCTTTTATAGTACCACTCTTCATTTTCATCCCGTTATAAGTTGGAAGTGCTTTATAAAAAGCATCGAACCACGGTTGTTTCTGTGCATATAAAAGAGCCTGAACTTCAGCTTTTGCCGACACATAATTCTGTGGTGAAAGCCCACTTCCATCCGCAAAATTAATCATCGCTGAAGCTATACCTTTATCACGCCAGTATTGCTTCAGTTCGCTAATTCCGGAATCAAAAGATGCGTTCTTTGTTTTTTGTCTCGAGAAAGTTTTCACCAGTGTTTCACCATACAAGTTTACGCTTTTCTGAAGAAACCAGTAAATAATCTTGTCCAGCGTTGGTGACTGATATGTAAAGAATATATTATTTACAGGAGTTTGGGAGATTTCGTTACCCTTAATTTTTTCAGTATTGTAGGTCAGAATTTTCCCTTTGATTGTAATTCCTTTCTCCGAAAACCATTTTTTGATCTCAGTTCCCAGGACTAAAGGCGGATTAGGTAAAGCTCCGGAAACTACGGTTGTTTTACCTGCCGGAAGTCTGCCGTTTATTAATCCAAAATCCGAGAATGGTGCTGTATAAATAATACTATTATCCCCGCTTCCTTCAGCTTTTACTTCGCTAACCCAATTTACATTTACCGGAGTATAATTAAAGTTTTTAATATCTTTTCCTCCGACTACACTCATATCAAACTGATTTTCGTTCCAGCTTATTCCCCACACACCTGCGCCATAATAATTTCCCATATCATTCCATGGCCAACCTCCGGGGGTTGTCTGCAAATCGAAATAAGAATCGTCCAGTATAAGATTTCCTTCAATCGTTTTTATTCCTTTATCCTGTACAGCTGCCAACAACTTTGCTTTAAAGTTCTCTGGCTTATAACCTTCATAACGCCAGCTCCCCAGTGTAGGATCCCCATTAGAAGTGATATAAAAATTACCTTGCAATGTATTGCCCTGTAGCTGACCGCTATAAGATGCCTGTGTTTTAAAAGTAAAAGATGGTCCTAACTTGTCTAAAGCAGCAATAGCAGTAAAAATCTTCTGTGTACTGGCAGTAGACAAGCCTTTATTCCCTTGATATTCGTAAACTACATTTCCATTTTCATCAGCTACATAAAACGATAAGCTACCCGCCAGCATATTTTCTGACCCTGTCATTTTTTTTGTTTCAGCTTCAAGCCTTTGAGATATATTTTGAGCTGCAACTGTCTGACTTATAACTAAACCGATTATGAATGTCTTCCTCATAAATTTAATTTACCCAAAGATAACGATTTTCAACCGTGTCTATTCTTCAAAAAGATTATGATTTTACTCGAAAAAATAGTATTTTAGTGTAACTTAATTGATGAAGGAAATGGTTTACGACCTAGAACAAGAGAATAAAGAAATCTTAGCCCGATATAAGGATCTGATTTCTAACACATACCGAACACTTGACGAGGACCAGAACAAACTTATTCGTAAAGCATTCGATATTGCTTTGGATGCCCATAAGGATCAGCGACGTAAAACAGGTGAGCCTTATATATACCATCCTATTGAAGTAGCAAAAATTGTAGCTAATGAAATTGGTCTTGGTGCAACAAGTATTGCATCGGCTCTTTTGCATGATGTTATCGAGGATTCTGATTATACTTATGAAGATCTTGAAAAACTGTTTGGAAAAAAAATAGCGGATATCGTACAGGGGCTCACTAAGATTTCGATTATGAACCACCAGAATATTTCGGTTCAGTCGGAAAATTACCGTAAACTCCTTATGACTTTGTCCGAAGACTTTCGGGTAATTCTTATCAAGATTGCCGACCGTCTTCACAACATGCGTACACTGGATAGTATGCGTGCTGACAAGCAGAAGAAGATTGCTTCGGAAACGGTATATATCTATGCTCCGCTGGCACACAGACTGGGTTTGTATAATATAAAATCGGAGTTAGAGGATCTTTCGCTGAAATACAATAATCCGGATGTTTACAATGAAATTACAGAGAAGTTAATTCTGGCAAAAGAAAGCCGGGAGAAATATATTGCTGAATTTACAAAAGAGGTTTCTGAGAAACTAAGAGAAGAAGGACTGAACTTCTCCATAAAAGGCCGTGCAAAAGCTATCAGTAGTATTTATCGTAAAATGCTGAAGCAAAATGTAAGCTTTGAAGAAGTTTATGATAACTATGCCATCAGAATTATTTATAAATCGGATGCTAAGAACGAGAAATTCCTTGCCTGGAAGATCTACTCTATTGTTACCGATCTTTACCACAGTAACCCTTCCCGAATGCGGGACTGGATATCTCAGCCACGTTCTACCGGTTACGAAAGTTTACACCTTACAGTATTAGGTCCCGACAGCAAATGGATCGAAGTACAGATCCGAAGTGAGCGAATGGATGAAGTGGCAGAAAAAGGTGTTGCTGCTCACTATAAGTACAAAGAAGGTTATAAGAAAAATAATGACGATCGTAACTTTGAACAATGGGTTACTCAGATCCGTGAAGTTTTGGAAGGACAGCAATCGCTTTCCACCAACGAACTTCTGGACAGCATAAAACTAAACCTTTATAGCAAGGAGGTTTTTGTCTTCACACCTAAAGGTGAGATCAAGCTTCTTCCGTCAGGATCTACAGCTCTGGATTTTGCTTTTTCAGTTCACACCGATTTAGGAATGAAATGTCTTGGCGCCAAGGTAAACGGAAAACTGGTTCCTATTTCTTATGTGCTGGCTAATGGTGATCAGATCGATATTTTAACCAGTAACAATCAAAAACCAAAAGCTGACTGGCTGGACTTTGTTGTAACATCTAAGGCTAAAGCTAAAATTAAAGCGGCTCTCAACTCTCACAAAAGTGAGATGGTAGACGAAGGAAAAGAAATTTTGCAGCGTAAAATGCGTCATGCTAAAATTGCGTATACTGATGATGAAATCAACAAGCTACAAAAGTTCTTTAATTATAAAACATCTCAGGAATTATTCCTGAATTTCCAAAGCGGTGTACTGGATGCCTCGGATCTGAAAAAGTATGTCGACGGAAAAGGAATGATTAGTAATCTTTTACAAAAGTTCCGTAAAACGCCAAAACAGGAATTTGTTGCTCCTGAACCAGCCTCTGATCTGGATATGATCGTTTTTGGTAAGGACGAACAAAAAATGGATTACAGTTTTGCAAAATGCTGTAGTGTACTTCCTGGCGACAAAATCTTCGGATTTATTACAATTAACGATGGTATAAAGGTGCATAATGAAAACTGCCCGAATGCTATCAACCTGCGTGCTAACTATGACTACCGTGTTCTTACTGCCAAATGGGTAAATGCAGAGCGCTTTACCAACCGTGCGAAAATAGAAATAGAAGGTCTGGACAGACAAGGTATGATTAATGATATCTCTACAATTATTTCCAATAATATGAACCTGGACATGAAGAGTTTCTCTATTGAATCCAATGATGGTATCTTTACAGGAAATATCGTACTCGAAGTCAGAAATAAATCCCAACTGGACGAAACACTTAAACATCTTAAAGCGATTAAGAATGTTACTAAGGTCAGACGTCTGTAAAAACAATGTATGAAGTTAACTCAATATTTTAAAAAATTTTTCGAAAGCAGCCAGTCATCTGGCATTATCCTTATTTTATGTGTACTTGTATCCTTATTCATCGCTAATTCCTCACTAGGGACAGGATTCCAGAGTATTCTGGACAGTCATCTCGGACCCTATTCTGTATCCGAATGGATTAATGATGGTCTTATGTCTGTATTTTTCCTATTGGTAGGTCTGGAGATCAAACGGGAAATGCTGGAAGGTGAACTTTCCAATATTAAAAATGCATCCCTTCCTATTTTTGCAGCCATCGGAGGAATGCTTGTTCCGGCTCTTATTTATGCATTTTTTAACAACGGAACTGAATATGCAAAAGGCTGGGGAATTCCAATGGCAACAGATATTGCCTTTTCTTTAGCTATTATTTCTATGCTATCCAGCCGTGTTCCTGCCTCTATTAAGATATTTCTTGCTGCATTAGCTATTGTTGACGATTTAGGTGCTATTCTTGTTATCGCAATATTCTATACAGAGCAATTACACTGGATCTATTTACTAATCTCAGGAGGAATTATATTACTTCTTATACTGTTCAATAAATTCGGTGTTAAAAAACATGTTTTCTACCTTATTCCTGGTGCTGTTTTATGGTACTGTATGCATCATTCCGGGATCCATGCTACTATTTCAGGAGTATTATTAGCCTTTACTATACCCACAAATACATCTGATACAGAGATTTCGCCATTGGAAAAACTGGAAGGTATGTTACACACTCCGGTTAATTATTTAATTATGCCAATTTTTGCACTGGCCAATACCAATATTGTTTTTGAAAAAGGAATGGTAGATGGATTATTTACCAGTTTCGGAGCTGGTATTATTGGAGGTTTAATCATTGGAAAATTAGTTGGAATTTTATTCTTTAGCTTTATAGCAGTTAAATTAGGTATCAGTAAACTTCCTCAGAATTCTAAATGGTCACAAATGGTCGGCGTAGGTCTACTGGCCGGTATTGGATTTACAATGTCTATTTTTATAGCGATTCTATCCTTTAGAGGACATCAGGATATTCAGGATGAAGCTAAATTCGCCATTCTTGTAGCCTCTACCCTTGCCGGATTTGGCGGATACGCTGTATTAAAATTTACTTCAAAAAAGAGAAGAAGAATCAATTAAAATTAAAAAGATAAACCTTATAGGTTCTAGAATCCTACAAGGAAAATATTACAAATAACAAAAAATGCCCTGCTAAGCAGGGCATTTTGTTGTATAATATGATACTCTATCGAATACCGCCTTTATTAAATAATATTCTGAATGCCAAATACAATAATGGTAAAGACATGATAAGAATCTGGAAGATATGCTCCAGTGTATTCATCGGGAAGCTTATAAAAGCATAAACCAATCCTACAACTGAACCACCTAAGTGTGCAGCATGTCCCAGATTGTCCCATTCTTTTGGATTAAGCATCATATAAACCGAATAACCGAAATACAAAGCTCCGAAGATATATCCGGGAATAGGAATTGGTATAAAGAAGAATCCTATACCCAAATATGGATTCATGGCAATTGCTGCAAACAAAATACCTGAAACTCCCCCACTTGCTCCGATAGCCGAATACATTGGATTATTCTTGTAGATAAACATACTGAAAAGATTTCCGGCAATAATTGCTCCGAAATAAATCAGTACAAAGCCTACTTTTCCGAAATAATCAATTACAATTCCGCTAAAGAAATATAATGTAAGCATATTAAACAACAGGTGCATAATATCGGCATGCAGAAATCCTGATGTCAACAAGCGTATATATTCTTTATTTCGCTGAATAGCTCCTACCTGGAACATATACTGAGAGAAAAATCCTCTGTCGTTAAAGCCTTTAAAACTTACTAATGCTGTTGCAGCAATAATAATGATAACTAATAAATCCATATTATAATGTTTCTTTCAACCATCCGAAGAACTCGCGCTGCCATACAAGGGCATTATGCGGATGAAGTACCCAGTGGTTTTCATTAGGGAAATAGACCATTTTAGCTTTCAAACCTTTTAATTTAGCAGCCTGAAAAGCTTCCTGCCCTTGCTCATAAGATACTCTGAAGTCTATACCTCCCTGTACAATCATAATAGGCTTATTCCATTTTCCTACATAATTACTTGGGTTGTATGTAGTGTATGCAGGTGCATCTGGTTTTTCCCAGTAAGAACCTCCAATTTCATGATTGGCAAACCATAATTCTTCGGTAGTACCATACCATGACTTCATATCAAAAAGACCATCGTGGGCAATAAATGTTTTGAATCTGTTTTCATGGATACCTGCCAGCATAAATACTGAGTAACCACCGTAGCTTGCTCCTACAGCTCCCATTCTCTCCCCATCTACATACGGAAGTGTTTTCGCAAAGTCAGCTGCTGCCAAATAATCTCTCATTGGCTGTCCTCCCCAATCTTTACTGATATCAGCATTCCATTTCACTCCCCAACCTGGCATACCACGTCTGTTCGGAGCAACGATGATATAATCATTAGCTGCCATAAGAGCCATATTCCAACGCTGGCTGAAAGTCTGAGTAAGTGCAGATTGCGGACCTCCCTGGCAATATAGTAATGTTGCATATTTTTTATTCGGATCGAAATTCGGCGGGTAGATAAACCATACTCCCATTTCTTTACCATCTGACGTTTTCACCATTTTCAACTCGCTCTTACTTGGCGTAATTGCAGCATAATTATCTTTATTAACGTCAGTGATCTGTGTAAATTCACCATTCTTTAAAGAGACATTAAACAAATCAGGACTGTGGTTAAAGTCTGTTCTGGTTACCAGTAATCCGTTTTTAGTTTCTGCAAAAATTCCGTTAACATCGAATTTATCTTTTGTTACCTGTGTAATTTTAGCATTCTGAGGATTAACGCTGAATAATTGTCTTACTCCTCTGTAGGCTGCGTTGAAGTAAATAGTCTTTGTATCTTTAGACCAGTAGAAACCTCCGTCTACACTATCGTCCCAATTTTGGGTAAGATTGGTTTTCTTTTTGGTTTTCCAGTCCATGATTACGATATCATTCTTATCCGCTTCATATCCGTCTGCACGCATACTTTGCCATGTAAGATATTTACCATCCGGGCTGAACTTAGGACTTACATCGTAACCCATCATTCCTTTTGTAAGGTTTTCTGTCTGGCCACCTGCAAGATCATAAGCAAAGATATCTGTATTGGTACTCTGTGCATATTCTGCACCGTACTTCTCTTTTGTCACGTATAACAACTGGCTACTATCCGGACTCCATACGAAATCTTCAGCACCACCAAAAGGTTGTTGCGGAGACATAAATTTCTTTCCTTCCAGAAGGTCTTTTGCTTTTGCAGCTTCTTCAGAAGTGCTCACTACAAATACATGAGACATTTTACCTTCGTACCAGGTATCCCAGTGACGGTTGTTAAGGTCTGTATAAATCTGAGCTGTAGACTTTGAAGTATCTTTGTATTTATCTTTCCCAAGAATAGTTTCAACCTGAACTTCTTTGCTGAACGCTACCTTTTTTCCATCCGGAGATACTACAATGTTATCTGCATTATCTCCTATTTTGTAGAATTCTGCCCATGTATTACCTTTATCTTTAGAAATATAGATTACTCCACCCTCTGTAGCGTAAAGACCGTTTTTATCCCATTGAATAATTGCTTTTTTTCCAAAGTCAATTTGCTTTGCAGAATTATTCAGAAGATCCAGAAAATAAGATTTTGCATTTGTTTTCTCAGTTTTCAGATCTGTAATGCCTACTTTATAAATCAGAGAAGACTGATCCGGTGCAACAGCCTGAACAGAGAATTTGCCTAGTGTCCATAATTTTTCCGGAGTCATCACATTTTGCGCATTCATTAATAATGGTGCAGCCAGAGCAACTGCAGTATGCTTTAATTTCATGTACGGTTTATTTTAATTAGTTGATAGTCGTCTGTTTATTGTTAATAGTATTTATAAACTCATCGTCAGAAGACAGATGTAGAGAAATTTTTATTTATTTCTAAATCTTCAAATATCCTCTTTTTAAGATTTTATGATTATAATTTATACTACCTCCCATAAATCCTACGAAAATAAAAAAATCCATTCACTTTTAATGAATGGATTTGTAAATATTTTATATCTAACTTCTTAGAAGTTGATAATAGTTTTCATTTTCTCCTGTTCTTCCATTACCAACTCGTCGTCAACAAGGATTTTACCTGAGTACTCATCGATGATAATTCTCTTTCTCTGAGCGATTTCAAGTTGCTTTTGTGGTGGAATAGTGAAGTAAGAACCTTTAGCAGCACCTCTTTCGATACCTACTACTGCTAAACCGTTTGAAGAACTTGTTCTGATTCTGTTGTAAGAAGATAAAAGTCTGTCGTCAATTTTTTCAGAAAACTCTTTAGATTTCTCTAAAAGGTATTCTTCTTCTTTCTGAGTTTCAGATACTAAACCATCTAATTCATTTTTCTTGAAGTTAAGGTGGTTAGTTAGTTCATCGATTTTAGCATTTACTTCAGCTAAAACTTCATTTTTATGATCGATTTTAGCATTGAATTCTCTGATTTTTTTATCAGCTAACTGAATTTCCAACTCCTGGAATTCAATCTCTTTACCAAGGGCCTCGAATTCTTTATTGTTTCTTACGTTATCTTGCTGAGATTTATATTTTTCAATTAAATTCTGAGCATGACTTCCAGCTTCTTTCTTAGCTTTGATCTGATCTTGAAGATCTTTGATCTCACTGCTAAATTTAGCTGCTCTTTTGTTAAGACCTTCGATTTCGATTTCCAAATCTTCTACCTCAATTGGTAATTCACCTCTTGTGTTACGGATTTCGTCAAGTCGGGAATCAATGATTTGCAGATCGTATAATGCGCGAAGTTTGTCTTCTACACTAATTTCTTGTGCTTTTTTAGCCATATCTATAAGAAATAATTTACGGGATTCGTTTTTATATTCGTCTTTAAGATTGCAAATTTAGTAAATTTTTCGGAGAAAAATTCATATAATTGTTCAACAACGAATTGCTCGGATTCAAAATGGCCTATATCTGCCAGTATAATCTTATTTTCAGCAAGAAAAAAATCGTGATATTTAAAATCTCCGGATAGGTATATATCGCATCCGACACCTATTGCTGCTTTAATTCCCGAAGCTCCACTTCCTCCCAGTACTCCTACTCTTTTTATTTTCCTATTCGGAATCTTGGAATGACGTATTACATCCAGCCCAAATTTTTCTTTTACAAAGGTTAAAAAAGTAATGGCATCCGTTTCTTCTTTCAGTTCTCCATATTGTCCTAAGCCTTCGTACTGATTATCATTTTCAAGACTATAGATTTGGTAGGCTACCTCTTCGTACGGATGCGCCGCTTTCATAGCTGCAAGAATCTTATTCTTTTTATAGGCTTCAAAAACAAATGATAGCTGTACTTCTTCTACATACTCTCTTTGCTCTACGCTGCCTATTTTCGGATTAGCTCCGTCTAAAGGACGAAAACTTCCTTCTCCACTAAGCTTGAATCTACATTGATCATAGAATCCTATTTGTCCGGCTCCGGCATCAAAAATAGCTTGTTCCACTTTATCAGCATTATCTTTTGGGACATAAACGCTAAGATAAGAAAGCTGTTTTTGCTTTGGCATCAGGACTTTCATATTTTCCAGACCCAATTCTTTACAGATTCTGTAATTAACTCCAAACAGATCATTATCCAAAGCTGTATGAATGGCATAGATGGCAATTTTATTTTCCAATGCCTTTATAACACTTCTTTCAACATAATTTCTTCCGGTTAAAGATTTTAACCCTGAAAAGATAATCGGATGAAAACAGATAATAAGATTGCAGTTGGTTTCTATAGCTTCATCTACAACCTCCTCCAGCGCATCGTGGCACAGCAATATTCCTGTAACTTCCCGATCCGGGTTTCCACATAATAATCCTACATTATCAAAATCTTCTGCCTGCTGTAAAGGCCATTGTTTTTCTGTAATCGAAATTATTTCTTTAACTTTCATCCGTTATTTATATCTTTTTATCTATCGGGCGAAGCTTTATAGCTGTTTTTCAACATCATAAGACTCGACAGCTTCATCCGTATGTCTTTACGGGGCAAAGTCATTGGTAATGGCTTCACCATAAAAGAACGATACGAAGATATTAATTTTGCTACAGATGAAAAAAATAAGACTAAAGCCGGAATATGATTTGACTCCACAAGAGGGATGGTTGGAAAAGGTTTATAAAATCATATATCTATCGAATACCAGAGCCGGAAAAACTTTTGATATTATATTATTGATTGTTATTCTGCTTAGTACGGTTATTGTGATGCTGGAAACAGTCCCTACACTAAGTCTTAGGATGATTCGGAATCTGTATAGTATTGAATTTTTTGTAACCATACTTTTTACCATAGAATATATTCTCCGAATTGCCTGTATAAAGGATAAAAGAGAGTACATTTTCAGTTTTAACGGAATCATAGACTTCCTCTCTATTGCTCCGTTTTATCTTGGATTAATTTTCCCGACTACACATTATCTAATTGTGATCAGGTTACTGAGACTTCTAAGGGTTTTCCGAATATTCAATCTTCTGGATTATATGAAGGACGGCCGTTATATTACCTCGGCTCTGAAGCACAGCTCCCGGAAAATATACATTTTCTTGTTATTCCTTTCCATTTTTATCGTTATTATTGGTGCCCTGATGTATGTAGTAGAAGGTGGTGTAAATGGCTTTACCAGTATACCTACCAGCATCTATTGGGCTGTTGTAACGGTTACTACGGTAGGCTATGGAGATATCTCACCTGTTACACCTGTAGGAAAATTCCTTTCTATTGTAGTAATGCTTTGTGGTTATAGCATTATCGCTGTTCCTACCGGAATTGTTACTTCTGAGTTTCGACAAAAAAGGGCGTTAAAAAATGATCTGGCCTGTCAGCGATGCGGAAATTCTGAAAATGATTCGGATGCCCGCTATTGTAAGAAATGTGGAGAACGTCTGTCTTAACAAATTTAGACTTCTGCCTACTTACCAATGTAAATAGTTGAGTTGGTTTAAATTCCTAATGTTTGGAGGTGTTTTACATCATGATAAAGCAGGGTTGCTTTTATACATTCTTTTAATTCTTCTACCGGAACTCTTTCATTGATTTGGAAGATAATAGCCCTTTTACCCTCATACTTAAACTGGTGTCCAAATACCATACGAAAAGTATCTACCAACCTGCTGCTACACTGAAAGTACATCGCATATTGCTCTGGAGATTTTTCTTTCCAGTCCATCCTAAGTGTACTTCCATTTTTAGTAACGAAACTAGGCTCACCCCATTTTAGTGTTTCCTCCAATGCGTCTACTCCATCAGTCTCTCCCGCAGTTTCAATCACCAGTTCCCTAAGAAACTGCATCTTTTCGCGAATTAATTCCGGATAGTTGTTGAATTTATTGTTGACTTTCGGATCTGTCTTTAGCTTCAAATTTTTCATTTTCTATACGCGTAGGATAAGGTGCAAATTAATGTAATCTTTCTGTATCACTACAAAAGTAACAACAAAGAATGTAAAAAGAAAGCCGAAAGACAAAAAGCAACATCCTTTTCCAACCGTAATTACAGCATATAAAAATGACCGAAATCTCTTCCGGCCATTACTACTAATTATTTTGCACTTTTATTTATCGGATATAGCTACTGATACTAAGCTATATGACTGATTATAAATGCAGAAATATTTTCTACTGCATCTTTGGCTTCAATTAAAACAGAATCCATATGCATAAAACCGTGTATCATTTCTTCATAAACAACAACTTCAGTTTCTACTCCGGATGTTCTTAGACTTTCGGCCAATATTTTCCCGTCATCATACAAAGGATCATGCCCTGCTAAAAATACGAGCGTTGGAGGTGTATTTTTGAAATCTTTAATTAAAGCAGGAACTGCTAAAGGGTTTTGTTTATCTTCTTCTTTCTGTAAATACCATTCCCATGCCTGTACTCCGCCCTCTAATGAAAGAACCGGTCCGTTGGCATATGTCTGCCATGATTCAGAATCAAGTTTATTATCTGTTGCAGGATATATCAGTACCTGAAACTTTAATTTCTCTCCCAGCTTGCTTGCAATAGCAATTGCCATTGCTCCTCCGGCACTATCTCCTACAACGCCAATTCTGTTCTGATCAATTTTTAATGCATCCGCATTGTCATAAACCCAATTGGTTATGCTAATGCAATCATTTAATCCTGCCGGAAAAGGATTTTCTGGTGCTAATCGATAATCCGGAAAAATAACAACGGATTTTGTAGCATTAGCCAGCTTTCTCACAATGGCATCATGTGTTTCGAAACTACCAGCAACAAACCAGCCTCCATGGGTATAAATAATAGCCGATGAGCTCTGTGCAACTATACCTTCCGGACGGTATATTCTGACCGGAATATTATGTGCTCCGTTGTCTACATCAAATTCTTCAATTACTTTTACCGCTTCTTTTCTGGCCCCGAACTGGGCAGCCATACTTTCATAGCTTTTGCGACTCATATCTAAAGTATCCTCACCATTGAATACCTGTATATTCTGCATATGATCTGCAATTGCTTTTACTTGTGTTGTCAATTTCATTCTGATAATTTTATATACTGCAAGTCATTTTATACAGCATTTATTTTCCTATATCAAAGTTATAGCTACAACCTTGCTATTCCTAATACATTGCTTAATGTATGTTACTAACAATTTTGTAAGTATTGAATTAAATAGCCTAAAACAGAGATTCTGTTTTAAACTTTCAGACTTATCATTGTTTTTTTTCGAAAATGAATTTTGCGGCATAGTTTATGTGTTGGGATAAAAGACATGAATACGTGAAGTATTCAGATATAAAATAAACCTTAAACAAACACTTTCTCACATGAAATTAAAACTATTATTTGCAGCAGCACTACTCTATACATCTGTTAGTGTATGGGGACAGCAGCTAAAAGGCCTGGATATAAATATTTCCGAACAAAATTCTGCAATCTTGTCTGTTGATCTTTATACAGAAGATGCTGTAATTACAGTTGATTCCTATGGCCAGCTTTTAAGGTACCAGCCTAACCGGAGAAGCAATATTTCTCAGAGAGATGATTTTGATCGCTCATCCAATGATAATACAAGATACAGATACGGCAAATATCCAATTGATTATTATAGCGACAATGATATCTGGGGGCGTAATAGTATGGTCAAAAATATCGGAAGAATAGGATTTGATTACTTCCACAAGAACGACATCTGGAACCGGGACCTCTTCTTCAAACAGATCGGAAATATAAACTTTGAATATTTTGATAATGATATCTGGGGAAGAAAAGGAAAACTGAAAAAAGTAGGCAATGTTACACTAGATTATTATTCTGAATGGGACAACAACAAGCGTATGGTTGGGCAGCTAAAATCTATACAAGGTGAGAATGACCTGATACAAATAAATGTAATCCCGCAGTACTACTATAGAAACGACGGAAGAAGATAAATATAAAATAAAAAAGGAAGCAAATTGCTTCCTTTTTTATTTATCTGATGTTATGCTTTAGCTTTCACTAATTTAACTTCGAAGATTAACCATGCATTTGGCGGGATAACACCTCCTGCACCTCTTGCTCCGTAACCTAAATCTGGTGGAATAAGGAATGTAGCTTCTTCACCTTCTTTTAGTAAAAGAATACCTTCATCCCAACCTTTAATTACACGTCCAGTTCCCACAGGGAATTCGATAGGCTCGTTTCTTGAAATTGATGAATCGAAAACCTGTCCGCTTGTTAATTTACCTGTATAGTGAACAGAAACGGTATTTCCTGCAACTGGCTGAGCGCCATCTGTAGTTTTAGTAATCTTGTACATTAAACCACTAGCAGTAGTTGTCATTCCGCTCTTTAGCTCTTCTAATTTCTTTTTAGCTTCCTCTTCTTTCTTCTGAACGAATACTTTGTTGTTTTCAGTAATCTTAGATTTTCCTTCATTGAAAAGTTTAGCTGCATCGTAGTGCTTATAAGCATCACCTTTTGTAAAGATGGTCACTTTCTCCACAACAATATCAGTTTTTGGTTTGTCCTGAGCGCCTTTTTCTACATTAGCTACATCATCTATAACCTGCTCTCCTTTTACCACTTTACCAAAGATCGTGTGTTTTCCGTCTAACCAAGGTGTTGCCACTTCAGTAATAAAGAACTGAGATCCGTTGGTATTAGGACCAGAATTAGCCATAGAAAGAATACCTTTTCCGGTATGCTTAAGGTCGTTTTTCTCATCATCGAATTTATAACCAGGATCACCCATTCCTGTTCCTTTAGGGTCACCGCCCTGAATCATAAAATCTTTGATTACTCTGTGGAAAATAGTCCCGTTGTAGAAAGGTTCTCCTTTCTTTTTCGCCGAGTTTTCTATTTTTCCTTCTGCTAATCCTACGAAGTTAGCAACTGTTACTGGTGATTCTTTATCGTTAAATTTAACAAGGATATCTCCTTTTGTTGTCTTCAAATTTCCATAAAGCCCTTCTGGCAATTGCTCATAAGCAGCTTTGTCTAAATTGATTTCTTTTAAATCCAAAGTTTTACAGTTTAATAAGGTTAATAATACTGTACACAAAAATACGACTTTCTTCATAAATGACCTGTATAGTATAAATTGAGTTTTTTAGTTGCGCTAAAATAGGCATTTTTATAATGGGTATACTGATATTTGTTCAAATATGCATCGATAATGACTTTAGGCAACATAACGAATGATTGGGCTAACTTTTACAGCCTGTTTAAATTTTGATTAAAAAAAGTATTAGGCTTCGACAAGCTCAGCTTGACACTCCTAAAAGGAAGATATATTGGACGAGCAATGTCAATCTGAGTTAAGTCTATAGTGAGCTTGACGAACTATCGAAGAGTATTAACAATAAAATTTAAACAGACTTTTAGAAGGATATGAAAAATGAAAATGACCGGGAAAATATCCGGTCATTTTTGTATTTATAATTTCTTAAGCTTAGAAACTAAGTCCTGAGATCATTAACTGAGCATTTGCTTTAGTATCGATAATAGCAGTTATACTACTATTCCCTACTACAAAATCAGATGGTCTGAAATCTATTACTTTACCTTTTATAAATAATCCTTTATAATATTCTTTGTTCAAACTTTCTTCAATGCTCTTACGAGAGCTTTTCTCCATCTCCAGAGTAGGAATACCATATTCTTTTTCAATCATATTAACAATTTTTCCTTTGAAAAGGAATACAAGCGTTTTCTGAAAAATATTGCTTGTTTTCAGATTGAACTTGGTATCGGTGAAGACAATTTTCTTTTTTACAGGATCATAAGTTGGTGTACCGGTAATAACGGAAGTACCATTGACCGTACCACTTGTTTCTGCCTCTATTACTACTTTCTCGTCCTTTCCGTATACTTTTATACTTTCAATCACAATTTTAGACTTCCCTTCTCTGAAGGTAAATTCTTTGTGCAGAAACTGTTGTTCCGCTAATCTTGTAGCTTCTGTAAACGGAATATTGGCCGTAGTCTGCAGCTTGAAAACATTATCTATTGCAGGTTTGGTGACAAAACCAGGCACTGTAGTTACACTTGCACCAGCAGCTGGCTGATTTCCTGTGAATGTTTCAGAATATAAATCTACACCCAGTGTTGCAGAAATTTGGTTAGCATACACTTTTAATGGTGTTGCAGAAAGGCTTTGCGGGCTAATCTTCAACCATGTATGATATTCTTCGGAGATATTGATGGGATTTACAAACTGGTTCCAGGCCATTACCAGATAAGGCTGCATATTCATTTTTTCCTTTACCTGCTTGTCTATTACTCCGGTAAATTTCTGCTGTTGCTTTGTCAGTGTGCTTTCTATAAGTGATGATATAGGAATTTTTACTTTACCATAATCCAATACAGGTTTTTCTTTCCATACAAAACCAGCTGTTGTAGTCGCTGTATTCAGTGTCCAGTTATTATTAAAACTGATATTGGAGATAAAATTCATCACCACACTAAAGTTTGTCGACTGATAAGCATAATAACCTAAGGTACCATATCCTTTTTCTGCCCATATTTTCAGAGGTACAGAGATCATAATACGGTTATTGGTTAGTCCCTGTATAACGATATTTCCATTTTTCTCAACTCTTGTTTTAAACTGGTCATTGTTGTTATCCGTATAGGATTTATCCTCATAAATTACACCATTAATAGACTGGTTAATTAATCTGTTGATTTCTGCCATCGGAATAACTACCGGAATAGAAATCCCTGACTTTATTTTTGGAAAGTTATATTCAACAGTATCCTGCGCAAAGCTATATGCCGATACCAATACGAATAAAAGTATTTTCTTCATCATAAAAAAATTGTACGAACAAATATAAACAAGTTTCAAATTTGAAACCTGAAGTTTAAAATAAAAAACATGCCAAAAGAGCAAAAATGGTCAGAAAGAATATCTGACCATTTTTTTATTTTTCATTAACCCAAAAGAAAACCTCATAGGTCTCGGAGACCTATGAGGTTTAAGGACAATCAATAAGTCCATATATTTTCCTTAAGCCCAGTGCGGATCTGTAGAAGAAACTTTACCGGTCTCTGCTCTACCTGCAAAAATCCAGTTATTATTTCCGGTAGAGACTTTCAGATCATACCAGCCTCCTATTTTAGAAGACGGAATTAATACTTTAGGTGTCTTTGCCGGATCTATCTTCTGAGTCTGCTTAGTATAAGCATTTTCTAATAAAATCTCCTTTACAGAAGCTGAAGTAAATATTACCTCAACATCACCATTACTATTTTGGCTAAGTTTCACTTCCACTTTCGGGGCTGAATTTCCTTCAAAATTCCGGTAAAAACCATTTGGTCCGAAAACGTCCCAATCATATCCATTTTCCATAGATACAGCATGATTGAAATTCTGTTTTTTAAACATCGTATATGGGAATAAAAAGTCTTTATCCTCGTTTAATTTTTTACGGTTATACACCATTACAGGTGTTGCTTTCTCGGTATGGTTTTGCATATCAATACCTTTGTTGTTAAAATTAACTTCAAAATGATATGGCAATGGATTAGAAGGTTTTAGCCCTTTTTCCTGTTTCGGAAAATATTTAGATTGTGCATTTTGTTCAGCATCACTCAATGCTACAAAATTATTTGGAACCGGTTTTTCTTTTGCAGCATTTATACTTTCTACAAAAACTTTTTCCTGCAAGAAATCCAGTTTAAGATTTTTACTTTTTTCCTGATTGAAAGCCGAAGTAAGGTCTCCACATACTTCTCTTCTCCAATCGCTGATATTCTCTACATGGAGATTTTTATTTTTCTTTTTGTTCAGGAAATGTTCCAAAAACTGCAAAACAGATGTATGATCAGATACTTCAGAATTGACATAACCTCCCATTGTCCATGGAGAAGCCATGACCATCGGAACCCTGTATCCCAATCCTACAGCACCTTCCATTTTTTCTGAACTATATAATTTTTCAGTTGAAAAATACTTTTGTTTAAAATCTACGTATTCAGCACCTGCTTCTCCATGAATATCAGGCTGCTGTTGCGGATTATTAGGCGGTAAAAACGGAACAATATGATCGAAATAACCATCGTTCTCATCATAGTTCAGAATGAAAATAGTCTTCTTCCATACCTCAGGATTTTTCGTAAGAATATTCATTACTTCTGATATAAACCATGCTCCATACCACTGAGAAGACGGGTGATCCGAGAATCGCTCCGGTGCCACCAACCATGACACAGCCGGAAGTTTGCCATCATTTACATCTTTTCTGAACTGAAACAGAACATCTCCTTTTGGCAGATACATCTTTTCACCGTTTACAGGATCTATCTCTTCAAGACTCCAGAAATCAGGATCTCCTGAGTTAATTGTAAATGCTTTGTTATGAATATTTTTTTCTTTTTGAGAAAGCTTATCCCAGTTTTTAGGATTAAAATTTTTCAGATCTTCTTCGTAATAACGAAGTTCTTTTTCTAAGCGTTCTTTATTATCAGGGTTTTTACTCAACTTATCTTTAAGCTCAGTAATTTTCTTCTGTACAAATTCATGGTGCTTAGGCGAGAATTTTACATTGAACTGAGAAAACCATTCTATTGGGTTATCTGTAAAGTTGGATAAGTAAGCCTCCTGCTCACCTCCCATACCTTTGGAAAGACTGATTTCATTCTGATATATTCTCCACGAAATATCATTCTCTTCCAGCATTTCCGGGAAAGTTTTCCAGTGTACATTTCTGCTGTAATCTACAGTATCATTAACCACATGTGCCTGTACATCACCACTCTTTTCAGATCTGATTGTTCCTGTCCAATGGAAAAGTCTGTTAGGCGTAGTCCCGGTAAGGGAAGAACAAAAATACTGATCGAAAACTGTAAAAGCATCGGCTAACTGGTAATAGAACGGAAGGTCATTCCGGTTATAAAAGCCTAATGTAAGTGGCAGATCCTGATATTCTTTTACTCCGGATCTTTTTGCCAATAACCACTGATCATACTTCCCTTTATTAAGAGCATTCTGCTGATTTGTCCATGAATGAGGCAGAGAACTCATCCAGGTAGCTCTGGTATTTTTAATATCTAAGTTAAATGGTGCGTAGGTTTTTCCAGCTTTATCTTTCTGGAAAAAAACACTTTTCCCATCAGGCTTACGGAAGGCATATTTATCCATAAAACCTCTTACTCCTCGTAATGTTCCGAAGCAATGATCGAATGATCTGTTCTCTTGCATAAGGATTACCACATGCTCTGCATCGTAAAATGTAGATCCTTTTGCAGGCTTAATATTCATTGCTTTTAAAATCGACGGATGTATAACTGTGGAGACTCCAAGTCCTCCCAGTACCATCCCCGATTTTTTCAGAAAATCTCTTCTGTCCATGTTTATTTAGTTTTATTGCCTAAAATTAATGAATAAACTACTTATTTCCGAATTCCGTAAGCAGCTAAAATTTTGTTGAAAATTTCCGTATTCTCAAACAAACCTGTAAACTCCTTAGAATTAGGACCGTAAGCAAATACACTAGAAGGAATGGAAGTATGATCGTTTGTACTAAAGTTTCCGAATACCCAGCCATCTTTCAAGCTGCCATCCAACAATGTTAAGCCTCCGGTTTCATGATCTCCTAAAACAACAACAAGTGTCTCTTTATTTTCATCCGCAAATTTCATTGCTTTTCCTACAACATGATCGAAATCCAATAACTCAGTCACCAATTGCTCCAGATTGTTACTATGTCCGCCACCATCAGTCTGGGAAGCTTCTACCATCATAAAAAAGCCATTTTTATTCGTTTTCAGGTCGTTTAAGGTAAGATCAAAAGCATCTGCAAGCCAATTCCCTCTTCCGTTGGTTATTCTTTGTGAAGCCAAAGGATCAATAACCAAAGTACGGTTATTGACGCTTTTTACAGATTTCAAATCTTTATATAAATCGATTTTAGCCTCTTTTATTTTTTTAAGGTTATCTTCTGTAAGCCCGCTTGTCGGACCGCCAATAAGTATTTTGGTTTTAGAGCTTACGAAATCTTTAAGAATAGGTTCGGAGCTATTTCTATTGTCAGAATGCGCATAGAAATCTGCCGGTGTAGCATCGGTAACGTCTCCGGTAGAAATTAAACCTGAAGACATTCCTTTTGCAGCAATGATATCCGGGATTTGTGCTAAAGCTTTACCTTCATCATCAACACCTACAAATGTATTCTTAGTTTTTACACCTGTAGCAAAAGCAGTAGAACCAGGTGCTGAATCGGTAATATAAGCGTTGGAAGAATTGGTTTTGGATAATCCCGTCGCTTTCATATTGAAAACATTTAGTTTCCCTTTATTTGCTGTAAATGCAGCATAATATTGTGGTAATGAAGTACCATCCGGAATAAGAAGAATTACATTCTTCACTTTTTTATTTATACCGTCTGTTTCATAAGTAGGCTTATAAACGCTATATTCCTTCTGATTTTTATAAAAATTCTTCGGAATGGTATTCATAAACTTTTTAAGGTCAGGAATATGATCTGTATTGATGTAATCTACTCCTAAGTCCATAAAATTAACCCATGCATTCGGAAAATCCGGAGCTCCATAAAAACGCATTGGCTTTTGCTGCTTATGTGCTTTTTCTACGGCACTTTTTACTCGTGCGGTTTCCTCATCTCTCGGAATACCTTTCCCATTCCATTTTACCAGTCCCTGCAAATCTGCACTGAACATTCCTATTCTTTTCAGCTCTTCTGCGCTATAATTTTTATCAAGATCACCATCGAAAAGCAAATAAGCAGGATAATTTTTAAATTCCTGTGGCTGTGGTCTTCCTCCCGTAATAACAATTTTAATTCCCTGATTGTTCGTAATCTCAGGATATTTCTGTAATGTGCTAACTAATTCGTCCAGTGTCGTTTTATAATCCTGTTTAACATCAATAAGCAATTGTAGTTTTTTATTTGTATCCGGATAAATATGTCCGTTATTCAGTTTAATCTGCTTGGATATATTATCGAGATAAAGGCTCTCCAACGTCCGTTCAGGTGATAATTCTTTCTCGGTATGAGCAACCCACAATTTACCTTTTACCAGAAAAACATCTGCCTCTATGGAACCAAAATTAGCATAATAAGCCTGCCAAAAAGGAACTTCCTGCATATAGTCATTATGCGAATGTGCATTTCCTACATTATAATTTAGATAATTCTGTGCCTGAGTGTTCGCAAATACTGCCAAAGCCAGTATCGCCCATATTTTTTTTGCTTGTTTCATAGTACTATTAAAAAAACTATATCATTGCAGGAATTCCTGCAATGATATAGTATATGTGTTATATTAAAAAATTACCAGCCTTCATTTTGCTTAATTACTCCATGACTGTTTACAATTTCAACTTGTGGAACCGCCCACACATTGTGTACTGCAGGGTTGAAGTTTCTTGAAGCCCATACTTCTTTATCATCTGCACCATGTAAAGGTTTAGCATAAGTATCTCTAGCATCTCCCCAACGTACCAGGTCTCTGTGTCTGTCTGCCCATTCGCCTGCCAGCTCACAACGTCTTTCATGTTTCAGATCTGCCATTGTACATCCACTTTTCGGGGTCAAACCAGCACGCTTTCTGATCATATTAATTTCCTGATCGGCATTTTGCCCCATCATTAACATTGCTTCTGCTTTTATAAGAATTACTTCTGCATAGCGCATAATTGGCACTGCCAGATCTGTACACGGATAATCTCCATTTGCACTTACGTGGCCGCTATTCAAAGGATATTTGAAAGCATCCATATATTTATTGAACTGATATCCTGTAAGTGAGTTAGAAGAAGCATAACTTCTTTCTTTCCCGTTGAATGTAAACTTATCTCCTGATTTCAGAATCGTTACATCTCTTCTTTTGTCTCCTGCTTCATACTCCGTAAAAAGCTCTTTGGTTGGTTGGAAATATCCCCAGCCATTGTATTCACCCCAGCCTTTATTTTCAAGCATTACACCCGGAAGAATACTTCCTATAGCGTTGAATTTTGGTGTACTTGGTATAGACCATATATATTCAGAACTGTAATTATTCTCTGCTTTGAAAACGTCTGCATAGTTATTAAGCAGGTTTCTGTTTCCTTTAGTCATTACTTCATTTGCCCAATATGCCGCATTTTTCCAGTCTTTCATAAAAAGGTATACTTTGGCCATAAGAGCCCATGCAGCAGCTTTATGAGGTCTTCCGAAATCTTTAGCAGCAAGTTCTTCCTGAGCTGGTAGTAATTCTGCTGCCTTTTTCAGATCGTTTATAATGTAATTGTAGTTTTCCGTTACGTTAGCAGCTCTCGGAATCGGATTTGGATCCGGTTCTTTTGTACGGTCTATAATTGGAACTCCTGCTTTCTCATTACCATAACTATATGCCAATTCGAAATACATTCTGCTACTCATGAATAAAGCTTCACCCAGGTATTTGTTTTTTACAGCTGTTGCAGCCTGAATATTGTCTACATTACGGATAACACGATTGGCAATACCAATAACTGTATATCTTTTATTCCACTGAGTTTCCAAATCTCCTGCTGCGATATAATTACTGCTGAAGTTCTTGGCATTATCAGCCTCACTTTTTGCTCTTCCTGTTACCATATCATCGCTGGCATTGATAAACCAGAAGAATCCTCTGCCATAAAATTCGCTATCATACAAAGGCTTGTACATCGCATTTGCTCCTGTTACAAGGTCGTTTTCTGTTTTCCAGAAACTCGCTTCTGTTGGAGTTCCTTCCGGTTGAACATCCAGCTCGCTTGTACATGATAGCAATGCTACAGATATTCCCGATACTAAAACTATTTTATTGAAAAATTTCATCTTTTTACTTTTTAAAATTATAACCCGATTTCTACACCGAAAATAAATGAACGAGCCTGCGGATATCTTCCTGTGTCTACACCATATGAACTCATTCCCACTTCAGGATCAAAACCTTTATACTTAGTAATGGTAAACAGATTATTAGCCGTCATATAAATTCTTAATCTGTTTATATTGATTTTGCTGTAAATCTCTTTAGGTAATGAATAACCTATTGTAAGGTTTTTCAGTCTCAGATAAGATCCGTCTTCTACATAAAAGTCTGATACTTTGGAGTAGTTTCCGGAAGGGTCACCCTGTACAAGTTTTGGAATATTGGTATTTGTATTTTCCGGAGTCCATGCATTCAGAATATCTCTGTCCATGTTATAATTCTGTCCTGTTCCGCCCGGGTTTAATGAAATAAATTTCAGACCGTTGAATATTTTATTCCCGTATACTCCCTGGAAGAATACATTCAGGTCAAAGTTTTTCCAGGTCATATTATAAGACAATCCGTAAGAGAATTTAGGGTATGGATTCCCAAGGTTTACAAAATCATTGTTGCTAAGGGTTCCGGTATTTCCTTCTTTTTTCAGGAACTTAATATCGCCCGGCTTTGCATTAGGCTGGATAAGAGCACCATTGGCATCTTTATAATTATTGATTTCTTCCTGTGAACGGAAAATACCATCTGTCTTATATCCGTAATAAGAATAAAGTGACTCTCCTACTCGTATACGCGTAGGCTTCAATACTCCTCTTACAGCATTGTCATTAATAAAGATTTCGTTTACATCTGCCAGTTGTTTAACTGTATTTTTTAGCTGACTAAAAGTAGCTCCTATCGAGTAACTGAAATCTCCGGTATTTTTGCTGTTGTAATTAATTCCTAATTCGTAACCTTTATCCTGGAATAATCCGGCATTGATATACTGATTCGTATAAGTTGCTGTACTTGGAAGGCTTACATTAAAAATCTGATCCTTGGAGTTTTTAATGAAATAATCGAACTGTAAGGAAAGGCTGTTGTTCAGGAATGAAGCATCCAATCCGAAATTGGTTTGCTCAGATTTCCCCCATTTTAAGTTTGGATTAGGACGTGTTGTAGCATAGTAAGCAATGTTCTGGGAAGGATCCTGTCCGAAAATAATATTATTATCTCTTATCATTAACGGATTTACTGCCTGTGAAGAAATCCCGCCAAGGTTACCCAGAATACCATAACTTCCTCTAAGTTTAAGATTAGAAAGCCATTCAATATCCTGCATAAAGTTTTCCTTAGACATTACCCATGCTCCTGAAAGTGCATAATAATTGGCAAATCTGTTTTGTTTGGCAACTAATGAAGACCCATCTCTTCTTCCTAATAAACTGATGATATATTTACCAGCATAATCGTAGTTAATCCTTGCCAGATAAGAAACTAAAGCCTGCTGATATCTATAACTGGACAGATCTTTGTTGTTATCCGCTGTATTCTGAAGATAGCGGAAAACTTCTGCTTCACTTCTGAAATCATAAGCTCTGGCCATGAAACCTTCATCAATTGTCTTCTGGAAAGTAAAACCAGCTAAGAAATCGAAATTATGTTTGCCCGCAGAAAATTTATAGGTAAGAAGCTGCTCTGCAAGAGAGGTAGAAGAGTTATTAGACTGATATTCTAAGTTATTGGTATCAAATATCTTCCCTATTTCCAGTACTCTGGATGTAAAGTTTTTAATCGTTCCGATTCTGAATGTCTGAGAGAAGTTGGATCTGAACTTTAAATTTTTAGCTAAAGTAACTTCTGCATAAGGATTGATTAAAATTTCGTGTGTAGGATTTTTTATACTAATCCTTTTAAGGTAAGCCACCGGATTGATCATATCCCCGTAACCCCCGGCAACATCAATTGGTAAACCGGAAAATGCTCCTGTAGGTGTATATACCGGAACATTCGGTGGGTAATACATTGCTGCCACTACTGCCCCCGTATAACCATTCTTAGTGTCTGCTGTATTTCCATCGGAGTAATTATAGTACATGTTCTCCCCGATAGTTAACCAGTCTTTTACTTTATGTTCAGAATTTACTCTGAAGTTGTATCTTTTTGCCTGTGTATTTAGTAAGATACCTTCCAGGTTTCTGTGATTCATTCCCACAAAAAATCTGGACTTATCGTTTCCACCACTTAGATTAACGTTGTACTCCTGGATTGTTCCGGTACGGAAAATTTCTTTCATCCAGTCTGTTCTCGTTACTCTACCGTCAGGATATTTCTCTGCATTGAAAGCTAAAGGCAAGCTGTTAAGTTTACCAGCATTTTCATAAGCCTTATACATTACATCCTGAAACTCCGCTGCATTTAAAGATTCTTTTAGTCTCCAAGCCTGGTTTACACCAAACTTAACATCAAAATCTACAGTAATATTACCTTTTTTACCTTTTTTGGTAGTAATCAGAATAACACCACCTGAAGATCTGGCTCCGTAGATTGCTGCAGAAGCATCTTTAAGTACGGATATATCCTGAATATCGTTAGGGTTAATAGCTGGTGTACCATTAAAAACAACACCATCTACAACGTAAAGAGGAGTCTCTCCGTTAATCCCTCCTAAACCACGAATATTAACCTTTGGCGAACCATTGGGATCTCCCCCTTCATTTACCACTGTTACTCCCGGTGCTTTACCCTGAAGTACTTCACCTACACCGGACAAAGATCTGGAAGTAAGCTTATCCAGTGATGCCTCTGAAACAGCACCCGATACTTTACTCTTTTTCTGTGTTCCGTATCCCACAACGACAACCTCGTCTATGGACTTCTCTTTTAAACTGTCTTTCTTTTGGGCAAACAATATTGGTGAGGCCGATATTGCTCCAATTAATAGCCCCCGGCTTGTAAAATAAGCCACCGAGACAGGGATTTTAAATACTTTCATGGCATCCATTTTAATTCTGAATGCAAAATTAGAACAGTACGACCCCGTGTTACATTAAGGTTTTCTTATGTTTTTATTAAGAAACATTAACTATTATCAATGGAAAAAGTTAATGTATAAATATTAATTATTTATTTATCAGGAAGATAGCAGTAAATTAATCATTACACCTGTATTCAGGGTATAATTAAGATTAATTTTATTTTAAATTTAATCTTAATCAGAAATAATCACTGTAACCCCCATATCTTCAAGGCGTTCTTTGGTTTCAAGGTCAATTCCTTTATCTGTAATAATGGTATCTACCCTATCCAGATCTGCTATTTTGCCGAAACCTTTTTTATTGATTTTAGACGAATCTGCCAGGACAATAACTTTCTCCGCACACTCTATCATAGCCTGATTCAGATGAGCTTCGGCTGCACTGGAGCAGCTGATACCAAATTCCAGATCAATTCCGTCAACGCCTAAAAAGAGCTTGTGACAGGAAAATTGCTTTAGCACTGATTCCGAAATAGCCCCAACAATAGAAGTAGAACTTTTTCTCACCTCCCCGCCCAGCTGAATAATATTGATATTCGGCATCATACAAAGCTCTAATGCTACGCGCAAAGAAGAAGTAAGAACTGTAAGCTTCTGAAAACTTCCCATTGTGCGAGCCAAATAATGTATAGTTGTTCCGGAAGCTAATATAACAGAATCATTTTCATCAATAATATTTGCTGCTTTTCTCGCTATAGCCTGCTTGATCTCTACGTTGATGTTTTCTTTTTCATTTACGTTTTTCTCATAGGCAAAACGTGACTGCTTACTAGCCCCGCCATGGGTTCTGTGCAATAATCCTAAACCTTCCAGATAGCTCAGATCCTTTCGGATTGTTACGGACGAAACATTATATTTCTCACAAAGATCTTGTACCAGTACATATTCTTTCTTCTCCAGTTCCTTAAGAATGTTATTGTGGCGGGCTATCATTACTACAGCATTTTAAATTTAACCAAAAATATAAAAAAAATTTTCATCTAAATGTTTTTGGTTTCGAAAAATTTCATATTTTTACAAAAAGCAAATAAAACGAAACAAAATGAAACGAAAAGAAGAGCTTACAAAAGTTTCACAAGATCAGGAATGGGACTTTATAATTATCGGAGGTGGTGCCAGCGGACTAGGATCTGCACTGGATGCTACAACGAGAGGTTTCAGAACCTTGTTACTGGAATCCCATGATTTTGCCAAAGCTACTTCGAGCCGGAGTACCAAACTTGTGCATGGTGGTGTAAGATACCTGGCACAGGGAAACATAGACCTTGTGAAGGAAGCCCTGTATGAAAGAGGACTTCTGGCGAAAAATGCTGCTCACCTTGTTAAAAATCAGTCTTTTATTATACCTAATTATAACTGGTGGGGCGGTATATATTATAAAATAGGATTGTCTGTTTATGATTTTCTGGCGGGAAAACTTAGCCTGGGTAAAACCAGATATATCAATAAAGCAAAAACCGTAGAAAAACTTCCGACCATAGAACAAAAAGGTCTTGCCAGCGGGGTTGTATATCAGGACGGACAGTTTGACGATTCCCGTCTTGCCATTAACCTTGCCCAGACTATTGTAGAAAAAGGCGGTACTGTAATCAATTATACAAAGGTTGTAGGTCTTTTGAAAAACGAAAGTAATAAAATTACAGGAGTAATAGTTGAAGATCAGTTTACTAAAGAACGTTACGAAATAAAAGCGAAAGCTGTAGTTAATGCAACAGGAGTTTTCACCAATGACATCCTGAACATGAGTAATCCTAAACACGGAAAATTCGTTGTTCCTAGCCAGGGAATCCATTTCGTATTAGATAAATCATTCCTGAAGAGTAATGATGCTATTATGATCCCTAAAACGTCTGACGGACGTGTCCTTTTCGTTGTTCCATGGCATGAGAGAGCCTTAATCGGTACTACTGATACATTAGTGGATGAGCCGAGTTTCGAACCGAAAGCTCTGGAATCTGAAATTGATTTCGTTTTGAAAACTGCACGACAATATCTGTCTAAAAAGCCAACTAAAGAAGATGTACTTTCTGTATTTGCAGGCTTACGCCCTTTAGCAGCTCCAAAAGACGGAGGCAAAAGCACAAAAGAAGTATCCCGAAGTCATAAAGTTATTGTAGCCGAAACTGGTCTTGTAACCATTACCGGCGGAAAATGGACAACCTACCGACAAATGGCAGAAGATACCATAGATAAAGCAATAGAAGTTCATAACCTGAAAAAAGTTCCTTCTAAAACTAAAGATCTTTCTATCCACGGAAATATCCCGGCAAAAGATGTTGACAGAAGTAATCACTTGTATATTTATGGTTCGGATATCCCGGCTATAAAAGCATTACAACAAGAAAAGCCTGAATATGCAGAGAGAATACATCCAAACAATGAATTTACAGTTGCTGAAGTTGTATGGGCAATTCGAAATGAAATGGCCGAAACTATAGAGGATGTGCTGGCCAGAAGAGTCCGTCTTCTTTTCTTAGATGCCAGAGCAGCCATAGATTCAGCACGAAAAGTAGCAGAAATTTTTGCTCAGGAACTCGGCTGGGATGCTGAAAAAGTAGAAAACGAAACTGAAAGTTTCATTTCACTCGCTAAAGAATATCTTCTTGTACCCTATAACACCAACGAAATGAAAAACTCTAAATAAGTACACTATGATGAACGAAAAACTAATTTTAGCACTAGACCAAGGAACAACCTCATCACGGGCAATCCTTTTTAACAAAAGCGGAGAAATAAAATTCGTATCGCAAAAAAGCTTTGAGCAGATATTCCCTACTCCGGGATGGGTAGAACACGACCCAAACGAAATCTGGTCTTCTCAGATTTCTGTAGCTGCAGAAGTTATAGCTAAAGCCGGAATATCAGGACTGGAAGTCGCTGCTATCGGTATTACTAATCAAAGAGAGACAACTGTAGTATGGGACAGACATACCAGTGAACCTATTTATAATGCTATTGTATGGCAGGACAGAAGAACATCCAGATATTGTGACGAATTAAAATCCCAGGGACACACTGATGAGATTAAACAAAAAACAGGACTTGTTCTGGATGCTTACTTTTCTGCCACAAAGCTAAAATGGATACTGGATAATGTAGAAGGCGCAAGAGAAAAAGCAGAAGCCGGAGATCTTTGTTTCGGAACTGTTGATACCTGGCTAACATGGAAACTGACAAGAGGAAAAATGTTTATCACAGATGTATCCAATGCCAGCAGAACCATGATGTTTAATATCCGTACCATGGACTGGGACGATGATTTATTAAAATTATTCAATATTCCCCGTGCAATACTTCCTGAAGTAAAACAAAGCAGTGAAGTGTATGGCGAAACCTCTACTACCCTTTTCTCGACTAAAATTCCGATTGCAGGTATTGCCGGAGATCAGCAGGCTGCATTATTCGGACAAATGTGCACAAAGCCGGGAATGGTAAAAAATACATATGGTACCGGATGTTTTCTATTGATGAATACTGGTAATGAAGCTGTATATTCTAAAAACAATTTGCTAACTACAGTTGCATGGAAAATTAACGGAGAAGTTAGCTATGCACTGGAAGGCAGTGTATTTGTAGGAGGTGCTGCGATACAGTGGCTAAGAGACGGATTAAAGATTATCAATGATTCATCTGAAGTCAATACACTTGCAGAAACTGTAGAAGATAATGGCGGTGTATATTTCGTACCGGCTCTTACCGGACTTGGTGCCCCTTACTGGGATCAGTATGCTCGCGGAACTATTGTTGGTATAACACGTGGCACAACAGATGGTCATATTGCCAGAGCTACCTTAGAAGGAATCGCTTTTCAGGTTTACGATATTGTAAAAGCTATGGAAGCGGATGCCGGAACACAAAGTACAGAACTTCGTGTAGACGGAGGAGCATCTGCCAGCAATATGTTAATGCAAATCCAATCAGACCTTTTCGGGTTCAAAATTATTCGTCCAAAGACTCTGGAAACTACAGCGCTTGGGGCAGCTTATCTGGCTGGTCTAGCAGTAGGTTTCTGGGAAAGTATAGATGAGATCCAGTCTCAATGGATTATAGAAAAAGAGTTTACACCTAAGGAAGACAAAAGCAAAATCGACAATATGGTCAGCTTCTGGCACAAAGCTGTAAAACGTTCTCAGGCCTGGATAGAAGAATAATTAATAACCGAAAAAGTACACAACATGACACCATTTACAGCAGAAATTATAGGTACAATGTTACTTATTCTTCTTGGGAACGGCGTAGTAGCAAATGTTCTTCTAAAAGATACCAAAGGCAATAATTCAGGATGGATTGTTATTACCACAGCATGGGCATTAGCCGTTTTTGTGGGGGTAACTGTTGCCGGCCCCGTCAGCGGAGCACATCTTAATCCTGCAGTTACAATCGGATTAGCAGCTGCCGGAAAATTCCCATGGGAATCAGTTCCTTCTTATATCGCTGCTCAAATGATCGGAGCTATGGCCGGAGCATTTCTGGTATGGCTATTCCACAAAGATCATTTTGCGATCACTGAGGACGAAGGAGCCAAGTTAGCCTGCTTCAGTACAAGTCCGGCAATTGCGAAACCTGTTTCAAATATAATCAGCGAAATCATCGGAACTTTTGTGCTTGTTTTCGTAGTCTTCTATATCAGTGATGCTAATATCTCTATACCAAATACTCCGGATGCCAAAATAGGCCTTGGAACTGTAGGAGCTGTTCCGGTAGCATTCTTAGTATGGGCTATAGGTTTATCTTTAGGAGGTACAACGGGTTATGCTATAAATCCGGCAAGAGATCTTGGACCGAGAATCATGCATGCTATTCTACCTATAAAAGGCAGCAGCCAATGGAGCTACGCATGGATTCCGATTTTAGGACCAGTTATAGGAGCCGTTCTGGCAGCTTTACTTTTCGGAATTTTAAAATAAATTTTGCATCTGACTAATTAACACACACTAAATAAGATGAAAGAAAACTTATTAAGACTTTGTCTGATTTTTTCAGGCATCGTGGGAGTTTCTGCTCAAAACACAGACTCATTAAAAACAGAAGAAAAGGCTGGCAGACTGGACTTTACAGCCAATATACAGAACAATCACCTATGGCGCGGACTTATTATTACGGATAAACCTGTAGTAATGGGGAACCTCTCCTACGCTTTGGATAAAAATAAAAACTGGAAAATTGGAATCTGGGGAGCATCGGCTCTTGCCAATGACAGTGACGGTACCCATTATAAAGAAATCAATTACTATGTTCAGTATTCCAATAAGAATTTTTATATAGGTCTTTGGGACTTATATAACTCAAGGAATATTAATACAACGGTTGCAGCAAACGATATTTTCAGTTATTCCAAAAGAAGAACAGCTCATATTATCGACCTGAGAACCAACTATACTTTTGGACCGAAATTCCCGTTAAACATAGAAGCTGATATCATGCTGTATGGTGGTGCCAATGCCGGAGAAGTTGTTCTGAAACCTGATGGAGAATATGATAAAAATAAATATTCTACCTATGTTCAGGTGAGCTACCCTGTTATCCAAAGCAAAAAGGTAAACCTTAATGCTTTTGTTGGGGCTGGATTTGCACTGAATGACAGAAATTTCCTGTATGGCAATGGGCAAAATAGTTTCCAGATTGTAAATGTAGGATTAAAGGCAAGCAAAGATGTAAAGATTACTGAACATTATACCCTTCCGGTCTCTATGATGGCCATGTGGAATCCAGCCCTGAAATATGCTCGTATACAGCTGGCAGCAACAGTATTCTAGAAAGATATCTTTTTTCTGTTTTGATATACAACAAAAGAAAAAAGTCTACGTTCTAAGTAGTACAAAAAATATAAAACAACATCAATTAGATAAACCTTATAGTCCTTAAAATTCTATGGGGTTTTATTAAAAATGCCGGAAGATAAATCTCCCGGCATTTTCTTTATTCTGTAACAACTAACGGATGATTATAATCCGATGTTTGTATTAGGTTTCAATTTATTCAGAATATCCTTTGGTATTGCATTCTTGTGTACAAGAATACCTGTAGACTTATATTGTACATATGGTCTTGTTACATATAAATATCCCTGATAATCGTTAGTTACACCCCATGAGTTTTTCACCATGTAATATTCTTTACCTGTCTGGTCTTTAGCAAGTCCTACAATCTGCATACCGTGGTCATCAGTTGTTGTAAGATTGTTAAGTGCTTCCTGACGCATATCTTCAGTAATTTTTTTATCAGGTCTTGGTCCTTTAAAAAGATTAGCTTTAGTCTGAGCATCGATATTATTCAGGTCAACATCCGGAACGTAAGCTACACCATTTTTATAAGAAAAATATGGTTCGGAAACGTCTGTCGCCCAACCTACCGTATAACCTTTATCTACAGCATTGTCAACAATCTTAGTAAGGTCATCCATTGGAATATTCCACATACTATCATGGCTCCAGTTGTCCGGGATCGGAGCAACAAAACGCTGATAATAAGGATAATCTTTGTAAGAAGTAAGCTCTACATAATCGTCAGGATTAATTCCTACTACATCCTTAGCAAAAGTCTGCGGTGTATAACGCTTTCCTTTGTACGTAAACTCTTTTGGATATTCTCCAAGGTAGCTGTCTAGTACATTATCTACATTTGTTAACCAATTTGCAGAAAGTTTACCCTGAGGATTTTTCACATAAGCATCAAGCATAGACTTGATAACACTTTGCATTTCACCAAAATTATTTTTGGTTTGTCCTGCCTGAAGTCCTGAATAAGCTTCCTGAGGAACAGCACCATACTTTTTGTACATATTAATTACATCATGTAATTCACCGCCATCTCCCCAAGAAATAGCACCACCAAACAATACATATTGTTTAGCTTTATCATGATAAGCATTACGGGCTGTAAAGATTTCAGCTAAATCTACAGCTGGTTTTCCCATTCTTATCATTTCGGACTCAAGGAAAGAGTTTCCGGAGTAGCTCCAACAGGTTCCTGAGGAACCCTGATTTTTAATAGAAGTATTCCCTAACTCCTTAACTACCGTAAATTTAAAATCCGGATTTTCAGATTGATTGTTTTTTAGGCTGTTTACCAAATTGTCTTGAGCAAAAGCCATGCTTCCTGCTGTAAGCATGGTAAGCAAAAACATGTTTCTCTTCTTCATTATAAAATTAGAATTAAATTGATTAAAGTCTCAATATGACTAAAGAGTCCAAATTTAGTTCAAATTGTTACAATAATTTTATAGAATTTTTCGATTTAAAGGCCGTTTATGATATACTGCAACTATATTGCATTTAGTAAATCTCCACATCTGAATTCCAAATAACTGAAAACTAAATAATTAAATCTATTATTGCTTATATTTTATCTGAAGATTTTCTAATCCACAAAGAGCCATTTTTAGTCATTAATTTTTCCAAAATGCCTTTATCAGTAAGCTCATTCAGATATTCCTCACTCTCATTACGGGATATTCCGGACAATTCAGAAAATTCTCTGGCAGTTAACGAATTGTATCTCAAGAAAAGAGCTTCCTGGTTTTTACTGTATTGCTCTTTAACAGCTTCTGAATTAAGGTTTAGAATTGCTGTTTCAAAAAATGAATATGGCTTAGTACCATAGATCGTTTTCCTCTCCCCCGATTTATTCTGTATAAATATGGTTGGAAATCCTCTAACACCATAATCTCTTGCCATCTGTAAATCTGCTTCAAAAAGTTTTTGACCTACTCCTTCAAAATCTGTTTTTAGCTGTAGAATATCCAGCCCTGCTTCTTTAGCAGCTGTGGCAATATATTCCCATTTAGCAATATTCTTTTTTTTCAGGAAAACCATCTCTTTTAAAATTCTTAAGAAAGCAATAGCTTTATCTTTATTCTGTATCTCTGCTACTTTAAATGCAATAGAAGGCGGATAAGATGAGCTCAGAGGATCTTCCAGCCACACATCTCCATCAATAGGCATATCATAATGCAGACTAACTTCGTCCCAGTGATGTGCTACATCCGAAGGCTTACTAATACCCCCGCTGTTATAGCTCCAATCGGGTAACAGTCCACCCATATGATATTCTATATCCAGAATATCTCCATATTCCAGTTTTAGCTTTCTCAGCTGTGGCTCGATTCCCCAGCAGGAAGAACAAATAGGATCCGTAAAATAAATAAGCTGAAGAGGCTTGTCCTTGGTATATACTCCTTTATAATCAGTATCAATTTCCGTTACAGGAAGCTCGCATATTCCTGTATCAGGATTACATAAAAGCGGATTATTTTTATTTTCTGTCATATCGTGAAATTTAATTTATTTATTTTTGATTTCTGTTATACAAAATTGTAACAGTTAATCTTAAATAGCAATAAGTCAAAAAAATATGACTACTAATAGTAACAATAAAAATCATGAATGTTGTCCTGCAGAAGAACTTTTGAAGCTATTATCAGGAAAATGGAAGCCACAGATTTTTCGGCTGGCAATAGAGGGACCACTACGATTTAGTAGTTTACTGAGGCAGATTGAAGGATCTAATAAACAAAGTATTGCCACAGCACTAAAGGAATTAGAAGCTGAAGGGCTGTTGATTAAAAATACTATAAAATTAAAACCTCTGCATATAGAATACACACTATCTGAAAGAGGAAAACAAATGCTTCCTGTCTTTCAACAACTAGAAAATCTGAGATAATTTTTTTAGCTACTCGATTAATCGACTAGTATATTCAGGCTGTGAGGTAAAACTTTTATTTCTATCGGAGAATCAATTTCTACTCCTTCCCCGTCCAAATGCCAGGCTTTAGAATTTCTGACACTAAATTTCAGGTCAGATACCGGAAAATAAGTTAGGTACTCGTTTTCTTTCAGGTTCTTTGTAAACATTCTGAATGCAAATGCCAAAGAATGCCATAACGGGAATTTTTTAACCAATACTATATCTACAAGCCCATCGCTATAATCAGCATGAGGAGCGATATAAGCATTATTACCAAACTGACGTGTGTTGGCCACATTCAGCATCAGGTAATTTCCGTTATATTGCTTATATTTTTCTTCAAATTCTACCTTAATAGATTTGAAAATAAAAAAGGTCTTTACAGTAACCTTAATGTAGTTGGTAAAACCACGACTTGTTTTTTCGAATTTTTTAATAACCTCTCCATCAAACCCGGTTCCTGATACATTAATAGACAAATTACCATTCACAGTAAAAGTGTCAATCTTATGAAACTTTTTCTGCTTAATCTTTTGTAGAAGGCTGTCTATATTTTTGGTAAAATTGGTTTCATTAGAAAAACCATTTCCTGAACCGGCAGGAAAAACAGCCAGAATTTTGTCTGTGTTAATCAACTTCTGGGCAACAGTAGAAATAGTACCATCCCCGCCTACAGCCACAAAAACTTCTGTAGAAGCAAAATTCTCATCGATAAACCGATGGGTATCTTCTATCGACTTAGAAATCATAAAATTAGCCTCAGGATATTTTTGCTGAAGCTTTTCTAAAAAATCTTTATAATTTTTTTTTGCCGAAAACGGATTGATGATAAATACTGCGTCCATGATTTTGAAAGGCCAAAGGTACAAAAAAAGACTCCACCTCTGTGAAGTCTTTTAGTTTCTTTAAACTCTTCTGTTATCCTCTTTCCAGTTTTTTATACGTTTCTTAATCTGATCTGCACTCAAATTCTCAGAGATAGCTTCATCTACAAGCTTTGAAAACTCATTATCATTAGCAAATCTTAATGCAAATAACTGAGCATCGCTGAATGTATAGCCACTATCATCTATATTTTTTCCGGTTAAACGAAAGTACCTGAACTTCACCTCATCAACAATAATTCTGTTTTGTAATGTCAGGGCATAATGTTGTCTCATCATAAAAGCAACCCATATAATTAAAAAGATTGTTCCTGAAAGTACAAACCACATCCAGAACTCACCATTATTATTTCCCAATGAATATCCCATATGATAAAGAGATATACCGAACAGGATAAGTCCTACTGGATAAAATATAAAATGATGTGGTTTATAGAAACGCCTATGATTCTGATAATTTTGCATAAAAGGTCTATTTCGTATTAATTTTCATTCTTTTCATAAATTCCGGATTAATGGTTCCTTCCAATTCTTTCCATGAAACAGGAATCGTAATATCTCCGGCGGCAAAAGCTGCTATTTCATAGGGGCTATAATGGAAATACAGGTTTTTATCATCAAAATAGAAGTTATCATTTACCGTTACTTTATCGAATAGCAATCCATCTGATACTTTTACAGCTCCTTCCCCATTCTCCGTACCAGTCGGTATCTTATCTACATTTTTCATCAATAGTTTCTCAAGCTTGCTTTTAGGCATGGAAGTAATATCTGACAGTACTAACTGCTTTTTACTATTTAAATCAAAAACCTTTTCCATAAAGCCATAGTTATCATGAGCTCCCCCCATATAACTGGACCATGTATATTCTACAGAAAGATAATTATTGGCAAAGCTTCTCAGACGCATAGAATTATCTTCATACCATTTATTTCCAAGAACTACACCTCCAGCCAGATAATCTTTTTTGACTTTAGCAAAAAGACCATCAGCGGCTTTTTTAGCAGCTGCCTCCAAATCTGGCTTGGAATAACCTACAGGTTTTATAAACGGGTATAATGAATCCAGAATAGCTTTTTCTTTTATATCCGGAAAAACTAAAATTCTGTCCGAATAAGCAATGATAAGTGAATCTGTAGCCTTTATAGAGTCACTGTAAATAACAGAATCTTGTTTTAGTGTAATAAGGCTATCTCCTTTTGGTATATCTGTTCCCTGTGCTTTTTCCTGTTTTTTGCAGGAAAATACCAGTACAGCAATCATAAATAAAGATGAAACTGTATTTTTCATATTGTAATAAGTTTGGTGTTTAAAGTTAATAAAAAAACCGCTGAATCAGCGGTTTCCATTATTTTTACTTTATACTGCTAAGCGGTTTCATCCGGAACTGCAGAAGAGTCAAACTGATCACTACCGAAAGCATGAACAATCATATTAACAAATAGTCCTGTCAATAAACCTATTATTCCCCAAACAGTGCTATTTTCTCCTTTTCCAAAGCCTTTTGCAAGTTTATCTCCTGACACAAATAATGCATACCAGTTGACAATTGGAATAAAGAATAAAATAAACCACCACGTTGGTTTTTTAATAATCTGCATAAGGACAATAAAGTTATAAAAAGGTATAAATGCTGCCCAAGCATCTTCTCTTCCTGCTTTTTTAAATGTCTTATACCAGCAAAAGCAAACTGCTACGTATATAAAAATATAAAAAATCAGGAAACCTATTCCGAAGATTGCTCCTGCTGCTGCGGAGCCTGAGTTGTCATAGTACGAAGAATCGTACGATTGCAAAATAGTTAACATAGTTTAGATTGTTTAGAATTATTAATTAAACCAAATATAACCATTTTAGATATCAGTAAGAATATTTAAAATGAATTTTTCATTAATATTATGCAACAAAAAACCACCTTACGGTGGTTTTATTTATTTAAAAAATTCGGATTGTTCGATTGTTTCCTGCTCTCCCGATGCCAGATTTTTTATCGTGATTCGGGCATTCTCAATTTCGTCTTTGCCCAGAAAAACAAGATGTGGAATCTCTTTTTTCTCAGCATATGCAAATTGTTTTTTCAACTTCGCCGCTTCCGGGTAAAGTTCCGCAGAAATTCCTTTTTCTCTGAGTTTTGCAATAAGCTTCATCGCTTCTATTGCTTCTTCTTCTCCGTAATTAGCAAAAAGATACTCTACTTTTACAGTAGCATTCTCCGGGAACAGTCCTAATTCCTCCATTACAAGGTAGGTTCTGTCTAGTCCGAAAGAAATTCCGATTCCTGGTATATTCTTTACCCCGAAAACTTCTGTCAGGTTGTTATAACGACCGCCGCCGCCAATAGAACCCATTTCTACTCCTTTTGCTTTTACTTCAAAGATAGCACCTGTATAATAATCTAAACCTCTGGCTAAGGTGATATTGAATACCAAATCCTGATTGTCTATGCCTAGCTCCATAGCTTTAGACAAAACAAATTCCAGTTCCGTAACTCCCTGAATACCTACTTCCACACCTTCAAACTTTCCTTTTAGTTCCTGAAGATTTTCTAATGCATTATTTTTCTGATGAAAAAGGAAGTCTAGTTTTTCAATAGCTTTATCTGAAATACCTTTTTCCTGCATTTCTTTGATTACACCGTCTTTACCAATTTTATCCAGCTTATCCAACGCTACTGTAAAATCAATTAGCTGTTCTGTTATTCCTGCATATTCCGCAAGGCCAGAAAGAATTTTACGGTTATTCATTTGAATAGCTACAGGAACACCAAGCTCTTTAAAAGCTTTGAAATATAACTGTACCAGCTCTACCTCCTGCCAAAGGCTCTCGGAACCTACAACATCAGCATCACACTGGTAGAACTCTCTGAACCTTCCTTTCTGTGGACGGTCTGCACGCCATACTGGTTGAATCTGATAACGCTTAAAAGGAAAAGTCAACTGCCCATGATTCATCGCAACGAATCTTGCAAACGGTACTGTAAGGTCGTAACGTAGTGCTTTATCAGAAATTTGTGACGTCAATTTTTTAGCATCTTTATTCTGCCAATCGTTTTCGTTCACTTTCTCCGTATAATTACCTGAATTTAAGATTTTGAAAATTAGACGGTCTCCCTCTTCTCCGTATTTACCTGTAAGAGTTGACAGATTTTCAAAACTTGGGGTTTCCAAAGGCTGAAAACCAAAAAGCTCAAAATTCTTTTGTAATGTATTAATAATGTATTTCCTGCGGGAAACTTCCTGTGCTGTAAAGTCGCGTGTTCCTTTTGCTAGACTAGGCTTCATTCTTTATCTTTTCTCTAAAGCACAAAAATAAGCATAATGTGGCAAATAAATGTAATAGACATACAACAGGCTGAATATTATTAATTATTTCATCATCAGAAGTTCTTCTACTCTGATTTCAGTAATATAGCGCATATTTCCATCTTTATCTTCATAGTTTCTGTAGGTAAGCTTCCCCTCTATTGCAATCTCTTTGCCTTTGGTAACATACTTCTCAAATACTTCTGCCAGTTTGCCATAAACGATAAGATTATGCCATTGGGTTTCTTCAATCTTTTCGCCCTGAGTATTGGTATAATAATCATTGGTTGCTAAACTAACGGAAGATTTAATTCCTTTTTCGAACTGGGTTACTTCTACATCTTTACCTGTGTGTCCGAATAAAATAACTTTGTTTCTTAGTGACATGGTTGTATGATTTTAAAATTAAACTTGGTAGATTTTCTGTAGCAAAGATGAAAGTTACATAATGTTTTAATCGGTAAAAAAATATTTATAGTCATTTGTAATCGTTTAACCAAAGCTAAAAAATTATATATCAAAAAGTTACAATTTTTATTTTATATTCATTTTTGTCATTAAAAAACATAATTATTTAAATTACAAAAGATTAATTAAAGTAATAAAATACTATATTTGAGATAATTAAATAAAAAAACATGCAATTCTGTCTGGAATGTGATGAAAAAATATCAGGCCGATCGGATAAAAAGTTCTGTTCGGACGGATGCCGAAATGCCTATAACAACAGACAGAATAAAGACCACACTAACCTGATGCGGAACATTAATAATCAGTTACGGAAAAATTACCGCATCCTGCTTAATGCCAATGAAGATGGAAAAACGAAAATTTCCCATCAAAAACTATTGTCATTAGGTTTTGACTTCAGCTTTATTACTCAAATTATTACATACAAAAATGGCTCTGAATATCGGTTTATTTACGACCAAGGTTACAAAATCCTGGAAGAAAACTGGATTTTACTCGTGAAAAAGGACTAGCTATTTCCCTCTTTGGTCATATTTTAGACCTCAACACCAAATATCATTTGCGTCCGGGTTTTGTTTGCGTTTCAATTTTTATATTTTTGTAACATTCGTTGCTTATGGAAAAAATTATTCTGATCGAAGACGAGACCAGTGTGGTATCATTTATAAAGAAGGGACTTCAGGAAAAAGGCTATGAAATCTCGGTGGCTTTTGACGGGCGTACTGGTGTACAGCTGGTGGAAGCCAATGATTTTGATCTTGTAATCCTGGATATTATGCTCCCTGAAATGAATGGTCTGGATGTATGTAAAGAGATCAGAAAAACCAATAAACAGGTACCAATTCTTTTTCTTACAGCTCTTGGAACTTCAGAAAACATAGTACTCGGACTGGAAAGTGGTGGTGATGATTATCTGGTAAAACCATTCAAATTTATTGAGCTTGTTGCCCGCATAAAATCATTACTGAGAAGAAGTGGTAATAATACTATTCCGGAAATACCTGAACCAGAAGCTGATGAAGAGCATATTTACAGATTTTCGGATCTTGTCGTGAATGATTACACTAAAAAGGTAACACGGGGCGGCGAAGAAGTTAATCTTACTTCTACAGAATACAAACTATTGGTTTACTTCCTTAACAATCCTGAAAAAGTTATTTCCCGTGTGGAAATTCTGGATGCAGTATGGGGTGTAAATTATGAACTGGGAACCAATGTTGTGGATGTTTATGTAAACTATCTTAGAAAGAAACTTGATAATCCGGACAATAAACTGATCCATACGGTTATTGGGATGGGTTATGTACTAAAAAGACCGTAGCAGATGTTTAAAAAAGTGATCACTAATCAGACAAAGACCATGATACTTTTAATGCTGGTATTTACCAGTATTATTATTCTGTTTAGTGGTTTGGTTTATTTTTCTATTGTCAACTTTTCTCACCAACGGTTTTATGAACTGCTTAAAATCCGTACAACAACTATTGTACAGATAGAAAAAGGTAAAGAACATCTGGACCTTCCGGAAAACTATATCCTCAGCAGCCTGAATGATGAGGAGCTCCCAATGGAAAAAGATTATGTTTTTGCAGTTCCTAAAGATTCTAACTTCAGCAAAATTTCTCAGAAAGTTCATATCCCCTCTTCTTTTTTCAGAAATATTGTAAAAAACGGAGAAGCTAATTATAATGATAAGGAGTTTTATTACATTGGACAGACTTTCAGGTTTGATGATAAAAATTACATAGCGATTGCCTCTGCAAAAAATCACTACGTAGCCTATTATCTGGAATATCTAAAAAGAACTCTTATTACATGTATTGTACTCTCTCTATTCTTTAGTATGATATTTTCTTTTTACCTATCCAAAACCTTATTCAAACCAATATTAAAGATTACAGGTAAGGTAAAAGAAATCAGCTCCGAAAATTTACACCTCCGACTAGGACCTCAACCTGGTAATAAGGAGCTTAATGAACTTGTTGAAACTTTCAACGATATGTTAAACCGTATTGAGACTTCTTTTGAGACCCAAAATCATCTTATCGGAAATGTTTCACATGAATTGAGAACTCCCCTCACGTCTATTATGGGAGAAGCAGATGTTGCGCTTTCCATTAACAGAACCGCCGAGGAATACAAAGATACATTGGAGATTATCCTAAATGAAGCGGAAAAGCTCGATAAAAAAATCAAGGCTTTATTAATGATTGCTCAGACCGGATTCGATGGTAAAATCCAGAAATTTGATAAGGTAAGAACCGATCAGTTGCTTTGGGATGTTATTGAAACACTGAAAAGAATTGATCCTAGAAATAATATATTCCTTGATATCAGTATGCTCCCTGATAATCCCAAAAAGCTCAAAGTACAGGGGAATGAACAGCTATTGCATCTTGCTCTGGCAAACATCATTAGTAACGGATGCAAGTATTCTAACTTCCAGCAGGTAAAAGTTTCTCTAGGAGCAACCGACACAGATGTATACATCATTATAAAAGATGCCGGAATTGGTATTCCGGAACAAGAGATGAACAAAATTTATGATCCGTTCTTCAGGGCATCTAATACCAAAAATTATGAAGGCTACGGAATTGGTCTTCCTCTTGCGCGGAATATTGTAAGGATACATCACGGAGAACTGATTGTAACATCACATGAAAATCAGGGTACTACAGTACAACTTCGTTTTCCTAATTTTTACAGTACACAAAACGAGGAAAAACAAGCTTAAATAACTCTGTCTATATCGCTCTGTGAGCGTGAATATTTACATATTAAAACCTTACAAAATTGTAAGGTTTTTGTATTATTATTCTCCTTTGTTCAGGTTTCAGAATTTGACAAAATTAAAATTCTAATCTCATTTTAATCTCGTTAATCACATTTTAATTTGTTTCCAAAGTCTTTCTAATACGGTGGGTATAGTTTTGTATCATCAAAATAAGATAATACAGAACCAAACCCAAAAGTTATGAGCAAGACCATTTTAATAGCCACTGATTACTCACTAGAATCATTAAATATATTGAAAAGAGTATTACAGGAAAAAAACGCTTTACAGGATAATACTCAATATAACATACTGTTTGTTTCCGGATACGACATGAGTGACTCTATAAGAGATCTCCTGTTCACAAACAAAAACACAATTTTCAATAAAATAAGACCACAGGAATTCTGTGATGCTTATGAAATCATTCGAAACAAATATTCGCACCTGATTGACAAAATTGTATGTGATGTTTTCACAGGAAGTTTCCAAAGAACATTCAACAATTATGTAAAAGCAACAAACATTCAGGAAGCTTACTACTCTCCTTCTATCAGAAGCAAAGGAAAAGGAAAATTCAGCATTATTCCTTACATCAGAAAATGTAAAGAATTGCAATACACAGAAATTTCCATTGAAGTTCCTCAGAGCTTACCGGAAAGAGGAAGACTTGCGGAAATATTCGCAAGCACAGGAAGCTAAATAATAACAATTAAAACACACACAAATGTTAAGGAATTATAGTAACAGCAGGACACTGGGAGATAACATCAGGCTGGGGACGCTGACAGCTTTTACAGCCGGTACTATAAATATAGCCTCATTATTGATATTTCTCTCATTTACCTCAAACGTAACGGGACACTATGCTATTCTGGCTGCTGAAATAAGTAAAGGAAGCTGGGCTAAAGCTGCAGTTGTTGGAGGATGGATTTTCCTATTCTTCTTCGGGAGCTTTTTATCCAACCTGATTGTCATAAATTTCAATAAAAAGAGCAAGTATTTTGCACATGCAATGCCAATTGTTCTGGAAATTATCTGTCTGCTATTTGTAGGTATTTATGGACAGTTTTATTATCAGAGAACACTGGAAGAGACCGAATATCTGGTTGCATTAATGCTATTCGCAACAGGTTTACAAAACGGTCTTACCGCAAGTATTTCCAACTTCTCGATAAAAACAACCCACCTTACAGGTACAACAACCGACCTTGGAATCTTATTTTCTATGTTTACTCATAAAAAGTACAGAAAGAATCCGGAGCTTATTGCAAGAGCAAAAGTGCTTATCAGTATTATGATTGCTTATGTAGCAGGAGCCGTATTCTCTGGTCTTACCTATTACTATCTGGAGTTCAGAGTATTTTATGTCATCAGTATGTGTCTACTTATTGTAATCGGGTATGATGCCTATAAAATTCATCTGAGACACTTCAATACCAGATACAGATATAGCAGAATTTATAGAAAACCTACTGTTCTGGCTTATTTGTACGATAAGATCCACGGGATACCGAAAAGGAGTGAAAAACGAAAATTCATTTTTGAAGATTAAATATATTATTGGTTTTAATTTTGTGTAAAACTAGCTGTGAGCCATCCTCTATTTGTGTAAACATTTAGAGGATTGTGCTTTTTATAGGGCAATATAAAATAAATCTAAAATTATCCTGAATTAATAAAGAAACAGCTAAGAATCCTTATCCCGTAAATATTCCGTTTATAAGACGAAAGTATTACATGAATAATTTTAATAAATACTGATAAATAAAAAGGCTGTAGCTTTGTTAGAAACCATCAAAACAAAACATTATGGAAAAAAATATTGCCGAGCAAATGGTCGATATGCTTGTTGATGCAGGTATTAAACGTATTTATGCTGTTACGGGAGACAGCCTCAATCATCTTAATGATGCTGTCCGTAAAAACGGAAAAATAAAATGGATACATGTCCGGCATGAAGAAGTTGGTGCTTATGCAGCGGCAGCTGAAGCCGAATTAGATGGCTTAGCCTGTTGTGCAGGAAGTTGCGGTCCGGGACACGTACATCTTATTAATGGCGTTTACGATGCACACCGTGGACATGCTCCAATGCTTGTTATAGCCTCCACCATTAATACCAACGAAATGGGAATGGACTATTTTCAGGAAACCAACACTATCAAATTATTTGACGACTGTAGTGTTTACAATCAGATGATTATGACACCTGAACAGGCTCCCAGAATTTTGCAAACGGCTATCCAGCATGCTATTTCTAAAAAAGGTGTTGCTGTTGTAGGACTTCCCGGTGATGTTTCCGAACTAAAAGCTAAAGAAAATGTAACCTCCAATCGTTTTTTCTTTACCCAACCTTTAATCCGCCCAAATGATCAGGAATTGCAGCAGCTTGCGGATCTCATTAATGAAAACAAAAAAATAACCATCTTCTGTGGTATAGGAGCCGAAAACGCACATGCAGAAGTTGTTCAGTTATCACAACACCTGAAAGCTCCCGTAGGCTATTCTTTCCGTGGAAAGATGTCTATGCAGCATGACAATCCGAATGAGGTCGGAATGACCGGATTACTAGGACTTCCTTCTGCCTATAACAGTATGTGCGATTCTGATTTAATTTTGCTATTTGGTACCGATTTCCCTTATCAGGCTTTTATGCCGGAAAAAAATAAAATTGCACAGATTGACTTAGCTCCGGAACGTTTAGGCCGACGTGCAAGAGTTGATTTAGGGCTCTGTGGAGATGCTAAAGAAACAATCAAGGCGCTTTTACCTCTTATAAATACTAAAGATGATTCAGATTTTCTTGATGAGCAGCTGAAATACTATGAGAAAGTAAAAGAAAATCTGGAGACTTATGTTAAGGACTCCGGATCAGAGGATAATATCCAACCTGAGTTTCTGGCATCTACGATTTGTAATAATGCCAATGATGATACTATTTTTACGGTAGATACCGGAATGACTTGTGTTTGGGGAGCACGCTTTATAAAAGCAACCGGTAAAAGAAAAATGCTGGGTTCATTTAATCATGGCTCCATGGCCAATGCAATGCCAATGGCAATAGGGGCAGCACTCTCCCATCCCGAAAGACAGGTTGTAGCTATGTGTGGTGATGGTGGAATCTCCATGCTATTAGGTGATCTAGCAACCATTCATCAGTACAATCTTCCTGTTAAAATTATTGTATTCAACAACAGGGCTTTAGGAATGGTTCGACTGGAAATGCAGGTTGCCGGGCTTCCGGATAACCAGACGGATATGATTAATCCTGATTTTGCCAAAGTTGCAGATGCAATGGGAATTATAGGAGAAAACATCCATAATGTTGGAGATGTTGAAGCTGCTGTAAAACGAGCTTTCGAACATAGCGGCCCATATCTGCTAAACGTTTTTACCAATCCGAATGCACTGGCTATGCCGCCGAAGGTAGACGCTGGTCAAATTATCGGCATGGCAAAATCTATGACCAAATTAATGCTTGGTGGTCGTGTAAATGAAGTGTTGGACACTATAAAATCTAATTATAAGCATATTTTCTAGGTACAATTTTATCTAGCCAAAATATTTTAGTTATAAAAAACGAGAAGCATTTTGCTTCTCGTTTTTTTAATTCTAAATTCTTTAAATCCCCTATACTTCTCTTATCTTAGCGGTTCTTTCTATTTAATATGACAAAAACCGAATATATTCAGCAACATATATCAGCTCCTGCAAAAGGAATTGAAACCACATTACAGCTTCTTTCAGAAGATTGTACCATTCCTTTTATAGCACGCTACAGAAAAGACAGAACGGGCAATCTGGATGAAGTACAAATTGAACAAATCGCTAAGCTTTCTAAACAGTACGATGAAATCGTTAAACGTAAGGAGTCTATCTTAAAATCTATAGAAGAACAGGATTCTTTAACCGAAGAATTACAGTATAAAATAGAGTCGTCTTTTGATCTTCAGTATCTTGAAGATCTTTATCTACCTTATAAAAAGAAAAAGAAAACAAAGGCTGATACTGCAAGAGCTTTAGGATTAGAGCCTTTAGCAAAAATAATTATGGCTCAGAATGCTTCAGACCTTACCACATCTGCCTCCCGTTATCTTTCGGATAGTGTTTCCTCGGAAGAATATGCTTTACAAGGCGCACGTGATATTATTGCCGAGTGGATGAATGAACATCTTTTTATCCGGAAGCAGCTGAGAAAATTATATCAGTACAAAGCTGAGATTTCTTCTAAAGTTGTAAAGGCTAAAAAAGATGAGGAAGCTGCACAGAAATTTTCTCAGTACTTTGATTGGAAAGAAAGTATCTCCAGAATTCCTTCGCACCGACTTCTGGCAATGTTGCGCGCTGAAACCGAAGGCTTTATAAAATTCAGTATAGATGCTGATAAAGATGAAGCACTTCAGATTATAGAAAAAGCAATGATCAGAAGCAATAATGAATGTGCTGATCAGATAAAACTGGCTGCGAAAGATGCTTACAAAAGATTGCTGGAACCCGCTATTTCTAATGAGGTATTGCAGGAGGCAAAACTAAAGGCTGATACCAAAGCTATTGATGTTTTTGCAGAAAATCTACGCCAGCTACTACTCGCTTCGCCTTTAGGTGAAAAAAGAATTTTAGCAATAGATCCAGGCTACAGAACGGGATGTAAAGTTGTTTGTCTGGATGAAAAAGGAGATTTGCTCCATAATGAAAATATATATCCGCATGCACCACAAAATGAAACCGGAACTGCTATGAAAAAAATCCGGTCGATGGTGAATGCCTACAATATAGAAGCAATATCCATCGGAAACGGAACAGCTTCCCGTGAAACGGAATTCTTTATCAAAAAAATAGCATTTGACAGACCTTTGCAGGTTTTTGTAGTCTCCGAAGCAGGAGCATCGGTTTATTCAGCTTCCAAAATTGCAAGAGAAGAGTTCCCAAGCTACGATGTTACGGTAAGAGGCGCTGTATCTATTGGCCGTAGACTTTCTGATCCGTTGGCAGAGCTGGTAAAGATTGATCCTAAATCTATTGGGGTTGGACAATACCAGCATGATGTAGATCAGACTTTATTAAAAGAAGAACTGGACTCTACTGTTATGCGTTGTGTAAACTCTGTAGGAATCAATTTGAATACTGCCAGCAAATCCTTACTAAGCTACGTTTCGGGAATTGGAGAGAAAATGGCAGAAAATATTGTAAACTTCCGTAGTGAAAACGGGGCTTTCGCAAACAGAAAGTCTTTAAAGAAAGTTCCGCGACTTGGGGAAAAAGCTTTTCAGCAGGCTGCAGGATTTTTACGCATCAGAGAAGCAGAAAACCCACTTGATAATTCTTCCGTTCACCCGGAAGCCTACTCTATTGTAGAAAAAATGGCCAAGGACCTTAACATTTCGCTGAGTGACTTTATTGGCAATAAAGAAAAAATTGCTCTGGTAAAACCTGAGAATTATATTACGGATCATACAGGTATCCTAGGGATTCAGGATATTCTGAAAGAACTGGAGAAACCAGGACTAGATCCTCGAAAAACAGCTAAAGTATTTGAATTTGATAAGAATATCCGTAAGCTGGAGGATGTAAAAACCGGAATGATTCTGCCTGGAATCGTTAACAATATTACAGCATTTGGATGTTTTGTAGATATAGGCATTAAAGAAAGTGGACTCGTGCATATTTCACAGCTGAAAGAAGGCTTCGTTTCCGATGTCAATGAAGTTGTAAAACTACATCAGCATGTACAGGTAAAAGTTGTAGAGATAGATTCCCAACGGAAGCGTATTCAGCTTTCTATGATTCTCTAATTTTTTAAATCAGATACTTTTTAAAAATATAACCAACACAGATTTTTGAAATCTGTGTTGGTTTTTGGTATAAAGTGATGTCACACCAACATTAATTATTTAACAGGTATTAAACCCAATATAATACTCTTACTATTCCGAAATTTCCCGTTCTCCGAGATATTGCTGAAACCTTAATAAATAGCCATCCGGATCCTGAATAAGCAATTCCTTTACGCCTTCCTCAATCATATTTATTCTGTACCATTGTTCTTCTGGCTTCCTAAAATAAGACAGTTTATTAGTCTCAATTTTAGCAATGATACTATCCAAACAGTCAACCTCGATCTGAAAATTGATTCCCCTACCTCTTGCTGAACTGAGTTCACCGGTAATCCAAGCTGTAGAATGATCCTGCTCCAACATAAGCTGGGAACCTTCGTATGAAATTAAGGCAAAATTGTCTTCTCCTCTTTCATATTCTATTGTAAAACCTAATTGCTCTACATAGAATATTTTAGAATCTTCAATATTGTTTACCAGCAATTCGGGTATTAATCTGTTAAATTTTATAGTTTTATCGTTTTCCAAAATGAAAATGTTTATTAATAGCTCAGTACCAGATTATATATCATATAAAGAAGCTTTCAGGTTTAAAAATCAGTTTTCTAAAATAGAAAAAAGGATGAGTACCATACAATTTATACGAATAAAAAATACAAGATTTAGGTTAAAACACAATTAAACTAATAATTAACTACTAAGTATTAGGGTATTGTTAAACACAATAGGATAAAATTCGGTATATTTGAGTTGGCAAAACTATTACGGGTACAAATATGAATAGTCACATTTTAAATAAGAAATTAGAATTAATCCAATGGTTATCTACATTGGAGGATCAATCTATTATTGAAAAATTAATTGCTTTCAGAAAAGAAGAAGCAAAGGACTGGTGGAATTCTATCTCTGAGGATGAAAAAAGTGCCATTGAAAAAGGTATTGAAGATGCTGATAGTGAAAAACTAGAAACACATTCTAACGCCCGAAAATTATATGAAAAATGGTTATAAAGTTTTTTGGACACAAAATGCATTAGACGAACTTTCCAGAACTATTGAATATCTCGAGAATAATTTTACAGAAAAAGAACTTAAGAAGTTAGCCCAGAAATTAGAAGACACTATCGAAGTAATTTCTAAAAGCCCAACTATTTATCCTAATTCTGATTCTAAAAAAATTTATAAAGCTGTAATTCTAAAGTTTAATACACTTTACTATAGAATAAAAGACAATAACATTGAAATTTTATCCTTTTTTTCAAACCGACAAAGTCCTGGAAAACGAAAAATTTGAAATTTTAATTTATAAATAAATCAAGGGCTCCCCTTTTCTACACCAATCAAATTGATTATGAAAAAACTAACTTTCCTTTTGGCTTTTATGCTTTGTATTTTTATTGTAAAAGCACAAAAAGCAGAACAACAAATTGACAAATTAATGACCAGCTGGCATCAAGCAGCTGCAAAAGCAGACTTTAATGGCTATTTTGGATTACTACACGATAAATCTATTTATATCGGAACCGATGCTACCGAACGCTGGACAAAATCAGAATTTATAGGTTTTGCTAAACCTTACTTCGATCGTGGCAGAGCCTGGGATTTCACAGCTTTAGACCGCCATATTTCTTTTTCTAAAGATGGTAATACAGCATGGGTAGACGAAGTTCTGGATACTAAAAATATGAGCCTTTGCAGAGGTTCTGGTGTTCTGATTAAAGAAAATGGAAAATGGCAGATTGTACAATATGTCCTTTCTATGACGGTTCCAAATGATCTTGCTAACGATGTCACAAAACTAAAAACTCCGGATGAAGCAAAAGTTCTGAAGGATTTCCAAAATAAAAAACCGCTTAAATAAAGCGGTTTTTTTATTAATATGCTGCGTCTATTTCTTTTGCTGATACTCGAAAAGCTCTATAATGGTATCCACCATTTCCTGACCATAATGCTTGCCTATAAGATAAAGCGCCGCATCTATTCCGGCCGTAATTCCTGCAGTAGTTATTAACTGACCTTGATCCACATACCGTACTCCTCTCTTTACATTACTTTCCGGATTATATTTTTCCAGAGTATCTATTAGCATACTATGTGTTGTAATATCATAGTTAGCCAGTATCCCCGTATTTGATAATAACATACTCCCTGTACATACGGTGAAAATTTCCGTACCACTTTTATATTTATTCTTTACCCATTCTAATGCTGTTTCCTCGAATTCCGTATCCTGAAGAAGATTCATAATCTGCTCTGGATTAGCTCCCGGAACAACAATCATATCAGGCTCCGGACAGGTGTGTATATCGTAAGCAGGAATAATAGACATCGTATTGGCCTCAGCAAATACAGCATCCTTTGTTCTTCCTACGGTATAACTATTATAACTTCCGGGGCGAATCACATTCGCTTTTACAAAAACATCCAAAGGCCCATTTAGGTCTAACATTTCCACCTGATCATAAACCAGAAATGCAACATTCATCATTTTAGCATTTTGTACTTGTTCCATAATTGTATTATTTAATATTAATATTTTCAGAATCGGACATAGTTTTTGCTTTCCGAAGATCTGCAATCCTCAGCTATACTATGAAATCAAAAAAATGTAATGTAATTAGTCTGCTCCGTTGAAAGCTTTTCTGTACTGAGCAGGAGATATGGAAATATGCTTTATAAAAAGTCTTCGGAGTGAAACAGCACTGCTAAAACCACATTTTTCAGCAATTGCATCAATGCTCATCGTTGTATATTCCAGCATATTTTTTGCCTGATCCAGTCGCATTTTTTCTAAAAAACGTCCCGGAGTCATCCCCGATTCTTTTAGAAAAACTCTGGAAAAATTGCGGACACTCATGTTCATATTTTCGGCCATATCTTCAATTGCAACAGGCTTACTCAGATTTTGTTTAAGCATGTCCCGTACTTCCTTTACAAAAGAACTCATGATATCAAAATCGGGCAGAGCATTTCCAAATTGAGACTGAACACCAGGTCTTCGCAAATACAATACAAGATGTCGTGCAACTTCTGCTGCCAAAGGTTTCCCAAAATCTTCCTCCAATAATGCCAAAGCGAGATCCATTCCGGAGGTTACTCCGCCTGATGTATACAATTGCTGATCCCGGATAAAAAATGGATTCACATTAACTTCCAACTCCGGATAAGATTTCTGCAATGTATCAGCATATTTCCAATGGGTTGTAACCTGTTTCCCATTTAGCAGACCTGCTTTTGCCAATACAAATGCACCAATACATACAGATCCTATTCTTCTTACTCCAGTTACGTTATCCTGCAAGCAATGGTATATTTCCGGATCTATTTCATCCAAAACTGAAAGCGAAGTACCTGCTATTAATAGCGTATCTACAGGAAAGTCTATATCGTAAATTGTATGACTACAACTTAGTACTACTCCGGAACTCGAGGTTATCATTTTATCTCTTGTTCCTGAAACGAGAAATACCTTATAACCAGAACCGGGCTTTTGATCTGCCAGAAAAATATTTGCCGATGTAAATACATCACACGGTCCTGCTACATCCAATAGCTGTACCTGTGGTAATATTAGTAACACGATATTCTTCATTGCTCTGTTTTCAGCTATCTGCTTCATATTTCCATTGTCTGTGATGCAAATGTACAGAGAATGCTACCTGGCTGCAATGACAAAAAATATACATTTTCGGCCATCAACTATTTAGGTGAAATTATCCTATGAAACTCTAATTTTTAGAATCTACTCTACGCCTCTCTTTTTATAGGGAAGGTTCCAGATTAAATCTGCTGCTAAATAATGTACACCGCCTTTAGAAGCACTATGACTTCCACTAATCAAATCGTCCATATAACCTATGTCCATTGAGAAAGGAGAGTTGGGAATATTGAACATGTAATAAAGAGCAATACGCATTTCTTTATAGGCAAAAGGAGTCCAGTGGGTTTCTGGTTCGTTTATATAACTTGTAGAAAATAATGTCTCTACGCTTAATGCCAGCTTTTGGCTGTTCTTTTCAGATAAATTATATGTCAATTGGCTCTTCAGTCTTGTTCTCAGCTGAAAATTTTCTTCAACATTATGAAAATCAGCATCAAAAAATTTTCTAAATTCCTGACGGATGGTATTCTTCCACTTCCATCGACTTCCGACATTAAATGTATAAGCATATCTTCCGTAAAGTCTGAATTCTTGTTCTACTCCTTCTTTTTCATAAGGTTCTATGCTCTGATATTCATTTTGTCTACGATAGCTTATTGCATAGCTGTATTGCTGATGAGGAGCAAATGAGTTGAAAACTTCATGATTGGCTACAAAAATAGCTTGCTTTGAAAATAGATTATCATTGTCCGGACTACTCTTTCGCCCAATTGCAACATAGCTAAGTGCTTGTTTTTTTCCTAAAGAATCCAACTTACGACGAATTCCGAAAGCTCCCCAAAAAGCGGTATTGGCTTCACCCAATCCTGGCGGGCTAATCTGCGCTTTTAAATATCCACCTGAAAACCACAATAAACCTAATGTTACAATAATTCTTCCCCTTCTGTACATACTGATCTTTATATAGAATTACATTTCTCCGTATACCAAATATCCCTCAATAGGATTTTTAGCTAATGGAAAAACAACAAATATAAATTGTTTGTTCTCTCTCTCCTTATGTAAAAACATCTAAAACTATTCATAATCAGGACAAAACCGTTGTAAAAATGGCCCGGTAAAAACCGGGCCAAATCATTTACTTGTGTCTAAATATAGGTATCCCTAGCTTAGACAGTTTGTTTGTAAAAACTGATCTAAAAGTCCAAGGTAATAGATCCTCTTACTGCGGCACCCATAATTGGTCGTGCCATAATAATTCCGTCCCCCGTTGGAGATCCTGCTCTTGGGTCTCCTTCGGTAATACCAATAGTATTAAATATATTGGTACCGTCTATTGCAAAACGTATTTTACCTAGCTGATAAGACATTCCGGCTCCAAATTCGCTAAAAGAAGGTAGAACCTGAACATTCTTTTCATCCTGGAAACGTTTTCCATAATAGTTATAACTGATATAAGTTCTCCATTCTTTGGTAATGTTAACAGCCGGAGAAATATTGAAATAAAATTTAGGAATTCTTCTTACTACATTGCCATCATAGTCAAATGTAGATCCATCTGCATTTCTTCCGGTAAAATTTTTATATTTCGGGTTCTGAATTGTCCCATTAAATGTAACTTCCAGGACATTGCTGAACAATCGGGCATAACCTTCCAATTCTACCCCAAGGTTCGAAGTATTGGCAAATTTATTTTCAGAAGTTCCGTTAGAATAGACATCCGTAAATGACAGATTTTTCAGCGTTGAGTAAAAAGGAATTACAGCTATATCAAAAGTACGGGAATAATATTTGTAGCCTACTTCCAGCTGATTGGTTAATACAGGTTTTATTTTACTCAGATCCGCCATATTATTATAGTAGGCTTCTTCATTTGGCGATCTGAATCCACTTGAAAAACGTGCATATACTGCATTTTCTCTATTGATTTTATAGTTTGCAGCCAAGGTATAAGACACTTTACTGATGTCATAATTCCAGTATGTATACTTATTACCAAGAACAGCCATATTATCATCCGCAGTAGTAGTTGCAAAGCTGTGGGTCCCATCTGTTGTTAAACCAGAATTATTAAGATTAGCCGTTGTTGTACTCACACCATAACCTTTATAAAAATCACGACTGTAGCGAATCCCCCCATTTAAGCTCAGATCATCTGTAACGTTGTAGTCTACATTTAAATAGATATTATTCAGGCTTCCCTGTATCTGAGAATCTCTGAGAAGGAAAGACATACTGCTAACACCATTGTAAGTCTTAGAATATCCGGTATCCGTAGGGTTTAGTGATTTGTCTACAAGATTCAGCAATTCTGGTCTGTCCGTCGCTGTTGTCAGGATATTACTCCAGTTCCAGTATTGATGAGATTTCCAGTTGGATTTATAAAAACCAGCTGTAATATTTCCTTTATCAAACTTATAGTTGAATTGCAAATCGTTCACGAAATTTCGCATCTGTTTGTCAATCGCCCAGAAACCTAATTCCTGAACATACTGTGGACTAACGGGCTGGCCATTGCTAACCGAAGAATACTGATAGTTGTTCGCACCAATTCCTTTATTTTTAGCAAAATCAGCAGCCAGCTGCGGCCCACCTGCAGGGAAAATTCCGGTATAGTTCATATTAATATTCGTATATCTGGTCTTATTCAGTACGGTAAAATTATTCCCCAAATCATATTTAAACTCTACTCCTATTACATCAACCTTCGGATGAATACCATCTTCCAGATTTCTTTGGAAAAATCCGCCTCCGGCCTGCGGAATGTTCAGCTGACTAATAGATCTGTAGCTGTAAGTTCCGTAGTTAGGATCGAAGCCAGAGAAGCCTTTCAGGTCATTTCCGTTCTGTATTAAAGGAATTGGCAGATAGAATGTATTTCTGTCATCCAGTTTTTTATAATATGCTTTTACATATCCTTTATCAAAAACATATTTCAGATTCATTTTAATCTGACCTCCATCATTTGCTTTAAATCCTGTTTTCCGTATTCCATTATCTACTCTGTAAAATCCACCAACATTAAAGAATAGTTTGTCTTGTATCAAAGCTCCGCCAACATTAACATCAGTACGCATCAGGCCATAAGATCCTGTTTCCAGCTTCGCTGTTCCTTTAAAAGTATTCGTTCCTTCTTTGGAAATAAAGTTAATAAGCCCTCCAGGCGAGTTGTTGGCAAAAATAGACCCGGAACCTCCTCTTAGTGCTTCTAGTCGGCTTACCGTATTATCTACTCTGAAAAAATTATCGGCATTAGCGAATTGCAAAGCTCCATCTTCAAAAACAGGTAAACCATCTTCCTGTACCTGAACAAATTCATAAGCTCCGGCAGAAGGAATTCCTCTTGCAAAAAGGTTGTTCCCTACTTCTCCACCCGATGTTTCTACGGCAAAGCCTGGTACTCTTTGTAACAAAGCGGCAGCACTTATAGGATTCTGCTTCTGAATCTCTTTAGCACTAAAAGTAGAAATTGCGGTACTGGATTCTATTTTCTTTTTAGGATTAGAATTACCTGTAATAACCACCTGATCTATTGATGATACTTTCGTGGAATCTTTAACCGTCTCCTGTCCGTATGCATTATGAAAATAAAGCATGGCGACACCGGTCATCAGAAATATTGATCTTTTCTTCATATCATTGATTTTTTTAGTTTCGTTTTAACTTCAGATAAACGCCGTTTGTCCAGCCGAATCCATCCTGATTAGGATATTCACCACCTCCGGCAATTGTTTTGGTATCCAGTGCATTATACTTCTCCATCAACTTACCAGTATTATTATAAACCCTTTCTACATTAGTACTCCAATTATTCTTTATTGTATCCGCCAATTGTGTATATCCATAATTCTTCATTCCTAAAAAGCCCAGCCACTGATACGGAGCCCAGGCATTTGGAAGATCCCATTGCTGGCCTGTTTCTTTTGTAGTTGTAACCAGACCGCCCTGATAAAGAAACTTTTCAGCAATTGTTTCCGATACGGCTTTTGCCTGCTTCTCATTTGCAAGTCCAAGGAATAGAGGATATAATGTTGCAATATGTTCAGAAGATGTTTTTCTATGCTTCTTTATATGGTAATCTCTGTAAATTCCGGCATTTTCATCCCAGAAATAAAGATCTATACACTGCTTTCTTTTTTCCGCTCTTTGGGTATAATATTCAGCCTTATCATTCATTCCCATAAGCTCTGAAGATTTAACCAGTGTTTTTTCCAAATGCCATAACAAGCAATTAAGATCTACCTCGGCCAAATTCAGTGTTTCTATAGTCTGTATAGTCGCTTCATCTTCGAACCATCTGCTGGAAAAATCCCAGCCAGATTCACAGGCGCTTCGTATATTTCTGAAAAACTCTTTTCCGGAAATGTTATTTTGATCCTCAATATCTATGAGATAGCTTTCGGGACGAGGTGTGTTTTCGGAATCATAATAACGGTTTAATATATCCCCTTCCCTTGTTTTGATCACTCTTTTAGTGGCAGAATCATTTTCCAGTCCCTCTTCGCCGTCCATCCAGAATCGATATTCTTTTTCCAGTGTACTATGATACTTGCTGTATATTTTTTCATCATTTGTGCTTTCAACCAGTAAATCGAGCATCAGAGAAAAATATGGTGGTTGGGAGCGACTAAGAAAATGCGTTCTGCTGGCATTCGGTACAAATCCAAATTCGTGGATCAGGTAGGAGCAATTTTCAACAATGTTTTTCATCATCTCTACTCTCCCCGAAACTTGTAATCCCAACATTACAAAATAGCTATCCCAATAGAAAAATTCGTTAAAACGTCCCCCCGGAACAATATAAGATTTTGGAAGTTTCAGAAGTGTCCCTTCGTTTTCGAAAGCTGTATGGGTAAGTTCGTCCCAAAGCTTTTCAATATGCTCTTCTATAGGCAGTATATCTTCTTTCTTTACAGCCTTTTCTCCTATAAAATCAAAGTTTGACAGTACAAAAGATCTTAGATCAAATCCTTCTCCCTGCTTTTCCGCCTCATATTTCTTATTAATCTCGGATACAGGAAACAAAGGAATAACATCCGTCATTGTTTTCTGATCTTTAAAAATTCTGGATCTCTGAACATCATCAAACAGAGGTTGGATTTCATTGATATATAATTGACTGTTCATATCTGTATTTATTTTTTATTTGTTTGTATTTTTAATCTATTCATGAAAATTGCGGAGATAATCAGCAATGTCAACGGGATAAGAGAAAGATAAAAGGCTCTTTGTCCACTGAATTCCTGGAAAACAAAACCTGTTATAATCGATCCTATTGTACCGCCTATTGCTGAAAAAACCACTATAAGTCCGGACATTGCACTGTGCAAATATTTCGGGATGGAAGCCAGAATTACGGAATTGATACTTGGATAAATTGGCGCCAGCAAACCTCCCATCAAAGGAAATAAATAGACCACAAGAGGGGCGTTCATCCATGTTGTATTGGTATCGATGGCAGCACTATGCGTAAGAGGTAATACCAATAACAGACTGATTGCAAAACCTACCACACAAAAAGAGACAACATAAATCCAGCTAAATTTTTTGGAAAAAAATCCAGACAGGAATCTCCCAAGTGCAAATGCTCCTGCCAATACAGCACCCGCCTGTATACTCATGGATGTGGGTACCTTTAGTATCTCTTTATAGAAAGTTGGCGTCCAGGTCTGGAAACTTTGCTCCACCAAAACAAACAGGAAAGCACAAAGAAGAAAGAATAAAACTTTTTTATAACTGAAAAGGCTAATACTGTTCTTTATATCTCCTATTAAATCCGTAGTCCCACTTTTCGCTTCTTTTTCATTTAGTTTTGAAAAGAAAAGAAATATAAAAGACAAAGACGAAAGTACTCCCAATACCCAATATACATTCAGCCAGTGGGTAGACTTCGGATTATGATCATCTATAAATAAACTGAATAATACATTACCCGCCAACACTCCTATCATAAAGAAACCTTCCAGAAACCCCATAAAGCTGGAATGTTCTTTATCCGTATTGGTAACAAGACCTATAGAAGTAAAAACCGAAATCTTGATAAGGGCAAAGGAAACACCTACTATTGTAAAAAGTAATTTGAAAAACCAGAAATCATTGGTAAAAGGCATAACAAAGCATATACAACTCACCAGAAAAAGTGCTGTAAGCATTGCTTTTTTTATTCCTATTTTAGGAAGGAATGAGGCTAAAATAAAAGAGCATATCGCAATAGGAAGATCTTTAAATCCTTCCAGAACACTCGCCGAAGATTTTGAAATTCCGAAGTTTTGCTGCACCTGCAAAATAACTGTTCCTACAGAATTCAGCAGAATTGCGAAAACAAAGTAGTTAAGAAATAAAACGGCCTTTATATTGAAGTTTTTCATTTACCAGTTTTTTAATATCCTGTTTTTTGGGATTAATATTTTATAAAATAAAACACCGGTACATCAATATTCTTCAGAAATAATTTGTACCTGTTATTCATTGAATAATTTCCTGGTGACTAAGATAGAAGCATTTGTGTTAACGTTAATTTAACACAATAAACAAATATTTGAACTATATTAATATAATTATTATTTTTAGTGAATAAATGTGATTAATTGAATGAAAGTTAGTTTTGAAAGAATTATTCCAAGTGAGAAAAGCTCGTTCCGGACGCTCCATAATAACTCTCCTATTTCTGAGTTTAAATGGGAATACCATTATCATCCGGAGATAGAACTGGTTTGTGTAATTTCAGGAAGTGGTACACGGCATGTAGGCTACCATAAAAGCAATTATACAAATGGTGATCTTGTACTAATAGGATCAAACATTCCCCATTCCGGATTCGGGCTGAATTCAGTGGATCCGCATGAAGAAATAGTACTCCAGTTCAGAGAAGATATTTTACACTTTCCACAGCAGGAAGTTGAGACCAGAGCTGTTAAAGATTTACTGGAACGTTCTAAATATGGTATCCTTTATAGCACTGCTACAAAGAAATCATTACTGCCAAAACTAAAAAAACTCCTGGAATCCGAAGGCTATAAAAGGTACTTACTGCTTCTGGAAATTCTCTTCGAACTTTCTATGTGTGAGGAATACGAATTACTAAATAAGGAAATTATGCCTTATACCATAATCTCTAAAAATAAGACAAGACTGGAGAATATTTTCACCTATGTGGAACACCATTACGATAAAGAGATAAATATAGAAGATGTTGCGAAGCTAGCTAATCTTACTTTACCCGCATTCTGTAATTTCTTTAAAAAAGCAACACAAATTACTTTTACAGAGTTTGTCAATCGTTACCGTATTAATAAAGCCTGCCTTCTGATGGCTCAGGATAAAACAATATCTGAATGCAGCTATAGCTGCGGCTTTAATAATGTTACCTATTTCAACAGAATGTTTAAGAAATATACTAACAAAACGCCATCCGAATTTATCCGGAGTAATTCTGGTAATAACTAATAAGGTTTTAATTTGTCGGGCCATAAAAAAGCTGTCTTCAGTACTCTTGAGACAGCTTTTTATAATATGTTCTATTTTTATTTCAAACGGATCTTATCTTCCAGAATTTCAATAACTCCTTCTTTGTACAATCCACCAATAGCCTTTTTAAAGTTCTTTTTACTCATCTGTAATTTGTCCTTGATCTCTTCAGGAGAAGATTTATCAGAAAGATAAAGCAAACCTCCATGGTCATCCAGAACATCCAGAATCTCCTGACGGAAATTGTCTATATTTTCAAAGCCTTCAGGCTGTAGAGTAACATCTATCTTCCCATCCTCTCTTATTGCTTTAATATAGCCCGTTTCTTCGTTCAACGGATATAATTTCTTGTACACATCAGAGGCATATACAAGTCCTATATATTTTTTGTTAACGACTACATTCCATCCAAGCTCCGTTTCATTAATCAGGATCAGATCAACTTTTTCTCCTTTCTTCAGATCCAGATTCTCGTACTGAGGATTTCTTTTAAATTTTGTAGTTCCGGTAATAAGCCCTGTAGCCTCATCTATGTAAACATGAACAAGATACCTTTTTTCTTCAACAATCTTACCTTTCTGCTGTTTGTATGGAACAAACAGATCTTTTATAATTCCCCAGTCCATAAAAGCACCACTGGGAAGCGTTTGTACCGCACGTAGTACAGCATATTCTCCTACCTCACAGTAAGGGATTTCGGTTGTCGCCTTTAGTTCTCCTTCTTCCTGATAAACGAATACTGATACCTCATCACCTATTTCCAAAGCAGGATCTGCAAAAAGTTTGGAAAGAAAAATTTCATTCCCTGATTCATCCTTTAATTGAAGTCCGGCTTCAGATTTCCCGGAGACTGATAAATATTGTTTCTTCCCGATTTGCATACTTTATTTTTATGCAAAAATAGGCTTTCTTTTACGGAAGAAAAACTTTATTTAATTTTGAGTAAATATCTCTCATGAAATATTCTGCATTATTATCTGTTTTTTTGCTCTTCGGGGCTCTTTATTTTCCTAAAGCTCAGTTTATTGATCAAACGGCTATTGGTGTTGGATATAAATATACAGGTAGGAATAGTCTGAAGCTAAGCTTTGAATACAGAACCTCTACTTCTTCCAATCAGGGTTATTTTAATCTTGGTGCTGGGGCCATTTATACTCCGGTAAACGGAAATACCAAAATTTTGCCGGAGGTGCATGCTTATTATAACAATGCCATTTTTATGTATGGGATGTCTGTATCTCCATATGCTGTAGAGCCAAATATAGGACTTAGCCTTTTCAATATGGTGTGGTTAACTGGCGGCTATGCGATTCCATTAAATAAGGAAAAATATTTCCGCGGCATAACTGTGGGTATACAATTTAATATCGCTCCGGTAAAGGCAAGTACTTTCTATGATAAATTCAGGACTTTCTGATAGTCATAATCTTATTCTGATATTTTTAACAAAAATTTATGAAAATTATTATTATTCCTGCCTTCATAAAAATCTAAATTTGAGAATAATTAAATAATTGATATGGCACAAATTAACGTTTATCTTAATTTTGAAGGAAATTGCCTGGAGGCCTTTGAATTTTATAAATCTGTTTTTGGTGGTGAATTTCCTTATGTAGGAAAGTTCTCGGATATGCCTCCTAGCGAGGAATATCCCGTTAACGAAGCAGATAAAAATAAAATAATGCATATTGCCCTTCCTATTTCGCAAGAAACCGTACTTATGGGCTCCGATGTAACCGATAATACATGTAAAGAAGGGAAATTTGTTAAAGGTAACAATATCCAGCTTTCTGTAAATACTGGTTCCAGAGAAGAAGCAGAAAAAATATTTAACGGAATCTCAGCAGGCGGACAGGTGACAATGCCTTTACAAGATACTTTTTGGGGTGCCTACTTTGGGATGTGGACAGATAAATTTGGAATTTCGTGGATGGTTAATTACGACGATCCTGCGAAGCAACAACAACATCCTTAAAAAACAAAAAAGCAATCCAAAAGGATTGCTTTTTTTATTTATGATTAAGATAATCTTACATGTGAATTGAACGCTTACCTGTAGCATCTAAAGCAGCTTCTTTAATTGCTTCAGTATAAGTAGGGTGTGCGTGAGAGATTCTTGCGATATCTTCTGCAGAAGCACGGAATTCCATTGCAACAACAGCTTCAGCAATCATATCTGCAGCTCTTGCTCCGATCATATGTACACCAAGGATTTCATCAGTCTTCTCATCAGCAAGAATTTTGATTACCCCATCAGTATCCATACTCGCTCTGGAACGTCCTAATGCACGCATTGGGAAAGATCCGGTTTTGTAAGCAACACCAGCTTCTTTTAATTGCTCTTCAGTTTTACCTACACCAGCAACCTCAGGCCATGTATAAACAACACCAGGGATAAGGTTATAGTTAACGTGTGGTTTTTCTCCAGCTAAAGTTTCAGCTACAAAAACACCTTCTTCTTCAGCTTTGTGCGCAAGCATTGCTCCTTTTACAACATCTCCGATAGCATAGATATTTGGAACGTTTGTTTGCAAATGATCGTTAGTCTTTACTCTTCCTCTTTCGTCAAGTTCTACACCTGCTTTCTCAAGACCAAGACCATCTGTATACGGACGACGCCCTACAGATACAAGACAGTAATCACCTTCAACAACTACATCCTCTCCTTTTTTATCTTTAGCTGTAACTTTTACAGTATCTCCGTTTCTTTCAACTCCTGAAACAGCAGTAGAAAGCATAAACTTCATTCCTTGCTTTTTCAGAGTTTTCTGTAATTCTTTAGATAAAGTACCATCCATTCCCGGGATAATTTTATCCAGGTATTCTACAACAGTAACATCACTTCCTAAACGAAGGTATACAGAACCCAATTCAAGACCGATAACACCTCCACCGATTACGATAAGGTGCTTAGGCACTTCTTTAAGGTTTAATGCTTCTGTAGAAGTAATCACTCTTTCTTTATCCAATGTAATGAAAGGTAATGAAGAAGGCTTGGAACCTGTTGCGATAATTGTATTTTTAGCTTCGATAACCTCAGAAGATCCGTCAGCTTTTGTTACTTTAATCTGAGTTGCAGATTCAAAACTTCCTAATCCCTGTAATACAGTGATTTTGTTTTTATCCATAAGGAAGTTAATTCCTTTGGTAGTCTGGTCTACAACATCATTTTTACGACTGATCATTTGTGCAATGTCCACTTTAGGCTCATCGATAAGAATACCATGAGTAGCGAAAGTGTGTTTTGCATTTTCAAAATGCTCAGAAGAATCTAGTAATGCTTTAGACGGAATACATCCAACGTTTAGACAAGTCCCACCCAGGGTAGAATATTTTTCAATAATTACGGTTTTGAAACCTAATTGTGCACATCTGATTGCTGCGACATATCCACCGGGACCTGAGCCAATAACGGCTACATCGAATTGATTCATATTTTAGTTTTTAGATTGACAAAATTATTTTAAGCCACTAAATTACGGCTTTTTAATGAAGTAACTGCCATTTGGAAAGTAATTTTTCTGCGATTTCTATGGTCGGAAAATCTCCCGAAATTTCAGTAATTTCAACAGTCTGATTCTCCAGCCATTTACGGTGAGCCTTTATGGTACGGTTAGCAATTCCTTTCATTTCGTCGTAATCTTTACAAAACGCAATAAAGTCATTATGCATCTTTTGGATCTCCGAATCTGTGAAGAGTTTTTCACCATACCTTTTTTCCTCCCGCTTCTTTACCCTAAGCATTCTGCTCTCCGGCGGTACAAATAGAAAGACAATTTTATCAAAACAGGAATGAATTTCCGGTGACCAACTAATGCAGCTCCCACCGAAAATTATGGACTCCCCGCTTTTTAACAATCTTAAAATTTCTGCATCTCTGCTTTTGGGATCTCTTTTTACCGTATAAGGTGTATCTGTCTTCTCCCAGAAAAAATCATCTGAATCCAGATATTTCCAACCTAGCTCCTTACTGATATAATTTCCCAGTGTTGTAACCCCGGAACCCGAAGCTCCCAAAATATGAATAATCATTACCCAAGAGTGAAGTTTACTTCTTCATCCAATTTTGGATATTTTTTTTCTGATATAAATTTCTTTCCGGTTGCATCGATTTCTTTCCAGGCTTTTTTCTTGCCTATATCTCCGACTTCAGTAACAAAAGGAACAAAAGAGATCTCTTCATCGCCTTCATTAATCACCTCTTTATACTGCACTGCTACATCCAACACACAATCGAAATCTGTATTCAGTTTTACATTTCTGTAAATAAGATCATAATGGGTTTGCTGATTTTCCGGAATATCAAAGTAGGTTTCATACCCCAGTGTCTGACCAGGAATAATAGACATTGCTGCCAATGCATCATACAATGCCAGTGTATAATATTTACGGGTTTCTTTTCTCAGGTAATCATCTTCCGAGTGTCCACCTTCAAACAGTACTGTAGGAATACCTGCCAGCATAAAATTGTCTCCGGTGGATGTTGGATAGAATTCATCCGTATAACGTCCAATACGATTTGGCATTTTATTTTTCAGATCCGAATAAATATGTGCAATAATTGCCATACTCTTTTTTCGATTTTCATTTAGTGTTCTATCCTGATCGAAAGAAGGAGCCAGGAAAGACAAAGTTGCAGGGTTTACTCCGTCTGTTGTAAAGATCGTTCTCTGATCGTGCAGATTTAGTGCATAATCGTATTTCTTCTCTTTAGCTATCTTTTTCAAAATTTTAATCTCAGGACTCGACTCTTTCAAAAAGTCTCTGTTCATATCGATATCCAAAGCATTGCGTCTGGTCCATTTTTCCGAACCATCCGGATTCAGCATAAAGATAAAGTCCAATGTTATTTTACTAAAAAGTCTGTCCTTTAGTTCTGTATTCTTATCCAGTGAGTAAAGCAAGTCCAGCATTGCCAGTGTAGCAGTAGATTCGTTTCCGTGCATCTGAGACCAAGCCAAAACATTAACAGGTCCGTTACCTATTGAAAATTGATAGACAGGTTGTCCTAAAACCGACTTGCCTACCTCTGATATATAATCGCTGTAATTCTCCTGTAGGAAGGAAAATAATTTTTGAGGCAAAATATAGCGATTTGAGAAGTTTACATTTGTGAAGTATTCAAAAACTGATGCCATTTACATTTTTATTTTCTGCTCCAAATTTAGGGTATTTTTATCTCTTATTAAAATTTACATCTGAGAATTGTTAAACACTTTGATTTGACAAAATGTCTGTTGATAACTTTTCTCATTAACAAAAAAATAATCAAAAAATGTAACTTACTAACAATCAGCTTTTAAAAATATTTATATAAAGTCTTTTTTTATATTTACTTTAAGCCTATTTTAAAGGCAAATATCCGTAAATGTGGATATAATAGTTAAACAAACCCTCTTTTTAAATTCCTTAAAAAAAACTTAAGTTCACATTTGTAAAACGATGTAAATTATTGGTTTTTAGACTATCTTTGCGCATTACATTGTACTAAAAAATGAGTGGAGAACTTTTATTTATCATAGGCTTCTTAGCTATCGTAATATTAATCCTGGTTATCGATCTGGGATTATTCAGTAAAAAGAGTAAAAACAAAGAAAATAGCAATAAATCGGTATCGCTGAAACAGGCAATATTGATGAGTATATTCGTTATTTGTGTTGCTCTTGGATTCTATTTTTTCCTGATGCAATTCGGGCACTATCTGCACAATATAGACAGTATGGAAAGGCTACAGCAGGTTATAGCCAAGCACCACCACCCTGTCAAGATAATCCCGGGTGATTTTGAAACCAGCCTAGAGCTTTATGACAAGAACCTTGCCCTAGAATATATCACAGGCTATATTGTAGAATATGCCTTATCTATAGACAATATTTTTGTAATACTCCTTATCTTCGGATCCTTCAAGGTGGCCGAAAAGAATTACCATAAGGTACTTATTTGGGGAATTTTGGGTGCTATTATCATGCGTTTCATATTTATCTTTGTAGGGGCATCTCTTATCAGCCGATTTGAGTGGATTATGTACGTATTTGGAGCATTTCTAGTCTTTACAGGTCTCAGAATGTTCTTTAGCAAAGAAGAAGAGCATATAGATACCGAAAAGCATCCGGTGGTCAAGTTTGCCAATAAATACTTTAAAGTCCATAACAAATTCGAAGGAAACAAGTTCTTTGTAGTAGTAGACGGAATAAAAAAAATGACACCTTTGTTTCTGGTACTGTTAATTATAGAGTTTACCGACCTTATTTTTGCAGTGGATTCTATTCCTGCGATTTTTTCAGTAACTAAAGACCCTTATATTGTATTCTTTTCCAACATATTTGCCATTATAGGACTTAGATCTATGTTCTTCCTTCTGGCTAATATTGTAGATAAATTCAAATATTTAAAAACCGGTCTGGCTTTTCTGCTTACATTCATTGGATTAAAGATGATCTTCCATCACCAGCTGGAAGACTGGGGCTTTAAAACAACGCATTCTTTGTTGGTTATCTTAGGTATTTTAGGAGTAAGTATCGCTGCATCTTTAATCTCGTCCTCAACGGCCGAAAAACGAACAAAGATCAATCATTAAGGTATTTATCAGCCATATTTAAGCGTTCCTTAACATCTGCAATTATTCTGTAATACTTGCAGACAGTTAAGTGTATATCAGGTTATCTCTTGCTCGGTGAGAGATACAGGGCATGCTATGTTTAGCAGGTATTTAACAACATAAATTGATACAGGAACATACAGCTATAGATAAGCTTCCAAAATAAGCCCGTTTAAAGCCTTAAATTCTAATCCATATTCTAAGTATGAGGTTTGCATATCGGTTAGGCTGATTCTGCTTGTTATAGCAATCATACAGAGTATTAGACACCAGGCATATCCCCTGTTCTGCTTTTCGAAAGTATATTAGCATAATACAGAGGCTTATCAACCTGTTTTATCCGAAGAAAGTCCATAGTCTGAAACAGGAAATAGCAATTAGCAGTATAAAGCTCAATAATGTTGTTTATCAAGTTGATAATACCTGGAAAATTCAACAATTTTCTATTGTAAAACAGTTGATTACCCAAAATTCACATCTCAAATTTACATTACTATACATACGTAACTAACTAATTTACAATGAAATTGAACTCATTTACTAAAGTTAAAGTTAAGATCTTAAATTTTATAGAGTTATAGTTCTGCAAAAATAAAAATATCCTGAATTTCAATTTCGCCCAAAATTTGACTTAAAATTCGTTGTTTAGCGATTAAAACTGTTGATTATTGTAAATTTAAATTTATAAAATATTGTAAATCAGTATTTTAATTACTGTTTACAAATATAAATTTTAATATTTTAAATTTGTTTACATTTGTATTTTACAATTCTAAAATTTGTTTTACATTTGTAATTATGGAAATTTCAGACAGAATTAAAAAAATCATCGATCATTATGGCTATTCTCCTTCAGAATTTGCCGACACTATCGATGTACCCCGTTCCAGTATTTCGCATATAACTTCCGGAAGGAATAAAGCTTCTTTGGATTTTATTGTAAAGATTAAAAACAGATTTCCGGAGATACAATGGGACTGGTTAATCGATGGACAGGGAGATATGACGAAACAAGCTGTTCCGGAAACTGAAGAAACTGATAACTCTATTGAAGAAATTAGCATTTCGGAAGAGGAAGAAGAAACTTCTTCCCCACTCGATTTATTCACTTTGGCACCCGATTTTTCTCAACAAATAACTGAAGAACCGGAAGTGTCAGAAATTCCATCTTCCGGAGAATCGGATATACCGATAAAAGGTACAGAGGAAAGCATTCCGGTCGATTCTCAGCGATTAGCTATTGAGGAAATTTTCACTCCGATGCAAAGTACTGAAAATCAGGAAAGAGCTATAAAACGAATTGTTTTCTTTTTTGAGGACGGAAAATTTGAAGTTTTTACACCCTAAAATTCTGCCTGAAAGAATTAATAAAGTCTAAATACCGGGACTATCTAAAAGAATATCATGTTTGGCCTGCCAAAACATTTTCATTTATAAAGAACCGATGGTTAAAGCCCCTGTTCGTTAAGCTCTCTATAAACTGGCTCTGCTCAGGATGACAAAGTGTAATATGTTTGAAACAGCCTATTTGCTTACCTTACAGAGCTATTGGAGAAGGTTTGCTTTTGCATTCCGATTCCTTTTACTGTAATTTTTTTCCAATGTGGTGGCAGTGCATTTTTAGTCTGTACAATTGTTCCTGCAGATCCAAAATCGACTCCTGCAAATCCCATAATCACAGCCTGTAAAGTTCCGCCAGCACCAGTTATAAAATAAGGATTATCACCTTCTGCTGTTTCTGCCAGTACCCTGAAAGGAGGCAGAAGATTTGGTTCATAAGATTCTTTAAACCATTTATATGCTTCTTTTCCGTTACCTAATCTGCTATGTAATAAGGCAAAAACAGACTTCGTCATAGCAGGCGTTTTTTCATGTGGAACCTTATCCTGATAGTACAATAAGTCTTTTAATATCTGCTCTTTAGAATTGATAATCCCCAAAGGATAAGCCAGCAGATTAACATCTGCCTGTTTTATTTTTTGTCCGATATAGCTATCATGTTCTCTTGTAACCCCGTTTTCTAACTTCGAAAATATCAGGTTATTAGCTATATTCTCCCAGTTTTTATTCACAGGCAATTTCAATATTTTCGCTGCTTCGTTTGCGTATTCAAAGTTGAGTTTTGCAATTGCATTGGTATAGGCATTATTATCTACATTCTCCGCCCATTCATCAGCCGCTACCACATTCAGAATATGATACTTACCATTCTTTTTCTCCACACGGCTCTCCCAAAATTTTGCCGTTTTTTCCAGCATAGGCCATCCTTTTTCTTTCAGCCATTGTATATCTTTAGTATACAGGTAATAATGCCATGCTGCAAAAGCTATATCTCCGGTAATATGATGTTCATATGTACCTGTTAGTGCCCATACAGGCGTTTCCTCCTCCCCCGAAACAGCACTTTCCCAAGGGTACATTGCTCCTTTATAACCATATATTCTGGCATTATCTTCAGCTGTTTTCAGCCTGTTGAACCGATAATCAACAAGACTTTTAGCTATTTCAGGCTTAAAAAACAATAAAGGTTTGAACATAAATAGCTCAGTATCCCAAAAGATATGACCATTGTATCCCACACCACTCAGTCCCACAGGCGATAGCGATGTATCACTTCCTTCACGCGAAAAAGAATATAAGTGGTATAACATATTATGTACATCCTGCTGTACCTGCGGATCTCCCTCTATCTCAATATCTCCTTCCCAAAGTTTTTCCCACTCTGCTTCATGCTTTGCTTTTATTTTTGTAACATCCTGCAAATTAGAGTATATACTAAGGCGTTCGGCATAATTAAGAGGATCCTGAACCTGAGCAGAAGATATAAGTGTTCCCACAAGTGAAAAAGTATAAACCCTGGAAGCTTCCAACTCCCGAGAAAACTTCATTGCATGTTGTTCATTATCCTTTTTATAATAGATAAGTTTAGGTTGCTCACCATATTTTTCAGGGAATACAAATGTATTACTTGCTGCCATTGTAATTCTTCCAGTAGGGCTTTTGGCAAAAGAAGTCAGAAGCGAAATTCTGGCATGTGGCGGTGCAATTTCACTATAAAACTGCTGATTTTCTTTAAATCCCGGAGGCAATTTTAATTCGCTTTCAGCACTAAAATTAATCTTCTTTTTTGCTTTAATACTTACATTAAGCATCACATTATTAGGAAGATTTCTTACTGCTATATAACTATACTCTACTGTTGCAATATCCTTATAGTCAAAACGACCTGTAAAAGAAGCCTTTTTCATATCCAGTTTCTGCCTGTAATTGGATATATTATTCTGGTTTATAAGTGCTCCGTCAATTGTAAGATTGAGATCCAATAAATTGAAACCGAAAAGAAAATTACTGGTTCTGCCACGTCCATACTGGTCATAAACTCCTGCAAGAATTACCTGACTCACTTTCAGAGGCTCCGGGGAAGAAACGATCCCTATCATTCCATTGGAAACACTAATCCCGGTATAATGTTTCGGGTCTATATTATTAGTCTCGATAACCCATGAATCCTGGCCGTACAAAAAACAGTAAAAGCAAAAAAGCAGTAAAATCTGTATCCTTATATATATAGTATAAAAATTATGCATATTATCATTGTTCTGTAATAACAAATATATACAAACCTCTCATGCATTTTGATAATGAAATGGCTCAAATTGATGGATTTGAAATTAAAAATCCATCACAGAATTATATAAATAAAAGCATAATTTTTCCTTCTTATAATAACATTAGATCATTACTTATTACAAAAAGAAACATAAGTTACTATTTAACAGCGTTTTAAAATCACATATTTTAACGCTAAAGTTGTAAATCATTTATAATTTATTTTGCAGATTTGAAAAATTATTCTAAATTTGCAACCTGTTAATCAACCTCTGACGATAGACGTGAATGTTGTTTGATGTAATTATTTATTTTTAATTAACAATGGATTTAATTAAGTACGTACAAGACAAGTACATTACAAAAAAAGAATTCCCTGAATTCAAAGCTGGTGATACCATTACTGTGTATTACGAAATTAAGGAAGGTAACAAAACCAGAACTCAGTTCTTTAAAGGTGTTGTTATTCAGTTAAGAGGAACAGGTGCTACTAAAACTTTTACTATCCGTAAAATGAGCGGTGATGTAGGTGTTGAAAGAGTATTCCCTATTAACATGCCTGCACTTCAGAAAATTGAAGTTAACAGAAAAGGTAAAGTTAGAAGAGCTAGAATCTACTACTTCCGTGACCTTAGAGGTAAGAAAGCAAGAATTAAAGATAGAGCTCACGGCGCTAGATAATCTTTGCTTACTACAATATAAAACCTTCTCAATTTGGGAAGGTTTTTTCTTTGGCAGCATCGCCTAAAACAGACAACTAAAACCATTACACAAATTGAATATGAAACAGCTTCCAACCGCAGGATTAATCACATTAAAAGATAAAAAATTACTTCTCGCATTTAGTAAAAACAAACAAGCCTGGTATCTTCCGGGTGGAAAAATAGATGCCGGTGAAACTTCAAAAGAAGCCCTTATTCGGGAGCTACAAGAAGAACTGAATCTACATTTAAAAGCAGAAGAACTAAATTTTTTCACTCATATTTCGGCTCCCGCATATGGTGAAGATCGCTTACAAATGGAGCAGGATTGTTTTCTGGTTCAATTGGATAAAACAATACAGCCTGGCGCTGAAATAGAAGCTGTTAAGTATTTCAGCCTTGAAGAGTATAAAAGAGAAAATATACAGGTAGCCGGTGTTTTAATAGCCTTTGCTGAGCTTGAAAAACAAGAGCTTATTTAATAACCTATCCCCTTTAAATAACGGCGACAAAGATTAATATCTTGCGTCATGTATCTTGCGTCATGTATCTCGCGTCTTGTATCTAAAGCATCATTACTGCATCATATATTGCAAAGGTGTCGCTCCGGTTTGCTTTTTAAAAAAGTCGACAAATGCACTATCGGATGAAAAGCTAAGTTCAAAAGCTGTTTCCCCTACAGTTCTCCCCTCTGAAAGCAGCTCTATCGATCTATGTAAACGCCATTGCAGCCTCCATTCCTGATAAGACATGCCCGTTTCTTTTATAAAAATTCTGCTAATTGTTTTTTCGCTTGCTCCTACTTCAGTAGATAAAACATTCAGAAACGGTGGCTGAGAGATTCTTAGCACCCATTCTTCTACTTTCTTCTGTAACCTCGAATCTTTAGGTACGGTGAAAACTAAAGATTCTTTTTGAGCCGTTTTAAGCTCCTCCCAAAATACGGACAGGATATTTGTCTTATCCTTTTCCTTCATCTCCCAAGGCCAGAAGCAAATTCTTTCAATAATTTCGCGTAACAGCGGATTTACATTTCGTACCTGTATACCTTCCGGGAAACCATTCTCCATTACATATTTCTCGGAGAAATATACCGAACGATAGGCGACCACGTTTCTAAATGTAACCCTGTGTTCTTCTCCTGCTGGTATCCACAACAATTTGGATGGGGGTAAAACAAGCTGCTTTTCGGGTGTAATAACCGTCATACAGCCCGACGGAGCATACAGAAGCTGTACTTTTTCCCGATGACTATGAAATCCTGAATCATGCATTACCATATCCGAAGCAATACCTGTTACGTTTTCATGCCTGTCATCTGCATTAAATTCATCATTCTGGTGTAAAAAAGCCATGTCCTTATTTTGATATTTTTAGTTTTTATATCATTATAAAGATAGTGAAATATTGAAGGAAATTTGCCAAAAAAGATAATGAAAAAAACAAATGCTCTCTGGATACTGATATTGCTCGTTATGTTTCCTCAATTTGTAGAAACCATTTACAGCCCGGCACTCCCCTTAATAGCAAGGGAATTTGGTGTAAACGAAGAAACGGCAACGCTTACCATCAGTTTTTATTTTATAGCCTTTGCAGCCGGGGTCATCTTCTGGGGGATACAATGCGATCGCATTGGTCGTAAAAAATCAATGATATATGGGTTACTCAGTTACAGCGCAGGTACGATCCTGGCTCTCATCTCTAAAAGTTTTGAAATACTGCTTTTGGCAAGAATTATTTCAGCATTTGGTATTGCTGTTGGCTCTGTAGTTACCCAGACTATATTGCGCGATCTTTATGATAAAGAGCAAATTGGAAAAGCATTCTCTTTTGTAGGAATAGGACTTTCTATCAGTCCGGTTATCGGAATGCTTACAGGTTCTGTAATTTCTTCCAGCTTTGGATATATGGGTATTTTTGGGTTACTATTTATTCTGGCAATTATACTTATCCTGCTTTCACAACAAAACCTTGCAGAGACTGTTACTCCAAACAAACATATAAATATTAAAACAAGTATTCAGCTACTGAAAAAAATGCTGAATGACCGTTATATATGGAGAGATAGTATTTTAGTGATGAGCTTTAATGTTATGTTATTCTCCTACTACTCGCTTGCTCCTTTTATCTTTAAGAAAGAAGGCTTTAGTACTACTGATTTCGGTTATAGCGGATTTATACTGGCTATAGGAACACTTATTGGAGCTTTAGCAAATAAAAGACTCATAAAAAAAGGATTCGGATCCGAAACACTTATCAGAACCGGCACTTTTATCGCTTTTATCGCTGCCATTATAGTAGGAGTTCTGGAAGAAAAAATCTGGTTCCTAATCCCCTTCTGTTTTATTGTTATGGCTTACGGAATAGCGATTCCAAATATATTAAGCACAGCACTATTCAGATATAAAAACGAAACCGGATCAGCAGGTGCTGTTTTTGGACTTATCTATTATATTTTAATAGGTCTTGGACTATTAGCTACAGGCCTGATACAACACCTGGGTCTTTCACTCATTGCTTTTTCAGGCATAGCCCTGGTCACCATTTTGTTACTGAGAAAAATTACAGCCACTTTATAAAGTGGCTGTTGTAGTTATTCTTTGATAAAAGGTAATAAAGCTCCGACAAACTGATCAAAAACTTCAATATGTGGAAGATGTCCTACATTATCCAGTTCTACCAATTTTGAACCTGGAATTTTTTCCTGTGTCTTTTTACCCAGCTCATTGTATAAGCCCATTTTATCCTGCAATTCTTTTGGCGCACGGGCTTTTCCTATTGCTGTTCTGTCTCTGGTACCAATAATAAGCAATGTAGGCCTTTTGATATTCTGAAACTCATAACATACCGGCTGATTATAGATCATATCTGTGGTTAAAGCTGCATCCCATGCCACTTTAGGGTAATCTTTATGGAGCGTCCAACCCGCAAGCATATTCAGCCATGACTGGTATTCTTCTTTCCACTTATTGTCATAATAGAATTTCAACTGATAATCCCTGTAAGTCTCCACTGTATTCTTCAATTCCCCTTTGTAGGCTTCATCAATAGTTTCATAGCCTGCAAATGTCTTATAATCCTCTAGTCCTATAGGGTTTTCTAATACCAGTTTTTCTACACGTTCCGGATATTGCAAAGTAAACCTTGTCGCTACCATTCCTCCCATGGAATGACCAAGGATAATCGCTTTATCTATTTTTAGCTTATCTAAAATAAGCTTGGTATTATAAGCCAGCTGGGAAAAGGAGAACTGATAATCGTGAGGTTTACTGGATTTCCCAAAACCTATCTGGTCTGGCATAATCACCCTGAAACCTTCTTTCAACAGAACCTCTGCTGTTTTCTTCCAATATGCAGCATTAAAATTTTTACCATGCAGCAACACAATTGTTTTACCATTAGCCGCTACCGGCTTTACATCCATATATACCATCTCCAGATTCTGCCCCTGAGATTCGAATTTTATATAATTCTCAGGATACGGATAATTGACCGTCGTGAGATAAGCATCCAAAGGCTTCAGTTCCTGCGCAGCAACAGATGTACACAGCGCTATACCTAAAGCCATAAAAACAGTTTTAATCTTTTTCATAAGTATAAAATTATGAAAAAATGGAAAAAAATAAAAAGGGCTCGTTTAGATTTTATTCAATATTATAATTATTAATACTCTTTAATACGATCGGAATGACGTTGCTTATACTAAGCTTACAATACGTCTGATGAGCTATATAATTTTGTATCCACCAGCTCTAAGATTAACTATTCGGTAAAATCCAGGTCTTTATTGTGGGTTTCGGAGATAGTAAGCGTTGAATAAAATGCCAGTCCAAATACCACAACACCAACAATTGCTGCACTTATAATAACAGAGAAATCTTTTTTGAAAAGGTCGAAAGCCAGAATCATTACCGGAACCAAGCCTCTTACCATATTAGGTACCGTAGTTGTCGCTGTATTTCGGATATTGGTACCAAACTGTTCTGCAGCCAGTGTAACAAACATCGCCCAATAACCTGTACCAAGTCCCAGCCATACACAGAACGCATAATACTTTGTCTCTGTATTGGTATTCCCGAATAACATTATTCCGACACCTACAATGGTGAAAAGCAACATATAGAAAATAGCTTTTTTACGAGACTTTAGCATTTGCGAAATAAATCCACTCATAAGATCCCCGACCGAAATCCCTACATAACCCCACATAATAGCTTTTCCGGGGTTGATTTCTTTAATTCCTAACTCTGGTGCGAATTGATTGGCCAATACAGCCAAAATACCGATACAATACCAGGTTGGCAGTCCTACAGCAATACATTTCAGATATCTTATAAGCCTGTCTTTATTGGTAAAAAAGGAGAGAAAATTACCTTTGGAAACAGACTGATGCTTAATATTCTTATAAATTCCCGATTCAGAAACACTAATTCTTAAAAACAAAAGCAGAATTCCTAAACCACCACCAATAATATAAGATATATTCCATCCTCCGGACAATTCAACCGTCAACTGAGCAACCACAGCACCCATCAGACCAAATCCTGCAACTACAGATGTTCCTATTGCGCGCAATTCTTTAGGCAAACTTTCCGACACTAATGTAATTCCGGCGCCTAATTCCCCTGCCAGACCTACACCTGCAACAAAACGCAGCAACGCATAGGTGTATACCAAATTTGTCTTAGGAAAATATGGAAGAAATCCACAGGCAATATTAGCCAATGAATATACCAGGATAGAACCGAACAAAACAGAAAGTCTTCCTTTTTTATCTCCAAAAATACCCCAGAAAACGCCACCAATCAACAAGCCTATCATCTGGCAATTCAGTATAAAAGTTCCGTCCGTATCCGGGTTCAGGCCCAGATCTTTTAAACTGGGAATCCTTACAATACCAAAAAGTAATAAATCGTAGATATCGACAAAATAGCCTAATGCTGATATAATAACCGGAATAGAAAAGATATATTTCAGCTTGGAGGATAGCGGAAGTTGCTGCATGATTAAATTTTGATAAAAATATAAAAACTATTGATTTGTGAAATAATTATAATAAAAAAATCCTGAAATAAAATACAAATAGACAATATCTAGTCTAATTACACATATATTCAATAAATAACATTTCGCCTATTAACTTTTAGAGCTATATAACCTAAACACATAAAATAATTACAACACCCCCATAAAATCAAACAACAAACAATTTAAAAAACAAAATAAAACAAACAAACCCATTAAAAACAAAGGGTAAAATTAAAAATAAATACAATATTTTAATTTTTACCCCTATATTTGATACACCAAATACCTATAAATATGAAAATCGAGAAACGCTGGATTATTTCTTTTGTTATTATCTGTATTATTTCATTAGGCGCATTAGTCGGAAGCAATACGGATCAAATTAATATGCAAAACTTTTTGCCAGAGAGTAATATCAATAGCGCAGATACTGCCTGGATACTAACAGCATCGGGATTAGTACTGCTAATGACGCCCGGGCTTTCCTTCTTCTACGGTGGTATGGTAGGCCGAAAGAACATACTTTCCACCATGCTCCAAAGTTTTATTTCTCTTGGGGTGGTATCACTTATCTGGATTGTGGTAGGATTTTCACTATCCTTTGGAGGCTCCATCGGTTTCGAAATCAATGGTGTAAAATATGGTATTATAGGAAGTCCTTTCGAGTATTTTTTCTTTGATGGCGTAAGCACTTTACCACATAAAAATCTGGCTTCCACAATTCCGTTTCTGCTATTTGCATTATTTCAGATGAAATTCGCCGTTATTACTCCCGCACTGATTACCGGATCTTTTGCAGAAAGAGTTCGTTTCATTTCATATTTACTCTTCATTGTCCTTTTCAGCTTATTCATCTATACACCGCTATGCCATATGATTTGGTACCCGGACGGACTATTGAACAAATACTTTGGTGTAAAAGACTTTGCCGGAGGTACTGTTGTACACATGAGTGCGGGCTTTGCAGCCCTTGCGGGTGCCATGGTTTTAGGAAAAAGGAAAAGGCCACATCACGAGCCCTCCAATACAGCTTTTGTATTACTCGGAACCGGGATGTTATGGTTTGGCTGGTTCGGCTTCAATGCCGGATCTGCATTAGCAGCAAATGCCACAGCAGCCCTGGCTTTTGGTACTACAACGATTGCTTCCGCATCCGCAATGATGACCTGGATATTCTTTGACCGCATAAACGGCAGAAAAGTTTCTGTATTAGGAGCTTGTATTGGAGCTGTTGTAGGACTTGTAGCCATAACACCTGCTGCAGGCTTTGTGAGCATCCGTGAAAGCTTATTTATAGGCTTTATCACAGCAATAATATCCAATACGATGGTGAACTGGAGTAAGCTAAAGCGAATTGACGATACACTCGATGTATTTGCCTGCCACGGCATCGGCGGAATCATGGGAATGATACTAACAGCTATTTTCGCACATGGCGACAATGCAAGCCTTTTACATGGTGGAATCAGCGTTTTCTTACATCATATGACAGCCCTGATTCTTGTATCTCTATTCTCTTTCTTTGGCTCTCTGCTGCTATACAAAATATCGAATGCAATAATACCATTAAGAGTATCTGAAGAATCAGAAAAAATTGGACTGGATCTCTCACAGCACGACGAACAACTTTGCTAAACTAAAACATAAAAAATCTCTCTTTAGCAATCCCAAAAACACTATTAAAATAAAGACACCTAAGCATAAAACTCAGGTGTCTTCTATATTTAGATTCTTTAATTGTTGAACTACGCCAATACCTGTTCTTTTTTACGGGAAGGCAAATTCATCAGAACAATTGCAAAAAGTATAAGTGCAATACCTGACCATTGAATAAGCAATACCTCTTCACCTAACAAAACAAAAGCCATAGTAACAGAAACTGGAAGCTCCAAAGAAGATACAATACTTCCCAATCCTAGCCCTGAATTTGGAAATCCTATATTAAATAAAATAGGGGGCAAAATTGTTCCGAAAACAGCTAAAAACAATCCATAAGTCCATAATATAGAATAATCGAACGGACGAATCCCTTCCATATTACTACTAAAGTGAGTATAAATTCCTTTTAAAGCATCAAAATGCAATGGTCCTATCTGAGAGAAGAACAGGAAAATAAAAACAATAACTGCACCTCCTAACAGCTGTATAAAACTTTTACGGAACGCAGGCAGATATGTTGCGATTGTATTAGAGGTAAACATAGTAAGCGTGTAAGATCCTGCTGCCATAAGTCCCCAAAAAACACCTCTGACATCCAGCTTTACATCCATATTAATAAGATTGGTCGCCAAAACGGTTCCCACAAGTACAATAATAGTCGCCAATACTTTACGGGCTGTAGGCAGTTTCTTGTTTATAAAACTTTCTACCACCACACTAAACCATACTGATTGCATCAATAATACAATTGCAATGGAAACATTAATATATTGTACTGACAGATAGTAGAAAAGACTTGTACCACCCAGAGAAGTCCCGGCAAGCATTAGTTTTCTTATATCTCCTTTTTTAGGTGCGGGAAGCTCTTTCTTTGATGCTACAGTCTGGATAACATTAAGAAGCAGAAGCCCGATAATTCCCCACATAAACTGTGAAGTAGTAACTTCTGCAGTTGTATAACCGTCATTGTACGCCAGTTTAACAAAGGTTGCCAGCATTCCATAAATACTAGCTCCTACTCCGACAAATAAAACACCCTTCAGTATATTTTTCTTCTCCATAATTTTTTCGTTACGCGGGCGCAAATTTACGCATTTAGTCTCAAAGAAATATCAATATGTATATTATCATTTTTCTATCAATTTACATTATCACTCATGTTTCACACAATATCATACAGAAAACAAAATGATACTTCAATTAAAAAATCATTTTCATAAAAAAAATCCATTGTTGTTAAATAAAAAACATTTATATTAGCATAAACAACTAATAACCACCAAATTAAACTAATATGAGAAACATTTCTACTGCAGTAGCAATGCTATGGCTCTTAGCATTCTGTTACAGCTGCAGGTCTGCCGACCATTTTATGAGCAATGAACTAAATCCGGAAGCCACGCTTCAGAACAACAACCCTCCCAACGTCTTCGAGTTACTACAAATTGGAAGCTCTAATTACGAAAGGACAAGATTAAGGCAGGTCCAGTTAAAATTCGACCACGCCACTACAGGCTACTATCTCCCTGCTGACAAATCTCTGAAACTAACATTGGAAAACACTCTACCCGCTTCAGACGGTGCCATGCCCAGCGTTGTAATTGGAACCAGAGTAAAAGATGGAAGCAATGTTGTTGAAATCCCCCTCAAAGTCGGGGAAAATATAATCGCCCCTACACAACATAAAGGCGGTATTATTTATCTTCGTTATGTGTCCGAAAAAGGAAATACCACAGGAAAGGTAAAAATAACATTAGATCCGACCAGTGGTTATATTAATCACCCCTATTTTGAACTGGGAGCGACAAACATTACTGACTTCAAAAATCAGGTTGCCCAGTCGACTATTCAGGATGTTATGTTTAAATCCAAAGACATTATAGTAGTTGTAAATAAGGATAAAGTAGACAAGTATCTGATGCCAGATGCTTACAAAGGCTACCCCGTTTCTATACCCAACTGGCTTACAGCCTTCGACGGGATACTCGATGCTGAAATTCAGATTAGCGGACTAAACGCCAATGATCCAAATCCTCTTCACCAACCAATGAGTAATGGGGTAAAATACTTAATGACACAGGTAGGCACCGGCTACATGTACGCAACAGACTGGGGCACCGGATTCAATGGCAATGATGAAGCTGCTATGGACCGACTACTTATGGAGACCAACCTTATCAATAATGGCTGGGGAATTTCTCATGAAATTGGGCACCAAAACCAGCAGGGAGCCTACAAACCTTCTGAATACACAGAAACCACAGTTAACTTTTATACTTTCGCATCTGTGCGTCATTTCCAGGGAAATAACTGGCAAAAATGGACAGAAAATATCTGGGTAGACAAATTCCATAACGACTGGTTTAAACGTACCACCAGAGACTATTGGAGTGCAGATATTGGAACCGTATACCAAAATGTAAATGAAAGCCGACTGTTCTTTTTAGAACAATTACGGGTTCTTTTCGGAGACGATCTTATCAAAACACTCCACAGGATTACAAGAGAAGAAAAAGAAAGCGGAGGCGATAACGAAGCCAGAAAGTTCTATTTCTTACAGAAAATAGTTCAGATATCCGGTTATGACCTGCGTAATTTATACTCGAAATGGGGATTGGTTTTAGATTCATATTACCAGCAGAAATTAGACAGTATGATCAATAGTGGAAACTACCAAACTCCCCCTTGCAATGATAATCTTTATCTTGTAACTCCTTTCAGTAAACCATGTCCGGATCTTACCTTACCTCTTCCGCTGAAAGGAATAAGCACATCCTCTCCTCAACCGGATCTTATGCCGGCAAACCAATTAGCTTCCAAGAATCAGTACTGCGATTACAGCACAAAAACGGGAACTTTTACCGATCCACGGGACGGAAAATCTTATGCTTATAAAAAATACGGAAACAGCGAATGGTTTATGGAAAACCTTAACTGGGACGGATATGACGGTGTAAACGAAAACACTAGAAATACTATAGGAATAGCTAATCCGAATGACCCTACAGGGGCTATATATGGCAGATTCTACCCTACCAATAAAGCTACACAGGCTCAAACATGGTGTCCTACAGGATGGAATGCTGCAAGCGACGCTAACTGGACCAGTCTTTTCAGTGCCATAACCTCTGAATATCAGGTAAGCTCTGCCCTACTCGGAAGCGCAATGAAATGTGGTGAAGATCGGGACAATAAAGCCGACGGACTATGGGCAATGGGACGTGGCAAAATTGACAATGTGAAAGCCAATCAGGTAGGCTTTAATGCCTTACCAGCAGGAGTACTGAATTCCGGAACTATGGAATACGAAGCAAACGATACTCCCGGAACCAAAGCAAGTTTCCATATGCCTGAAGGAACATGGTACCATCAGGTATTGACCAACGGAAGCGATGCCTGGAGTAAAACAAACAGAAACTCGGTACACAATGCCTCTATAAGATGCGTAAGACCGGCACAATAATTAATAATTTTATTATTTCAACAATGAAACCGCCTGATTTTAGGCGGTTTTTATTTTTAGAATAATCTTCTCTTCCATGTCTGTATTAAGATAATGTTCCTAAAGGAACTTCTCTTTATTATAATGCATATATTTTACATAAATTTCATGATATGAGAAATAAGAAATATTAGAAAAATGCTCCGGAGGAATCTAAACTGTGTAAAATAAGGTGTATCAGAAAGTATGTATTCCTCGGGAATACTATCTCACAACTGGAGTAATATTTTTCTATATCCCTATTAATTTATCTTAAACTTCATAAAAATAAAAAACCCACCTCTTAAAAGAGGCGGGCTATAATTAAGAAATGAATTCAGGATTATTTACCTTCTTCCATTTTTCTTTTCAATTCTGCAAGAGCATCGATGTCACCAAGAGTTGCTTTTTCTTCGTTATTGTTGTTTGAAGAAATAGATTTAGACTCTTTAATGTTTTTTCTTTCCTCTTCTCTGAAGATACCAGTGTGAGAAACTACAACTCTCTTGAATTCTTTGTTGAATTCAATTACTTTGAAGTCAGCTTCTTCACCTTTTTTGATCTTAGAACCATCTTCTTTCTCTAAAAGTCTTGCTGGAGCGAAAGCTTCAACCTCAGCATCTTCAAACTGTACATTAGCTCCTTTATCGAATACATCTACTGCTTTACCTGCGTGTACAGTTCCTTCAGCATATTTAGTTTCGAATTTATCCCAAGGATTTTCTTGTAATTGCTTGTGACCTAAAGAAATTCTTCTGTTATCTAAGTCAAGTTCTAATACTACAACATCTAGAGTATCTCCTACGTTGCAGAACTCAGATGGATGCTTGATTTTCTTAGTCCAAGAAAGATCAGAGATATAGATTAGACCGTCGATACCTTCTTCTAACTCTACAAATACACCGAAGTTAGTGAAGTTTCTTACAGTACCTTTGTGCTGAGAACCTACAGGGTATTTTTCCTGGATGTTAGCCCATGGATCCTGAGTTAATTGCTTGATACCTAAAGAAATTTTTCTGTCTTCTCTGTCGATAGTTAATACTTCAGCTTCAACTTCATCACCGATTTTCACGAAATCACCTGCACTTCTTAAGTGAGTAGACCATGACATTTCAGATACGTGGATAAGACCTTCTACACCTGGAGCGATTTCAACGAAAGCACCGTAGTCAGCAAGAACTACTACTTTACCTTTTACTTTATCTCCAACTTTTAGGTTAGCATCTAAAGCATCCCAAGGGTGTGCTTCAAGCTGCTTCATACCTAACTGAATTCTTGTTTTCTCATCATCAAAGTCAAGGATAACCACTTTAACAGTTTGTCCATCTTCAAGAATTTCTGAAGGATGGTTAACTCTAGACCAAGAAAGGTCTGTAATGTGGATAAGACCGTCAACACCACCAAGGTCGATGAATACACCGTAAGAAGTAATGTTCTTAACAGTACCTTCAAGTACTTGACCTTTTTCAAGTTGAGCGATGATCTCTTTTTTCTGACCTTCGATATCAGCTTCGATAAGAGCTTTATGAGAAACAACAACGTTTTTGAATTCGTGGTTGATCTTAACAATTTTGAATTCCATTGTTTTACCTACAAACTGATCGTAATCTTTAATAGGCTTAACATCGATCTGAGAACCTGGTAAGAATGCTTCGATACCGAATACATCTACAATCATACCACCTTTAGTTCTAGATTTAACGAAACCGTTAACGATTTCTCCAGACTCGTGGTACTCATTTACTTTATCCCAAGCTCTAAGAGTTCTAGCTTTCTTGTGAGAAAGTTGTAACTGTCCAGACTTGTCTTCTCTTCTGTCAACCATTACTTCAACCTCGTCACCTACTTGTAAACCTTGGTTGTAACGGAATTCGTTAAGAGAAATAACACCTTCAGATTTGAAGTTGATGTCAACAATCGCTTCTTTGTCTGTTAATCTTACTACTTTACCTACAAGAACGTCGTTATCTTCAAGATCGTTAAGAGATCCTTTGTAGATTTCTTCTAGTTCGTTCTTTTCTTTTCTGTCCTCTGCATTTAATCCACTTTCGAAAGATTCCCAGTCAAATTGTTCTGGTGCTACGTTTTGGTTCAAAAGAACCTCTGCTGAATTTGTCTCTTTTGACATTTTCTAAAAAATTTTGTATTCCGTCCTCCTCTGCTCTTTGGCTTAATGTGACTGCAGAAATTCCGGAAGTTGTTAAGTATTATATAATTACTTTGCCAAAGTTATACCCACAAAAAGTGGTGCAAAAATACAACTTTTTTATGATATAACCTTGTATTTTAAAGTTTTTTTACAGCAGAGTAATCAACTGAATTATAAGCTGATAAGAACATGAAAAAACCACTGTATTGCTCCGAGCATCTGAGATCTCTTATTCATTGTAAATTAAACCATTCAATGCTTCCAAAAACATTCATTTTTGTAAATGATCTGAAATCTGAGTATTCAAAAACCTATCTTTGCAACATGAATTTAGAATCGATTTATAAAAAATTGCAGATTCAGGATATGAATCAGATGCAAAAATCTACATACAAAGCCACAGAAAACAAAAATGATGTAGTATTGCTCTCTCCTACAGGTTCAGGAAAAACCCTGGCTTTCTTATTTCCTGTACTTCGAAATCTAAAAAAAGACAAGTCCGGGATCCAGGCTTTAGTTTTGGTACCGGCAAGAGAATTGGCATTACAGATAGAACAAGTCTTCAAAGCAATGAAAACCGATTACAAAGTAACCGTTTGTTATGGAGGACACGATAAAAAGACAGAAGTAAACAGCCTGACCGAAGCTCCTGCTCTATTAATAGGAACACCGGGAAGAATTGCAGATCACCTTAGAAACAATAGTTTCAATCCTTCTTCAATCAGTACTTTGATTTTAGATGAATTCGATAAATCTCTTGAATTTGGTTTCCAGGAAGAAATGAGCTTCATCATAGAATCAATGAAAAATCTGTCTCAAAGGATTTTAACTTCTGCTACTGCAATGGAAGAAATCCCCGCTTTTACAGGATTAAAAGATGGAAAGACAATCGATTTTCTAAAACTAAGTGAGGTAAAGCCGGATATTCAGTTTAAAAAAGTAATTACTACCGCTGAAGAAAAGCTAGATGCTCTTTTCCATCTAATATGTAAAATAGGCAATAAAAGAACATTGATATTTTGTAACCACAGAGAGGCTGTTGACAGAATATCGGAGCTTTTAAAAGATAAAGGAATTGAAAGAGAAACTTTCCACGGTGGTATGGAACAGGATGAAAGAGAGCGGGCATTGCTAAAATTCCGTAATGACTCTACAAAAATCCTCATCACAACAGATCTAGCTGCGCGTGGACTTGATATCCCTGAAGTAGAATCTATTGTACATTACCAACTTCCGCCTAAAGAAGATGCTTTTATTCACAGAAATGGGCGTACTGCAAGGATGAACGCTAAAGGTTTTGCTTACCTCATCATGAAAGAAGATGATAATTTTCCTTTTTTAGAAAAGGATATTCCTGTTGAAGATGTAGAAGGTGAAAACAAAATTCCACAACAAACAGCTTTCCAGACCATTTATATCAGCGCTGGTAAAAAAGATAAAGTAAACAAGGTAGATATTGTTGGGTATCTCATCAAGAAGGGTGAATTGGAAAAAGATGATGTCGGACTAATTGAAGTAAAAGACACCACTTCTTATGTTGCAGTATCCAGAAAAAAAGTTTCAGCATTACTAAAGAAATTAGCTACCGAAAAGCTAAAAGGCAAAAAAGTAAAAATGGAAATAGCTTATTAAATAATAAAACCGCCCCTGTTGAGGCGGTTTTATTATGTTTATTTTTTTCTAACAGACCAACTACCATTCCAGGCCCCTTGTTTCCATATACCAGACATAGAACTCAGATTTCCATATAAAGTAAAACCTGTTTGAGTAGAAATCACACTTTGTAGCGCCCCTGCATCCACAACCCCACCAAAAAAGTCATCTGCAATATTTCTTGATGTCTTAGTTCCTCTAACAGAACCATCTTTATTCACGTTAATGACTAAATCGCCAGACATACCACCTGATAAACTTCCTACATAGACTCCCATATAAGGAGACGTATATTTCTTTCTTGCCTCATCCCGGGATCTTTCATTATAAAAATCGATTATTTGATCACAGGAAACAAATATAGAAGAGCAAAGAGCTATAAATATTATTTTAAGATTTCTATATAGCATATTTGAATAACTTAATTAAAGATCAAAGAAAAAACCTTCTGATTACTCATCTAAAAAAATAATTTTATATTATAAAATACATCTACTTTCCAGACAAATATTTCACAGCCTCATTAATCACCCTATCTACAAACGTTGTTGGCGAGCTGCTCATTGCTGCTACCTCAGCATCCGTAGGTGGTGTTACAAAGATATCAGGCCTCACTCCAATACCCTCTACAACGTTACCATTCATATCTTTTGTTGCCATTACAGGCATATAAAATCTAAACACGCCTGCTATAGAAGGATCAAAAAAGTTTGTATTAATAAGACCTCCGTTAAATGCATCCTGATCTGTGGTTAAACCAGCAGTTGCCCCTGCACTGTAATCCCCTATAGAAATAACATGATTACCTTGGCTTTTCAGCATCATTGTTGACATTTCAGACATACTGGCACTTCCTTTATCCGTTAAAATAACGATCGGAATGTTTTTAGGCAAACCAAACTTATGGGGTTTTGTCTGCATAGGAACCCATGGCGTATAATTAAATTGACCATTTCCTTCTTTAGTTCTCTGATAAGACCAAACCGTATTCTTTGTAACGAAGCGCTCCACAAACACTCTAAAATCTAATACAGCACCACCTCCATTATCTCTGACATCAATAATAAGTTTCTTGATATCACCTTTACGCAACGGATTTAAAAATTTTTGGTACATCGGCCCTCTGGCTACAATAGCCCTCGCGTCTTCCTGAAAAGAAGTCAATGCATATCCTTTTTCAACATGATCTTTCATTCGCTCCATAAACCATGTAATGTACTTATCACTAGCACTATTAAGTACTGATGCATAAATAGATTTATTACCATAAGCTGCTAAACCTTGAGCATCTGATTGCAGTTTTTTAGCTAGAGCAATAAAGTTATCGGAAACAACCTCGGTATTTCTAAATACAATAGCATCATTATTAAAAGATTTAACATCTGCGGAATTAAAAAAAGTATTCCATTGATTCAGTATATTTACAGTAAAATCTCTTGCTTTATTTCTGGCATTTACATCTTTAATAGCATTTAAATCGGAATTTTTATCTATTTCTGCTGATGTCAGAATATAATTATCTACAGAATTAGGAGTCAAATATCTTTCATGATCATGAATCTGAAGGTTATACAATGCAAACCGATTATAGCTGATATAATAAATATCGGGATTGGTTTTCAGGTTCCCCATAAAACAAGTAAATCTTCCTGACCTCAATGTCGTTGGATTCTCTATTTTACTTGTCATATAATTCATCTTGTCATTAAAGTTGTAAACGTTATTTCCTTTGGTCTTCATACCACCACTAAATGCCTCCCCTTTTAGACTTGAAAGTTTAGACTCCGGCATATAAACGATCATCCCAAAATGCCTGTCAATAATAGGATCTATAATATTGGTAAAGTATTCTATCGCTTTTTTCCGATCAGCCAAAATATCATTATCGCTCATATCCTCTTTCATCTCCCATGTTTTCAACGCTGCAAACTTGGGGTAATATTCCCGATAGACTGTATTCCAGTCCATCCCATCTTTACGCTTTTGTTCGTAGAAATAATTGTAACGCTGATCCATTATATTCCAGAATACTTTAAAAAGATCAGCATAAGACTTCACATCATCACGTGTATATCTTGTTGGTTCCGTTATGGATATTTCATCATCCTTTACACAGGAGTTGAATGCTCCGACAGTCATAAAAAACCCCAGACTTAAAACTATATATTGTTTAAAATTTCTTTTCATATTAAAATAATTATAATGTGGTAAACAGATGTTAGTTGAATTTATAAGAAGCTCCTACAGAAATCATATACGAACGGATTGTAGCTTTCTTATTTTTATCCGTATTGGCTTTATTAATATCTGACAAACCATGCTGATATTGATAAGCCCCATATACATCAAACTTATTAAAGGAATAACCTAGCTGGGCTTGCCCCTGAAGACCATAACCAAATCGATCAAGCCCGTTTTCATTCTTTTTGAAATCATAAGTATCCGATACTTTGGTGTAAGTGAAATTACCGTCTACTTGTTGCTCACTAAAGACAGGATACTGACCATTTCTTTTCATACTAAGCCAATATTCAATATACATACCGCCAGCTATTTTAATCCAAGCTCCTTTGCCTTCATGTTCATTCTTCAGGATATATCCACCAATCTGTAAGGGAAAAGCCAGAAAGTTATTATTGTATTCCGTATACCAACCGGTACGACTCCCTGTTCTTTCATACTTATAATTTTTCTGTAGAAAGGAAACTCCCGTAGACACAAAAAGAGGTCCCCATACCATGTACTCACCTGATAAATTCACCCCAACACCATATCGGCCATTGTATTTAGAATCTACCTGATTAGAAAGATTAGCCTTCATTGCACTGTAAGTATATCCGGCATCCAGTCCAATTTTAAACTTATTCTGTGCATACAAACTTGTCCCTAAATAAAAAAGACAAAACATGAAAATTTTAAATAAAAGTTTTTTCATATAAAATTATTTTATTGATAATCAGGTAAATATATAAATAAATATAATTAATACTATTTAACATAATAAATATTTTAAATACATTAAATCTTAATAATTAAACTTTATACACTATAAAGCACTTATATGAAAGAAAATTTTAAACAAAACAATCTATTAACATTATACCATTTTATGACATAAATCATGAAATATTTTAACTAAAAATGTTTTCACACTACTTAAGCATGAACACCTATACTCAACCTAAATTCAGGACAAGAAAACCTCTATATTTCGAATTAAACTTTTATTCAAGAAGAGAAAAGCCTGCATATCCTGCAAATAAAAAAGCCGGAAGAAAATCTTCCGGCTAACTATACTAAAATAGCTAATATTATATTTATCTAAATCTACTTTCCAGACAAATATTTCACAGCTTCATTAAGTACTCTATCTACAAAAGTTGACGGAGAACTGGTCATTGCTGCTACCTCGGCATCTGAAGGAGGTGTTACAAAAATATCAGGTTTTACTCCAACCCCTTCTATTACTTGTCCGCTAGCATCTTTCGCTGCCATTAGCGGCATATAGAAAGTAAGATAACCTGCGATTTGATCTCTGGTACCACCATTAAAATCGTCCGGAGATCCTAAACCAGCAGTAGCTCCGGCACTATAATCACCTACTGATATCACCTGTGATCCTTGAGTTTTAATCATCATCGTGGACATTTCAGACATACTGGCACTTCCTTTATCCGTTAAAATTACAATCGGAATATTAGAAGGAAGACCAAACTGATGTGGATTAGCTTGCATCGGAACCCATGGTGTATAATTAAATTGTCCATTTCCTTCTTTTGTTCTCTGATACCCCCAAACCGCAGGTTTCGTAATAAAACGATCCGTAAAGAATCGAGCATCAACAATAGCTCCACCACCATTACCTCTAAGGTCTATAATAATTTTCTTGATATCACCTTTTTTCAGCGGGTTAAAGAAATTTTTATAAAGTGGGGCTTTATTAATAATTCCCTGAGCAGCATCCTGGAACTGAGGTAATCTATACCCCCATTGTACATGTGTTCCCATTTTGGACATAAACCACTGAATATAAGGAATACTTTCAGCAGTTAATATTGGTGCATAAGTTGCTGCTGAATTATATGCCACCAGGTTTTTAGATTTTGCCAATGCTTTTTGGGTTACATCCAGAAAAGCATCAGATATAACCTCAGTGGTTTTAAAAGGAGCAATTTGATCATTAAAAGCTTTTACTTCTGCAGACACCGGGAAAGAATTCCATTGATTTAGAATATTTACAGTAAAATCTCTTACTTTATTTCTAAAAGTAACATCTTTAATTGAGCCTAATTCTTTTGAAGCGTCAATATCAGCCGTTGTTAACAATAGTCCATTACCCGTATCCGGAGTCAAATACTTATCTAAAAGATCAATTTTTAAATTTGATGTCAAAGCAAACTGAGCAAAACTAAAGTAATAGATATCCGGATTAGATTTTAGATTTCCTGCTAATAAAAAGTTATCTAACATCAAAGCATTTCCGGCAAGTCGATTTTTCATATAACCATACTTTGCATTAAAAGGATAGATATTATTACCTTTAGTCTTCATGCCTCCCCAAAATGTAAAGGTGCTAATCACACTATTGTTAGACGCAGGCATCGCTATTTTCACATTAAAATGCCTATCGATAATAGGATCTATAATATCAGTGAAATATTGTTGAGCTTTCAACTTGTCATCGTTAATATCTTTATCGTTATCCGTACTCTTACCAAATGTTTTCAGTGCGGCAAACTTTGGATAATATTCACGGTAAATAGCATTCCAATCCATTCCATCAGCTCTTTTTTGCTCATAGAAATAGTTGTAGCGCTGATCCATTACCGTCCAGAATACTTTAAAAAGATCAGCATAAGATTTTACATCACTACTGGTATATCGCGTAGGCTCCGTTATAGAAGTTTCTTCGTCTTTCACGCATGAGTTTAGTGTTAAGGCTGACAGAGCCAAGCCTAAAGCAAAAACTGGTATTTTTATAAAATTTCTTTTCATAATTTAAATAGTTATTTGGATGATAAGTGGTTAGTCGAATTTATAAGATACACCTACAGAAATCATATAAGAACGGGTCGTTGCTTTCTGATCTTTATCTGTGTTGGTTTTGCTGATATCCGATAAACCATATTGATAATTATAAGCTCCATATACATCAAACTTATCAAAAGAATAACCTAACTGAGCCTGTCCCTGAAGCCCATAACCAAAACGATTCAATTGGTTTTCATTCTTTTTAAAGTCATAAGTATCTGATACTTTTACGTAAGGAAAGGTACCATCAGGTTGTAACCCTCCAAAAACAGGATATTGGCCTTCTCTCTTCATATTGAGCCAGTATTCTGTATACATACCACCTGCCACTTTAATCCATACACCTTTACTTTCGTGTGGATTATTCAGAATATAAGCCCCAACCAATAAAGGGAAAGAAAGGAAATTATTCTTGTAATCGGTATACTGTCCGGAGCGGGTTCCTGTTCTTTCATATTTATAATTCTTTTGCAGGAAGGAAACCCCTGTAGACATAAAAAGAGACTTCCAGATCATATATTCTCCGGAAAGATTTACTCCAAAACCATAGCGGCCAGAGTATTTTGTATCTACTAAATTTGAAACATTGCCATTTAATACACTGTACGTATATCCGGCATCCAGGCCAATTTTAAACTTGTTCTGTGCGAACAGACTTGCGCCCACGGGTAATAGGCAAAGACATAAAGCCTTGCATAAACTTTTTTTCATAGATTTTTTTGATTTGGTTAATTACACAGGGGCAATATACAAAATATTATTATTACAACAATTTAACATAATTAAATATTCTTCGACCAACAAAATCAATAAAAATTAAATGTTTCAGTACTCAAAAACTTAAACTATTACATAAACTATAAATCATTATAAAAGCATTCAGTCACGAAAAAATATTTACCTTTGCTATAACAAGAAATTATGAAAGTAGAACTGCCGGAAAAACTATATTATTCTATTGGAGAAGTTGCCAAAGCTTTTAATGTAAACACCTCTCTTATTCGTTACTGGGAGCAAGAGTTTACTATTATAAAACCGAAAAAAAATAAGAAAGGAAACCGCTATTTTACTCCCGAGGATATTAAAAATCTGAAAGTTATTTATCACCTGGTAAAGGAAAAAGGTTATACATTGGAAGGTGCCAAAACAGCCTTAAGTACATCTCCTAAAGTTGAAAAAACGGTTGAATTGATAGACCGTCTGGAGTTTGTAAAAGCGGAGCTGCTAAAGCTAAAAGAATCTTTAACTGAAAATGAATAAATTAAAAAGATACTATTTGCATTAATTAAAAAAGATTTTTTGAATAATAAAAACATCCTGCTTCTTACGGCAGGCTTTTTATTTTACAGCCTCATGGTTTTATCATAAGCTTTGACACAACACAACCAAAAACTAATTCATAAGCAATATTTACATTAAAAATAATTAAAAACACCTTATTTAAAATACAAAAGCATTTATTTAATAAAAAATATTTATATTTAAAAAGAAATAATATTAAATAATGAAACATGAAATCCCTGCTCTCATTTCATATGAGAAAAAAACAGTTTATTGGACTAGCTGTTTTAGGGTTTGTGGTGCTTATTTTAGAGTTATCCTTTCATTTTTATAAAAAACACAAAACTCAGCAGCCTTCCGATGCTATAGAATTTATTTCTGCTGATAAACCCTCTCTTATTCTTAAAGCATTCAACCCTAACGATCTTGATCGCGAACAATGGGAGAAGCTGGGATTCACGCCAAAGCAGGCAACAACCATCCTGAATTATAAAGAAAAAATCTGCAGAGGAAATTTCACCTCCAAGGAACAACTTTCCGAATGCTTTGCAATAAGTAAAGATAAATTCGCTGAACTTAGCCCATATATATTACTTCCGGAAACCATTGCCTACAAAAATCCGGAATACAAAAAGAAAGATAAAAAACTTACAATCAGAGGAAAATTCAATCCTGACAATTACAATGTACAAGACTGGGTTAACTTAGGATTTTCGGAACGTCAATCTGAATCCATTTTAAAATATAAAAAATACTTAGGTGGAAGCTTCTTGTCTAAAGAGAAATTTAAGGGGTGTTTTATCATCAGTGAAGCGCAATTTCAGCAATTGGAATCCTTTTTATTGCTCCCTCAACAAAAAACTATGACTAGTCCTGAAAAAGGTTGACTAGTTTAATAAATCAAATATATTAAATCAGAGTAGAATCTTTCTATTCTGATTTTGTTTTTTATAAGTTTTCAATTTCACATTATTATTGATGTGTACCTGA
>Ga0308161_1000249_pt1 | contig 110787 bp, 94 predicted proteins | sample PhyFR2_FD_201034 | JGI IMG/M metagenome (GOLD analysis project Ga0308161, IMG submission 201034) | Phyllosphere microbial communities from UC Gill Tract Community Farm, Albany, California, United States - DLSLF.R2 | ecosystem: Host-associated > Plants > Phyllosphere > Unclassified | place: USA...
CGGCGGAAACGGCGGGCTGCTGCTGTGACAGCGCCAGCAGTCCCGGCTGTGACGCCGATGCGGCGGAAACGGCGGGCTGCTGCTGTGACAGCGCCAGCAGTCCCGGCTGTGACGCCGATGCGGCGGAGGAAAGCGACCGGCGAGGCCGCGCTTATCCTTTCAGCTGGCAGATCCAGGGGATGGATTGCCCCGCCTGCGCCCGCACCGTTGAAACCGCCGTTCGTCAGGTGAGTGGCGTCACCGACGCCCGCGTCCTCTTCAGCAGCGAGAAGCTGATGGTCAGCGCCGACACCGACGTGCAGAACGCGGTTGAACAGGCGGTGAAAAAAGCCGGGTTCCGGCTCGCGGCCGCCTCTTCTCCCTCCACCTCAAAAATCACGTCAGGCTGGCAGCACAACCGGCTGCTGATTCTGCTGGCGCTGCTGGTAGCCGCCAGCACGCTGCTCAGCCGGCTGGCTCCGGTCTGGGGCGATCGGCTGTTTGTGGTGACCACGCTGACGGGCCTGATTCCGGTGGCGCGCGCAGCCTGGCAGCGTCTGCGCAGCGGTTCTCCGTTTACCATCGAGACACTGATGACCGTGGCGTCGGCGGGTGCGCTGTTGATTGGCGCACACGCCGAAGCGGCGATGGTGCTGGTTCTTTTTCAGCTGGGCGAACAGCTGGAAGGTTATGCCGCCTCGCGGGCGCGCAGCGGCGTTACCCGCCTGATGGCGCTGCGGCCCGAATCGGCGACCCGCCTGCAACAGGGCAAACGTGTGGAGGTGTCGCTCGCAGCGCTGCAACCCGGCGACGTCATCGAAGTCGCCGCAGGCGGTCGTTTGCCGGTCGATGGCCGCTTGCTCAGCCCGATCGCCAGTTTCGATGAGAGCGCCCTGACCGGCGAATCCCTGCCGGTGACGCGGAGCAGCGGTGAGACGCTGCCTGCCGGTGTCACCAGCGTTGACCGGCAGGTGCAGCTGGAGGTGGTGTCGAAACCCGGTGAGAGTGCCATCGACCGCATCCTGCAGCTGATTGAAGAGGCGGAAACGCATCGCGCCCCGGTTGAGCGTTTCATCGACCGGTTCAGTCGTCTCTATACACCGCTGGTGATGCTGCTCTCGCTGCTGGTCATGGTGGGGGTGCCGCTCTCTGGCGCAGGCGAGTGGCAGCCGTGGATCTACAAAGGGCTGACGCTGCTGCTGATTGGCTGCCCCTGCGCGCTGGTGATCTCTGTTCCCGCCGCCATCACGTCCGGGCTGGCGTCGGCGGCGCGTCAGGGTGCCCTGATTAAAGGCGGGGCGGCGATGGAGCGGCTGAGTTCGCTGCGCTGCATCGCCTTTGATAAAACCGGTACGCTGACGCTGGGCAAGCCCGAACTGACGCAGATCCTGCGGTTTGGCGCAAGCGACGAAGCCGCGATCCTGGCGCTGAGCGCCGCCGTGGAACAGGGGGCGACGCATCCACTGGCCAGCGCCATCGTGGCGGCCGCACAGGCGCGCCATCTGACGCTGCCTGAGGCGCACGATCAGCAGGTGCTGGCGGGACGCGGCATCCGCGCCCGAATTGCTGGCCGGCAGGTTCAGCTACTGACCCCCACGCATGCGCCTGGCCTGACGCCCGCGCAGACGGCGCAGATTGCGCAGCGGGAAGCGGACGGGGAAACCCTGGTCGTGCTGCTGCGCGAGGATGAAGTGCTGGGTGCGCTGGCGCTGCGTGACCGGCTGCGCGACGACGCGGCCGATGCGGTGCAGGCGCTGAAAAAACTGGGGATTGAGAGCCTGATGCTGACCGGAGATAACGCGCGTGCCGCCGCCACGGTCGCCCGCCAGTTGCAGATTGATTATCGCGCCAGCCTGCTGCCCGCCGACAAAGTCGCGGCGGTGCGTGAACGGAGCCGGCAGCAGCCGCTGGCGATGGTCGGGGATGGCATCAACGATGCGCCTGCCATGAAGGCGGCGACCCTGGGGATTGCGATGGGCAGCGGCACCGATGTGGCGCTGGAAGCGGCCGACGCGGCCCTGACGCGAAATCAGCTCAGCCATCTCGCCCCGATGATTGTGCTGGCCCGCCGGACCCGCCGCATCATCCGCCAGAATATCGGTATCGCGCTGGGATTAAAGGCGATTTTCCTGGTCACCACCCTGCTGGGTCTGACCGGACTCTGGCTGGCGGTGCTGGCCGACTCGGGGGCGACTGCGCTGGTCACCGCCAACGCGCTGCGGTTACTGCGGCGGCGCGCCTGAGGAGAGTGATGAACGGCGGTCTGTCCGGCCGTCGTTAACCCGCCATGCCTTTGCGGATCAGGAACTGATAGGGCAGCGTGTCGGTCTGCTGCGCCAGCAGGCCATGTTCCATAAAGCGGCAGAAGCCGGGGATGTCGCGGGTGGTCGCCGGATCATCGGCGATGATCAGCAACGTCTCGCCATCCTGCAGGCTGCGTACGGTTTTGCGCACCATCATGACCGGCTCCGGGCAACGCAGGCCGCGGGCATCCAGCTGATGGTCGGCAGAGGAAAAAGCATCGCTCATAATCGACTCGGTTCAGGTAAGGGGCGCTCATTCTAGCGCGTGCAGGCGGTGACGCAAGGCGATAACGATTGCGCTAAAATTAACCATTGCATAAAAAGCACAACGCGATAAGATGCCGCCGCTTTTTACTCATAAAACTGCCCGCCCCCGCTCGAACGGTGTCGCGCAATGGGTTCCCTCACCCCAACATTAAAAAGGTCGACTATGCTCGCATTTTCTTCACGTCAGCGCATGCATGCGCTTTTCTGGTTGTCGCTGTTTCACCTGCTGGTGATCACCTCAAGTAACTATCTGGTTCAGCTGCCGGTGGCCATCTTTGGTTTCCACACCACCTGGGGCGCGTTCAGCTTTCCGTTTATCTTCCTGGCGACCGATCTCACCGTGCGTATCTTTGGCGCGCCGCTGGCCCGACGCATTATTCTGGCGGTCATGATCCCGGCGCTGTTTATCTCCTATGGCATCTCCTCGCTGTTTTACCAGGGGGAATGGCAGGGCTGGCAGGCGCTGCAACAGATGAACCTGTTTGTGGCCCGTATCGCCTGCGCCAGCTTCATGGCGTACGCGCTGGGTCAGATCCTCGACGTTCACGTCTTTAACCGCCTGCGCCGTCTGCCACAGTGGTGGGCCGCACCGGGCTGCGCCATGTTCCTGGGAAACATCAGCGACACGCTGGCCTTCTTCTTTATCGCCTTTTACAAGAGCCCCGATGCGTTTATGGCGCAGCACTGGGTCGAGATCGCCCTGGTGGATTACAGCTTCAAGGTGCTGATCTGCATGATCTTCTTCCTGCCCGCCTATGGCGTGCTGCTCAATGCGGCGCTGAAGCGCCTGGCTGAACGTCAGGCCACCCGCCAGGTCAACTTCGGCTAGGCCCGCCGCTGCAGGCGTCAGGGGCAGACCGACAAACAGGCGTCTGCCCGCCCTGCCATTCCGGCAATTTTCCGCTAAGATCTTCTGACAATCATCAGGTTGCGTTTGCAGCCTGATTCCTGTTGTATTAATGCCTGACCGGAAACTGAAAAAGGGATTCTGATGCGCAAGCTGGTGAAATATGTAGGAATGAGTTTACTGGTGCTGGGCTTAGCGGCCTGTGACCAGAAGAAAGAGGACGCGGCGAATGACAACGGCGTCAGCGCCAGTCAGTCAGCGCAGACCGTCACGCTGATGGATGGCAAGCTGAGCTTCTCACTGCCACCTGGCATGTCCGATAAAAGCGGTAAGCTGGGTTCGCAGACCACCAACATGCACGTCTATGCGGATGAAACCGGCGCACGCGCCATTATCGTGATTGCCGGCGAACCAACCAGCGACGGACTGGATGTGCTGTCGCAGCGTATGGAGCAGCAGCAGCGTAACCGCGACCCGCAGCTGCAGGTGGTATCGAACAAATCGGTGACGCTGAAAGATCAGCCCGCGCAGCAGCTGGATACCGTGATTTCCGCCAACAATCAGACCGCCTGGTCGTCCGTGATTCTGGCGAAAGTTGATGGCAAGCTCGTGACACTGCAGATTACGCTGCCAGGTGATAATCAGCAACAGGCGCAGAGCGACGCTGACAATATTGTGAAGAGTATTATCCTGAAGTAAATCAGCTGGCTGACTTCCCTGCCCGGCAGAGAAGTCAGCCTGTCAGTTTATAACCCTGCCTTCTCGCGAATATATCTGCGGGCTTTAACCGCATATTCGAAGGGGTTCGCCAGCGCCGGATCCTGCTCCGCTTCCACCACCATCCAGCCTTTGTAACCGTAATCATCCAGAATCCGGAACACCGGCGTAAAGTCGATCACGCCATCACCCGGCACGGTAAAGGTGCCCTTTTTGACCCCTTCCAGGAACGAAAGATGATTTTCGCGAACGTCGGCCACCACCTCATCACGCACATCCTTGAGGTGAACGTGGAAGATGCGCGGCAGATGGGTTTCCAGCACCGCCAGCATCTTCTGCTGTGAGCCTTCGGAGTAGTAGACATGGCCGGTGTCGTAGAGCAAACCGACCTGCTCGTCGGTCATCGCCATAAAGCGATCGATCTCTTCGGTGGTCTGAATACCGGTGCCCATGTGATGATGCAGCGTGACGCGCATTCCCTTCTCCGCCGCGATCCGCGCCAGCTCGTTGTAGCCTTCTGCGGTTAAGCGCCACTCTTCATCTGTAAAAACGGGTTTCTGTTCAAACACCGCCAGCTCGGTGCCCTGAATGCTTTTGCTCTGCTCCGAACAGCCAATCACCCGTGCCCCCATCGCATGCAGGAAGTTCATGTGCTCCACGAACTCCCTGAGGGTTTTCTCTCTGTCGCCACGGGCGAAAAAGGTGCTGAACCAGGCGTTACAGATTTCGATACCGCGAATGTCGAGCATCGGTTTCAGAATCGCCGGGTCGCGGGGATATTTACTGCCGACTTCGCTACCGGTAAAGCCAGCCAGCGCCATTTCGCTGACCGTCTGCTGAAAGGTATTTTCACTGCCAAGCGCCGGCATATCGTCGTTGGTCCAGCCGATCGGCGCGATCGCCAGTTTTACGTTCTCTTTGTTCATTATCGTGTTCCCGGGCCGCATTCAGGGCGAAATCAGTTGTAAAAAGCAGGACGTGGCGGCATCTCTACCGGCTCAATGGCACCGCTGTTTTGCGCTTTGATACAGGCATCTGCGGCCACCGAGGCCGCAAAACCATCCCAGGCGGACGGGCCGGTCAGCTGGCCAGCCTGGATATCGTTGATAAACGCCTGCAGCTCAACGTCATAGGCCTCAATAAAGCGATCTTTCCAGTCCACCAGGATGGTGTTCGACAGCCGCGCATCTTTGCGCAGCTGTACCGACGAGGGTTCCGGCAGACGGGCAATGCCCTCTTCGCCGACCACTTCGCACTGAATGTCATAGCCATACGCGCAGTTCACGAAGATTTCGACGTCGATGCGCACCCCTTTCTGGGTTTCAAACAGCACGATCTGCGGATCTTTCAGCTGACCGTGTGACTTTGACGTCACGCGCGGGAAGACCACCTGCACGGTTTTGTAGTCGTCGCTGGTCAGCCAGCGCAGCACGTCCAGCTCATGGATCAGGGTGTTGGTGATCGCCATCGGCGTGGTGTAGTTCTCCGGCACGGTCGGGTTGCGGTGCGCGCAGTGCAGCATCAGCGGCTCACCAATCTCACCGTCGGTGATCACCTTTTTCAGCGCACGGTAGCCTGCATCGTAAGGACGCATAAAGCCGACCTGCACCAGACGTTTTCCCGCCTGAATCTCCGCATCGACAACCCGGCGGCAGCCCTCGGCGCTCATCGCCAGCGGCTTCTCGCAGAACACCGGCTTACCGGCGGCAATCGCCGCCAGGGTGAACTCTTCGTGGGTCGGGTCCCATGAGGTCACCAGCACCGCATCGACGTTGGGCGACTGAATCAAATCATGGCCGTTCTGAAACACCTCCGCCTCGATGTTCAGGCGCTGGAGTGCGGCACGGGCGCCGTCGACGTTGATGTCAGAGACGGCCACGACCTGGGCGCCCTGCAGCACATGGCTGCAGCGGCGAATATGTTCCTGACCAATTGCACCTGTACCGATAACACCAAGTTTCAAAGTCATAATTACACCTGTGTAGGGTTCGTACGGAGAAGAGAAAATTGGGCCTTCAATCAATATTTTCGCGCCTGATCCAGATGGCTGTTGAGCTTGTCCGCCACCGCCTGCGCGCGCCCGGTTTTTGAAGCCTGCGCCACGCCGACATGCCACCAGCTGAAATATTTGTGGATCATAGTTTTTGGCAGCACTTTGATGTCGATAAGGGTGGAAACCGTCTGGGTACGTGCATCTTCCAGCGCGGCGCTGAGTTCCTCCAGCGTGGTCACCCGGTAGGTTTTACAACCATAACCGGCGGCGATCGCGGCAAAATCGACCGGGATAAAGCCACCATCCAGCCTGCCGCTCTCCGGATTACGGAAGCGGAACTCGGTGCTGAAACTGTCCATGCCGTGTTCCATCTGCAGGTTATTGATGCAGCCGTTGGTCATGTTATCCAGCAGCACCACGTTGATCTTCATCCCCTCCTGAACCGACGTCACCAGCTCAGAGTGCAGCATCATAAAGGAGCCGTCGCCGACCAGCGCATAGACCTCACGCTGCGGCTGGGCCAGCTTCGCGCCCAGCGCCGCATTGACCTCGTAGCCCATGCAGGAGTAACCATATTCGACGTGATAGGCGTTGTAATCCCGGGTACGCCAGACACGCTGCAGGTCGCCCGGCAGGCTGCCCGCGGCCGCCACGATGACCGCGTCTTTCGGCAACTGCTCGTTCAGGGTGCCAAGCACGCTGCTCTGCGTCAGCAGGGATTGCGTCAGGCGGCGGAATTCAGCGAACACCGCGTCGCGGTCCAGATGGTCGGCGATCTCCGGCACAAAGTCGCCATCGTGATATTCGACCTGATAAACGCGCTGCGTCTCTTCCAGCAGCTGACGCTGTGCCTGCGCAATCTGGCTGCCCCAGTCGTTGCTGTAGTGCTGTGAGACCAGGCCGGCCGTCAGCGCCGTCAGCCCCTCGCGGGCGTCGGCCAGCAGCTGGACACCATCCAGCTTGTAGCTGTCGAAGTTACTGACGTTAACGTTCAGGAAGCTCACCTCGGGGTGCTGGAAAATCCATTTCGAGGCGGTGGTAAAGTCGGTATAACGGGTGCCGATACCGATCACCAGATCGGCCTCTTTCGCCAGCAGGTTAGCCGCCAGCGAGCCGGTCTCGCCCACGCCGCCCAGATTCAGGGGATGGTCTGACACCAGCGTGCCTTTGCCCGCCTGAGTCTCAGCGAAGGGGATCTGATAGCGTTCCGCGAACTGGCGCAGCGCCTCGCCCGCTTCGGCGTACTTCACTCCGCCACCGCAGATAATCATCGGTTTGCGCTTACGGGTGATCAGCGTCAGGGCATCGGCCAGCTGTGCCGCTACCGGCAGGCGGCGATCCAGACGGTGAACCCGTTTCTGGAAGAAATAGTCCGGATAGTCCCAGGCTTCGCCCTGCACATCCTGCGGCAGCGACAGCGTTACCGCGCCGGTTTCGGCCGGATCGGTCAGGACACGCATGGCATTGATACAGGCGGACATCAGCTGCTCCGGACGGCTGACGCGATCCCAGTATTTGCTGACGGCACGAAAAGCGTCGTTGGTGCTGATGCTGAGATCGTAGCTCTGCTCAATCTGTTGCAGCACCGGATCGGGCTGGCGGGTGGCGAAGACATCGCCGGGCAGCAGCAGCAGCGGAATACGGTTGGCAGTCGCGGTCGCCGCAGCGGTGATCATATTGGCCGCGCCAGGCCCGACGGAGGAGCTGCAGGCGATAATCTGACGGCGCAGTGACTGGCGGGCAAAACCGGTGGCGGCGTGGGCCATGCCCTGCTCGTTGCGGCCCTGCCAGACCACCAGATCGCCGCTATCCTGCTCCAGCGCCTGGCCCAGCCCCAGCACGTTGCCGTGGCCGAAGATGGCGAAGATGCCTTTGACAAACTTCGTTTCGACACCATCCACATCGATAAACTGATTATCCAGAAATTTAACCAGCGCCTGTGCCGTGGTCAGTCTGATTGTGCCCATATTCATCCTTACATGCTGGTGGACCCCGACCTCTACGACACCCCGCCATACGTGGTTATCGACGGAACAGGCGACCGGAATAACTGAAACGTGAGGCGATTATAAACAAATATATTTTTCATAAAACATCATTACAGAAGAAACATTTCATTTTGCGAGTGAGATCAAATTTAGCGGCTGCAGCGGGTCTGGCGGGGAAAAGCGGCAGGCAAATCCGGAATGTTTTACTGCGCCGGAGCCGGGATGAAAAAATTCATTTCAGTGATGCAGCGTGCCCTGGCGACGGAAAGATTCCTGCGATCGCCCTCACAACCCTGACATAGCGCGTATCGGAAGAGCCGATCCGGCGCTGCCGGACGAGGATCAGGAGTTTTACCTGGTTCACATATTTGCGATGGATATTTCATTGCGAGTTGTATATGAAATTTTTATTCCTCATACTGCCGCTATAGCCAGTCAGACATTCACAGACCCGGGAGCCGGGCAGAATTACCGTTGCCCGTTTCGCTCGCCAGCTCTGCTAATCACAGAAGGAAACCACAGGTATGCGTACAGAACAGAAGCCGCTTGATGTGATTTGTATCGGGCGAATCGCCGTTGATTTTTATGGCCAGCAGATCGGGGCGAGACTGGAAGATGTCACCTCATTCGCGAAATATCTGGGAGGATCGTCGGGCAACGTCGCCTATGGCACCGCCATCCAGGGACTGAAATCGGCGATGCTGGCGCGCGTGGGGGATGAGCATAACGGTCGCTTTCTGCGTGAAGCCTTGCAGCGCGTTGGCTGTAACACCGATGCGCTGATCACCGATCCACGGCGTCTGACCGCCCTGGTGATCCTCGGCATCAAAGATGAAGAGACGTTTCCGCTGATTTTCTACCGCGATAACTGTGCCGACATGGGCCTGGTGCCGGAGGATATCGACGAGGCCTTTATTACCTCCTCCCGCGCGGTGGCGGTGACCGGTACCCACCTGTCCCATCCTCAGACGCGGGCAGCGGTACTGAAAGCGCTGGATATCGCCCGCCGCCATGGCCTGCGCACCGCGCTGGATATCGATTATCGTCCGGTTCTGTGGGGCCTGACCTCGCCGGGCGATGGCGAAACCCGTTTCATTGAATCCTCTCAGGTGACTCAGCAGCTTCAGGAAGTGGTGCACTATTTCGATCTGATCGTCGGCACCGAAGAGGAGTTTCATATTGCCGGCGGCAGCACCGACACCCTGACTGCGCTGAAGAATGTGCGTCAGGCGAGCCAGGCGACGCTGGTCTGCAAACGCGGTCCGCTGGGTTGCGTGGTGTTTGAGGGTGACATTCCGGATAGCTGGGACCAGACACAGCTGCACACGGGCGTGCGGGTAGATGTGCTTAACGTGCTGGGGGCGGGCGATGCCTTTATGTCTGGCCTGCTGCGCGGCTGGCTGAACGATGAAGGCTGGGAACAGGCGTGCCGTTACGCCAACGCCTGCGGTGCGCTGGTGGTTTCACGCCACGGCTGCGCCCCCGCCATGCCTACCAGGGCGGAGCTGGATGATTTTCTGAGCCGCGATGACGCGGTGAAACGCCCCGATCTCGACCCTCACCTTAACCATCTGCACCGCGTCACCACCCGCAGACAGGCGTGGCCGGAGCTGAATGTTTTCGCCTTTGACCACCGCAAGCAGCTGGCGGAGATGGCTCAGGAAGCGGGTGTCGGAGAAAGCCGCATTCCGCCGCTGAAGCTGCTGCTGCTGAAAGCCGCACAGCAGGCCGCCGAAGAGGCGGGATTAGAGAATAAAAGCGGCATTCTGGCCGACACCACCTACGGACAGAAAGCGCTGAATGCGATCACCGGTAAACACTGGTGGATTGGTCGCCCGATCGAACTGCCCGGCTCCCGTCCGCTGCGCCTGGAGCATGGCAACATCGGCTCGCAGCTGATCGACTGGCCCGCCGAACATGTTGTGAAATGTCTGGTCTTCTATCATCCTCATGACAGCGCTGAACTGCGCAAAGAGCAGGATGAGCTGCTGCTTGATGTCTGGAAGGGCTGCAACAAAAGCGGTCACGAGCTACTGCTGGAGGTGATCCTGCCTGAGAGCCATCCGGACAAGAGCGAGGCTTTTTACGTGGCAATGCTGAGCCACTTCTACAGCCTGGGCATCAAGCCTGACTGGTGGAAACTGCCGCCGCTTTCGGCCGAATGCTGGCAGACGATTGGCCGCCTGATAGAGCAGCAGGATCCTTACTGTCGCGGCATCCTGCTGCTAGGCCTGGATGCGCCTGAAGAGAAGCTCAAAGCCGGTTTTGCGGCGGCGGCTGACGCGCCCTGGGTAAAAGGCTTCGCGGTGGGCCGCACCATCTTTGGTCAGCCTTCGCGCCAGTGGCTGCAGGGTGAGCTGGATGATGAGGCGCTGATAGAAACCGTGAAGGGCAATTATCTGCGGCTGATTGCGCACTGGCGCGCTGCCCGCGCCTGATTTACTGTTCTGCCAGACGCCACCCCGGACGGGGATGGCGCTGGCCTTTCTGACGGCATCGGCAGGGGCGGCGAGACGATCCTGCCTGTTCTGCCCGTCCCGGTCTCAGCCCCTGCCGCCCTTTAGCTCTGCATGCGCCCGTTTCTGCTCTCCTGTCACGCCGGTTTTACCCGGCCATGGCCCGTAAAGCGCCCTTCCGTGCCGGGCTGAGGCTAATCTGTGAACCATTTCATAAAGACATGAAATAAACCGTGCTGCGGACGCAAACAAATGAAATTTTCCATCCATCTGGTACTATAGCGCTCATTATGCAGCCATTATTCTCAGGACACGGGCAGAAGTGATGAACAATAATCCCACCCAACTTTCTCTGTTGCAGGACGATATTCGTCGCCGCTACGAAACGCTGAGTAAGCGGCTTAAACAGGTTGCGCGCTACATCCTTGATAACAGTAACAGTATCGCCTTTGATACCGTCGCCTCGATTGCCCAGCAGGCCGATGTGCCGCCTTCAACGTTGATCCGGTTTGCCAATGCGTTTGGCTTCAGCGGCTTCAACGAAATGAAACAGGTTTTTCGTCAGCACCTGATGGAGGAGACGGTCAACTACACCGAGCGCGCACGTCTGTTCCGTCAGACCGCTACCGACGACAGCGCCAGTGCACCGGAGAGCCCGGCGGAAATCCTGAATGTCTTTACCATGGTTAACAGCCAGGCGCTGCAGCAGCTGGCGATGCAGGTCAATCCGGAGCAGCTCAATAAAGCGGTGAAACTGCTGAACGAGGCGGAGAATATCTATGTCATCGGCCTGCGCCGCTCTTTCAGCGTGGCCTCCTATCTGGTCTATGCGCTGCGTCATCTGGAGCGTCGGGCGTTCCTGATCGATGGCCTTGGCGGAATGTTCACCGAGCAGCTCAGCCTGGTGAACCCGAAGGATGTGGTGATTGCGATCAGCTACTCACCCTATGCGCGAGAAGCGGTTGAAGTGGTGGAGATGGGAGCCAAGCGCGGAGCCCATCAGATCGCCATTACCGACAGCCAGGTCAGCCCGCTGGCCGCCTTCAGCGATGTCTGCTTTGTGGTGCGGGAAGCGCAGGTTGATGGCTTCCGTTCTCAGGTCGCCTCTCTCTGCCTGGCGCAGACGCTGGCGGTTTCGCTGGCGCTGAATAACGCCGACGCCTGAGCCACGCCCAGAAACAGGGTGGCCTGTTCCACCCTCTCTTTTTACTGACCAGCCTCAGCTCAGCGGTTTCGCCGCCTTAGCCAGCCGCTGTTTCATCTGCCGATAGCTCTCCCTGACATAGTGTTCTGCCCAGGCCGCATCCTCAATTTTCTCCAGTCTCACCGCGCAATACTTAAACTCTGGTGTTTTGGCGACGGGATCGAGGCTGTCAATCGTCAGTTCGTTACAGGCGCCAACCCACCATTGGTAAGTCATATAGACCGCTCCCTGATTGACGCGGTCGCTGATCTCCGCGCGGCTGATCACTTTGCCTCTGCGTGAGGCGGCCCATACCAGTTCATCCTGCACAATGCCCGCCAGCCGCGCATCCTCGGGATGGATCTGTACCCTTCCCGGCTCATCCGCCTGCGCCGTCAGGGCGTGGCAGTTTCCGGAGCTGGCACAAATGTTCCTGCACAGCGGGATCACCGTCGGGACCTGTATGGCCATCGTTGCCAATCTGATCCTGAACGGCAAAGGATTTCACTTTAAAAACCGTCACTTTGAGGTTTGCGAGCCTGAAGAGTCGGCCGTGGATGAGGTGCAATCGACCGCCGCGCGACGGGTGGCGATTAAAACCGTCCGGGTCTGGTTACTTCTGCGCCGGGCCAGGGAGCAGCAAGAGAAAGAACGGCTGTAAAAACATGGCCGCTCACGCTCAGAGCGGCCAGTCCTCTGGGGGCCGTTTTTTTGCGCGTAAAAGCCGGTTGCGGCGCTTTACGCTCTGCCATCTCCGATTCAGGTCAGGCTGCCGGGACGCGGATAGGCGTCGCTGTTTACCCAGGCGTGATCGCTCTCCCAGCTGAATTTCCACAGCCGCACTGGCCCTGCCATCACGTTCAGATAGTAGTTGTTGTAACCCGCCAGCGTCGCCACCGGATGATAGCCGCGCGGCACCATCACCACATCGCGATTGTAGGGGGCCATGCAGACATCCAGCGAACGGTCGTCGGTGTAGACGCGCTGCATGGCAAAACCTGGCGCCGGATCGAAACGGTGATAGTAGGTCTCTTCCAGATAGGTTTCGTTTTCACTCTCTTCCTGATCGTGCTTGTGGCTGGGATAAGAGCTGGTGTCGCCCTCATTGGTGTAGACCTCCACCACCAGCAGGCTGTCTGCTGGTTCACTGTCAGGCAGAATATTGTGAACCAGACGCTGGTTGCGCCCTTTTCCGCGATGTTCGACGCCGACATCCGCCGGGGTAATCAGTCGTGCCGGCAGATTTCCCCGGCCGGGTGCGTTACAGACGGCCAGTTCGAGATCGCTGTCTGCGTAAACAACCACTTCATCATCATGTGGCACGTAAACGGAATAGGGTGGCACGCGCTCAAAGGGCGACATGCGCTGACCGATGCCGGGAAATTCAGCATGGCGGGTTTTTACCGAGGCCAGCCCGGCAACCAGCACCAGACAGAGCTCTTTATCCCCGCTGCTCAGATGCAGGGTTTGCCCTTTTTTCAGCAGATAGGCATCAAAGCCAACATAACGCCAGCCTGCCCGCTCTGGCGTGACATGCTGGATACGGCCCTGCGCGTCAGGGGCCTGCGCTTTCGCCAGTAAAGACATCCCGATCCTCCTCTCTGTCACGATTAACGCTGCGGGATCTCGCTGCAGGGTGCCAGCGAATAGCACGACCGGCAGAGTAGCCTGCCGGTCGTGCATCCTGAACAGCGTTGAAATTGCTTAGCCTAACGTCGGCATACTGAACTCAGACACGGTCTGCTGGCCCGATGGCCAGCGCACGGTGGCGGTTTTCATGCGGGTGTAGAAACGAACGCCGTCCGGCCCGTGGACATTGAGGGCACCGAAGACGGAACGTTTCCAGCCGCCGAAGCTGTGAAACGCCATCGGCACCGGCACTGGCACGTTGACGCCCACCATGCCCGCTTCAACGTTCTGCACAAATTCACGCGCGGTGTGCCCGTTGCTGGTAAAAATCGCGCTGCCGTTGCCAAACTCATGGCTGTTAACCAGTTGCAGCGCCTGGGTGTAGTCCGGCGCGCGCATGATACTCAGCACCGGTCCGAAGATCTCTTCACGCCAGATCACCATTTCCGGGGTGACGTTATCGAACAGCGTGCCGCCGACGTAGTAACCTTCGGCGTGGCCTTCAACCTGGACGTGACGGCCATCGACCACCAGCTTCGCCCCTTCCTGCTCGCCTTTGTCGATGTAACCCAGCACTTTTTTCTGGTGCGCCGCCGAGACCACCGGTCCCATCTCATTCTCATCCGCGCCCTGATTCATGCCGGGACCGATGCGCAGCGCCCTGACCAGCGGTGTCAGGCGGGCAATCAGTTTGTCGGCCGTATCATCGCCCACCGCGACCACGACCGGCAGCGCCATGCAGCGCTCACCGGCCGAACCAAACGCCCCGCCCATGATGGCGTTAACGGTGGCATCCAGATCGGCATCCGGCATCACAATCGCGTGGTTTTTCGCCGCGCCAAACGCCTGGACACGCTTACCGTGGGCGCTGGCCGTTTTATAGATATGTTCTGCCACGCCCGAAGAGCCGACGAAGCTGACCGCCGCAATGCGGGGATCTTTATAGAGCTGCTCTGCATCTTCATTCGAGCTGTGGACCACGTTGAAGACGCCATCGGGCAGGCCCGCTTCGGTCAGCAGTTCAGCCATGCGTACCGAGGCTGAAGGATCCAGCGCCGGGGGCTTCAGCACAAAGGTGTTGCCGCAGGCCAGCGCGACCGGGAACATCCAGAGCGGCACCATCGCCGGGAAGTTAAACGGTGTAATCCCCGCCACGACGCCGACCGGCTGCATCAGCGAATAGCTGTCTACTCCGCCGCCCACGTTCGGAGAGTACTCCCCTTTCAGCAGGTGCGGGATCCCGCAGGCAAATTCAATGACCTCGATGCCGCGCGTCAGTTCACCCAGCGCATCTGACCAGACTTTGCCATGTTCAGAGACAATCAGCGCCGCCAGCTCATCGCGGTGCTGCTCCATCAGCGCTTTGAAGTTGAACAGAACGCGGGCGCGACGCAGCGGCGAGGTTTTCGACCAGTCGGCAAACGCGTGGTGGGCCACACCAATCGCGTGAGCCACCTCATCAGCGGTACTTTGCGTCAGTTCGCGGATGACCTTGCCCGTGGCGGGATCGTAAACAGGAATGGTTTCGTTGCTGGCGCTGAGGGTGGTTTTACCGCCAATGAAGTTACCTATGATCGTCATGATGTTGCCTCTTAAAATGGTGAAGTTCCCTGCAGACGGCCCCTGCAACCTGCCACGCTGCCTGACCAGGCAAACCTGAAAGCATGGTATGAAGCTATTACAGTGGAATAAATTTTTCAAATAGTTCTTTTTGGAAGATTTTCTTTTAGCGGCACAGATCGCATTTTCTCTGCTGCTCTCACTCTGAAGGCATTCTGCTGGCCGCAGGTCGCCCGCTCCGGCCTGGCCGGGCCCTCTGCGGAACGCAGAGGGCGGGGATAGCTGCGAAGTCTGTCCGGTTCTCCGGCATCAGGCTGAAACGCAATGGGGAATTAATGCGAGGCCGATCTAACATTCTAAATTTCACAATTCACTATTAATGAAATAAATGTTTTCTTTAATCGCCCTACCTTCCCCACTTCCGGAGTCATGGCATGGCTATCGATCCCACCCGTTTCTGCATCAATCGCAAAATTGCGCCCCGGCTTTCGCTGGAGGCATTTTTTCAGCTGGTTCAGCGGCTGGGACTGAGCAAAGTTGAGCTGCGCAATGACATGCCGGGCGGCAGCGTCACCGACGATCTCAGCACCAGCCAGCTGCGGGCGCTGGCCGACAGATACCAGATCGATATCGTGACCATCAATGCGCTCTATCCGTTTAACCGTATTGATGACGATCTGCTGAACCGCGCGGAGGCGCTGCTCCGTACAGCACAGGAGATCGGGGCGAAGGCGCTGGTGATGTGTCCGCTGAATGAGGGTGTTGCTCTCTCCTCTCAGCAGACCCAGGCGGCGATGGCGCAACTGGCGCCGCGCTTTGCGCATTACGGCATTGTGGGGCTGGTGGAGCCGCTGGGTTTTACCGTCAGCTCGCTGCGCTCAGGTGTGGTAACGCAGCAGTTAATCGCGGCGGCGGGCGTGCCCTTTAAGCTGCTGCTGGATACCTTCCATCATCATCTCTATGAGGAGGCAGAACAGGCGTTCGCCACAGAGATTGATGCAGAACAGATCGGGCTGGTGCATCTGTCTGGCGTGGAAGATCGTCGTCCGACCGCCGAACTCACTGATGAGGAGCGGATCATGCTGAGTGACAGGGATGTGCTGAATAGCGTGGCGCAGGTCAGACGCCTGGAGACGCTGGGCTATAAAGGGATCTACGCCTTTGAGCCTTTCTCCAGCCAGCTTAACGGCTGGACGCCGGCGGAGACTGAGCGCCAGATCCGCCACAGCATTGAACTGCTGCAGGCCTGAGCCCGGCGGTGCCGGGCGGTGCCCGGCCCGATGCTAGTCCGACGCCTCATCTGCCGCCGGTAACTGCGCCTGACGCCGCTGAAGACGCAGTGTGCAGAAAAACGCGACGCAGACCAGCAAAGCCGTCAGCAGATAGACGCGGGAAACGCCGGCGTAGGTCATGATAAACCCGGCCAGCGGGCCGGTAATGCCCAGCGAGAGATCCATAAAGGCGGTGTAGGTTGCCAGTGCACTGCCCTGATTCTGCGGCGGCATCACTTTTACCGCCACCACGCCCAGCGCCGGGAACACCAGCGAGAATCCGGCCCCGGTCAGAAAGGCGCCCGCTTTGGCCATCCAGGGCTCACCCGCCGCGGCAACCAGAAACAGCCCGGCCGCTTCAACCGCCAGGCAGAGGCTGGCGACCCGCAGGCCACCGTGACGGTTAATGGCGTTCGGGAACAGCAGGCGCGCGCCGACGAAGGCGCCGCTGAACAGAGAGAGGGCAAAGGCCGCCCCTTCCCAGCCCTTCTCCTGATAGAACAGAGTAATAAAGGTGGCGATGACGCCAAATCCGGCCGACCCCATCGCCAGGATGGCACCAAAACCGGCAACCTTTCCCAGCACCGCCCGGAACGGCAGCGGTCTGGCCCGGCTCGCTTTCACCGCCGGACGCGGTACCGCGCAGGCGATGGCCACAACGCAGATAGCCACAATCACCAGCGAGAGCCACAGCAGCCCGCCTGCCCGGAATATCATCACGCCCAGCGGCGCGCCTATCGCCATCGCGCCGTAGGTGACGATGCCGTTCCAGGAGATAACGCGGCCGATGTGCAGCGAACCGACCCGCGCTACGCCCCACAGCGAGGTGCCGGTGCCGGTAAAACTCTGGCCCACGCCCAGAATCAGCCTGCCCAGACAGAGCAGCGTCAGGCTTGCCAGCGGCGAGGCGATCAGCGCCGCCAGCAGAATACAGAGGCCGCTGATCAGGCAGCCCACCAGGCCCGTTACCACCACTTTTTTGGGGCCCCAGAGATCGGCATAGCGTCCGGCATGCGGGCGGCTCAGCAGGGTCGCCACATACTGCAGGCTGATCACCAGCCCGGCCCAGAACGCGCTGAACCCCAGCTGCTCATGGACCCATCCCGGCAGCACCGCCAGCGGCAGACCGATGGTGAGATAGCTGGCGAAGTTGTAGGCCACGATAGAGAGGATCAGCAGAGAGATGCTCAGGTTTCCGGCTGGCGTATTCGGTTCCGCTGCAGGCTGTTCAGGCATGAGTCCTCACGCGTGTATTTGGCTGAATGATAAGGTTTATCCTTTCACTATACCTGCTTTCGTCACCGGCGCATCCGAATGGCCGGCGATCCGGCCGCCGCGCCTGCCCAGCCAGGCCGCCGTACACCGGCCGGAAAGCGGTGACGATAGCGGAATGGGGTGGCGCTGATTATCCCGCCTTTCCGCCGCTGCGATTTACCGTTTCTCTGATAAATCAGATTGTTAATTTTCTTTCAGCTAAACTGGTAACAGCCAATTTACGTCACGGGAGAGGGCATGAGCGAGCTGCAACGGGAAAAGATCGGGCAAAATATTCTGATTAAACTGGCGATGCTGGTCATCATCCTCGCCGGTATCCGGGCTGCGTCCGATATTCTGGTCCCGCTTCTGCTGGCGGCTTTCTTTGCCATCGTCCTCAATCCGCTGGTCACAATGCTGATGCGACGCGGCTTTCGGCGCGGACTGGCAATCGGGCTGGTGATCACGGTGATCTTCTTCGTCATCGTCCTGCTGGGCGCGGTTATCGCCAGCTCGATGAGCGAGTTTTCCGATCTCTATCCGCAGCTGCGCGCCACCATGGAGCAGAAAATGACGGTGCTGCAGCATCTGGCGGCGGGCTTTCATCTCAATATTTCCACCAATGCGCTGGTGCAGCATTTCGACCCGAATACCATGATGAACCTGGCCAGAGCGGCGCTGAGCGGCTTTTCCGGCGCGATGACCAATACCGTGCTGCTGGTGCTGACCGTGGTCTTTATGCTGTTTGAAGTTCACCACCTGCCTTACAAGATGCGCAACGCGCTGGTGAACCCGAAAATCCGCATCGCCGGGCTGCATAAGGCGCTGAAAGGGGTTACCCACTATCTGGCACTGAAAACTCTGGTAAGCCTGATTACCGGGCTTTCGGTCTGGCTGACGCTCTATCTGCTGGATGTGAAGTTTGCGCTGCTGTGGGCGGTCGTGGCGTTTATCCTCAACTTCATTCCCAACATTGGCCCGATTATCGCCGGGATTCCGCCTTTCCTGCAGGCCCTGCTGCTGAACAGCCTGTTTGATGCGGCGATGGTGGCGGCGCTGTTTACCGCGATCCATATGGTGTTCGGTAACATGCTGGAACCGCGTCTGATGGGACGCGGCCTTGGCCTGTCGACGCTGGTGGTGTTCCTGTCGCTGGTGTTCTGGGGCTGGCTGCTGGGCCCGGTCGGCATGCTGCTCTCGGTGCCGCTCACCAGCATCACTAAAATCCTGATGGAAACCACACCGGGCGGCAGCCGTCTGGCGATCATGCTGGGCACTGGCAGACCGAAGCGGGCGCGGGGATTAACCAAGTAGCCGCTGCTGAACGTGCTGCAGATGGCTCTCCATTGCCTGGCGGGCCGCCACGTCATCGCCCGCCACAATGGCCTGAGCAATCTGCTGATGGTCGGCGTTCATCTGCCGCGCAACGCTGTTATCGGCAAAATAGCGCTCCAGCCGCTGCACATGCGGGCTGTAGCGCCGGTTCCATAACTGCTCCAGCATGTCGCGCAGCAGATCGTTGCCGCTCATCTCGCTGATCAGCAGGTGAAAGCGTTTATCCTGCGCCAGAAAAGCCGCGTCGTTTTCGTTGTGCTGCTGCAGCGCTGCGGTCAGCGCCAGCAATTCAGCCCGTTGAGCCTCTGTGCCGTGACGCGCCGCCAGGCCTGCCAGCATCCCCTCAAAGGCTTCGCGCGCCTGCAGAAGATCCTGCAGACTGCAGGCTTCACTCTCCTGCGGCATCGCGCTCTGCGGCAGCGGCTGTGCAACAAAGACGCCGGTGCCGGTGCGGATATCGACCCAGCCGGTCATCTCCAGCGCAATCAGCGCTTCACGCACTGACGAGCGGCTGACGCCCAGCTGCTTCGCCAGCTCACGCTCCGGCGGCAGCAGCCCTCCCGCCAAGAAGTCGCCGCGCGCGATCCCCTCCATAATGGCGTTGGCAATCTGGCGATAGAGGCGCTCAGTTTTTATTACAGCCAGGGTCATTACCTTCTCCTTTTACTCCGCCTGCCCCCGTTTACGGCCGATGCAGTTTGTCACGCTGCGATCCGGATCACGGCCCTGTTCTGTCCGCTATCATACTCTTGGTCCAGCGGCCTGACCACTGGGCCACATCACAGTTAAGGAGTGAAGATGGAACATACATGGCGATGGTACGGCCCGAACGACCCGGTTTCACTGGATGATGCGCGCCAGGCGGGCGCGACCGGCATCGTAACGGCGCTGCATCATATTCCGAATGGTGAAGTCTGGCCGGTTGAGGAGATTAAAGCGCGTCAGGCCCTGCTGGCGGAAAAAGGGCTGGTCTGGTCGGTCGTGGAGAGCATCCCGGTTCATGAGGCGATCAAAACGCAGCGCGGCGACTACCTGCGCTATATCGCCAACTATCAGCAGTCGATACGCAATCTGGCCGCCTGCGGCATCGATACCGTCTGCTACAACTTTATGCCGGTGCTGGACTGGACGCGCACCGACCTCGCCTGGACACTGCCGGATGGCGCAAAAGCGCTGCGCTTCGACGCCGACGCCTTCGCCGCCTTTGAGCTTTTCCTGCTCAGACGGCCCGGCGCAGAGCAGGATTACAGCGCGGCCGAGCAGCAGGCCGCCGCTCAGCGCTTCGCCGCCATGAGCGAAGAGGAGAAGACCACGCTGGTTCGCAACATTATTGCCGGTCTGCCGGGTGCCGAAGAGGGTTACACCCTGGAGCAGTTCCAGGCCCAGCTGGCGCAGTATGACGGCATCGATAAAGCAAAACTGCGCGAACACATGGCGACCTTCCTGCGCGCCATCGTGCCGGTCGCGGAAGAGACGGGCATCCGGCTGGCGGTGCATCCGGACGATCCACCGCGTCCTATCCTGGGTCTGCCGCGCATTATCTCGACCCAGGAAGATATGCAGTGGCTGAAGGAGACGGTGGACAGCCTGCACAACGGCTTCTGTTTCTGCACCGGCTCCTATGGCGTCCGGGCCGACAACGCGCTGGTCGATATGGCGGCAGCCTATGCGGATCGCATTAACTTCGTCCACCTGCGCGCCACAAAACGCGAGGAGAATCCGGCCAGCTTCCATGAAGCGGCTCATCTGGCGGGTGACGTCGATATGGTCGGCGTGATCAAAGTGATTCTGGCGGAAGAGCAGCGCCGTCGCCGGGCTGGCCAGCTAAGAGCGATCCCGATGCGTCCCGACCATGGTCATCAGATGCTGGATGACCTGCACAAACGCACGAACCCTGGCTACTCCGCCATCGGCCGTCTGAAAGGGCTGGCTGAGCTGCGTGGCGTCGAAGTGGCACTGACGCAGATCTATTTTGCCGACTGAGCAGCAGGGTTAACCCTGGCCCGCAAGCGGGTCAGGGTTTTGCTGCCGGCTGCGGCCGCCAGGCGCGCCGCCTCTCCTCCCGTTATCAGCGGATCTGCGCTGAAAGCCAACGAAGCCAAAACAACCTGTCAATAAATGCAAAGTCTGGTCGATAATTGACCTTAGTCAGTTCTGTCAATCGCAAAAACGCTAATCTGCACCGCCCGGAGAAATGCTATGCTGCACCACGTATTAGCCCCTCCGCTCAATACGAAAAAATCTCAGAGGATTTAGCGGTGCCGCTACTGAAACGAAAACGTGATTACGCCAGGCTGGTGATTATTATTTCCGGCCTGCTTCCTCTGGTTATTGGCCTTTTCTTTACCGCGCTCGATGCGCGCCACACCGTCCACCAGCAGCAGGTGAGCGCGGCAACTACGCTGCTCTCGCAGGCCGAACGAATGAGCGACAGCGCCTGGAATATGATCACCACGCTGCGCCAGTTTCAGCATCAGCCCTGCAGCCAGATTGAAAGCCAGTTACAGCGCATCGGCTCACTCAATCCCTATTTCCGCGCCGTCGGCAAGATCGAGCGGGGTGAGATCGCCTGCTCATCAGCCTACGGTTCAGAGCCTACCCCGCTGAAAGAGATGATCATGCGTGACAGGCCGATCACCGGCAAAGCCTGGTGGAGCCTGTCGATTGCCGGGACCTCCGGCGTGCCGGATCGGCCGGCCGTGATTTTCATGCGCGAGCTGCCCGACGGTGAAGGATTCTGGGCCGTGATCGACGGGCAGTATCTGATCGATTTTATGCGCGCGATCGGCAGCACACACCACTATCGTTTCAGCATGACCTTCAGCGACGGCGCGCCGATCGCGTCTGGCGCACACATCACGGCATCCCGCTGGTTTGAGCCGCTGATTTATCAGACCCGCTCCGGCCGCTATCCGCTCTCCGTTACGCTCATCGCCTCTCCCTCTGAGCTGATCGCCGCGTGGCGTCAGGTGATGTTTATCATCATGCCGATGGCGGCCATTTTCTCTATTCTGCTGATGATACTGATGTCGAACTGGCTGCAACGGCGGATTTCGTGGCGCGATGAGATCCGGCGGGCCATCGCCAGCGACCAGTTCAGGGCGCACTACCAGCCGGTTTATGACAATCAGCGGCAACGCTGCAGCGGCGCGGAAGTGCTGCTGCGCTGGATCACACCCGATGGTCAGGGCATCCGGCCCGATATTTTTATCGGTGCGGCCGAAGCGGAGGGGATGATTGTGCCGCTGACCCGCCATCTGCTCGATCTGGTCGCCGACGATGTGCAGACGTGGCAGGTTGCGCCCCACTTTCATCTGGCGATTAACGTGGCGGCCGATCATCTCCAGCATCCCGGCTTTGTGGACGATATGCTGCAGTTTGCCGAACGGGTGAAGAGCAAGCAGTTCCTGATTACCCTGGAGCTGACCGAACGCAGCCTGATTAAAGATGGCGCGGAGGTTGCCCGCAAGCTGGATCGGTTACGGCGCGAAGGAATGAAGGTCGCCATCGACGACTTTGGCACCGGCCACTGTTCGCTGAGCTATCTGCAGACCTTCACGATGGATTATCTCAAGATCGATCGCGGCTTTATCAACGCCATTGAATCCCTTGAGGGCAGAACCCCGGTGCTGGATGCGATTATCCAGCTCAGTCATCAGCTGGAACTGGGGGTGCTGGGTGAAGGTGTTGAGAGCGCGCTGCAGTTCCGCTATCTGCAACAGCGTGGGGTCGTCTTTATTCAGGGTTACTACTATGCCCGCCCGATGGATAACGCGGCGCTCATCGCCTGGCTGGCAGCCCACGGGGAACGGCCGGTGACGCTGGAGCCTTATCCGGAGCATGCGGAAGGCGTGCGCGCCTGATGCCCCTCTCATGCCGCTGCGGCCTGCTCCTGGCCCGCGTTTACGCCTGTTCCGGCGCCGAATCGGTTTTTTCTGCTAACCTGATCGGGGCCGGGAACCGATTTCCGGCGTCGCACATCGTCTGTCGTTAATTTTTCCCTGCCGATTCGCTGAAAAAACCGGCAATCGTCACGCAGCGTGATAATTTTTTCGCGTCGCTATACAGCGTAAATCCGCACCCTCAATGGCCACTTCTGGCTCAAACATGACAGATATCACACAAAAACGGTATACTCTGTCGCTGTTCGGAATAATTACAACAGTAATTATTGTCTCAGCGAACGCCTGAATAGCGCTTATTTACGGCTATGCTTAAATTTCTCAACGCAGCGGTCTGACTGCTTCATCCCGGCTCGCGCCGTTGAGAACTTTCGTGTTCCATTACAGGGTAATTCTATGAAATTGCGTAGGAAGCGTGTAAAACCAATTGGGATCAATGATGTCACCATCATTGATGATGCCCGTTTACGTAAAGCCATCACCGCGGCCTCTCTGGGTAACGCGATGGAGTGGTTCGACTTTGGTGTTTATGGCTTTGTTGCCTATGCGCTGGGTAAAGTCTTCTTCCCCGACGCGTCACCGGGTGTTCAGATGATTGCAGCACTGGGAACCTTCTCTGTGCCCTTCCTGATCCGACCGCTGGGTGGTCTGTTCTTCGGTATGCTGGGCGACAAATATGGTCGTCAGAAAATCCTCTCCATCACCATTATCATCATGTCGGTCAGTACCTTCTGTATCGGCCTGATACCCTCCTATGCCTCGATCGGCATCTGGGCACCGATTCTGCTGCTGCTCGCTAAAATGGCACAGGGCTTCTCGGTAGGCGGTGAGTACACGGGTGCCTCGATCTTCGTGGCCGAGTATTCGCCTGACCGTAAACGCGGCTTTATGGGAAGCTGGCTCGACTTTGGTTCCATCGCGGGCTTCGTGCTGGGCGCGGGTCTGGTCGTGCTGATCTCCTCGGTTATCGGCGAAGCCAACTTCCTTGAGTGGGGCTGGCGTCTGCCGTTCTTCGTAGCATTGCCGCTGGGGATTATCGGTCTTTACCTGCGCCATGCGCTGGAAGAGACCCCGGCCTTCCAGCAGCATGTGGATAAGCTGGAACAGGGCGACCGCGAAGGCCTGCAGGATGGTCCAAAGGTGTCGTTTAAAGAGATCGCGACCAAACACTGGCGCAGCCTGCTCTCCTGTATCGGCCTGGTTATCGCCACCAACGTCACCTACTACATGTTGCTGACGTACATGCCGAGCTACCTCTCTCATAACCTGCATTACAGCGAAGATCACGGCGTGATGATCATCATCGCCATCATGATCGGTATGCTGTTTGTTCAGCCGATGATCGGCATGATGAGTGACCGTTTTGGCCGTCGTCCGTTTGTGATTATCGGCAGTCTCGCCCTGATGATCTTCGCGATTCCCGCCTTCATGATGATCAACAGCGGCGTGCTGGGGATGATTTTTGGCGGTCTGCTGCTGATGGCGGTGATCCTCAACGCCTTTACGGGCGTAATGGCCTCTTCTCTGCCGGCGATGTTCCCGACGCACATCCGCTACAGTGCGCTGGCCAGTGCGTTTAACATTTCGGTACTGGTTGCCGGTCTGACGCCAACCCTGGCGGCCTGGCTGGTCGAAAGTACGAACAACCTCTACATGCCTGCCTACTATCTGATGGTGGTAGCCGTGATTGGTCTGATTACCGGTCTGTTCATGAAAGAGACGGCGAACAAGCCGCTGAAAGGCGCGACGCCAGCCGCCTCTGACATGGAAGAAGCGCGCGAAATTCTGCAGGAGCATCACGATAACATCGAGAACAAAATCGAAGATATCGACGCAGAAATCGCCCGTCTGGAAGCGAAACGTAAAAACCTGGTGCAGCAGCATCCGGATATCAACGAGTAATCGTTCTGCTCTCCCGCCGCCCGGCGGGAGAGCGCTTTTCCCCGCACATTACCGCACACAAACCTTCATGCCCCGCAGGCAAAGAGAGTAAACTGTCGTTACTTTTTTCACCTGTGTAAGAATGAAAATGTCTGATTATTCCCTTATCCAGCGCCCAAGAAGATTGCGCGCCAGCGCCTCGATGCGTGAAATGTTCCAGGAGTCTTCGCTGAGCCTGAACGATCTGGCTCTGCCCATCTTTGTTGAAGAAGAAGTCGACGATTACAAACCGATTCAGGCGATGCCTGGCGTGATGCGTATTCCGGAAAAACGCCTTGCGTATGAAATCGAGCGCATCGCCAGAGCGGGTATCCGTTCGGTGATGACCTTTGGTATTTCGCACCATACCGATGCCACCGGCAGCGATGCCTGGAATGAAAACGGTCTGGTGGCGCGCATGTCCCGCATCTGCAAGGACACCGTGCCGGAAATGATCGTGATGTCCGACACCTGTTTCTGTGAATACACCAGCCACGGCCACTGCGGCGTGCTGTGCGATCACGGCGTCGATAACGATGCCACCCTGGCTAACCTGGGCAGGCAGGCGGTGGTTGCAGCCGCAGCCGGTGCTGATTTCATCGCCCCGTCGGCCGCGATGGATGGTCAGGTGGAAGCGATTCGTCGGGCACTGGACGCGGCGGGCTTTACCCAGACGGCGATCATGTCCTACTCCACCAAGTTCGCCTCGTCGTTCTACGGGCCGTTCCGCGAAGCCGCTGGCACCGCGCTGAAAGGCGACCGTAAAACCTATCAGATGAACCCGATGAACCGCCGGGAAGCGATCCGCGAATCCCTGCTCGACGCGGCACAGGGTGCCGATTCGCTGATGGTGAAACCGGCGGGTGCCTATCTGGATATCCTGCGCGATATCCGTGAGCGCACCGAACTGCCGCTGGCGGCTTATCAGGTCAGTGGCGAATACGCGATGATTAAATTTGCGGCCCAGGCCGGTGCCATTGATGAGCGTAATGTGGTGCTGGAAAGCCTCGGTGCGATCAAACGTGCCGGTGCAGACCTCATTTTCAGCTATTTCGCCCTTGATCTCGCAGAACAAAAAGTGCTCTGATCCCCTCCTCATAAAGAGCGTGGTCGCTATGCCGCGCTCTTCTTCTCCGCCGTAAGGCAAACACCAGAACCTGGTTTCAGCTCAAACAAAAGGTCTCTGTGATGAAAGCACCTGGAATTCCTGCCGACGAGGCACAACGTTTATCGCAGTTGCGTGCGCTGAACATCATGAACACCCCAGCGGAAGAGCGTTTCGATCGTCTGACCCGCCTGGCGCGCCGCCTGTTTGACGTTCCTGTCGCGTTAGTCAGTCTGCTGGAAGCTGACCATCAGTGGTTTAAATCCGCCCAGGGCTATGAACCTGCCGGATCGCCACGCAACATCTCCTTCTGCGGTCACGCCATCCTGCAGGATGAGATCATGATCGTTGAAGATACGCACAATGATGTCCGCTTTCATGATAATCCGCTGGTGACCGGCGAGCCGCACATCCGCTTCTATGCGGGCTGTCCGCTACGCGCGCCGGGCGGTGCAAAGATGGGGACGCTCTGCATCATCGGTCGTGAGCCGCGTCAGTTTAACGAAGAGGATCAGGCCACCATGCGTGACCTGGCGGCAATGGCTGAAGCGGAGCTGGTCGCGTTTCAGACCGCCACCTGCGATGAACTGACGCAGATTACCAACCGGCGCGGCTTTATGACGCTGGGACAGATGGTGCTGAATGAGTGCCGGATGAAAAACCGCCCCGCCTGCCTGACCTTTCTCGATCTCGACAGGTTCAAGCAGATCAATGACACCCTGGGCCACTGCGAAGGCGACCGCGCGCTGATGGACTTTGCTGATGCGATGAAAGTGGTGTTTAAGCACTCCGATCTGTTTGCCCGTCTGGGCGGTGATGAGTTTGTGGTGCTGCTGAACGGGCGATGCCAGCAGCAGAGCGAAGCCCTGTTAGCGCAGTTTGCCCGCTACCTGCGCCAGCAGTCGGTCAGCCTGAATCGGCGCTATCAGCTGCAATTCTCTTCCGGCGTCGTGGAGTTTGATCCGGCCCATCCGCAACCCCTGGAGCAGTTGCTGCACGACAGCGATCAGCAGATGTACCGGAGCAAAAAGCAGAAGCGGGCCACGGCATAAGGCCGGGCCCGGCGGTTCAGGGGCGCGCCAGATCGTCGAGCAGCGTCTGGTTAAATGTCACCGGCGCCTCCATCTGTGGCGCGTGTCCCATGCCAGGAAATTCGATTAACCGCGCGCCCGGAATGCGTTGAGCCGCCGCTTTACCCAGGACCGCATATTTTCCCAGCTGCGATCTGACCGCCGGTGAAGCGATGTCGCTGCCGATCGCGGTGGTATCGGCGGTGCCGATCATCAGCGTCGTGGGCACCTTCAGATCACCCAGCTCATAGAACACGGGCTGCGTGAAGATCATGTCGTAGAGTAAGGCGGAGTTCCAGGCCACCTTCTGATGCCCTGGCCCCCCGTTGAGGCCCGCCAGCATATCGACCCAGCGATCGTATTCCGGTTTCCAGCGTCCGGCATAGTAAGTCTGCTGCTCATATTTCCGGATGCCCGCAGCGCTGAGCCTGAGCTCGCGCTGATACCACTGATCGACGGAGCGCCACGGTGCGCCCTTCGCCTTCCAGTCCTCCAGCCCGATCGGGTTAACCAGCACCAGCTTCTGCGTCTGATCCGGATACATCAGGGCATAGCGGGTAGCCAGCATTCCGCCCGTAGAGTGACCGATGATCACCGCCTGTTTCACCCCCAGCCGGGCAAGCAGCTGATGGGTATTGTCGGCCAGCTGCTGGAAACTGTACTGGTAGCGATCGGGCTTGGTGGAACTGCAGAATCCAATCTGGTCGGGCGCGATCACGCGATACCCCTGCTGACTCAGCGCCCGAATCGTCTCTTCCCAGGTCGCGCCGCAGAAGTTTTTGCCATGCATCAGCACCACCGTTTTGCCGTTGGCCTGCTGCGCCGGTCTGACATCCATATAACCCATGCTCAGCGACTGCTGCTGGGACTGAAACTCAAGGTGGTGCAGCGGATAGGGATAGGTAAAGCCTTCCAGCTGTTCGCCATATACCGGCGTGGCACTGGCAAAGGCCGGTGCAGATAAAGCCAGCAAGGTGAGCAAAGCGGCAAGCGGTTTTTTCAACGCGTATGTCGGGCTCATCCGGGGTTCTCCTGATGAAAGATGAACCCTAAGCCTGGCATGTCACCGTCAGAAATCTATTGATGCGCCGTGCGATAGCGATAATGAGAAAACGTGTTTTCTGATAATGTGGCGCGGCGAATTATTTTTATTTCATTACTTCATAATTATCAACACATCAATTACAACTCATCCTTTTTATTAAAAATGGATGGTCAAATGAACATCTCTCGAAATAAATATTAAAATACTGAAAAATCTTTTACGCAAGGAATAAGCACATTAAGATAAATAATTCATCATTGCCGGACGTGCAACAGGGAGGCTCTATGACCGACAATAAACATAACGAAAGCGTAATTATTTCTATAACCGAGTGGATTAATCACAATCTCGATCAGCGTTTAAGCGTGGACGATATTGCAGAAAAAGCGGGTTACTCAAAATGGTATTTACAGAAACTTTTTGCGCGTTATCACAATGAAACGCTGGCGCGCTATATCCGCAAGAAAAAACTCAACGCCAGCGTGAATGATTTAAAGAACAGCCACGCCCCGATCATCGCGCTGGCGCTGAAATACCATTTCGAAAGTCAGCAATCTTTTACCCGTTCATTCAGGCAGATCATGGGCTGCACGCCCAGCGCCTGCCGGAAGCGTCAGCTGAACGACGCGGCAAAGCAACAGCCGGGCTATGCGGATAACCCCTGTGCGCAGTGCAGTTACGGGCAACACGACAGCGGACCGGACGGCAGCATTACGCTGCGGCCGGTGATGACCGCCACGCACGGCCATGCGCAGGCCGCGGCGTTTCACGATGCCGGATAATCAGGACTCATCCGGCTGATAATATTGCACACCAATCTGAATACGCTCACGTCCCTGGGCGACGCGATGACGATTGGTGTCGCGCAGGGAATAGACACAGCCGCAATACTCCTGCTGATAGAAACTTTCGCGCTTGCTGATTTCAATCATGCGCGCCGAACCGCCGCCTTTACGCCAGTTAAACTCCCAGTAAAGCAGGTCCGGATAGGCCGCCGCGGCGCGTACCCCGCAGCTGTTAATCTGCTTCATATCTTTCCAGCGCGAAATCCCCAGGCAACTGGTCATGACCGGGAAGCCGTTCTCATGCGCATAGAGCGCCGTACGCTCGAAGCGCATATCAAAGCACATGGTGCAGCGCTCGCCCCGTTCCGGCGACCACTCCAGCCCGCGCGCGCGCTCAAACCAGTTATCCCGGTCGTAGTCAGCATCCACAAAGGGCACGCCAAACTTTTCGGCAAAGCGGATGTTCTCCTCTTTACGCAGTTCGTACTCTTTCAGCGGATGAATATTCGGGTTGTAGAAATAGATCGTGTAATCAATGCCGGAGGCCAGCATCGCTTCCATCACTTCGCCCGAACAGGGTGCGCAGCAGGAGTGCAGCAGAACTTTGTTATGACCACCCGGCAGAGGCAGTGGCTGACGCTGGAAAGGTTCAGACATAAGCACCTTCAATCAATGGCAGAAAAGCGGCAGTGTAATGCCGCAGACGGAGAGTTGCAAAATCTGACCGGGCCCGCCCTGTTTTGCGTAATCGTGCCGCCATCCCGTTTTCCCGTCGCTGAGCCATCCCGCTGATCTCTGGCCTTTTCTCCGCGTGATCCCCGCTCTGCGGCAGGGGGATACGCAGAAGTGTGATCGGCGCCACACCTGCATCGGCTATGTTTACATAACGTTAACAAAACTGACATTCCACCGGCGCAAGGAGATTCGCATGGGAGCAGCAAAAAGATCGGGGCATCAACAGAACCGCTTCACCTGGTTCGTCTGTTTTATGGCGGCGCTGTCCGGCCTGCTGTTTGGCCTGGATATCGGCGTGATTGCCGGGGCGCTGCCGTTTCTGGCGAAGGATCTGCAGATCACCAATCATGAGCAGGAGTGGGTGGTCAGCGCAATGATGTTTGGCGCGGCGCTGGGCGCGCTGGCTGCGGGCTGGATGTCGTCAGCGCTGGGCCGTAAAAAAAGTATGCTGGCGGGCGCGACGCTGTTTGTCATCGGTTCGCTGTGGTCGGCCTTCTCCCCCGATGTCACCTCGCTGGTCTGCGCCCGCGTGATGCTGGGTCTGGCTGTCGGGATCGCCTCTTATACCGCGCCGCTCTACCTGGCGGAGATCGCGCCGGAACGGATTCGTGGTTCGATGATTTCGATGTATCAGCTGATGCTGACCACCGGCATTGTGGTGGCCTATCTCTCTGACACCGCCTTCAGCTACAGCGGCAACTGGCGCGCCATGCTGGGGATTATCGCTATCCCGGCGGTGATCCTGTTTATCGGGGTGCTGTTTCTGCCAAACAGCCCGCGCTGGCTGGCCGCGCATGGACGCTTCAACGAGGCGCAGCGGGTGCTGGACCGCCTTCGCAACAGCAGCGAGCAGGCCCGCGAGGAGCTGGAAGAGATCCGCGAGAGCCTGCAGGTGAAGCAGCGCGGCTGGTCCCTGTTCCGCTCGAACACCAATTTCCGCCGCGCGGTGTGGCTGGGGATGCTGCTGCAGGTGATGCAGCAGTTTACCGGCATGAACGTGGTGATGTACTACGCGCCGAAAATCTTCAATATCGCCGGTTTCTCCAGCACCAGCGAGCAGATGTGGGGCACGGTGGTTGTCGGGCTGGTCAACATGCTGGCGACGCTGATTGCCATCTTCTTTGTGGATCGCTGGGGCCGTAAGCCGATGCTGACCACCAGTTTCCTGGTGATGGCGGTCGGGATGGGCGCGCTGGGCACGCTGCTGCACGTCGGCGTGGAGACAGACTTCCGCAAATACTTCGCCGTTGCGATGCTGCTGATGTTTATTGTCGGCTTCGCCATGGCCGCCGGGCCGGTGATCTGGCTGCTCTGCTCAGAGATTCAGCCGCTGAAAGGGCGCGACTTCGGCATCACCGCCTCCACCACCACTAACTGGGTCGGCAATATGATTGTGGGCGCGACCTTCCTGACGCTGCTGGATCAGTTGGGCAATGCCAACACTTTCTGGTTCTACGGCGCGCTCAACCTGGTGTTTATCCTGCTGACGCTGATGCTGGTGCCCGAAACCAAGCATGTGACGCTGGAGCATATCGAACGCAACCTGATGAAGGGCAAAGCGCTGCGTGATATCGGGGCGTAACCGCCCCGCCTCAGCTTACCATTTCAGCGTCTGGCCAGCGTAGTCGACGTAGTGATGGCCGCCACGCCCCTGCCAGTGAGAGAGCTGCTGAACAATGCCCGCGGCGCTCTCTTCGGCGCTCAGGGGCGCACTCTCGCCGCCCATATCCGTTTTCACCCAGCCGGGATGCAGCGTCAGTAGCGTCCCGCCCTGCGCGTCCACCGCGCCGGTCAGCGTGCGGCTCAGCATATTCAGTGCGGCTTTGCTGGCCGCGTAGATCGGCATCTGCGCCGTGGGGTTTTCGTTCAGGCTGCCGAGCTGCGAAGAGGTGATCGCCATTACGCCCGCCGGCTGCAACAGCGGCAGCAGGATCTCTGCGCTGCGCACCGGTGCGATCGCGTTGGTCAGGAAGAGCTGCGCCAGTGCCTGATCGTCGCTCTGGCTCAGTGACTGATGCGCCGGGCCGCTGATGCCGGCGTTGATCAGAATCGCCGCATACGTCCCCTCATGCAGCTCCCCGGCAAGCTGCTGCACCGCCGCCGCGTCGGTCATATCCAGCGCATGCCACCGGATGCCGGGCGCGTTCCCCTGCGCCGGAATGCCACTGCGGTGCGTAGCCGTCACCTGCCAGCCCTCATCGGCAAACGCCCGGGCGACGGCCAGACCGATGCCGCGCGATGCACCAATAATCAGAACCTCTTTTTGCTGCGCCATATTCACTCCTGGTTGATTGTCTCATGACAAGCTTAACCGCTAATCCGCTCAGGCCATGGCCAGGTGTGCTGTCTGGCGGAGAGTGCGCCTCTGCCAGGGCAGCGCGCGGGTAGGGAGAGGTCAATGTGTCTGATTGTCCTCTGGCCTGCGGTCAGAGGACCCCATGGAACGGTTTAATCCGGCGTGTCCCGGCTTTCTGCATCCGGGCTGTCGCCATTCTCGGTGCCCTGGCTCTTTTCGACCTCCTGGGGATGTCCCATGGAGAGCGCGGTGGCACTGGCGGGATCGAACAGCGACAGGCTCTCAATCTGGTCAACCATGATCACTTTGCGGAACGACATTGCATCCTTAGGCGATGAGTCGAGCGTGATGTTGTGCTCGGCGTACCATTTGCTGTAGTTATGCTCCACCGCCAGCTTCAGCGTCTTGCTGTCGCGATACCCGCTCAGCATCGGGATCAGCACGATATTTTTGGTGCTCTCATACTCAAAGGTCGAGGCGTGCACCATGCCAATGTAGATACGACGCGACTTGAGGGTAATCCACGCCAGCTCCCCCTCTTCCATACACTGAAACAGCAGCTGCTCTACGCCGTTGGAGCGCGAGAGGCGCTGATAGAGATCTTTACGACCGGAGACGTTGAGCCGCGCGCTGCCCGCCCAGTTCGAGCGATAGAGGCAGAGCAGAATGGCAAAGGCGAGCATGACCACCACCGGTGCCTGGATGCCAAGAAAGCTCCAGTTCATAAACTCCACCTGCCACTTCAGATGGACGCCGGGGATCATCTGTACGGCATTGGCGATGCCGGAGATGCAGAGCAGCAGCAACCAGACCAGCCCGGTCGCGAACACCCCCTGCAGGACGAAGATACAGCCGTAGAGCGCCACCAGGAAATAGACATCCCAGCCTGACGAGCGGCGGATTTTAAAGCGGCTGTTTAAATCACGGCTGGTATACCAGTAACCACTGACCATCAACACCATAAATATCGCGGTACCCACCTCATACTCCCTTTAACGTGTTTACATGGCGGGCAAAATCTTCATGGACTTCCTCGCTCAGCGTATTGACTGAGATATTGCCGTTCTCATCAATGATGATCCGCTCACCTTCCGCGATCGAGTCGTTAATATCCTGACGGCTCATGATCTGCAGAAACTTCTCGGGACTGGCAAAGACCGACGAAATAAATTTAAACATGGCGATCCACCTGGTAGCCTGAAAACATGAAGTATGTGACCGAATCCACACTCTCGCCTGTTTAATTTCAGGTGAAATTTCTTAAAATCAATTAATTAGCGAAGCGGTGAAGGCCCGGACGCCGCCGTTTTTCGCGGAAAACGTCAACGTTACCAGCAGCCTGCCGATGCGCTGCACCGCGCCGATCTGCCGCATCATCCGGTCGCCTCTGCGCCGGAAAGCGCTAAGCTCAATGGTTAGCCCTCTTCTGTCACCCTGTCTGAAACGCATCGAGGAATGTTTGCATGAAACTACGAACACTGGGCCGTACCGGTCAGCGCGTCTCTGAAGTTGGTTTTGGCGCATGGGCCATTGGCGGCACCTGGGGAGAAGTGAGCCTGGAGGATGCCAGAGCGGCCCTGAACGCCGCGCTGGATGCGGGTATAACTTTTATCGACACCGCCGATGTCTATGGCGATGGCCGTTCCGAAAAAATCATTGCTGAGGTGCTGAATGCGCGCGGCGGCGAACGCCCGTTTGTGGCCACCAAGCTCGGCCGTCGCCTCTCGCCCCACGTCGCCCAGGGCTATACGGCAGAGAACCTCAACGCCTTTATCGACCGCTCACGGGAGAATCTGCAGACCGACACCCTGGATCTGGTGCAGCTGCACTGCCCGCCAACGGAGGTTTACTACAACCCGGACGTGTTCGCGATAATGGATGAGATGGTGGCCGCCGGGAAGATCCGTCACTACGGCGTCTCCGTTGAGAAGGTTGAGGAAGGTCTGAAGGCGCTGGCATTTCCCAACGTCTCGTCGATTCAGCTGATCTACAACATTTTCCGCCAGCGTCCGGCGGAACTGCTGCTGCGCGAAGCGAAACGACGCGAGGTGGCGATTATCGCCCGTGTGCCGCTGGCCTCTGGCCTGCTGACCGGCAAGATGCGCGCCGACAGCGTGTTTGCGGCGGACGATCACCGCAGCTTTAACCGTGACGGTGAAGCGTTCGATAAAGGCGAAACCTTCTCAGGCGTGCCGTACGACGTGGCTCTGGCCGCGGTCGAGGAGATCCGCCGGCTGGTGCCAGGTGACATCACGATGGCGATGTTTGCGCTGCGCTGGATCCTGATGAACGAGGAGGTCAGCGTGGTGATCCCTGGCGCGAAAAACCGTGAGCAGGCGGAAGCCAACGCCCGCGCCAGTGACGTTGAGGCACTCTCTGCGGAGACAATGACCGCGCTGAAGCAGATCTATCAGGAGAAAATTGCACCGCATGTGCATCAGCGCTGGTAGCGCGGCTTACAACGCCTGGGCGCAGGCCCAGGCGGAACTCCAGGCCCACTGGAAGTTATAGCCGCCCAGCCAGCCGGTGACATCGGCAACTTCACCGATAAAGTAGAGTCCCGGCACCCCGCGCGCTTCCATCGTTTTCGAGGAGAGCTGGGTGGTATCCACACCGCCGAGCGTCACCTCCGCCGTGCGGTAACCCTCGGTGCCATTGGGCTGGATACGCCAGGCGTGCAGCGCCTGCGCCAGTTCGCTCTGCTGCCTGCTGTTGAGCTGCTTCAGAGTGACATCCGGCACCATCTTCATTCCCTGCAGCACGTCCACCAGCCGCTTCGGCAGGATCTTCGCCAGGCTGTTTTTCAGGCTCAGGTTCGGGTGCGCGTTGCGCTGGGCCGTCAGAAACGCCTCCAGCGGCGTAGCGGGCGACAGATCGATCGTAACGAATTCACCCGGCAGCCAGTAGCTGGAGATCTGCAACACCGCCGGGCCGGAGAGGCCGCGGTGGGTGAACAGCATCGCCTCTTTAAAGCGGGTGCCATCCTGCGCGTCGATCGTGGTGTCCAGCGCGACGCCTGACAGCGTCTGTAACTGCTCCAGCAGCGGCTTATGCAGGGTAAAAGGCACCAGCGCCGCCCGCGTCGGATAGACGTTCAGGCCGAACTGATCCGCGATTCTGTAGCCAAACGGCGAGGCGCCCAGGCCCGGCATCGACAGGCCGCCGCTGGCGATCACCAGCTTCTGCGCCTGAACCGTGCTGCCATTGAGTTGCAGCGTATAGCCGCTGTCGTCGCGCGCCACGCTGAGCACCTCGCTGCGCAGCCGCAGCGTCACGTTCCCTTTGTCGCATTCGGCCAGCAGCAGATCAACGATCTGCTGAGCCGAGTCGTCGCAGAAGAGCTGACCCAGGGTTTTCTCGTGCCAGGCAATCCCGTGGCGATTCACCAGATCGATAAAATCCCACTGGGTGTAACGCGCCAGCGCGGATTTACAGAAGTGGGGATTGTGCGACAGATAGGCCGCCGGTTCGGTGTAGAGATTGGTAAAATTGCAGCGGCCACCGCCCGACATCAGAATCTTACGACCCGGCTTTTTGCCGTTATCCAGCAGTAATACGCGGCGTCCGCGCTGCCCGGCCTGAGCGGCACAGAACAGCCCTGCGGCACCGGCACCAATGATGATAACGTCAAACTGTTCCACTGCGGTTCACTCATTTTACGGGAAAGGCGCAGATTGTAGTGATCTGCTCACGGAGACGCCAGCGTCAAAAAATTGCCGTAAATGTGTCATATTGTATCTGACTGATATCTGACCCTTTTTCACCCACCGGGCTGTCACTCTTACGACGAAAGGTCAAATTAGAACTATATTTTGCTTTCCCATACCGCACGTTGTCGCGGATAATGCGCCGCGTTCATGTCCTCCAAAAATGGCGTAACGTTTATGCTACATCTGTTTGCTGGTCTAGACCTCAGTACTAGCCTGTTATTGGTTCTTGCCCTGCTGTTTGTATTGTTTTACGAAGCAATCAACGGTTTTCACGACACGGCCAACGCAGTTGCGACGGTCATCTATACCCGTGCCATGCGGGCCCAGCTTGCTGTGGTCATGGCCGGTGTCTTCAACTTCCTTGGCGTGCTGCTCGGTGGATTGAGTGTCGCTTACGCTATCGTTCATATGCTTCCCACCGATCTGTTGCTGAATGTTGGATCGGCGCACGGTCTCGCCATGGTGTTCTCCATGCTGCTGGCGGCGATTATCTGGAACCTCGGCACCTGGTATCTCGGGCTGCCTGCCTCCAGCTCCCATACGCTGATTGGTGCCATCATCGGTATCGGTCTGACCAATGCTCTGATGAGCGGAACGTCGGTCGTTGATGCGCTCAACATCCCGAAAGTGCTGAATATCTTCCTCTCGCTGATCCTGTCGCCAATTGTCGGCCTGGTGCTGGCAGGGGGGCTGATCTTTATTCTGCGCCGCTACTGGAGCAGCACCAAGAAGCGGGCGCGCATCCACATGACGCCTGCGGACCGCGAGAAGATCGACGGCAAGAAAAAGCCGCCGTTCTGGACCCGTATCGCCCTGATTGTTTCGGCAATCGGCGTGAGCTACTCGCACGGTGCGAACGACGGTCAGAAAGGCATTGGCCTGATCATGCTGGTCCTGATCGGTGTGGCACCTGCCGGGTTCGTGGTCAACATGAACGCCTCCGGCTATGACATCACGCGTACCCGCGATGCGGTCAACCACCTTGAGCAGTACTATCAGCAGCATAACGCGTCGCTGACGCACATCATCCAGATGGCACCGCCTAAGCTGCCAACGCCGGAAGAAGTGCCTGCGGCCAGCCCGAAAGAGTTCCATTGTGACAGCGCGCGCGCACTGCAGGCGGTACAGGGTGCACAGGTGCTGCTGAACAATCTGCAAAGCTACGATCAGCTGACCGTAGACCAGCGCGGTCATATGCGTCGCCTGCTGCTGTGTATCTCTGATACCGCAGACAAAGCGGCCCGTCTGCCGGAAACCTCAGCGGATGACAAGCGCTTCCTCAATAAACTGAAAAGCGACCTGCTGGGCACGATCGAGTATGCGCCGATCTGGATTATTGTGGCCGTCGCGCTGGCGCTGGGCACCGGTACGATGATTGGCTGGCGTCGTGTTGCCACCACCATCGGTGAGAAGATTGGTAAAAAGGGCATGACCTATGCGCAGGGTATGTCAGCGCAGGTTACCGCCGCGCTGTCGATTGGCATCGCCAGCTACACCGGGATGCCTGTTTCCACCACGCACATCCTCTCCTCGTCGGTAGCCGGTACAATGCTGGTCGACGGCGGCGGATTGCAGAGCCGGACCATCAAGAATATCGCCATGGCCTGGGTCTTCACCCTGCCGGTCTGTATTCTGCTTTCCGGTTCGCTCTACTGGATTGCCCTGAAACTGGTGTAATCTCCGCGAAAAAGGGCGACTCAGGTCGCCCTTTTTAATGCCAGATCGCCAGCCCCACCAGACTGATCACCACCAGCCCGCACAGCGCGCTGGTCAGAATGAACTGCCCCCGCACCCGCTCACAGCGCCGGATGAACTCATCGTCATGGTGGTCAAGGTAACGCTTTGCCCAGATATAGGTTACCAGCCGCACCTGTTTGCTCGGCTGGCCGTGAGAAGTGAAAAAGCCCGCACCATCGACATACTGATACAGCAGCGGATCACAGCCCCGCAGCACCGCCAGCAGCGCGCGCAGTGATGAGAAATAGCGCGCCATATTTACGATACACACCACACAAAGAGCCCAGAAAAGCGCAACAGTGCTGATCATCTTCTCCCCCTCCCGGCCGGAATCGCAGCCGCAGCCCCCGCATCATGCACTGAGCCCGCCTGCCGATATAACCCGCCACTGAATCACCGGACTGCAAAAGTTTTTCGACCCCCTGAGCGGCCGCGAATCGGACCGCCTTTTTTCAGTGTAGGAGAAATCTTTACATTTTTTCCAACGATGATTTTCGTTCAGCGCGAGTAAATTCTGAACAGCCTTGATCTGCTGCACAAGCCAGGCGGCAACGGCAGCATTTGCGGTGAGAGAAGGCTATACTCAGGGGATAACAACATCATCACCTGCAACGCAGGTAGACACTTTGGTGGCGCTCATCGCCCGCTCGCGCAAGGGATTTCGCTAAGCTGTGACGCGGCAGGAACACCGGATGCCATCCTTAATCTCGTGAAAGGAGTTTTATCATGGCTTATAAACACATCCTGATTGCAGTAGACCTTTCCCCGGAAAGTCAGTTGCTGGTGGATAAGGCCGTCTCGCTGGCGCGTCCGTACGATGCCAGAATTTCCCTGATTCACGTTGATGTGAATTACTCTGACCTCTACACCGGCCTGATCGATGTCAATCTGGGGGATATGCAGAAGCGCATTTCCGAAGAGACGCATACCGCGCTGAAAGGGTTGTCGGACGCAGCAGGCTATCCCATCAGTGAGACGCTGAGCGGCAGCGGCGACCTGGGCCAGGTGCTGGTGGATGCGATTAAGAAATATGATGTTGATCTGGTCGTGTGTGGTCATCATCAGGATTTCTGGAGCAAACTGATGTCCTCTGCCCGCCAGCTGATCAATACCGTGCACATCGACATGCTGATTGTGCCGCTACGCGATGAAGATGACGCGTGATCCCGCTTCCGAAAGCCGGCGCCCGCCGGCTTTTTTTATGCCTGGACACCCTGCCCCTGCCGGGCTGATTCCTGACAGCAAAACGTAACTTATCAAAGTATTACGATAGGCAAAGATCACCGCATTCGTTATCTTTCGCTGGCTTGCCTGTTATTTGCACGGGCGAGCACCGCACAAGAGTTCCTTTATCTGATTCAGAGAAACAAATAAGGATGTTAACGATGAGAGAAATTAACCTGGCAGAAAAAACGGCGGTCAGCGGAGCAGGTGTCACCAATCTGATAGCTTTCGTGCACCTGACTAAAGAGCAACTGACGGAATTAAGAAAATGGGCTCTCCCATTCCAGCCTGAACACATCGATCCAAACCTGCCGGCCCTTCGTCCACCTGTGGGGTATTTGCCCCATGGGATTGTGGCCTACCGGTCAAAATAAGCGGCTCGCCGGGCACGGGCATAACGATTATGCCGCAGTCACACGCAGTGCCTTTTAAAAAAAATGGCTGAAACTATTCAGCCATTTTTTTATTTCACCGGTCGTCGGTTAAAACGTGCATGACCCGTCCGGCAAGGAAACGTGTCCGATAAACCGGTCAGGCTGCCTGGCGGACGACACCCCTGTCACGACCCGGATTGCGCCGCGCCTGTCAGAGGAGGATAGATATCGAAGCGATGACTTTTGGTGACCACCGCCGCCTGCGTCTCCACGCCTGCCAGCGGCGGCGCGTAGTCTGGCCGTTTAACCACAATGCGCTTCTTGGCCAGCCGGCGGGCCGGTTCCAGTAACGCATCCGCGTCTTCATCGGGGCCAACCAGCGACTGGAATACCCGCATCTCCTTTTTCACTAACGCACTTTTCTGGCGATGGGGATACATCGGGTCAAGATAGACCACATCGGGCTGCGGCGTGATCTCGCCCAGCGCCTGTGCGCTGGCGGCATGAATCAGCGTCAGCCGTTCGCGCAGCCAGGGCCCGATTTCGGCATCCTGATAACCGCGCTGCAGGCCATCTTCCAGCAGTGCAGCCACCACCGGATGACGTTCCAGCATCCGCACCCGGCAACCCAGCGCCGCCAGCACAAACGCATCCCGCCCCAGACCGGCCGTGGCATCAACCACATCCGGCAGGTAGCTGCCTTTGATGCCGACCGCTTTCGCCACGGCTTCACCGCGACCGCCACCAAAGCGGCGGCGATGCGCCATCGCCCCGGTGACGAAATCGACAAAAATGCCGCCCAGCCGGGGCTCATCACGCTTGCGCAGCTCCAGATGCGTGGCCGTCTGCACCAGGGCCAGCGGCGCGGCGTCATCGTGCTCCAGCCGCCAGCGCTGCGCTAAATGTGATAAGGCGCCGTTTCCGGCGCCCGATTCATCAAGTAAACAGATTTTCACGAACCGACTTATCCCTGAATGCCGTAATGTTCCAGCATCGCATCGAGCTGCGGCTCACGCCCACGGAAACGTTTGAACAGCTCCATCGGCTCTTCAGATCCCCCGCGTGTCAGGATGTTATCCAGGAACGACTGACCGGTTTCACGGTTGAAGATGCCCTCTTCTTCGAAGCGGGAATAGGCGTCTGCCGCCAGCACATCGGCCCACAGATAGCTGTAGTAACCGGCAGCATAGCCACCCGCGAAGATATGGCTGAAGGCGTGCGGGAAGCGGCCCCACTCCGGGCTCGGAACGACCGCCACGCGGCTTTTCACTTCACGCAGGGTTTCCAGAATCTGCGCGCCTTTCTCCGGGTTAAACTCGGTATGCAGACGGAAGTCGAACAGACCAAACTCAAGCTGACGCAGGATAAACAGCGCCGCCTGGTAGTTTTTAGCCGCCAGCATTTTATCCAGCAGCGCTTTCGGCAGCGGCTCGCCGGTTTCATAGTGACCGGAGATAAAGGCCAGCGCGTCAGGTTCCCAGCACCAGTTTTCCATGAACTGACTTGGCAGTTCGACCGCATCCCACGGCACCCCGTTGATGCCGGATACGCCCGGCGCTTCGATGCGGGTCAGCATGTGATGCAGGCCGTGTCCAAACTCATGGAACAGGGTAATCACTTCGTCATGCGTGAACAGCGCCGGTTTGCCTTTTACCGGGCGGTTAAAGTTACAGGTCAGGTAGGCGACCGGCTTCTGCAGGCTGCCATCGGCCTTCCGCATCTGGCCAACGCAGTCATCCATCCAGGCTCCGCCGCGCTTGTGCTCACGGGCGTAGAGGTCGAGGTAGAAGCTGCCGCGCAGTTCACCGGTTTCATCGAACAGATCGAAGAACTTCACGTCAGGGTGATAAACCTCGACGTCGGTGCGCTGCTTCGCCGTGATGCCGTAAATGCGTTTGACCACTTCAAACAGACCGGCGACGGCCCGCTCTTCCGGGAAGTAAGGACGCAGCTGCTCATCGCTGATGGTGTAGAGATGCTGCTTCTGCTTTTCGCCGTAATAGGTGAGATCCCACGGATTGAGCTGCGTTACGCCGTGCTCTTTCTGGGCGAAGGCGCGCAGCTGCTCCAGCTCTTTTTCGCCTTGCGGACGGGCGCGTTCCGCCAGATCATTGAGGAAATCGATCACCTGAGACGGGCTCTGCGCCATTTTGGTCGCCAGCGATTTATCGGCGTAGGAGTCAAAGCCCAGCAATTGTGCCAGTTCGTGACGCAGCGCCAGCTCTTCCGCCATGACAGGGCCGTTATCCCACTTACCGGCGTTCGGCCCCTGATCGGAGGCGCGTGTTGCGTAGGCGCGATACATCTCTTCACGCAGCGCGGCGTTGTCGCAGTACGTCATGACCGGCAGATAGCTTGGGATATCCAGCGTCAGCAGCCAGCCTTCCTGCTCTTTGGCTTCGGCCTGGGCTTTCGCCGCGGCCAGCGCGCTTTCCGGCATCCCCGCCAGTTCGCTTTCGTCGGTGATCAGCTTGCTCCAGCCCATTGTGGCATCCAGCACGTTGTTGCTGTAGGCCGATCCCAGTTCGGAGAGGCGCGCGGCGATCTCGCCATAGCGCTGCTGCTTCTCTTTGGGCAGACCGATACCGGAAAGTTCGAAATCACGCAGGGCGTTATCGACCGCCTTCTTCTGCGCCAGATCCAGCGCAGCATACTCGTCGCTCGCTTTCAGGCTGCGATAGGCCTGATAGAGGCCCTCATGCTGACCAACCCAGGTGCTGTATTCAGAGAGCAGCGGCAGCGTCTGCTCATAGGCTTCGCGCAGCTCCGGGCTGTTTTTCACGGAGTTAAGGTGGCTGACCGGGGAGAAGATGCGGCTCAGGCGGTCGTCGGTTTCCGCCAGCGGCTGAACCAGGTTATCCCAGGTGTAGGGCGCGCCCTGCGCCACGACTTTTTCAACTTCTGCGCGACACTGGCTGAGTACTTCCGTCACGGCAGGCACCACATGTTCAGGCTGGATGGCAGAAAAAGGGGGAAGCGTAAAAGATGTCAGTAGCGGATTGGTCATAGCGCAGTCCTTTATGGATGTATGGGGCGCAGCGGGTCGCGCCACGCAATCTAAGTAACATGCGGCTTAGTGTAGCGAAAATCAATGGCAGCCAGAGAGAGGTGGGGAAGAAACGCGCCGATTTGTTCTCTCGCTTTCGACCCATCATCCCGTCATCCCTGATATAATCGCGGATTCTCATGCTTTTCCTGCGTCGGTTGCTGTGCGTCGTTCTGTGGGTAATACGTGAGGTAATAATTGGGATAAATTGATTTTCCATCAATTAAAACCTTATACATTCAACAGGATAAACAATGCTGAGTTATCGCCATAGCTTCCATGCCGGCAACCATGCCGACGTGCTGAAGCACACTGTTCTGAGCCTGATCATCACGGCGCTGAAAGAGAAAGAGAAACCGTTTTTCTACCTGGACACCCATGCCGGTGCCGGCCGCTACCAGCTCAGCGGCGAACACGCCGAACGTACCGGTGAATATCTGGAAGGGATTGCCCGCATCTGGCAGCAGCCCGACGCACCCGCACTGCTGCAGCCCTATTTTGACGCGATCGGCGCGCTGAATCGCGGCCCCGCGCTGCGTTACTATCCCGGCTCCCCGCTGATCGCCCGTCACCTGCTGCGTGAAGATGACAAACTGCAGCTCACCGAACTGCACTCCAGCGACTACCCGCTGCTGCGTAACGAATTCAGCAAAGATAACCGCGCCCGCGTCGATCGCGCCGACGGGTATCAGCAGCTGAAAGCGAAGCTGCCCCCGCTGTCGCGTCGCGGTCTGGTGCTGATCGATCCGCCGTATGAGATGAAAAGTGACTATCAGGCGGTCGTGAAAGGGATCCAGGAAGGCCACAAACGTTTCGGCACCGGCATCTTTGCGCTGTGGTATCCGGTGGTGTTACGCCAGCAGATCAAGCATATGCTGCGCGACCTGGAAGCGACCGGCATTCGCAATATCCTGCAGATCGAGCTGGCAACGCGTCCGGACAGCGATCAGCGCGGCATGACCGCCTCCGGCATGATTGTGATCAACCCGCCGTGGAAGCTGGCCGATCAGATGAACACCGTGCTGCCGTGGCTGCACAAAAAACTGGTTCCGGCAGGCACTGGTCACTTCGTGGTAAACCAGATCGTTCCTGAATAACGCCACAATGTGGATGCTGCTGGCGGCCGCACTGGCCGCTCTGCAACCCGCCCGGCGGCTGGCGCTGCTGCTGTCAGCCTTCGCCGTGCTGGCGGGGTTTTATCATCAGGTCCTGACGTGGCCGGTTCTGCCGCTGCTGGCCGGCACCGCCGTGCTGGTTGCGCTGCACCGCGATGGCCCGAAGCGTTCCCGATATGCCCTGCTGCGCGAAGCGCTGCTGCTGCTGATCGCCCTGGGGCTGCTGCTCCATCTCTTTCCCGGCTTTCACAATCCTGTTCAGATCGATGCGGTTAAGGTGGGTGCGCAGAGCCTGCCGTTCAGCTTCTCCTTTAATGTCGACAAGGCGCTGATCCCCTTCGTGCTGCTGGCCTGCCTGCCGACGCTGTTCCGCGCCCGAGCCTGCCCGCCGCGTTATCCGTGGATCGCCGCGCTGGCGCTCATCGCCGCCGTGCCGCTGCTGCTCTGCTGCGCCGTGCTGCTGGGCGGTCTGGCGTTTGAGCCGCACTTTCCGACGTGGCTGCCCGCTTTTATGCTGGCCAATCTGTTCTTTGTCTCGCTGGCCGAAGAGGCGCTGTTTCGCGGCTATCTGCAACAGCGCCTCCGGGCGGCGCTGGGAGGCGTGCCCGCGCTCGCGATCAGCGCGCTGCTGTTCGGGCTGGCGCACATCACCGGCGGCGTGCTGCTGATCATTTTTGCCACCCTGGCGGGCCTGCTGTATGGCCTGGCGTGGCACTGGAGCGGCCGGTTATGGCTGGCGACCGCCCTGCACTTTACCCTTAACCTCACTCATCTGCTGCTCTTTACCTATCCGGCACTCCAGCACTAAACCGTGAAAACGGCCAGATCCGAAGCCAGCTCGGTGCAGGGAAAAATCGTCTGACACTCCGCCAGCAGGCGGCTCATGTCTCTGGCCAGATAGCGGGAGCTGAAATGGGTGGCGATCAGCCGTTTTGCCCCGGCGCGTTTAGCCAGATCGGCGGCCTGCAGGGTGGTGGAGTGGCCGCGTCCGTTGGCCTTTTCCACCATCGCCGCCTCCAGCGTGGTTTCATGCACCATCAGATCAACATCCGCCGCCAGATGCAGCGCGGCCTCGGTAGGGGCGGTGTCGCCAAAGATAGCCAGCTTTTTGCCAGGCGTCGCCGGCCCCAGATAGTCCGCGCCGTTGATCACCCGGCCATCCTCCAGCGTGACGCACTCGCCCTGTTTGAGCTGCTGAAACCACGGCCCGCGCGGCACCCCTTCGGCCTTAAGCCGCGCCGCATCCAGCAGGCCGGGTTTGTCATGCTGCTCAATGCGGTAGCCGTAGCACTCTACCGGATGGCTCAGCGGCCAGGCGCTGATGCGGAAGGCTCCGTCATCCAGCGTCCAGCCCGCCTCAATCTCGACGATCGTCAGCGGATAGTCGGTGTAAGAGCCGCTGATCGACAGCGCCGTCTCCACAAAGGTTTTTAACCCCTTTGGCCCGTAAACCGTCATCGGTGTGGTCAGCCCGGCCATCGACCGGCTGGTGAGCAGGCCCGGCAGCCCGAAAATATGATCGCCATGCAGATGGGTGATAAAAATTCTGTCCACTTTGCCCGGTTTCAGGCTGGAGCGCATAAACTGTAATTGTGTGCCCTCCCCGCAGTCGAACAGCCAGGTTTCACCGCTCTGCGCACGGGTAAAAGCAATGGATGTCACGTTACGTTGCAGGCTGGGAGCACCGCCGCCGGTGCCAAGAAAAGTGAGGTGCATGGTATGCTTCCCTGTCAGCGATGAAAAAACAGAACCCTATTACAATCATAGGCGCAAACTTTGCGTCATTTCGACCCGCAGCGTTACACTCAACCCCAATTTTTTATGCAACCGGATGGATACTTCAATGACCCGACATTTCGACTATCTCGCCATTGGCGGCGGCAGCGGCGGTATCGCCTCAATTAACCGTGCGGCTATGTATGGCCAGAAATGCGCCCTGATTGAAGCGAAAGAGCTGGGCGGCACCTGCGTGAACGTGGGTTGCGTGCCGAAAAAGATCATGTGGCACGCCGCGCAAATCGCCGAGGCTATCCATCTTTACGGCCCGGATTACGGCTTCGACACCACCGTGAACCGCTTCGACTGGGCCACGCTGGTGAAAAACCGCAGCGCCTATATCGATCGTATCCACAACTCCTATGACAACGTGCTGGGCAAAAACAAAGTCGAAGTAATCAAAGGCTTTGCCCGCTTCGTCGATGCGCACAGCGTGGAAGTTAACGGCGAGATCATCACCGCTAACCATATCCTGATCGCCACCGGCGGTCGTCCGGTTCACCCGTCGATTCCGGGTGCGGAATATGGTATCGATTCCGACGGTTTCTTCGAGCTGGATGCGCTGCCAGAACGCACAGCGGTAATCGGTGCAGGCTACATCGCGGTCGAGCTGGCGGGCGTGGTGAACGCGCTGGGCTCAGAAACCCACCTGTTCGTGCGTAAGCATGCGCCGCTGCGCAGCTTCGATTCGCTGCTCTCCGAAACGCTGGTCGAAGTAATGAACACCGACGGCCCGACGCTGCACACCGAAGCCGTGCCGGAATCGGTGACGAAGAATGAAGATGGCAGCCTGACGCTGCGGCTGGAAAACGGCAGCGAATACACCGTAGATTGCCTGGTCTGGGCGATCGGCCGTGAGCCGGCGACCGACAACCTCAACATTGACGCTGCGGGCGTGGCGCTGGACGACAAAGGCTATATCCGCGTCGATAAATTCCAGAACACCAATGTCTCCGGCGTCTATGCGGTGGGCGATAACACCGGTGCGGTTGAGCTGACGCCGGTCGCGGTGGCCGCAGGCCGTCGTCTCTCTGAGCGTCTGTTTAACAACAAGCCGGATGAGCATCTGGATTACAGCAATGTGCCGACCGTGGTCTTCAGCCATCCGCCGATTGGCACCGTCGGCCTGACCGAGCCGCAGGCGCGCGAACAGTATGGCGACGATCAGGTCAAAATCTACAAATCGTCGTTTACCGCGATGTACAGCGCGGTAACTCAGCATCGTCAGCCGTGCCGCATGAAGCTGGTCTGCGTGGGTGCCGATGAGAAGATTGTCGGGATTCACGGTATCGGATTCGGCATGGATGAGATGCTGCAGGGCTTCGCCGTGGCGCTGAAGATGGGCGCGACCAAGAAAGACTTCGACAACACCGTGGCGATCCACCCGACCGCCGCGGAAGAGTTTGTGACCATGCGCTAAGCCGCACAGGCTTCAGCAACAGAACAGGCGGCCCCGGCCGCCTGTTTTTTTATCTCTCCACTGGCCGTCAGACCGTGCAGCCCTGCACTACGCCGGGGCAACTCAGCCGACCCGATCCAGCCAGCGGACATACGCCTGATCCCATAACGCCGCGGGCGTTCCCGCCTTGCCCAGACCAAATCCATGCCCGCCTTTGCTGATCTGAATCAGCTCAACCGGCACGCGATTGCGGCGACAGGTGTCGCGCATCAGCTCGGTATTAAAGGGATTGGAGGTGTGATCGTCCTCGGCCTGCGCCAGAAACGTCGGCGGATAGTGCCGGGTCACAAAGTTCTGTACCGACCAGTTCGCCTCATCCTGCGGCGTGGCATTTTTGCCGACCATCATCAGATGGGTGTTGGTGTGCTGATAAGGCGCTTCCAGGGTAATCACCGGATAGATCAGCCCCACGCTGTCGACGCCGGGCACCACCTCATCCAGCGAATCGATGGCGGGATAGGATTGAAAGTCCGGCCGCGCCGCCGCCAGCCCCAGCAGATGCCCGCCTGCCGAGAAGCCCAGCACATGCACCCTGCGTTCGAAAGATCGCACCAGCCGGATGGCGCGCTGCGCATCCTGCAGCGGTGCCAGCCGGCCCGCCTGCCACTTCTCATGCGGCAGCCGGTAGCTGAGCACATAGGCGGTGTAGCCACTGGCGTTGAGCCAGCGCGCCACCGGCCAGGCTTCGCGTGCCATGCCGATCCAGCGATAGCCGCCGCCAGCGGCAATGAGCACCGCCTCGCCATTGGGATTCTCGGGCTTAAAACGCTGAATCGCCGGGCTGACGATATTCGACCATGAACCGGTACTGTTAATCCGCAGCTGACCCGATGGGCCGCCGCCGCCGGGCGGATCGTCCGGCCAGAGGGGAATAATGTCATCGCGGGCAAATAATTTGCCGGTGGTCATGGAGAGCCCAAGCGCTCCCGTGCCGAGAATAAAGCGTCGACGCGTAATCATAATGCCTGTTAAGTGATGCCAGAGTAATAAGCCAGCCGTTGCGGCGGACTGAAGGAGAATCAACAGATGCAAGGCGGATGCCATGGCTGGCGATTATGTACGCAATGTCCCCTGAAAAGCCATAAAAAAACGCGCCCGGCAGGCGCGTTTTTCTCTGATGCAGCGCGGTTAATCTTCCTGCTGGAACTGCGCCATGACCGCCTGTTCACACTGCTGTTCATTGACGCGCAGCTTGGCGCGCTCATCGTCACCCAGCTGCAGCCAGGCGCTGGCGACTTCACGCGCCGACTCTTCATCAAATTCGGGCTGATTCATCGCCGACGGCGACTGGCTGCTCGCTACAGCCGACTTCATCTGTTCGACATAGTGATCCGCCGTCGCGACCTTTTTTTCGCCGCTGACGATGTGGCACAACTGGCTGGCATAGACATTCTGTTCTGTGTCAGCGTCGTCCGCCGCCAGCGCACTGCCGGACGCGAGGATGCTCAGCAGCACTATCTGAGTCACTTTCATTTTTTAACTCCTGTTCTTGCGGGTTAAACCTTGCGCTGAAGGGCTTCAATGCGTTTCTGACGCCAGTTCAGCAGCGACGTCACGGTGGTGCCGTGGATCACCACGCTGCAGACCACCAGTGTTAACGCCATGTTCGTCATGATTTCCATCTGCGGGCCTTCCATGCCGTGCGTCCAGGCGTAGGCGATGTAGTTCAGGCTGCCTATCCCCCGGATGCCCAGCCAGCCGATCAGCAGGCGCTGCCCCAGCGGCAGCCCGGCGCGCAGCGTCACCAGCCAGACAGCCAGCGGCCGCACCACGACGAACAGCGCCAGCCCGAGCAGCACGCCGTAGAGATTCCAGTGCTGCGCCAGCGTCACGCCCAGCACCACCATCATGCCAGCCGCCAGCAGACGTTCAATAGTATCGCCAAAAGAGAGGGCGTCGCCTACCACAAACCCAATCGATTTCACCATATTGCTGTCGCCCTGATGCGCCAGCCGTTTGTTGGGATTGACCAGCGCCTCGGAGGGGAGCACCCGCTCGTCGTCGGAGAGATCGTCGGGCTGATGACGCCGGAAAACGCCCAGCTCCGCCCGGCGCAGCCCCAGCCCGGCGGCAAAGGCGGCCAGGAAGCCGGACGCACCCAGCCACTCCACCAGCGAATAGCTCAGCGCGATCAGCGCCAGCGCCAGGAAATCGTTGGGGGCGACATCGCCATTGGCATTGCGCAGACGGGTCGCCAGCACGCCAATCAACTGCCCCAGCACAAACCCGATGATCAGCCCGCCGCCAATCGCCCAGATCACCTCGACCGCGCCCCAGTGCGCCAGCATCGCGCCGCTCAGGCTCTCGCCATTGAACAGCAGCAGCGCCAGCATCAGCAGCGGCAGCGCGGAGCCATCATTCATGCCCGCTTCGCTGGAGATCGCCACCCGCAGCGAATCATCATCCTGCGCATCATTCACCGAGATTAAGCTCGCCAGCACCGGATCGGTGGGCGCGACGATCGCCCCAAATGCCAGCGCAATCGGCCACGCTAATCCCACCACGTAGTGCGCCAGCAGGGTCATCGCCGCCACCGTCAGCAGCATGGCGGGAAATGCCAGCTTCAGCCCGGTGTGCCAGCAGTGATTCTGCAGCGGCAGGCGCAGCTTAAGGCCGGTGATGAACAGCGAGGCGGCCATGGTGATCTCGGTGATGTGCGCCACGGCTTCAGAGTGGGTAACGATATCGATATGGATAAGGTCAAAGCCCCACGGCCCGCAGAGTATCCCGGCGATAAGAAACAGGCCAAATGAGGTCACGGGTCCCCGGTGAATCCATCCGGAAGCCAGTGACATCAGCAGCAGAAGGCCGCCCGTCGCTGCTGTCCAGGCTAAAAAGTTCATAACACTCCAGATTATTTCGGGTTTATGAATAAGCCTGGCACATTTTTTGACGGGCGAGACGATCAGTTTTTCAGGTGACGACTGGCGAAACGCACCGCCAGACTGGCGGCCCCGGCCAGGGTCGCGAGCGCCACCACCCCATTCCAGCCCCAGTGCGCCAGCGCCAGACTCCCGAGCGCGGCACCGCTGGCCATCCCGATAAACACCACGGTAAACAGCAGCGCGTTGAGGCGGCTGCGAGCCTCAGGCGCCAGACCATAGACCAGCGTCTGATGCGCCACCAGCGTGGCCTGCACGCCTAAATCGAAGCCGATGGCCGACAGGACGATCAGCCCCAGCTGCGCCGGTACCGGCAGTAGCGGCAGCAGAAACATCAGCGCAAAGGAGAGCGTTACCAGCCCTGCGCCCACCAGCGTCACCCGCGCCGGGCCGATGCGGTCAGCGAAACTGCCCGCCAGCGGTGCCGCCATTGCGCCTGCCGCGCCCGCCAGGCCAAAGGCTCCGGCGATGGCACTGTCGAGATGAAAACGGTCGCTGAGCATCAGCGCCAGCGTCGACCAGAATGCGCTGAAGGCGACGGAGAGCAGCCCCTGCGCCAGCGCGGCCCGGCGCAGCGTCTGGTGGTGACGCCAGAGATGCACCAGCGACAGCAGCAGACGCGGATAGCTCACCTGGGTGCCCGGCGCGAAGCGTGGCAGAACCCGCCGCAGCGTCAGCGTGATCAGCAGCACCGACAGCGCAGCGATCATATAGAGGGTGCGCCAGCCGAAATACTCCGCCACCACGCCGCTGACGACCCGCGACAGCAGGATCCCCACCAGCAGCCCGGTCATCACCGTGCCGACTGTTTTCCCCCGGCTGCGTTCCGGTGCCAGCGCCGCCGAGGCGGGCACGATATCCTGTGCCACGGTGGCGGTCAGGCCGGTCACAAAGCTGGCGATCAGCAGCGCGCTGAGTCCGCCGGAAAAGCCGCACAGCAGCAGCGCCGCCACCAGCAGCAACCCCTTGATGAAGATGATGGTGTGCCGGTCATGACGATCGCCCAGCGGGGCCAGCAGCAGAATACCCAGCGCATAGCCCGCCTGGGTCAGCATCGGCACCATGCCAACCGCGCCGATCCCCGCATTAAACTGCCGGCTGATGATCTCCAGCATCGGCTGGCTGTAGTAGATCGACGCGACGCTGAGTCCGGCCCCGGCGGCCAGGGTAAACACCAGCGGCGTGGCGAGCGGTTCATTGTGGGAGTGGGTCTGTATTGCTGACATGGTTCTGTTCCTCGCGATTTTCAGCCGCCATTAGAGCGCATCGCGTTTATACGCGGTAGACTGACATCAGGCAAAACCGTTATGCGTGGAGCGTATGAATAACCCGAATAGCAGCGATCGCATCGATCTGATGCAGACCTTTATCCGCATCGTCGAGAGCGGCAGCTTATCCGCCGCCGCCGCCCAGCTCGGCACCACGCAACCCACCGTCAGTCGTCGCCTGCAGTCTCTGGAGCAGCGGCTCGGCCTGAAGCTGATCCTGCGCACCACGCATGCCCTGAAGCTCACCGACGATGGCGAGCGCTGCTACGCACAGGCGCGGGAGCTGCTGGCGACCTGGCATGCGCTGGAGGATGCGCTGACCGGTGCCAGTGCCGACCCCGTCGGGACGCTGCGGGTGCGCGCCCCGCACGCCTTTGGTCAGGATCAGCTGATCGCCCCGCTGGTGGATTACCTGAATCGCTATCCCCGGCTCAATATTGAGTGGATGCTGAATGACCGGACGCCGGACTTTATCGCGGAAAACGTCGACTGCGCCATTCAGGTCGGCGCGCCAACCGATCCCTCCGTGGTGGCGATTCTGCTGGCCGAGGTGCCGCGCATCGTGGTGGCGGCTCCGTCGCTGCTGGCCCGGCACCCGCCGGTTGAAGCGGTCGGACAGCTGCGCGATCTGCCGTGGCTGGCCCTGACCAGTTTTTACCGTAATGAGGTAGCGCTGCAGAAAATCGATGACGGCCAGCCGGTGAACCTGCCGATTACGCCCCGCCTCGCCAGCGACAGCCTCTATGCGGTGCGCAAAGCGGCGCTGGCGGGGATGGGCGCGGCAATTGTCTCCTCCTGGGCGGTGCAGGAGGATCTGGCGGCGGGCAGCCTGGTGCAGCTGGTGCCCGCCTGGCAGGCTCCGGCGCTGCCGGTATGGCTGACCTACCCCTGGGCGAGTTACTACCCGGCCCGGCTGCAGCACTTTTTTTCCATGATCAAAGAGGTGATGCCGCAGCTGGCCGGCACGCGTCCGGCCTCGCCACGCGCTCAGCCAGCGGGGTAATCAGAAAAACAGGGGGAACGCGGTTGAAACAGGTGCCCGCGTCAGCGGGCTACCGGAGGCGAGAGGTTACTTCTTATCGCTGCGCGACATCTTGTCCAGCCAGCCCATCACAAAGGCGGAGAGCACAAAGGTCAGGTGGATAATCACGTACCACATCAGCTTACCGTTATCGACATTGCGCGCCTCCATAAACACCCGCAGCAGGTGAATCGAGGAGATCGCGACGATTGAGGCGGCCACTTTGTTCTTCAGCGAGCCGGAGTCCATCTTGCCCAGCCAGCTCAGCTTCTCTTTATCTTCGTCGATATCGAGCTTGGAGATGAAGTTCTCATAACCTGAGAGCATCACCATCACCAGCAGGCCGCCCACCAGCGTCATATCCACCAGCGACAGCAGCAACAGGATCAGATCGTTTTCCGCAATGCTGAAAATGTTGGGCAGCAGGTGAAAAATTTCCTGGAAAAATTTAATGGTCAGCGCCAGCAAACCCAGCGAAAGTCCAATGTAAACCGGAGCCAGCAACCAGCGCGATGCATACATCAGGTTTTCGGTAAAACGTTCCATACAATCCCACACGTAATCAGACAGGTCCGGGAGTATAACCGATTCACTGTGAAGTTATTTCAGCCCTTCTTCAGAAATTTCAGGCGCAGGCGGCAGGGGCAGCGAGAGGCGGAAAGCCGCGCCGCCTTCGGCCCGGTTCTCGGCCCAGATCTGCCCGCCGTGGCTCTCGATAATGGTCTTACAGATCGCCAACCCCAGGCCCACGCCCGGCACCGCCGACTCTTTATCGCCGCGTGAAAACTTATCAAATATCCGGCTGAGATCCCCTTCCGCAATGCCCGGTCCGCCATCCCAGACCGAAATCTCCAGCCGGGTGGCGGCGCGCCAGGCGCGGATACCACGCGGCGCGCAGTTACCGGCATACTTCAGGCTGTTCTCGATCAGATTGGTGAAGACGCGCTCCAGCAGCGTGCTGTCGCCTTTGATCAGCACAATGTCATCCGGCAGGTCGAGCTGAACCTCATGCCCTTTCAGCGACGGAGCCATGCTGCTCAGCGCGCCGCCGATCACCTCCTCCAGCGCCAGCCACTCCTCCCGCAGATTCAGCCCGCCCGACTGGATGCGGGCCATATCCAGCATATTGCTGACCAGCCGGATCGTGCTCAGCGTCTGTTCGCGGATCTGACTCGCCTGCGGCACATATTTTGAGTTGTCACCGGCAAGGTCGAGCATCAGCATCTCCGCCTGACCAAACAGCACGGTCAGCGGCGTGCGCAGGTCGTGTGACAGCGCCGACAGCAGGGCGTTACGCAGCTGCTCCCGCTCGGCCGCAAGCCGGGAGGCCGCCTCGCTGTGCGACAGCGCCATCCGCTCCAGGGCGTTGGCGATCAGCACCGTGAAGGTCTCCACCAGCCGCTGCTGCTCGGGGATCATCAGCTGCCGCAGGTTCTGCGGCTCCACCACCAGCAGGCCGCGGCAGTGTGCGCCGCTTTTCAGCGGCAGGATCTGATAAGGCACCGCCGGTAAGGTATCGGTGCCTGCACCCGCCGGCTGGCCTTTGCTGTAGCTCCATTTGGCAATTGCCCGATCCGGCTCGCTGGTCGGCAGTGCCTCGCCCACCGGCTGCAGCTCACCCTGCTCATCCGGCAGCAGCAGCAGGCAGCGCGCCTGCAGCGTGGCGTCGAGCACCCGCTGGCTGGTGGCGGCAATATCCTGCGGCGTTAACGCGCTGCCCAGCGATTTCGCCATCTCATAGAGCTGACGCGCCCGCTGCTCACGGTAGCGGGCGACTCGTGCCTGATAGCGCACGCCCGCCGTCAGATTACCGACGATCACCCCCACCGCCAGCATCACACCGAAGGTCACCAGATATTGCAGGTCGGAAACCGCCACCGTGCCGGTCGGCGCGACAAAGAAGAGGTCAAAGGCGACGATATTCATCACCGTGGCGATCACCGAGGGCCAGCGGCCATAGCGCAGCGCCACGATCACCACCGCCAGCAGATAGATCATCACACAGTTGGCGGGATCGAAGTTGATCAGGACGGATTGCCCGGCGGCGGTAACGACGATGCAGAGCACCAGTGCCATCATCACGCCGCGCAGCTGCACCCGCCATTTTTCGCTGGTGGCACGGCCATCCGGCAGTGGATGCGGCGCATCCTTAAGCGGCTCATCCAGCGCCACCACCAGCAGATCGAGATCCGGCCCCAGCTGGCCCAGCCGTTCGGCAAAACTGTCACGCCGCCAGCGCCGCAGCGGACGACGGCCGGTGACAATTTTGCCCAGGTTGTGCTCGCGGGCGTAGCCCAGCACCGCCTCCGCCTCATCCGGCTCCGAGAGCGTGGCGGTTTCCGCGCCCAGCTCCTGCGCCAGCTGCAGGGTGCGCAGGATAGCCCGTCGCCGGGCTTCCGGCAGCCGGTGCAGCCGGGGCGTTTCGACATAGACCGCGTGCCACTCGCTGCCGAGCCGGGCGGCCAGCCGGGCGGCGGTGCGCACCAGCTTTTCACTGCCGCTGTCGTCGCCAATGCAGAGCAGGATCGCGTCGCGGGTGTGCCAGACGCGATCCCGGCCCTGCTGGTCACGCCAGGCACGCATCTGATCGTCCACCCGATCGGCCGTGCGGCGCAGGGCCAGCTCACGCAGGGCGAACAGGTTGCCTTTGCGGAAGAAGTTTTCGATGGCGCGCTCCGCACGGTCGCCAATGTAGACCTTGCCCTCTTTCAGACGCTGACGCAGATCGTCGGGCGGCAGATCGACCAGCACCACCTCGTCGGCGCTGTCGAAGAAAGGATCGGGCACGGTTTCCCGCACCTGAATGCCGGTCACGCCGCCGACCACATCGTTGAGGCTTTCCAGATGCTGCACGTTCACGGTGGTCAGGACGTCGATGCCCGCCTCCAGCAGCTCCTCGATATCCTGCCAGCGCTTGGGATGACGCGATCCCTGAACGTTGGTGTGCGCCAGCTCATCCATCAGGATCACCGCCGGATGGCGGGCCAGCGCGGCATCCAGATCGAACTCCGCATGGCGTGAACGCCCGGTCGCACGACGCGGCAGCAGGGTTAACCCTGTCAGCAGCTGGGCGGTTTCCGGTCGCTCATGGGTCTCAACCACCCCGATCAGGACATCCAGCCCCTGCGCACGCAGCCGCTGCGCCTCCTGCAGCATGGCGTAGGTTTTGCCCACGCCCGCACAGGCACCAAAGTAGATTTTCAGCCGTCCGCGATGCGTTTCGCGGTTAGCCTGCAGCAGCGCGTCAGGATCGGGACGCTGGGGTTCGTGGTTCATAGCTTCCTTAACACCATTACAGTTCGTTGAGCGCCATATTCAGCTGCAACACGTTGACGGTCGGCGTCCCCAGGAAGGGCATCAGCGGACGGTGCGTCATCTTCTCAATCAGCGCCTCTACCTGTGGCAACGGCAACTGGCGGCTGGCGGCCACCCGCGGCGCCTGCCACAGGGCAGCCTGGGCCGAAATATCGGGATCCAGACCACTGGCAGAGGCGGTGACCAGCTCAACCGGCACCGCGGCAGACGCCTGCGGATTGGCGGCCCGCAGTGCCGCAACGCGCGCCGTCACGGCGTTGTCCAGCGCCGGGTTACTGGCGGCCAGATTGCTGCCCCCGGAGGAGAGCGGGTTATAGGGCTTATCGCTGGTGGCGGAAGGACGGCCCCAGAAATAGCCGGGCCGGGTAAAGTTCTGGCCAATCAGCGCTGATCCGCGTGCGGCGCCATCCTCTTCCAGCAGCGAGCCGCCGGACTGCGATGGAAACAGCCACTGCGCCAGTCCGGTGGTGAGGAAAGGATAAACCACGCCGGTAACCAGCGTAAGCAGCAACAGCAGTAAAACGGCCGGACGTAACTGACTCATTTTTCTCTCCTCAGGCCATGCCTGATAACACTAACAGCAGATCGATGGCTTTGATGCCGACGAACGGCACCAGCAGACCACCCAGACCGTAAATCAGCAGGTTGCGGCGCAGCAGGGCCGCCGCGCTGAGCGGGCGATAGCTGACGCCTTTCAGGGCCAGCGGGATCAGGAAAACAATCACCAGCGCGTTAAAGATCACCGCCGACAGAATGGCGCTGGCGGGCGAGTGCAGCTGCATCACGTTGAGCATGTTGAGCTGCGGATAGGTCGCCGCAAACGCCGCCGGAATAATGGCGAAATATTTCGCCACGTCATTGGCGATACTGAAGGTGGTCAGCGAACCGCGCGTCATCAGCATCTGTTTGCCGATGTGCACCACCTCCAGCAGCTTGGTCGGGTTCGAGTCGAGGTCAACCATGTTGCCCGCCTCTTTTGCCGCCTGCGTCCCGGAGTTCATCGCCACCGCCACATCCGCCTGCGCCAGGGCAGGCGCATCGTTGGTGCCGTCACCGGTCATCGCCACTAAGCGCCCTTCCGCCTGATACTGGCGAATCAGCGCCAGCTTCGCTTCCGGCGTCGCCTCCGAGAGGAAATCATCCACGCCCGCTTCTGCGGCAATCGCGGCGGCGGTCAGCGGGTTATCGCCGGTGATCATCACCGTTTTGATGCCCATTTTGCGCAGCTCGGCAAAACGCTCTTTGATGCCGCCCTTCACGATATCCTTCAGGGCCACCACGCCCAGCACGTTCGCGCCCTCGGCCACCACCAGCGGCGTTCCGCCGGTACGGGCGACCTCTTCCACCTGAGCGTTAACCTCCGCAGGGAAACGCCCCTGATTCGCTTCGATGTGGCGACGCACCGCATCCACCGCGCCCTTGCGGATCAGGCGATCCTGCACGTTAACGCCGCTCATGCGGGTCTGGGCGGAGAACGGAATAAAGCTGGCCCCCATGCTGCTGAGATCGCGCTCGCGCAGATTAAACTGCTGTTTCGCCAGCACCACGATGCTGCGCCCTTCCGGCGTCTCATCGGCCAGCGAGGCGAGCTGCGCGGCGTCGGCCAGCTGCTCTTCGCTGACGCCCGGTGCGGGCAGAAACTGCGTCGCCTGGCGGTTACCGAGCGTGATGGTGCCGGTTTTATCCAGCATCAGGACATCCACATCCCCTGCGGCTTCGACCGCACGGCCACTGGTGGCGATGACATTGGCCCCCAGCATCCGGCTCATGCCCGCCACGCCAATCGCCGACAGCAGCCCCCCGATGGTGGTCGGGATCAGGCAGACCAGCAGCGCCACCAGCACCGTTACGCTGACCGGCGTGCCGCCCCAGGCCGAGAATGGCCAGAGCGTCACGGTTGCCAGCAGGAACACAATGGTCAGTGAGACCAGCAGAATAGTCAGGGCGATCTCGTTCGGCGTTTTACGGCGTTTCGCGCCCTCGACCATCGCGATCATCCGGTCAAGGAAGGTTTCGCCCGGGTTGGCGCTACAGGTGATCACCAGCCAGTCGGAGAGGATACGGGTCCCGCCGGTGACAGAGGCGAAGTCCCCGCCCGATTCACGGATCACCGGCGCGGATTCCCCGGTAATGGCGCTCTCATCCACCGAGGCGCCGCCCTCCACGACTTCACCGTCGCAAGGGATGATGTCGCCCGCTTCCACCAGCACCGCGTCGCCTTTACGCAGCTGATCGGCGCCCACCTGCTGCCACTCAGCGCCATAGCGCGCCGCCGCAAGTTTTTTAGCAAAGCTGGTCTTTTTTACCCCTTTCAGGCTGCTGGCCTGGGCCTTACTGCGCCCTTCGGCCAGCGCCTCCGCCAGGTTGGCGAACAGCACGGTAAACCAGAGCCAGAGCGCGATCGCGCCGGTAAAGCTGGCGCTGCCGCCGACACGGCCAGCCAGCATCGCCAGCGCCAGCAGCGAGGTCAGAATGCTGCCGAGGTAGACCACAAACATCACCGGGTTACGAAACTGTACCCGCGGATCGAGCTTTTTCACCGCATCCCAGGCCGAGGTGCGCAGCAGGGCTGCGTCAAATAATGCCTGTTGTTGACGACTCATGAGGATTGTCCCTGAACAAGTTGCAGATGCTCAGCCACCGGGCCGAGGGCCAGAGCAGGAATAAAGGTCAGTGCACCCACCAGCAGAACGGTGCCGATCAGCAGCGCAATAAACAGCGGACCGTGCGTCGGCAGCGTGCCGTTACCCACCGGCTGCACTTTTTTCACCGCCATCGCCCCGGCAATCGCCATCACCGGAATGATGATGCCGAAACGGCCCAGCAGCATGCAGACGGCCAGTAACAGGTTCCAGAACGGGGTGTTGGCACTCAGTCCGGCAAAGGCGCTGCCGTTGTTATTGGCCGCCGAGGAGACCGCGTAGAGCACCTCGCTGAAGCCGTGAATGCCCGGGTTCGCCATGGCGCTGCGTCCGGCGTCCGTCATCATCGCCAGCGCAGTGCCGATCAGCACCAGCGCCGGGGTGACCAGAATCGCCAGCGCGGTCATCTTCATCTCCCACACATCCACTTTTTTACCCAGGAATTCCGGCGTACGGCCAATCATCAGCCCGGCGATAAACACCGCCAGCAGCACAAACAGCAGCATGCCGTAGAGGCCCGCGCCGACCCCGCCAAACACCACCTCGCCCAGCTGCATCAGCCACATCGGCACCATCCCGCCCAGCGCGGTAAAGGAGTCGTGCATGGCGTTCACCGCGCCGCAGGAGGCCGCCGTCGTAATCACCGCAAACAGGCTGCTGTTGAGGATGCCGAAGCGCGTCTCTTTGCCTTCCATGTTGGCGGCGCTGTCTGCGCCCATCTGCAGGAAGTGCGGATTGCCCTGCAGTTCGGCCCACATCACCACCGCCACGGCCGCGACAAACATCAGCGTCATCGCCCAGAGCAGCATGTGGCCCTGACGACGGTCACGCACGCTTTCGCCAAACGCGAAGCAGAGCGCCGCCGGGATCAGGAAGATACTGAGCATCTGCACCAGGTTAGTCAGCACAGTCGGGTTCTCAAACGGATGGGCAGAGTTGGCGTTGAAGAAGCCTCCTCCGTTGGTGCCCAGCATTTTGATCGCCTCCTGCGACGCCACCGGCCCCATCGACAGCGTCTGCTGCACCCCTTCCAGCGTGGTGAAGTTATGGTAGGGCGCAAAGTTCTGAATGCTGCCCTGGCTGACAAAGAACAGCGCCATCAGCAGGCTGATGGGCAGTAAGACGTAGAGCGTGATGCGCGTCAGGTCGCGCCAGGCGTTACCCAGCGAAGCCGAACTGCGATTCGCGAAGCCGCGGATCAGGGCAAACGCCACGGCGATACCGGTCGCGGCAGAGAGGAAGTTCTGCACCGTCAGGCCCACCATCTGACTGAAATAGCTCAGGGTGCTTTCGCCGCTGTAGGACTGCCAGTTGGTGTTGGTCACGAAGCTCACGGCGGTGTTCAGCGCCAGATGCCAGCTCAGGCCCGGCAGCTGCTGGGGATTCAGCGGCAGCGCGCCCTGCATCAGCAGGATAGCCAGCAGCAGCACGAAGCCCAGCGCATTGAACAGCAGGATCGCCAGCAGATAGTGCGGCCAGCGCATCTCCGACTGTTGTGCGCCCAGCAGTCGCCACAGCGGCGCTTCCAGACGGGCAAAGACCGGTTTGTCCGCCACCAGGGACGCCAGCCCCCGACCCAGCGGTTGCGCCAGCACCATCAGCAGCACCAGATAAAATGCGATGAGTAAAAAAGCATTGGCCGCCATCAGAAGGCCTCCGCATTTAACAGGGCATAGATCAGATAGCCCAGTAACAACACCACCAGCACGATGCCGGTTATTACGCCCACGCTCACAGGAACCTCCAGAGGTTTGGATTTATGGCTTAGCTTGCGCGGCGGCGTATAAAGAAGGGGTTAAAATGCAGCGGGCGGGCGTAAAAATAGTGTAAAAATGGCGAAAAATCAGGCGACTTCCAGCGCCCAGATACGATTCAGGTCGACGTTGCTCCAGAGCGTGCTGTCTTCTGCGCCCACAATGCTGTCGGTGCAGAAACTGTCACCCAGGTCGAGCTCCTCCGGTTTCACCTCACGCTGAGCGTGCAGCGACCAGAAGACATGCACACAGGGACGCATCAGCGACTTTTCACCCGCTTTCACCACCAGCGCCACCCGGCCGGAGGCCAGACGCACCAGTGAGCCCACCGGATAGATGCCGATGGTGCGGATAAAGGTGTGCAGCAGGCCCGGATCGAAGTGGCCGCGCCAGCTCAGCATCTGATGCATCGCCTCCGCCGGTGTCCAGCCGTTACGGTAGGCGCGGGTCGAGGTGACGGCATCATAGACGTCACACACTGCCGACATGCGCGCGTAGAGCGAAATCGCCTCGCCTTTCAGCCGGTGCGGATAGCCGCTGCCATCATATTTTTCGTGATGATGCAGGGCGATATCGATCAGATCGCTGTCGGCGTCGCACTCGATCAGGATCTGCGCGCCCACCACCGGATGCTGGCGCATTACCCGCAGCTCCTCTTCATCCAGCTTGCCGGCTTTATTCAGGATCGCCAGCGGCACGGCGGCTTTACCGACGTCATGCAGCAAACCGCCCATGCCAACCCGGCGCAGCGCGCGCTCCTCCAGACCCAGTTTTTTACCCAGCGCAATCATAAGACCGCAGACCGCCATCGAATGCAGATAGGTATAGTCATCATGATTTTTAAGCCGCGCCACGCTGAGCATGGCAGAGGGTTCACGCGTAATGGACCCGGCGATCTCATCCACCAGATCCATCATGTAATCCAGTTTCAGGCTGTTGCCCAGCCGGGCCTCATTGAACATCGCCAGCACTTTGGGTTTGCCCTGCTGAAAGATCTGCTGTGCCTGATCCAGCTCCTGAAAAAATGGCGTCCGGGCGACGGGTTTCGTGGCATTCGGGATCGCGATCGGTGCCTGAACCGATCGATCGAGATCGATCCAGAGCTGACGGATCCCTTCATTGCGTAACAGGTCGATTTGTCGTGGATCCGCGATCAGCATCTGATTATGAATGCGCTGGTCCTTTATCCACCAGACTTCCAGCTTGTGGATAAACATACCCGGACGCAGTTCATCGATAGTAATCAGCTTTATCACGCTATCACTCCTTACTCTCTGCGGGTGGTAAGGTGATATCGGCAGCTGGACAAATTTTCTTCAGGCCGTTTTGTGCGAAGTGCGTGGCCGGTCATGTGGTCAGAGGAGCGCGCAGCTTTTTTGCCAGCCCCTGCAGAATTACTGATATTGACCCTTCTTTGGTGTTTTTCCACTTTTGCGATTTTTCATAAAACTAAGCAGGGAAATAAAATTCGTGGATCGCAACGATCCCGGTTATGCATGCTTTGATGATGGGGAAAACACGATTTTTACGGGGATGAAGGTTTATTCTTTCCGGTGGTTTGCGGCGACAGTGTGTTACATCCTCTTTGCTGTTTCCGGACTGCCTCGGTCTTAAATTCAGCGCAGGCAGCCGTACCCTGGCAGGCGCACCGGTTGTAAACAGACTCTGATTCGGAAAGCGTATTAACAATGCCACAGGTTTAATGCGGAGCGGCAGCGCCGCCGCTCCGTTTCTTACTGCTCGTGCAGCAGCTTCGCCATTATGATCACATCGCGTAACTGCCCATCGCGCAGGGCCGCCTGACGCATCACCCCTTCGCGCTCAAAGCCCAGCCGCTCGTAGAGCCGTAGCGCCCGGTCGTTGTCGTGAAACACCTCCAGCTCCATGCGGGTAATGCCCAGCCAGTTGCGGGCATAGTCGAGCGCGGTGCGGATCAGGCGCTCACCGACGCCGCGCCCGGCAAACTCGGGATGCACGCCCAGTCCGAAGCTGATGCAGTGGCGGGTGCGCGGCTTGTTATCGACAAACAGCGTCAGCTCACCGGCCAGCGCGCCTTTGATCTCTGCAACGAAAGCGATAAACCCCTCGGCATCCATACGGGCGAATTTTTTCTCCCAGGTGGCTACGCTGGGAAACGGCAGTTGCAGCGTCCAGGGATAGACATCGGGATGACTGTATAGCCGTTGATAGGCCGCGGCGTCCTGCGGTTCCCGAGCCCGAATGGTGATGTCCATATTTTCTCCTTTTAGCTCAACAGGGTTCATGCACTAAGCTGTAGCTCTTTACCGGACGGAAAGAGTATCGCTATGTTGTATCGCCGTTTTGAGCGTTTTATCAATATTTTTCATGACGCGCCTACCGATTCGCCCCCTTCAACGGTCTGGTCGTTTTACTTCTACTATCTGCGGCAGGTCTGGCCGAGTTTTGCGGCCCTGCTGGTGGTGGGCCTGGCGTCAGCCCTGATCGAAGTGTCGCTGTTCAGCTATCTGAGCCGCATCATCGATATGGTCAATCACTCCACGCCCGCCACCCTGTTCCGGGATAACTGGCCGCTGCTGCTGTGGATGGCGGCGGTGGCGCTGATCCTGCGGCCGCTGTTTATCGGCCTGCATGACATGCTGGTTCATCAGAGCATCAGCCCCGGCATGACCAGCATGATCCGCTGGCAGCATCACAACTACGTGCTGCGCCAGAGCCTCAACTTCTTCCAGAGCGACTTTGCCGGGCGCATTGCGCAGCGCATTATGCAGACCGGTAATTCACTGCGCGACTCGGCGGTGCAGCTGGTCGACGCCATCTGGCATGTCCTGATCTACGCCGTCACCTCGCTGGTCCTCTTTGCCGGTGCCGACTGGCGGCTGATGATCCCGCTGATTCTGTGGATGGTCGCCTACAGCGCCTCGCTGCGCTTCTTTGTGCCGCGCGTCAAGGCGCGCTCGGTGGTCTCCTCAGAGGCCCGTTCGAAGCTGATGGGGACGATCGTGGATGGCTACACCAATATCGCCACCATCAAACTGTTTGCGCACAGCGATCTGGAACGTCAGTACGCCCGTCAGGCGATTCAGGAGCAGACCGATAAAACCCAGCACGCCAGCCGCATGGTCACCAGCATGGATCTGACGCTGTCGGCCCTGAACGGGCTGCTGATCGTCTCTACCTCCGGGCTGGCGCTCTGGCTGTGGAGCCAGTCGTTAATCAGTGTCGGTGCGATTGCGCTGGCGACCGGTCTGGTGATCCGCCTGGTCAACATGTCCGGCTGGATTATGTGGGTGGTCAACGGCATCTTCGAGAATATCGGCATGGTGCAGGATGGGCTGGAGACCATCGCGCAGCCGCTGAGCGTGCAGGATGCGCCGCAGGCGACGCAGCTTAAGGTGACGCGCGGCAATATCCGCTTTGAGGATGTGCGCTTCGATTATGGCGGCGGCCGTCAGGTGATCGACGGGTTTAACCTCGACATCAAGCCCGGCGAGAAGATCGGTCTGATCGGTCCGTCGGGCGCCGGGAAATCGACGCTGGTTAACCTGCTGCTGCGGCTCTATGACCTGAACAGCGGGCGGATTGTGATCGACGATCAGGACATCGCCTCCGTGACGCAGGAGAGCCTGCGCAGTCAGATTGGCATGATCACCCAGGACACGTCACTGCTGCACCGCTCCATCCGTGAAAATCTGCTCTACGGGCGTCCCGACGCCAGCGACGAGGCGCTGCAGCTGGCGATGAAACGCGCCCGCGCCGATGAGTTTATTCCGCTGCTCTCCGACGCGCAGGGCCGCACCGGGCTGGATGCACACGTCGGCGAACGCGGCGTGAAGCTCTCGGGTGGTCAGCGTCAGCGCGTGGCGATAGCCCGTGTGCTGCTGAAGGATGCGCCGGTTCTGATCATGGATGAAGCCACCTCAGCGCTCGACTCCGAGGTGGAAGCGGCCATTCAGGAGAGCCTGGAGTCGCTCATGCAGGGCAAAACCGTGATCGCCATTGCGCACCGCCTCTCCACCATCGCGAAGATGGATCGGCTGGTGGTGCTGGATAAAGGCGGTATTGCCGAGATGGGCAGCCATCACGAGCTGCTGGCGAAAAACGGCCTCTATGCCCGGCTCTGGCAGCATCAGACCGGAGGATTTGTCGGCGTCGATTAATCGCCGCGTCGATAGGGCAAGGCGTCGCGGGCTTCTTCCGCCCAGCCCCGCACGCCTTCCCGCTCCTGCACCAAAAAATCAGCGACGGCATCACGCAGGCCAGGATGCAGCAGATAGTGCCAGGAGTGGGTGATCTGCGGCTCAAAGCCGCGCACCAGCTTGTGTTCCCCCTGCGCACCCGCATCGAACCGCGTCAGCCCCTCCTCAATCGCCAGTTCCATTCCCTGATAGAAACAGGTTTCGAAGTGCAGCCGGTCAAACTCCGCCAGGCAGCCCCAGTAGCGACCGTAAAGCGTCTGACCGTCCCGCAGGTAAAAGGCCATCGCCGCCGGTTGCTGCTGTAAACGGGCGATCACCACCACGATATTCTGCGGCATCCGCTCCGCCAGCAGGCTGAAAAAGTCGCGCGTCAGATAGGGCCGCTGACCGCGCACCGCATAGGTGTTGGCGTAGCAGGTGTAGACAAAATCCCACTGTTCTTCGCGCAGCTGGTCACCGCGATAGCGGTCAAACACAAAACCGCTCTGCGCCACCTGTTCGCGCTCTTTTCGCAGCTGTTTGCGCTTGCGTGACATCAGCGTATCCAGGAAATCCTGAAAGTCGCGATAGCCGCGATTGTGCCAGTGATACTGACAACCGAGCCGTGACAGCCAGTCGGGCTGGCTGGCCAGCAGCCGATCAGCCTGTGCATCGGTGAAGTTGATATGCGCCCCGCTCAGGCCATGCTGCAGCAGGCTTGCCGGCAGAGCCGACAGCAGCTGCGCGGCGGCTGCGGGATCCCCCAGCAGGCGCGCGCCGCAGACCGGACTGAAGGGGATCGCCCCCAGCCATTTCGGATAGTAGCGGATACCGGCGCGCTGGCTGGCATCCGCCCAGGCGTGATCGAAGACATACTCACCCTGTGAATGGTATTTCTGGTAGCCCGGCAGCGCGGCGCGGGTCACGCCCTTTTCCTGCCACAGCAGATGATCGGGCTGCCAGCCTGACTCAGGCCGGACGCTGCCGCTCTGCTCTAAGGTAAGCAGAAAGGCGTGGCGCAAAAAGGGCTGGTCATCGGGCAACAGCGCATCCCACTCGGCGGCCGGGATGGCTGCCAGTGACGTCAGGTGAATCAGCGACATCAAATACTCCAGACAGCGTCGGGCAGAGCGTCAGTCAAGCAGGTTTTCCGCCCCGGCGAAAGGGTTAAGGCACACAAAGTGAAGGCTGCATCCCCTGCAGACAGCCTCTATACTGCGACTTTACCTTTGCAGGGCTTTGCCATGGATCGACTCGATTGTGACCGGATGTTTGTCACGGTGCTGGAAACCGGCAGCTTTTCGGCGGCGGCGCTTCGTCTCGGCACCAGCAGCAGTCAGGCCTCCAAGCTGGTTTCAAAGCTGGAGCAGCAGCTCGGTGTGCAGCTGTTCAAGCGCAGCACGCGCGCCCTGTCGCCGACCGATGTCGGCCGCAGCTACTATGAGCGGGTAAAACACCTGCTGGACGCCTTTGAGACGCTGGATGCCAGCGTGCGCGAAAGCGCCACCACCCCCACCGGCAGGCTGAAGATCAGCGCACCCGGCTCCTTCGGCACGGCGGTACTCTCTCAGGTGCTGGTCGCCTTTGCGCGACGCTATCCGCTGATTGAACTGGATGTCAGCTTTTCCGATCGGGCGGTCAACATCGTCGATGAGGGCTTCGATATGGCGATCCGGATCGGCAACCTCAGCGACAGCAGCCTGGTGGCCCGTAAGCTGGGCGAGGTGCATGTGCGCATCGCCGCCTCACCGGTCTACCTTGAGCAGTTCGGCACCCCGCAGCACTGGCGCGACATGGCGCAGCACCAGTGCGTTATCGACACCAATTTTCGCGATCCCTGGCACTGGCCGTTCAGCGGCGGCGAGGACAACCATGAGATCGTCACGGTGCCGGTCCGGGGCCGTCTGCGCTTCGCCAACACCGAAGCCTGCCTGCAGGCGGCGGTAGCGGGTCTGGGGATTGCGCGCCTGCCCGGCTTTATCGCGGCCCCTGCGCTGCAGCGCGGGGAGATTGTCCGCGTGCTGGAGAACTTCGATACCCCGCCGCTGGGCCTGTTTGCGGTCTATCCGCCCGCCCGCCATCTGGCCCATCGGGCGCGCCTCCTCATCGACTTCCTGGTTACCCACTTTACCCGCCATCCGCCCGCGTGATTTCTTCCATAATGGAATAAATGATTGTCTTTGTGACCGGATTATCAGCCGTTTAGTCATCAGTTAAGCTGCGGTTCAAATCACAGAGGAGTCGCACGATGTTAGTAGAGGGCAAATGGAGTAGTGACTGGCATCCGGTGCAGGCCACCGATAAACAGGGCGGTTTTGTTCGTCAGACGTCCGGTTTCGGGCATTTTATCAGCAGCGATGGCTCCACGGCGTTTGCTGCCGAACCCGACCGCTACCATCTCTATGTGGCGCTGATCTGCCCGTGGGCGTCACGCGCCCTGATCGCCCGTCAACTTAAAGGACTGGCGTCGCTGATTAGCGTTACGGTTGTTGAGCCACAGCTCGGCGCACAGGGCTGGCGCTTCGGTCACTACCCTGGCGCACAGGCCGATCCGCTGAACAACGCGCAGTACCTGCACGAGATCTACACCCGGGTTGCGCCTGATTACACGGGCCGCGCCACCGTGCCGGTCTTGTGGGACAAGAAAACCGGCACCATCGTCAGCAACGAATCGGCGGACATTGTGCGCATGTTTAACAGCGGCTTTGGCGATCTGGCCGACAACCGTATCGACCTCTATCCGGCGGCGCTGCGTGCGGAGATTGATGCGCTGAACGAGAGCCTCTATCCGCGCCTCAACAATGGCGTTTACCGCGCGGGCTTCGCCACCACGCCGGTGAGCTATCAGGCGGCGTTCAGTGACGTCTTCAGCCAGCTCGATGAACTGGAAGCCCTGCTGGGCGATGGTCGCACCTTCCTGCTGGGTGAGCGGCTGACGGAAACCGATATCCGGCTGTTCGTCACCCTGATCCGCTTTGACGCGGCCTATCATGGCCTGTTCAAATGCAACCTGCGCCGGATACGCGACTATACGCTGCTGAATCGCTATCTTAAGAGCATGCTGTCGGTCTCTGGCATACGCGAAACGGTCAATATGGACCATATCAAACAGGGTTACTATTCGATCAAGGCGCTGAATCCGAACGGGATTGTTCCGGCCGGCCCCGATCTGAGCGAATACGGTTTTTAAAGGAGCAACGATGGCAAAGGCACTGGTGATTTTTCTGCATGGCGTGGGCAGCAACGGCGACGATCTGGCGCCGATTGGCCGTCACTGGGCGACGCTGTTGCCGGATGTGGTGTTTGCCTCGCCCGATGCCCCGGAACCTTTTCCCGTCGGCCTGGGTTATCAGTGGTTCAGCCTGACGGACGTGACGCCGGCGAACCGGCCGGGCCGCGTACGAGCGGCACGGGCGGCGTTTGACGCGACGCTCAGCAGGGTGATGGCGCAGCACGGCTTTGCCGACCGCTGGCAGGATGTGGTGCTGGTGGGTTTCTCACAGGGGTCGATCATGGCGCTGGATGCGCTGGCCTCCGGCCGTTATCCGCTGGCGGGCGTGGTCGCCTTTTCCGGCCGTCTGGCGGTTGATGGCGAACTGACGCCGCAGGCTCATCTGCCTGCGCTGCTGATCCACGGTCAGGCCGATGAGGTGATCCCGTGGCAGGAGAGCGAATCTGCCGCCGCCCGGCTCCGGGCCGCCGCAGTGCCGGTTGAAGCACGTTTTGAACCCGCGACCGGCCACACCATCTCCGCGCAGGGCGCGATGCACGCCGCCGCGTTTATCGCGCAGTGCTTACAGGATTAGCCCCAGCAGCGGGTTAACGCCTGCCAGGCCCGGCTGGCGGCATCGCCGGGCGGCAGGCGTTTCAGCGCATCGTTAAAGACCTCAATGCCCACCGGCCCCTGATAGCCCGCGCTTTTCAGCTTATCCACGAAGCGTTCAACGTCGATAATCCCTTCACCAGGCAGCAGACGCTGGTGCTTCGCCATCGCCATCAGGCTCTGCTTATCCTGTGCGGGAACGGCGGCCATATCGCAGAGTTGCACTTCATAGATGCGATCGGCGGGAATACCATCGAGCTGTGATGCATCACCGCCCCGCGCGCAGATATGAAAGAGATCGACCACCAGCCCGATATTGGGCTGATCGAGCCGCTGCAGTCGCTGCCACGCCAGCGGCAGTGTGTTATCCACGCTGCACCAGGCCATGGGTTCATACATGATGCGCATGTTGTGACGCGCGGCTTCCGACGCCATCCAGCGCAGGTCGTCATCGATCTGATCGGCGCAGCAATCCTCGCGGGTCGTGGCCGGGGCCTGAATGGTGTCGCAGCCCAGCGCCTGAGCCATCTGAATAAACTGCCGCAGCTCTTCGCGCTTCTGCGCGCGCAGCTCACCCGGTGCGCCGCTGAAATCACGCAGCACCTGAAGATTGGTAAAGCCTGGCCCCTGGCGGGCGGCGATCTCCGCCAGCGCTGCCGCGCCACCGCTGTGCGCCTCAACATCTTCGCGCCAGATCTCCACCTGATCGAAACCGGCGTCACGCGCCGCCTGCAGTTTCTGACAGGGTTCACCGCTCAACAGCACCAGGTTAAGGAAGGTCGGTTGGGTTCGCATGGCTCTGATCCTTCGTCCGGAATAATCGGCGAGTTCAGGCTCCGCGCCCTCTGCGCGTCACCTGAATCCCTCTCGATCTCTGGCGCGTCGCGGCCCGCTGACCTGCGGTCAGCCCAGCAGCGTTACCAGCGCAAAACCGGCAAACGCCATCAGCAGCGAGCCAATCACATGCACCAGCGCACTGGCCATCGCCCAGAGATACTTCCCTGATTGTAGCAAGCCCATCAATTCTGCCGTGAAAGAGGAGAAGGTCGTCAGCCCGCCGCACAGTCCGGTGACGATTAGCAGTTTCCAGATCGGGTCGATGTCCGGATGACGGACAAACCAGGCCATCGCCCCGCCGATCACCAGACCGCCGATCAGATTCACCAGCAGGGTGCCGGGCGGCAGATTGGGAAACAGCGCATTGAAGCGCACCGAGAAGAACCAGCGCAGCACACAGCCGGCCGAGCCGCCGATCATCACAGCCAGTAAAGGTTTCAACATATTCTGCTCCTGATTGCAGATTCACGCCGGGCTGAGGGGAAAGGCAGAGATAAACAGCGCCTGACACCTCAGCTCCCGCGAAAGGATTGAGTGTCAGGCGTCATCAGCCGGTGTTAAGCCCACCGGCGGTTGGGAAAGGTGGCACGCCATCACCTTGAGCCGCTGATAATACGATGCCCGTCTGCGGCTGGCAAGCGTGCCTGAATCGCTTGACGGCGGCGCGGCTGACGGGGTAATGCTGATGCTTTACAGCCTGTTGCGGAGATCCAATGCGTACCCTGATTTTTGACACTGATATCGGCGTCGATGACGCCTTCGCGCTGGCCTATGCGGCGCGGACGCAGCATCTGCTGGGGATTACCACGGTATTCGGCAATGTGCCGGTGGGTCAGGCGGTAAAAAATGCCCGGCTGTTTTGCGGGAAAATGGCGATTGAGGCGGAAGTTTACCGCGGCTGTTCACGGCCGCTGGCGCTGGCACCCTCTGCCCCGGCCGCGCTGCACGGTCAGGACGGGCTGGGCGATGCCTTTGAAAATCGCTACAGCGATCAGGCACCGGGCGCGGTGCAGTTTATTATCGACAGCGTTCGGGCGCAGCCGCATCAGATCACGCTGGTGGCGATAGGGCCGCTGACCAATATCGCCACGGCCATTAATCAGGCGCCGGATATCATTCCGCTGGTGAAAGAGCTGGTGATCATGGGCGGCGCCTTTGGCACCGACGGCCACAGCGGCAACGTCACGCCCTTCAGCGAATTCAATATCTGGAAAGATCCGCACGCCGCCGACCAGGTGCTGGCCTCGGCGCTGAAGGTGGTGGTGATCCCGCTGGATGTCACGCATAAGGTGTTAATCAGCGGCGATGAGGTGCAGCGCCTGAATCAGCCGGTGCTGAGTGCGATCTGTCGCCCTTATCTGGCTTACAGCCTGGCAAAAGAGGGGTTCAGCGGCATGGCGCTGCACGATACCCTGGCGGTGGCGTGGCTGACGCTGCCCCAGGCCTTTACCCTCATAGAAAGCCCGCTGCGCGTCATCACCGAGGGGATCGCCTGCGGCCAGACGGTGCGCAAACGGAGTGCGCTCGCCTCCCGCCAGGATCCGTTTGCCGATCTGCCCGCCCAGCGTGTCGCGCTCGGCGTGGATGCAGACGCGGTGCGGGCGCACTTCTTTGAAACCCTGACCGCCCCGCCCTGAAGCCCGTTAGCGGTCGAAATGAATCACGGCTTTGATCAGTTCGCGGTTCGTGATCACCTGCGCTTCAAATGTCTGATCCAGCGTGGAGAAGGCCAGATGGTGATTGAGCATCATGTCGGCGCGTAACTGGCCGCTGGCCATCAGCGCGCATACCCGGTCAAAATCCTCGCGGGTGGCGTTGCGGCTGCCCATCAGCGTGGTCTCTTTCTTGTGGAACTCACTGTCCGGGATCACCAGATCGCCTTTGTGCAGGCCGACATAGACGACGGTGCCGCCGTGCCGCATCAGGTTAACCGCATTGTTCATCGCAGCCGGATTGCCGGTAGCGTCGATCACTTTTAGCGCCAGCCGGCCTCCAAACTGGTCGCGCAGCGCCGTGGTAAAGGTCGCCTCCGCGGGATCGAGTGCGGCCAGGCCAAGGCGATCGGCGACATGCTGGCGACGATATTCGCTGGTGTCGGCAACCACCACCCGGGCGCCGCTGGCGGCTGCAATCGCGGCAACGCCCAGCCCGATCGGCCCGGCACCGACCACCAGCACCTGCTCGTCCGCCGCCACCGCAGCACGCCGCACCGCATGGGCGCTGATGGCAAATGGCTCAATCAGCGCAGCCGCCTCCGGTGCCACCGCATCCACCACCAGTAATGTGCTGACCGGCACGCTCAGGTAGTCGCAGAAGCCGCCATCCTGATGCACGCCAATCACAGAAATCTGCTCACAGCAGTTGGTGCGGCCGCTCTGACAGGCATCACACTGCAGGCAGGAGATATAGGGCATCAGCGCCACCCGCTGGCCCGGCTGCACACCCTCTGCGCCCCTGCCCAGCGCCACCACCTCCGCACAGATTTCGTGGCCCAGCACGCGGGGATAGCTGAAAAAAGGCTGATTGCCGGACCAGGCATGAATATCCGTGCCGCAGATCCCGGCGGTCAGGATCTTAATCAGCGCCTCGCCTGCGGCGGGTGTCGGCAGGTCGCGGCTGGCCCATACCATTCTGCGGGGTTCTGCGATGAGCAGTGCTTTCATTGTTGTCATGGTGATTCTCCGGTTGTCCTGCAGGCAGTTAGGGCGAATCAGCCACGCCGCGCAGCGCTGGTCTGCGGGAAGTGTGAAGCACGACGATTTTTTTGGGCTTTGAATGGTTTTTAATGCATAAAAAACCGGAGAGTGCGATGAGCCGCAGCCAGAATTTGCGTCAGAACGTCATTAACCAGATGCTTGAGAGCATTGCCCGGCACCACATCCGTTCTCCCCTGCCACCACAGGCGGCGCTGGCCGAGATGTTCAATATCAGCCGCACGACGGTGCGCCATACCCTGCACTACCTGCATCAGCGCGGCGTACTCGACAAGGTGGATCAGACTTACGTGATCGTACGCGAACCGCGTGAAGATGATCGCTTCAGCGCCTTAACGCCGCCGATTGAGCAGCAGGCCAGCCACGTCGAGCAGATGTTTTTTAACCTGATTAACCAGCGGCAACTGGTGCCCGGCGACACCTTCAGCGAACTGCAGCTGGCGCAGCAGGTAAACGTCAGTCCGGTGGTCGTCCGCGAGTTTCTGCTGCGCTTTATGCGCTATGACCTGCTGGAACCGGTCCGGCGGGGTCAGTGGCGGATGAAAAAATTCACTCAGGATTACGCCGAGAAGCTGTTTGAACTGCGCGAGATGCTGGAAACCCACGCCCTGAGCCGCTTCCTGAATCTGCCCGTCGGGGATGAGCGCTGGGTGCAGGCGCGGGATCTGCTGGATCGTCATCGATCGATGCGCGACACCATCGCCAGCAACTACCGCCACTTTGCCGCGCTCGATCGGCAGATGCACTCGCTGATCCTGTCTGCCGCCAGCAACCCGTTTTTCAACCAGTCGCTGGAGATTATCTCGGTGATCTTTCACTCGCATTATCAGTGGGATGAGAGCGATCTGAAGCAGCGCAACATCGTGGCGCTGGAGGAGCATATGGCGATTCTCACCGCGCTGATTGGCCGTCAGGATATCGACGCGCTCTGTGCCTTACATAGCCATCTGGCGACCGCCAAGACCTCTATGGTGCGCTCCATCAGTCAGTACAATTAAAAACCGATTAAAAACCGCAAAGCATTAGCTCCCGCACGATTCAGAAACATCTTTGCAACATCTTTATCCCTTTGCTCTTAGTCTCGACTGCAACGTCACGGCGGCCTTTTGCCGCTGCGCGCAGACCCCTTCTCACCATAACGATAAGTACCCAGTTTCGGGAGAGTGCAATGGAAAAGACCTCAGTAACCGGCCGCGACCGCGCATCCGGTGCCATGACACCAGACCAGGATTTCGTGCCGATGCGCAGCGACGTGGTGCGTTCCCCGCGTATCCGCAGGGTGCAGATTACGGCGATGCTGCTGCTGCTGTTCGCGGCCATCATCAACTATCTGGATCGCAGCTCGCTGTCCGTGGCGAACATGACGATTCGCGATGAGATGGGGCTGAGCGCCACCGAAATCGGCGTGCTGCTCTCCGCCTTTTCGCTGGCTTACGGGCTGGCGCAGCTGCCGTGCGGCGCGCTGCTCGATCGCAAAGGGCCGCGCATTATGCTCGGCATCGGCATGTTTATCTGGTCGCTGTTTCAGGCGGCCTCCGGCCTGGTGCATAACTTCACCCAGTTCGTGCTGGTGCGCATCGGCCTCGGTATTGGTGAGGCGCCGATGAATCCGTGCGGCGTAAAAGTGATTAACGACTGGTTCAACATCAAAGATCGCGGCATGCCGATGGGGATGTTCAATGCGGCATCGATGATTGGGCTGTCGGTAGCCCCCCCGATTCTGGCAGCGATGATGCTGGTCATGGGCTGGCGGGGCATGTTTGTCACCATCGGTATCCTCGGCATGTTTCTCGCCATCGGCTGGTACATGATCTACCGCGACCGCGACAACAACACCCTGAGCGCCGAAGAGATCCACTATCTGCAGGCGGGCAGCGTGGCGTCACGAAAAGAGCCGATCAGCTTCAGAGAGTGGCGCGGCCTGTTTAAGCAGCGCACCATGTGGGGCATGATGATTGGCTTCAGCGGCATCAACTACACCGCGTGGCTCTATATCGCCTGGCTGCCGGGGTATCTGCAGTCCACCTATCACCTCGATCTGAAGAGCACCGGTCTGCTGGCGGCGATTCCGTTCCTGTTTGGCGCAGCGGGCATGCTGCTGAATGGCTATGTAGTGGACTCGCTGGTGCGTCGCGGCTTTAACGCGGTGAAAACCCGTAAAGTCTGCATCGTCAGCGGGATGCTGCTCTCCGCCGGATTTACCGCCGTGGTGACGCGCGCCACCGACACCACCAGCGCCGTGACGCTGATCGGGATGGCGCTGTTCTGCATCCACTTTGCCGGCACGTCGTGCTGGGGACTGATCCACGCCAACGTCACCGCCCGCATGACCGCTTCGGTCGGCAGCATCCAGAACTTCGCCAGCTTTATCTTCGCCTCGTTCGCTCCGGTGATCACCGGCTGGGTACTCGACACCACAAAATCCTTCAGCCTGGCGCTGATGATTTGTGCCTGCGTGACGCTGGTCGGCGCACTCGCCTATCTGCTGCTGGTGCGCCAGCCGATCACCGACGGCGACTAATCGCCGCTGACGGCGCGGCGGCTACGTCAGCGCCGTCAGGGTCACGCCATATTTCGCACCGTAACGCTTAATCCCCGCCACGACCTTCTCTGTACTGAGTGGCGGTGGCGGTGGCAACAGCGCAGCCCGTTCACGCAGGGCCGAGTCGAAGCGGGAGAAGGTCGCGAAATCACGCGGGAACCGTTCCTCATCCACCCCGATAAAGACGCCCTCATCGCGGGCATGGGCGAGCAGCGCCCGCCAGCGATCGATCTCCGCCAGCCCGATGCTCTCCGTGCCGTGAGAAAAGAGCATCATGTCAATGTTGCGGAACGGCGGCTGTTTTTCGAGAAAGCGTTGCAGCGCCGCAGCGGAGGGTTCGGTGCAGAACACCAGCCAGAACGGAATCGCCTGCTGCTGCTGGGTACACCACGGATCCATCAGCAGGAAACTGTCCACCGTCAGCCGGGTCGGTAAAATTCCTGCCGCCAGATACCAGTCGCGGTAAATCTCCGCCACCACATAACTCATCGCCTCCGGATCGTCGTAACGGATCTCCATCAGCGTCCAGTTCTGCGCCGCTGCCAGTTTTTTCAGCGGCGAGATGAGGTAGCCATCCAGCCCCCACTCCGCTTCCGGCACGTGGTCAGTGATGGCAGGCGGCGTCCAGCGCTCCCGGTCAACGCCATAGCGCGCCAGGTATTCCGCCACTCTCGGCCCGCCCTGCAGATACTCTTTTTCGGTGGCGCCGCCCAGCGCCCCAAACTGGAAGAACGAGCGATCGCTGGTGCGCGTCACTGGCCACTGACGGGTGCAGTGATTGATAAACAGCGTCGATCCGGCTGGCAGGCTGCCCATCAGAAACTCGTTGAAGGCCAGCGGCAGGTCGCGCAGTTTCAGCCGGAAATAGCGCATCTGGTCCAGCATCAGGCGATCCTGATTCGGGTCGTGCATATGGTGAACCGCCAGCCGTGGCCAGGCCGCCAGCAGTGCAGCGGCAATCTCTTTGCCCTGCTCAAAACTCGCCATCGCATCATCGGGATCGCTGCCGGTCGCCCGGACCGGACAGAGAAAGGTCTGCGGCAGCCAGGGGACGCCCATCGCCGATGCCAGATGCACCAGCGCCCCGTTTGACGAGCCAATAAAGGCCGCCGGATACGCCTGCTGCGGGTACTCACTCACCATCCACTCGGCGATTCCCTCCACATCCAGTTCGCCCGCCTGACGCAGGCTGATCCCCTCCGCCAGGCCGCCCAGCGCATAGCCCCACTCACGCAGCCCGGTGGGTAGCCGGTTCAGCGAGGGCAGCAGGCGGTCCAGCGTCGGTGACTGGCTGGGACTGGTAAAAGGACGATCGTGAAGCGCGTTGGCCAGCGCCAGCAGCATGGCGGCCGCAGAGTCAAAACGGGCGATGCCCTTGGGCGGTTTACTCATGCTGATTCTCCTGCTGAATTCGCGCCAGGAAGGGGCGGATAGCGTTGCAGAAACTCCACGGATAGACATAGTGCAGCGTGTGGGTGCCATCGCGCAGCGTCAGACGCTCACTGCGCGGCATCAGCGCGGCGAGTTCATCCAGCCAGCGCGCCGGACAGATCGCATCGCGCGAGCCGCGCAGCAGCAGCGTGGGAGCGCTGATGTAGGTGAGGCGATGCTCGATATGATCCCGCATCATGGCACGCATCGTGCCAAAGGCACGCCACAGCCCCGCTTTGGCGTAATCGATACGGGCCAGCGGCCCCGGCGGCCGGCGCGTTTCCAGCCGGCCATTGCGCCAGCTGCGCCAGAGCTGACGCGGCAGGCTGCGGGCGTGACGATCGACGGTCGGCCCCTGCAGCACCAGCCCCGCCACCGCCTGCGGATGTTTCACCGCCAGCGCTGCCAGAATCTGGCAGCCAAACGAATTCCCGACCCAGATGGCGCGCTGAAAACCGTTGTGCTGCAGCCAGAGCCAGAGCGCGTCGGCCTGCTGATCCACCGACATCACCGGGGCCGAAGCGGGCAGCGCGCTGGCCCCGAAACCCGGCAGGTCCGGCACCAGTACGTGATAGTCGCGCCCCAGCGCCAGTGCCAGCGGCTCCATGGCGCGGCCCGACATCACCAGACCGTGAATCAGCACCACCGGCAGGCCCTGATCCTGATTGGGCGTGACGCGGGTAAACATGCGCCAGTCGCCCACCTGCTGGAAGTAACCGGCCAGTCCGGCGTGATGACTGCGCGGCGACACCGGCGGCGTCTGCTTCAGCGCCTGCCAGCGTTTCATGCCCCACAGCGTCGCCGCCACACCCAATCCCACACCTGCCACAATCGCTGCCTGTTTTCGTCGCTGCTTCTGGATCATCCGCTGCTCCTGATTTAGGGAGAATAATTCAGTGTAGGACGGGATCAGGCTGGAGTCGGGTTAATGGTGAGATGACGGGGAAAAAGCGCGCTAACGGCGTGCCGACAGCCGGTTCGCATAGCCGCTCAGCAGCGCGCTCACCATCATCACCGCGAGGATCACGCCAATCATTCCCAGGGTCCACTCGCCCATCTGCGTGAAAAAATGGTGGTAAGCCGCGACTTCCGGTCCGCTGATTTGTGCCGACGTCGTTTGTTGTGCCACGACGCCTGCCAGCCAGTTCGCCACAGCGCCCGTGGCCAGCATGTAGATCCCGATTAATACACCGGTGATGCCCGGTATCGCTATCCGCGTAATCTGCGCCATCGCGACCGGATCGATAAACAGTTCGGCACAGCCCATCAGGGCCAGACCGGCGACCATCAGGCCCATCGAAGCCTGCCCCTGGATCTGTCCCCGGCGCGCATTCACCGCCAGTAGCATAAAGCCGCTCCCCATCAGGGCGAGCCCAAAAACAAATTTCATCCAGACCTGCAGAACTGAACGGAGGCTGCCCTGCGGCAACGCCAGCCAGGTCAGCGCCACCCCGGCGGCCATCACCGCGAACGCATTAACGGACTGAAACAGCGCGGTGGGCACGTCAAAACGCAGGAGATGCCGATCAACAAAGTGGTCGATGAACAGGCTGATGGAGCTGCCGCCCTGCTGTGCCAGCACCCAGAACAGGGTTCCGGTTAGCATCAGCAGAATAATCTGCCACAGCATCCGGCGATGCTCCGGTGCGTTCATCATAATCCGCACCATCATCCGGGCCGCCAGCGCACACACCACGGCCAGCAGATAGCCGGACCAGTCGTTTTTCAGCACCAGCGTGAAGAACAGCGGCGCCAGGCACAACGTCACCAGCAACCAGCTCCAGGTGGGCAGAGCGAACCGCTTTTTCATCAGCGCAGGTTTATTTACTCCGCGCGCCTGGCGGAAATGACGCTGCCCGCGGAGAAAAATCAGCAGGCCGATAAACATGCCGATCCCGGCCAGTGCGAACCCGACATGCCAGCCATACGCCTGCGCCATCAGGCCGCAGGCAACAGGTGCGGCAATCGACCCGACATTGCCCGCAGCATAGAGCAGAGAAAAACCGCCGTCGCGGCGCGGATCATCCGCACCGTATAACTCACCGAGCAGCGCGCTGATATTGGATTTAAACAGGCCGTAGCCGCAGATAATGATCGCCAGGGCCAGATAGAGGCTCAGCGTCGAGTCAGACGCCATGCCGAGCACCACATGGCCCAGCGTCATTAACAGCGCACCGGCCATGACCGCAAAGCGGTTACCGAGCAGGCGGTCGGCCAGCCAGCCGCCGAGAACAGGGGTGACATAAACGAGAGAGGCATAAGCGCTGAAGAGACGGATGGCGTGACTGTCATCAAAGCCAAGCTGGTGTGTGAGATAGAGGATGAGCAGCGCGCGCATGCCATAAAAGCTGAAATATTCCCAGATTTGAATCGCCACGATGTAATAGATGGCGCGGGGTTGTGAGGGTGTTTTCATGTCATCTCCTTGCAGCGAAAATGAAAAAGAGGAAGTGGCAAACCACTTCCTCTCGGGGCTTATTTCACGTTTTTCAGCACCTTAACGGTGTAGCGCCCGTCAGCCTGACGATAGGCACCGTGAATGTCCGTTTCGAAGCCCGGATAGTGCGCGCCGATTTCACACAGCATCTGCAGGAACTCCAGAACCGGACGGCTCTCCTCGGTGATCATCTCGCCCGGCATCACCAGCGGAACACCCGGCGGATAGGGCAGGATCATATTGGCATTCACGCGACCCACCGACTCCTCCAGATAGACCTCTTCGGTTTCGCCGTGCAGCTCCTTCTGGAAGGCGGTGTAGGGCGTCATCACCATCGCAGGCAGCACTTCGAAAGCGCGGAACATCAGGTCTGGCAGGTTGTGTTTCTCCACCAGGTGATGAATGTTCTTCGCCAGATCCTGAATACGGATGTTTTCGTAGAATTCAGGATCTTCGCGATACAGCGAAGGCAGCAGGTTTTTCACACGCAGGTTCAGGTCGAACGCACGTTTGAAATCGGTCAGCGCACGCAGCAGGCTCAGCGCTTTGGTTTTATCGATACCGATGCTGAACAGGAACAGCAGGTTGTAGGGGCCGGTTTTCTCCACCACGATGCCGCGCTCATCCAGATATTTGGCGACGATGCTGGCAGGAATACCGAATTCATCCATCACGCCATCTTTTTTCATTCCCGGCGTGAGGATGGTGACCTTGATCGGGTCGAGGTACATGTGCTCGTTATCAATATTTTTGAAGCCGTGCCATGCGCTGTCTGAGCGCAGCGGCCAGCATTCAGGCGTATCGATATGCTCCGGCTGCCAGACATCAAAGAACCAGCCTTCTGACTCGGCTTTCAGACGTTTGATCTCTTTGCGGAACTTGATGGCGCGCTCAATCGAGCTGTTGATCAGACGTTTACCGGCATTCCCCTTCATCATCGCCGCGGCGGTTTCCGTGGAGGCCACGATGCCGTAGTGCGGCGAGGTGGTGGTGTGCATCATGTAAGCTTCGTTGAACGTCTCTTCATGAATGTCACCTTTCACATGGATCATCGAGGCCTGTGAGAACGCAGCCAGCAGTTTATGCGTGGACTGCGTTTCGTAGATGACCTTGCCCTCGACCCGTTCGCCGCTCATACCACATTTACCGGCATAGATCGGTGAGAAGTTGGTATAAGGCACCCATGCCGAGTCAAAGTGAATAGACTTCACATCCAGCGTTTTCTTGATGTAGTCGGTGTTATACAGCAGGCCATCGTAGGTGGAGTTGGTGATCACCGCATGCACCGGCCAGGTTGCATTCGGGGTCTGTTTGACGCGCTTAGCGATGGTCGCGTGCTGGAATTCACTCTGTGGAATACCGCCGAGAATGCCGTAAGCGTTGCGGGTCGGGCGGAAGTAGATCGGCGTAATGTCGCTCATCATCATCAGATGCGTCAGCGATTTATGGCAGTTACGGTCGATCAGCACGGTGCTGCCGGCAGGAGCGGAATACATGCCGACAATTTTGTTGGCGGTCGAGGTGCCGTTGGTCACCATGTAGCTGCGCTCGGCGTTAAATACGCGGGCGATATACTCTTCCGCTTCTTTGTGCGGGCCGCTGTGATCCAGCAGGGAACCCAGCTCCGACACCGAGATAGAGATGTCGGACTTCATGGTATTGGACCCGAAGAAATCATAGAAGATGCTGCCGACCGGGCTTTTCTGGAACGCGGTGCCGCCCATGTGACCTGGCGTACAGAAGGTGTATTTGCCTTCACGCACATATCTGAACAGCGCTTTAGTCAGCGGTGGCAGAATGGTGTCGATGTACTCATCGGTGTTCTGTCTGATTTTAGCGGCGATATCGTCTGCCGCGCCCAGCGCATATTCGAAGAACCGCACCTGCATACGCAGATCGTTCAGGCTCACATCCAGCGTGGAGTAGGTGTTTGCAAACGCATACAGCGGCATATATTCGTTGAGTTTGCTGATCTCTTCGCACAGCTCAAGATTGTATTTATCCCAGTCGAAGATCACGCCGCACAGGCGGGAGTTGTTTTCGATCAGTTTCAGCAGATCTTCACGGTCGTTGGGATAGACGATGCGGAAATCGAGGCGCTCAAGGGCGCGATGCAGTTCACGGATGGGCTCTTCTTTAAAATAGACACCCATGTGATTCATGATAGCAATAACGTTCATAGTCATTTCTCCAGGCGTAGAGAGCCCCTCCCGTCACGGTGTGACAGGTCAGAGAGGGGCTTCAGGAATAGGGTCAGGAATTAATGGGCGCTGACAGGGCGTTTATCGTTGAGGTGTTCCCGCTGATTCATTTTGCGTGCGTAGAACATCAGGATAATCAGGCTGACGATAAAGGTGCCGGACAGTTCGAAGGAGCTGGCCCCCATCAGGGCGATGAAGCAGAACGCACAGCCCAGGATGGAGCAAATCAGGCTCACGAGGTTACGGATGTTGACGCCCTCGAAGCGAATCAGGTCAACGCAGGAGTAGAAGTAAGGCAGCATGGTCAGCAGTACGGCGATACCGGTCAGCTCACCGAACAGGTCAGAGGCTTTACCGCCGCTGGAATTCATCACGGTGATGAGGATCATCAGGACGGTCATCTTCACGGCGGCCAGCAGCAGGCCTTTTTTCGGAATCCCATCAGCATCGGTTTCACCGTAAATTTTCGGGAAGTTACCGTCACTGGCGGCACGCTGCCCGGCCTGACCGACCAGCATCATCCACGAGCCGAGTGAGGTCAGGCAGGCGAAAGCGGTAAACGCAGAGACCATCGGCGCTGCCCAGCTGCCCAGGATGGTAGAGGCGCTGATCGCGAACGGTGCACCCGACGCGGCGACTTCAGAAGCGGGATACATACCGGAAATGACCTGTGTTGCCAGGATGTAGACGATACCCGCCAGGGCGGTGCCCAGCATGGTCGCCAGCGGTACGGTGCGTTTTGGATTTTTGACCATCCCGGCGCTGACCGCAGCGGATTCAACCCCGACAAACGCCCACAGGCAGAGCAGGATACTTTTGATAACGGCGTGATAGTCGGTGGTTTTGGAGGTGTTCCAGTTGGCGTGATAGGTATTGATATCGAACCAGTGCCAGCCGACTACCGCGGTCATCACCACCGGGATCAGGACCAGCACCAGACCAATAGTCGTCAGACGGCTGACCCAGGTGCCGCCAAGCAGATTCACAAAGGTGAAGATCCAGACAATAGCGATACAGGCGAGACCCGCCGGAACCGGATTATTCAGCACCGGGAAGAAGGTGGAGAGATAAGAGACGGCCGTGATGCCGATAGCCAGATTACCAATCCAGTTGGCATGATAATAAAGAACACCGGTCTGGAAACCGAAAGCCGGAGAGATTTCGCCGGCATACGCAATAGGACCACCCTGCTGTGGATTTTTCGTCGCCAGTCGCGCATAGACATACGCCAGCGACATGGCACCAATAATAGAGATGACCCACCCCCAGATTGCAATACCGCCGATCCCTGCGAGGTTAGCCGGTAATAAGGCAATACCGCTCCCCATCATATTTCCTGCAACCACACTGGTGCAGGCAATCAGCCCGATCTTTTTGGCAGAACTCATCTTTTTTTCTCCTGATAAATCATGTCGGGGCGCAGATCATGATATAAGGCGCGTCACTGATCCGACCCATTGCCAGAAAGGGTAAAGATCGGCGGCGGAGAAGTCCTAAAGATAAAGTGATAAAAACACAAACATCTGACAAATGACCTCATGAGCTTTTTGCTTACCCTGTCAGGATGGCAGATAAAGATAAAGAAAAGATAAATATCCATTCTTTACAGGCAGTTGAGCTATTTTATTGCTGTTATTTTCATGTAAATCAGGATGGCGGAAGTGGTGTATCTGAATAACACTCAGGATGCTATCCAGATACATTTAATTAACCCTGCGACGCCGGTTAAGCAGCGGAAGATTATTCCTGCGAAAGGAAGTTATCCAGATAGGGAACTACGCGGGAAACGGAGGTCTGAAATACGCTGTTTTCAATCCAGTAAAGGGTATTAGCGCCTGGCCGTAAATTAAAGGCGGTAATATAAGCATCGGCTGCCAGCCGGTTTTCCCCTTTCATTTCGTAGACTTTACCCAGCAGCACATAATTCATCCATGACATTTCCAGATCGATGGCGGAATTAATCGCGCTGAAAGCTTCGCTGACCTGGCCAAGACCTAACTTTTCAAGGGTTCTTACCTGGTAATAACCGGAGGTCTGCTTAATTTCCGGGATTTTACTGAGCGCGTCGAGCTGCTTATCAAACGCCGTCTGCGACTGGCTGTCCGGCTGCTGCTGAGTGCGGCGCAGCGCTTCCACAAGGGCTTTTTCTACCTGGGCGTAGGTGAAATCCGGCGCCTGCCTGATGATCTCATCGAGTCTGTTGCTGGCTTTACTCAGCGAGTCGGCATCACCGTTCATCAGCAGCTGATGAGCCTGATAGAACTGCGCCAGGGCGGGACTCTGCTCAGGCTGATATTGCCGTAACATCGCCTGCATGCGCGGCGGCCAGGGCTGGGCCAGCACCTGCGACAGGCTGTTCATCAAATCGATCTGGATGCTGACCTGATTATCATTCGTCACGAAGTAGCGCTTATCAAACATCGTGATGCCATCCGCGTTATCCACGAAGTGTACCGACATAAAGCACTGCTGCGTCCGGTAGTGGTGCTGGTTAACGAACTCAATGGTCAGAGTCTTTCCCGAACTGCCGGGTTCGTTGACGTTGTAGTTGGTTTTATCGTGGACTAAATAGGTCGAAAAGGTGTTCAGTGAGGTGGTAATCAGGCTGCCGAGACCCACGGCGTAGGCGCGCTGGGAAGTCCAGTTGCTGCACGAGTTACTCTCTACCAGCCGCACGTCGATATCGCGCGGGTTAAGCATAATCCGGGTTTTCATGACCGGCGGATGGGCATTCAGCGTTGAAAGCGCCACCAGTGCCACGCAGCTGCCCAGCGCCAGCAGGAAGACACTCCAGACCCAGAGCAGCGTGGTGCGTCGGCGTTTCGGCTCAGCCTCCGCCGGTGCGGTCACCGCCGGGGGAGCGGACAGCGCGCCCTCTGCCGGCACGCTGTGCGCGATGGGATGCAGCCGGGTAAGCGGCGGAGGCTGCACGCCATCGGCTTCTTCGGTACACCAGATAACTTCTGCCGTAAGTTTATAGCCGCGCTTCGGCACGGTAACGATATATTCCGGGCTGCTGGCATCGCCATCTTTCAGCGACTTACGCAACTCAGAAATACTCTGGGTCACCACATGATTGGTGACAATATTCCGCGTCCAGATATTTTCTATCATTTCGTCGCGGCTCAGGACCTCGTCGGGATGCTGAGCAAAATAGACCAGCAGATCGATCAGGCGGGGTTCTAAAGTCAGCTGGCGTCCGTGGCGGCTAATCTGGTTTACTGATGGCGTGACCAGCCACTCTCCGATGCGTACGACAGGTTGTTGCATAAAAACGAGGCCTGATAAATAAGCGACAAAACGGCGATAATAACACAATGACCCGGCGCCCTGAGAGGACTTCCGGCAGGGTCACGATGCGTAAAAAATTAAATAGTGACTTAAGTCAAAACGCGCAGGGAATAGCTATGAAGATCAGAAGATCCCGCCATCCGGAAAATCAGGCTCATCGGAAAACGCCCATTAAAAACCGGGTCACTGAATGTTAAATTCATTTACACACGGTCTTTTTTTCTATTTATTTACGGAAGGATATTCAGCGCAGTTAATTTCAGAAATAAAAAACGTGCCCGATAGAATAATAAAATGCTGTCCCGCCGCCGGAATTTCCCTTCAGCGCGGCGCCAGCCGGATGAAAGCTCACGTCTCACTCTTTCCACACCCCTTTCCGGACACCGGGTTCGCGAACCGCGCCGCACCAGCCGGTTTATTTCACGGGAAACAGGTAGTTATTCCGGGCAGAATTGATGCAGGGAAAGAGGGTCTGATTACGCTTTTTTAACCGCAGGCAGGCGAGCAGCGTCGCCGGGCAGAGACCAAAAGAGTCGTCTGCACACTGGCACGGTTTTCAGGCGGCCCGGAGGATCGGCAAGCCCGGCACCCGAGCAGAGTCTCATTGCCCTGCACGTCACTCAGAGCGATTTGTCCGGTGGAGCGGAGGCCAGACGATCAGAAGAGGCGTTGCGGTCTGTAAAAGGCCGGGGTCATAGAGATGCAGAACGGAATGGGGTAAGACGGAAGGTGATAATCACCGGTCTGTCCCTGACCGCGATTATCGAGGGTTTCCTGCGGGGTGTCTAGTTCAAGGCACCCGGCGGTACGTGTCTGAACGTCTCAACATAAGCGCGGAACACGTATTTAAATATGCGTTTCATGCAGCACCTGATTCAAATTTCGTTGAAGATATACTGAAAAAGTATAGCCTCTGAGCGTTTTAACAGCAAATAAATTTGAACCAGATCACAAAAATGCCACTTCTGCGCGGACGCCTCAGGCTATGTAGCCGAGATGCTCTAACAGGATGGTAGCGCCGATAGCGATCAGCACCACGCCGCCCAGCACCTCCGCCCATTTGCCCAGAACCGGACCAATGAAGCGTCCCACCAGCACCCCGGTCGTCGCCATCACGGTAGTCGCGGCGCCGATGGTCAGTGCGGTGGTAATGATGTTCACCTGCAGGAAGGCCAGGCCGACGCCGACAGCCAGCGCATCCAGGCTGGTCGCGACAGCGGTGGTCGCCAGCACCATAAAGCCGTGGCTTTGCGGGGCTTCGCAGGGCTCTGCAACGGCAGTCTGCCGTAAACCTTCCAGCATCATACGCCCACCAAGGAACGCCAGCAGGCTGAAGGCTACCCAGTGATCCCACGCCATAATGTAACGGCTGGCGGCCAGGCCAAGCGCCCAGCCAATCAGCGGAGTCAGCGCTTCAATAGAGCCGAAAATCAGACCGGTACGCAGCGCTTCCTTAAAACCGGGACGATGCAGAGTCGCACCTTTGCCCAGGGCAGCAGCAAACGCGTCCATCGACATGCCAAGCGCAAGAATCAGAGTAGCAATAAAGGTCATGATTTATTCACCTGGGGCGAAAAAGCGGCAATTCACGCTAAATTCACCACACAAAGTGTTCAGTTATGAAAAAGTGGGCGCAGTCTACCATGCAAACCGGAAGATAAAAAGACAGTAAAATCATGGATTTAAGTATAGCAAAGGCTATAACTCTTATCATTCGCTATATATGCCGCTAAGTCGATGGCAGTAAAGCCTTTTCTGCCCCGTGCCTTCTCTGCTCTGATGCGCGCGTGGCTCTGTTCGGCTACGCCACCATTGAACCGCGCCGCCGATTGCCGGAAAATGCCGGGCTGATAAATATGGGAAACCGGTTATGAATAACCCTTTTGAGACGTTGATCGTGCCGGGTGGCATTTTGCTGCTGGGCTTTCTTTCGGCACTGTTGCTGCCCGCGCCCGCTTTCAGCCTGGCAGTGGCGCAGCATCTGTTGCAGATATTCCATCTGCAGGATCTGAATCAGCTCTATACCGTCGTGTTTTGCGTCTGGTTTTTAGTGCTCGGCGCACTGGAGTTTTTTGTGATCCGTTTTGTCTGGCGCCGCTGGTTCAGGAGCTGACCGCCTGCGCATCAACCAGCGCCTTTAGCCGTTCGGCGCTGCGCGCATAACCGTCTTGCGGCAGAGGTGCTGCCTCGCGCTGACCGATCTGCTGATACCCCATCGACCAAGGGGACGCTGCCATGCCCCACTCTGCCGCGTAATAAGCCGGCGCGGTGAACCTTCCGGTAAACGGCCACCCACCGCCAGCCCGGCGCATCGCAGATCAGGAAAGTCCGCAACCATCAGCGCAGCCGCTTATGCCAGGCCGCTTTATGCGCCGCTTTAACCGCGCAGTTCAGTGAGAAAGCGCTTGTCGATCTGAACAGAGTGACTGGGCTGATGAACCTCACTTACCGCATGGCGATAAGTCTGAAAAAGCGCCCTGCCAGCGCGACGCCGTCATAAGTGAAACCGATGCGTGCGCCGGTGTGCACGCATTTTCAGACTCACAAAAATGTAACATTGTTTTTACACAACCAGCCGATCGGCACTCTCTGCGCCTATTCCCGTTATTCCTTTTTGCATAATAAATCGCTAAATTTCAGCGAATTAAATAATTCCGCACGGTTAGCACGCATACAGGCGTTGCACCAGCATGGGGCTTTTCCGCAACATACTTTTTCAGTTAACCTACTGACTTCACGATAAAAAATCGCTAATACACCATTGCGCGTGATGATTAATTCTTATGCTGAATCATTTCTGCATTTAAAAAATAAACAAATGTTTAATTCAGATGCGAGAATGTTATATTCAGATGACAAAGCATAACGTGCAGTTAACGCGTTATCACCGCTTTAACCTATACCTGAGACTTAACCTTTGAGAAATAGCGCAACGCGCTCGCAAGAAGCGTGACTATTTCGCCTGCGAAACTGTTGGGCTTCAGGTCAACAGAAGAGGAGATGTCGCCTCATGTGCAATTCAGCTGTAAACCTTGCGCTCGCGATGAGTGCCATGGCAAAGGACACCACTACCGCGCAGGAGCGCAAAGACGTTGACGTGCTGCTGATTGGCGCAGGTGTGATGAGCGCTACCCTCGGCGCATGGCTGCAGGATTTAGAACCGGACTGGTCCATCGAAATGGTGGAGCGGCTGGATAGCGTGGCCGAAGAGTCGTCCAACGGCTGGAACAACGCCGGGACGGGCCATGCGGCGCTGGCCGAGCTGAACTATACGCCTCAGCAGGCGGATGGCAGCATCGACATCTCCAAAGCGGTGACGATTAACGAATCGTTCCAGATTTCCCGTCAGTTCTGGGCCTATCAGGTTCAGAAAGGCAATCTGCGCAACCCGAAAAGCTTCATTCACAGTACACCACACATGAGCTTCGTCTGGGGCGACGACAACGTCGACTTCCTGCGCAAGCGTTTTAAGGCGCTGCAGAAAAGCACCCTGTTCCGTGGCATGGCTTACTCCGAAGATCCGCAGCAGATTGCCCGCTGGATCCCGCTGGTGATGAATGGCCGCGATCGCAGCCAGAAAGTGGCCGCGACCTGGACGGAGATGGGCACCGACGTCAACTTCGGTGAAATCACCCGTCAGCTGATCGCCGCCTTAGAGAAGAAAGCGAACTTCCGGCTGCGTCTGCGTCAGGAAGTGCGTGAGCTGAAGCAGCTCGCCGACGGGCGCTGGCAGGTCACTCTGCAGTGCCTGAACAGCGGCACACGTCGCACGCTGACCGCAGGCAAAATCTTTATCGGCGCAGGCGGCGCGGCGTTACCGCTGCTGCAGAAAGCCGGTATTCCGGAAGCTCACGGCTACGCCGGTTTCCCGGTAGGAGGATCCTTCCTCGTGACCGAGAATCCGCAGGTTGTCGCACAGCACATGGCCAAGGTCTACGGTAAAGCCAGCGTCGGTGCGCCACCGATGTCCGTGCCGCACGTCGATACCCGCGTACTGGATGGCAAGCAGGTGCTGCTGTTTGGTCCGTTTGCAACCTTCTCGACCAAGTTCCTGAAGCAGGGTTCGCTGATGGATATGTTCACCTCACTGAACAGCAGCAATATGCTGCCGATGGTGAAAGTGGGCCTGAAAAGTTTTGATCTGGTGAAATACCTGATGGATCAGGTGCTGCAAAGCGATCGCGATCGCATGGACGCCCTGCGCGCCTATGTGCCGCAGGCGAAACAGGAGGACTGGCGCCTCGTCACGGCCGGTCAGCGTGTGCAGATCATCAAAAAAGATGAGAAAGAGGGCGCGGTACTGCGTCTGGGCACCGAAGTCGTCGCCTCACAGGATGGCTCTATCTCCGCCCTGCTGGGTGCCTCACCTGGCGCCTCTACGGCGGCACCGATTATGCTGGAGCTGCTGCACAAAGTCTGTCCTGAGCAGATGAAGACGCCGGAATGGCAGAATAAGATCCGTGCCGTGATCCCGTCGTGGGGACGCAAACTCAACGGCGACGTGGCGCTGACGGAAAAAGTGTTAGCCGAAACCAGCCGTATTCTGCAGCTCGACTATTCGCCGGTTACCCCGATGGCGGCCAACGACGAAGGACGGGAAACCGCGTTCGTGGTCGGCAAGTAATTCAGCGCCATCCAGAGAAAGGCTCCGCACTGCGGGGCCTTTTTTATTGGCCGGTGGCCTGGTCGTTCTGAACATTCTCTATTAGGGTTAAGGCATCTTTTAGCTGAACGCTCAAGAGGAAACGGCATGGCTTACTCCCCTGCGTCACCGGAATTCACGCTGCTTGACCGCTACTGGCGGGCAGCGAACTACCTCTCCGTCGGACAGATCTACCTGATGGATAACCCGCTGTTACGCGAGCCGCTGAGGCCGGAGCATATTAAACCGCGCCTGCTGGGCCACTGGGGTACCACGCCAGGGCTGAATTTTATCTACGCCCACCTCAATCGCGCGATCCGCCAGCACAACCTGAATATGATCTACCTCTGCGGGCCAGGACACGGCGGCCCCGGCATGGTGGCTAATACCTGGCTGGAGGGCAGCTACAGCGAAATCTATCCGCAGGTTTCACAGGATGCGGCGGGTATGCAGCGCCTGTTTAAGCAGTTCTCTTTTCCCGGCGGCATCCCCAGCCACGCGGCACCGGAGACGCCGGGCTCGATCAACGAAGGCGGTGAGCTGGGCTATTCGCTCTCCCATGCCTTCGGGGCGGCCTTCGACCATCCCGACCTGATCGTGCCCTGTGTGATTGGCGACGGCGAGGCAGAAACCGGGCCGCTGGCCTCCAGCTGGCACGGCATCAAATTCCTGAACCCTGAACGTGACGGCGCGGTGCTGCCGATTCTGCACCTTAACGGCTATAAGATTGCCAACCCGACGCTGCTGGGGCGCAGCAGCGATGAGGATCTGCACCAGTTGTTCAGCGGCTACGGCTATGAGCCGCTGTTCGTCTGCGGATATGAACCGGAAAAAATGCACCCGCTGATGGCGGAGACCCTGGAGCGGGCACTGGCGAAAATCGCCGCCTATCAGCGCGAGGCGCGCAGCGGCAAGGCCAGCGCCGACGTGCCGCGCTGGCCGATGATCATCCTGCGCAGTCCCAAAGGCTGGACCGGCCCCGAAACGGTCGACGGCAAAAAGGTGGAAGATTTCTGGCGGGCCCATCAGGTGCCGGTCGCGGCCTGCCGTGAAGATGAAGGGCATCGTCAGATCCTTGAGAACTGGATGCGCAGCTACCAGCCCGACGATCTCTTTGACGAACAGGGCCGCCTGAAGCCGGAGCTGCAGGCGCTGGCACCCGAGGGCGACAAGCGGATGGGGGCGTCGCCTTATGCCAACGGCGGCCGGCTGCGCCGTGAGCTGGATACGCCAGCGATTGCGGCATTCGCCTGCAAGGTCAGCGAACCCGGCGCGCAGATGGCGCAGGCCACGGAACACCTGGGGCGTTATCTCAGCGCGCTGTTCCAGCGTAACCACGACAATTTCCGCCTGTTCGGGCCGGATGAAACCGCTTCTAACCGTCTGACGCCGGTCTTCGATGTGACCAGCCGCACCTGGCTGGAACGCACCGAGCCGTATGATGAGCAGCTGGCGCGCGATGGCCGGGTCATGGAAATTCTTAGTGAGCATCAGTGTCAGGGCTGGCTGGAGGGTTATCTGCTGACCGGCCGCCACGGGCTGTTCAACTGCTACGAAGCCTTTATCCACATCGTCGATTCGATGTTTAACCAGCACGCCAAGTGGCTGAAGGTGTCGCGCAAGCTGGGCTGGCGCAAGCCTGTCTCATCGCTTAACTATCTGCTCTCCTCCCACGTCTGGCGGCAGGACCATAACGGCTACAGCCATCAGGACCCGGGCTTCATGGATCACGTCGCCAACAAGAAAGCGGACATCGTGCGCATCTATCTGCCGCCCGATGCCAATACGCTGCTGTGGGTGGGCGATCACTGCCTGCGCACCTGGGACCGCATCAACGTGATCGTGGCGGGCAAGCAGCCTGCGCCGCAGTGGCTGGAGATGAGCAGCGCGGTGACCCATTGCGAAGCAGGTATGGGCGAATGGGGCTGGGCGGGCACCACGCCGGAGAATACAGCGCCGGACGTGGTCATGGCCTGTGCCGGTGATGTGCCGACGATGGAGACGCTGGCGGCGGTCGATCTGCTGCGCGGGATGCTGCCCGAACTGCGCATCCGCGTGGTGAACGTGGTCGATCTGCTGGCGCTGCAGCCGCAGGATCAGCATCCGCATGGCAAATCGGATGAGGTATTCGACGCACTGTTTACCCAGGATAAGCCGGTGATCTTTGCCTTCCACGGTTATCCGGCGCTGATCCATCGCCTGACCTATTCGCGCACCAATCACCGCAACTTCCATGTGCGCGGCTTTAACGAAGAGGGAACCACCACCACGCCGTTTGATATGACCGTGCTGAACGAGCTGGACCGCTATCATCTGGCGCAGGAGGCGATTCTGCGCGTACCGGGGCTGGCCGCGGCACATCCGGAACTGCTGGAGGACTTACAGCAGCGGCTGGCGGAACATCATCGCTATGTTCGTGAACATGGCGAAGATCTGCCGGAGGTGCAGAACTGGAAATGGCCGTCGGCCACCGCGCCGGGTGCGCCCGACTAAGCGGCCAGCAGCGCGTCGGTCAGCATCCAGACGGTGGTCGCCACCAGCGACAGCGCCATCAGGCTGTTAAAGAGCTGACGTTTCCAGGCAATCTGCAGATGGCTGCGCAGGCGATCGCCCAGCGCAGCCCAGATCAGGATGCAGGGCAGATTCAGCAGCATAAAGCCAGTCATCACCGTCAGAACCCCGCTGCTGGCGCTGTAGAGCAGTGCGACGTTGGTCGCCATCAGCCAGGCCTTGGGGTTAATCGCCTGGAAACAGGCGCCGCCCACCAGCGTCATCGGCTGCGGCCGGTTTCGCGCTTCCGGCGCCGCGGCGCGGAAAATTTTCCAGGAGAGCCACAACAGATAGGCGCAGCCTGCCAGCGTCAGCGGCAGGCGAACCGCCGCCATCCCATGCAGCAGCAGCTCCAGCGCCATTCCGGCAATCAGCGTCTGTATCGCACAGCCGATTAAAATGCCGAAGACCATCGGCAGGGTTCGCCGCATACCAAAATTGACGCCGGAGGTCGCCAGCAGCAGATTATTCGGGCCTGGCGTAATAGACATCACGGTGACGTAACTGAAGAAAGAGGGATCAAGCATCGTGGCGCTCCTGAAAAGCAGACAGAGCCTTATGCTACGGCGGGAAAAGAGATGGTAACAGTGACACAAAATCACTATTGTTATGGTTACAGTTTCTGTTAATCGCAATTGTACCCATTCCGTCCGGAGGCAACTGTGTCCCTTGTTCCCCCAGCCGATCGGCCCCTTTATCAGCAGCTGGCCGAAAGCTTCGCCGAAGCCATTCATCAGGGCACGCTGAAACCCGGCAGGCGCCTGCCCGCCATCCGGCGCGTGGCTCAGTCCCATCAGGTCAGCGTCAATACGGTGCTCAATGCCTGGCAGAGGCTGGAAGATCGCGGGCTGATTGAGGCGCGGCCGCAGTCGGGCTATTACGTGCGCGGGGTCCTGCCCGCCGTGATCCGGCACGGCGAACACAAAACCCGGGTGCGCGATCCCGGCAGCGGCAAGCTCGACCTGATCGATAAGGTCTTTGCGGCCCAGAATCATCCCGACTACATCAACATCTCCCTGGCCTGTCCGCAGGACAGCGAACTCTTTCCTGCGGCGCGCCTCGCCCGAATTACCGCCTCATTGCTGCGTCGCCAGCCCGGCATCATCGGACGCTATGCGCTTCCGCCCGGTAGTGAGCGCTTACGGGAGGAGATCGCGCGACGGGCACTGCACACCGGGCAGACCCTCACAGCCGATGAGATCACCCTGACCCACGGCTGCATGGAGGCACTTCAGCTGGCCCTGCGGGCGGTGACCCAGCCGGGTGACTGCGTCGGGCTGGAGTCACCGACCTACTTCTTCCTGTTTCCCCTGCTGGCCTCGCTGGGCCTCAGGGCGCTGGAAATCCCCACCGATCCGCAGCAGGGGCTGTCGCTGGATGCGCTGGAGATGCTGCTTCAGGAGCAGCGCCTCCAGGCGCTGATTGCCATGCCGGGCGTGCAGAATCCGCTGGGCTGCGGCATGTCGCTGGAAAACAAGAAGCGGCTGGCGAAGTTAGTGAATACTTACCACGTTCCGCTGATTGAAGACGGGCTGTATGACGAACTGCAGTTCGACTGGCCGCTCTCGCCGCCCGTCAAAGCCTTCGATCGCGATGGCTGGGTCATTTACTGCACCAGCTTCACCAAAACCGTCGCGCCCGATTTTCGCGTTGGCTGGACCGCCGCAGGCCGCTTTCATGATGCAATCGCCCGTCTGAAAGCGGTGTCGTCGATGGCCGAATCCGCCCTGCTCTCGGAAACCCTGGCGGCGTTTCTGGCCTCCGGCGGTTACGATCACCATCTGCGTACCCTGCGTCGCCGCTATGCGGCCAATCTGGATGAGGCACGCGGACTCATCGCCCGCTATTTTCCGGCGGGCACCCGCGCGACGCTGCCGCGCGGCGGCTTTGTTTTCTGGGTTGAGCTGCCGGGTAGTGTGAATACCACCGGGATGTTTGACCGGCTGCTGCAGGAGAAGATCTGCGTCACGCCCGGCGCGCTCTACTCCCTGAGCGAGCGCTATAACCATGCGCTGCGCCTCTCCTGCTGCTATCCGTTCGATGCGCGTTACACCCAGGCGATTAAACGCGCGGGCGAGATCGCCTGTGAGCTGACGGGGCTGCCAGCCGGTGAGGATCAGGGCGTGCCGTTGCGCCCCCAGACGGTGTAGCCGCGGCGTTCGGTCAGGCGTTCATAATAGGTGCGTACGGCCGGATAATCGGGGTGATCGAGCGGGGTCTCAAACCAGCGGTTGACCGCCAGGCCAATCGGAATGTCCGCCAGGGTGAAATTCCGTCCGGCCACGTAGCGCCCGGTTTTTTCCAGCTGCTGGTTGAGAATGTTCATGGTGTGCGCCCAGCCTTTGCAGGCGGCGGCCAGCAATCGCGGATCCTGATGCGCCGGAGAGTTTCGCACCAGCGACATAAAGGCATAGCGCCAGGAGGTATTGAGTTCGGTGGATTGCCAGTCCATCCACTGGTCGACGGGCGCACGCGTCTGCGGATGAAGGGCGTAGAGCCACTCGCCGCCATAGGCGTTCGCCAGATAGCGCAGGATGGCATTGGACTCCCACATCACGAAGTCATCATCCTTCAGGACCGGCACCATCGCATTGGGATTCAGCGCCATGAATTCCGGCAGGTGCGTGGAGCGGAAACCATCGCCCCACTCTTCGCGCTCATAATCCAGATCCAGCTCGTCACACAGCCACAGCAGTTTGCGCACGTTGATTGAGGAGGCGCGTCCCAGGATCGTTAGCATTCACAGTCTCCGACAAAACCTTTAACTTATTGATAACGCTGTTGGCGGTGATTAGCAATCTTCCGGCAGAGAAAAGGCCACACTGAACCCAGAGCAAGGAGTCACCATGCAGGTCGCGTTTAAGCAAGTCGATGTGTTTACCTCATCTGCCTTCAACGGCAATCCGCTGGCGGTGATTATGGATGCGCAGGGGTTAAGCGACAGCCAGATGGCCGCGATTGCCCGCTGGACAAATCTGTCGGAAACCACCTTTGTTCTGCCGCCGCAGAACGAAGAGGCGGACTACCGGGTGCGTATTTTCACCGTGGAAGGCGAACTGCCCTTTGCCGGCCATCCGACGCTGGGCACCGCACACGCCCTGCTGGAGGCAGGCTGGCCGACCCGGACGCCGGGCATCATCGTGCAGGAGTGCGGTGTCGGCAACGTCGCCGTGAAGCGTCACGCGGCGGGCGAACTGGCGTTTGCGGCCCCGGCGGCGACCCTGATGCCCTGGCAGGATGCGCTGCTGGGCAGGGCGTTAAACAGTGATGCGTTCGATCTGACGCAAAGCCCGACCGTGGTGGATATGGGGATTCGCTGGCTGCTGGTGCCGATGGTCAGCGCCGGGTCCGTGCTGGCGCTGCAGCCCGTCGTCAGCGATCTTCAGCAGCTGATCCTGCAGGCGGGCGTCTCGGGCGTGATGCCCTTTGGTCGTTTGCCCGAGGGTGAGCCTGAGCAGTATGAAGTGCGGGGGCTGCTGGTCGAGCATGGCAGCCTGATCGAAGATCCGGTCACCGGCAGCGCCAACGCCTGTCTGGCACGCTACCTGGCGATGACGGGCCAGACGACGCCCTACCGCGTTCGTCAGGGCACGGCGCTGCAGCGTGCCGGTCGGGTGAGCGTGACCTTTGCCGGGGAGACGATCTGGATCGGTGGCCATACCCTGACCGTTATCGACGGCACGATCACCCTGTAGACCTGCAGGAGCGGCGCCCGCAGAGGAGTCTGCGGGCGCCGCCCGCCGTTAAATCCCCTGCCCGCCTGACGCTTCGATACGCTGCGCGGTGATCCAGCCGGTTTCGTCACTGAGGATTGCGCTGATGGCGTCGCCTATATCATCCGGCAGGCCGACGCGGCCCAGCGCCGTCAGCCCGGCGATCTGGTCGTTTATCTCGCGGGTGTCGCGCACCCGGCCACCGCCGAAATCGGTCTCGATCGCCCCCGGCGCCAGGATATTGACCCGGATGCGCCGTTCGCCCAGCTCTTTGGCCTGATAGCGCGTCAGCACCTCCATTGCCCCTTTCATCGACGCATAGGTTGCAGAGCCAGGATAGACCAGCCGGGTCAGCCCGCTGGAGATATTCAGGATGCGTCCTCCGTCAGCGATCAGCGGCAGGAGTTTCTGCGTCAGGAAGTAAGGCCCCCTGAAATGGACATTCATCAGCGCATCAAATTCCGCCTCGGTGGTCTCGGCAAAAGGCTTATAGTGGCCGTGCCCGGCGTTGTTCACTAAATAGTCAAAGGTATCGCGCTGCCACTGCTGTTGCAGCGCCGTTTTCACCTCACCGGTAAAACGATCAAACTGGCTGCTGTCACCGACATCCAGCGCCAGTGCGACGGCGCGCCTGCCCAGCGCCTCGATTTCCTTCACCACCGCCTGCGCTTCCTCAGCATGACTGCGGTAGGTCAGAATAATATCGGTGCCTCTGGCGGCCAGTTTTAATGCACCATTCCGCCCTAAGCCACGGTTTGCACCGGTAATTAACGCCACTTTTTGATTCATCTCTCACACCTGTTGAAAAATTGAACAGGGTTTAAGGATATTCGTCGGCAACTGATCTATAAACAGGGTTAAGCGCGCATCACTGTTTCAATAAAAACAACAATCGGTGAACAACATGGACAAAATTCACGCAATGCAGGTGTTTGTGCGGGTGGCCGAAATGGGCAGTTTTACCCGTGCAGCGGAAAGTTTAGGCATCCCCAAAGGCAGCGTGTCACGTCAGATCCAGGCGCTGGAGAACCAAATGGCAACACGTTTGCTGCATCGCACCACGCGCCGGGTGCAACTCACGCAGGATGGACTGGTCTATTACGATCGCTGCCTCGATCTGCTGTCGATGATTGATGATATGGACAGCCTGTTCCAGCATGAACCCGCCTCGCTCAGCGGCAAGCTTCGGGTGGATATGTCGGTGGCGATGGCGACCGGTTTTATCCTGCCGCGGCTGCCAGCGTTTTTGCAGCACTACCCCGGCATTGAGATTGAGCTGAGCAGCAGCGACCGTCAGGTGGATGTGATCCGGGAAGGCTTTGACTGCGTGATTCGGGTCGGCGAACTCAAAGATTCGGGGCTGATTGCACGAAAAATTGGAACCCATACCTTGATCAACTGCGCCAGCCCTGGCTACCTTTCGCGTTTCGGCATGCCGACCCGGCTGGAGGAGCTGTCGCAGCATGCGATGGTGCACTACAGTCAGCAGCTCGGCCAGGCCTCGCCCGGTTTTGAGTATTTTGATGGCCGCCAGTGCCACTATGTTCACACCGGTGGCGTGGTGACCGTGAACAGTACGGAGACCTATCGCGCCGCCTGCCTGGCCGGCCTGGGGATTATTCAGGTGCCCGCCGCCGGGATTCAGCCCTTGCTGGAGCGCGGTGAGCTGGTGGAGGTGCTGCATCGCTTCCCCGCCAGGCCGATGCCGATCCATCTGCTCTATCCGCACCGGCGCAATGTGGCGCGTCGGGTACGGGTTTTTATGGAGTGGCTGAGTCAGGTGTTACAGGAGTACGTCACCTGAGCGGCTATACTTTGATTTTAATGATAAACAGGACAGTGAAGGTCTATGACAGACAAGCAGGAAAACCCACAGGAAACGTCGCCGGAAAAGCCGCTTATCGATATTAAAACCGGTAATCACACCGTGGATAAATCGATCGTTCGCGTGTCGCGCTTCGCCAGCTGGTTTCAGTCTATTCCGGCCGTGGCGCACTTTATCCGTGCTCTCGACCGGTTTAACGACCGGCTCGGCAGCCAGTTTGGCGCGGCCATTACCTATTTCTCTTTTTTATCGCTGATCCCCATTCTGATGGTGTCGTTCGCAGCCGTGGGTTTTGTGCTGGCATCGAATCAGGATCTGCTGACCGATATCATCAACAAAATCGTCAGCAGCATCAGCGACCCGACGCTGGCCACCACGCTGAAGAATACGGTGAACACCGCGATCCAGCAGCGCGCCACGGTGGGGATTACCGGTCTGCTGCTGGCGCTCTACTCCGGTCTTAACTGGATGGGGAACCTGCGTGAAGCGATTCGCGCGCAGTCGCGCGACGTCTGGGAGCGGCAGCCGGATGACAAAGAGAAGATCTGGAAGCGCTATATCCGCGATTTCCTGTCGCTGACCGGCCTGATGCTGGCGCTGGTGATTACGCTGTCGCTGACTTCGGTGGCCGGCTCTGCACAGGCGACCATCGTGAGTGCGCTGGGGCTGGATGGCATCGACTGGCTGCGACCTGCCCTGACGATTATCGCCACCTCGATTTCCGTTATGGCTAACTATCTTCTGTTCCTCTGGATTTTCTGGATACTGCCGCGCCATAAGCCGCGCAAGAAGGCGCTGTTTCGCGGCACCCTGCTGGCAGCCATCGGCTTCGAGGTGATTAAGTTTGTGATGACGCTGACGCTGCCGAAGCTGGCGACCTCGCCTTCAGGCGCGGCCTTTGGTTCGGTGCTGGGCCTGATGGCGTTTTTCTACTTCTTCGCCCGTCTGACGCTCTTCTGTGCCGCCTGGATCGCCACGGCTAAATATAAAGACGATCCGCAGATGCCTCAGGCGGGCAGCGCAAAACAGAAAGCATCGTAATCGGTTAACAACAGCGGAAAATCTCCCCCCTCAGCTACTTTTTAAACAGATAACAGGATGAATAGCTGAGGGGTCACTTTTATTTAGCCCTTTCTCAGAGTATCCCGCCAGATATCATCCGGTTTACCCCGGTATCGCCCGGCATTCGTCGCACCACAGAAATTATCCTCTTTTTGCCCGCTGAAGCCAGACGTGGCGCGGGTTTTCATCATTGAATGCACCCTGGCAGATGCGTAAGATTCTTTGTCTGTATTTACAAATAAGAAACAGTTATGCAAGCCTCCCTCACAGACACACTCGACAAACAGCAGGACCCCACACCCGTTAACTCACGCAGTAAAGTGGTGATTGCGTCGCTGGTCGGAACGGCCATCGAATTCTTCGACTTTTACATTTACGCCACGGCTGCGGTCATTGTTTTCCCGCATATTTTCTTCCCACAGGGGGATGCCACCGTCGCCACGCTCCAGTCGCTGGCCACGTTCGCCATCGCCTTTGTGGCGCGTCCGATTGGCTCGGCGGTGTTCGGACACTTCGGTGACCGCGTAGGGCGCAAGGCTACGCTGGTAGCCTCGCTGCTGACCATGGGGATCTCTACCGTGGTGATTGGCCTGCTGCCGGGCTATGAAACCATCGGCGTGATGGCACCGCTGCTGCTGGCGCTGGCGCGTTTCGGTCAGGGCCTGGGCCTGGGCGGTGAATGGGGTGGTGCGGCGCTGCTGGCGACGGAGAATGCGCCAGCGAAGAAGCGTGCGCTGTATGGCTCCTTCCCTCAGCTCGGTGCGCCGATTGGCTTTTTCTTCGCAAACGGGACGTTTCTGCTGCTCTCCTGGCTGCTGACCGACGAGCAGTTTATGCAGTGGGGCTGGCGCGTGCCCTTTATCCTCTCCGCCGTGCTGGTGCTGATTGGCCTCTATGTACGTGTATCGCTGCATGAGAGCCCGGTATTCGCCAAAGTGCAGAAAGAGAAGAAGCAGGTCCGGGTGCCGATTGCCGCGCTGCTGAGCCAGCATCTGACCGCCACCATTCTCGGCACCTTTATTATGCTGGCGACCTACACGCTGTTTTACATCATGACCGTCTATTCGATGAGCTACGGAACCACGCCTGCGCCTGCCGGTCTGGGTATTCCCCGTAACAGTATGCTGTGGATGCTGATGCTGGCGGTGATTGGCTTTGGGGTGATGGTGCCGATTGCCGGCCTGCTGGCGGACCGTTTTGGTCGCCGCAAGACCATGATCACCATTACGCTGATGATCATCGCGTTTTCGTTCCTGTTCCCGGCGATGCTCGGTTCCGGTTCACAGGCGCTGGTAATGGTGTTTCTGCTGCTGGGCCTGAGCATTATGGGCCTGACGTTTGGCCCGATGGGCGCGCTGCTGCCGGAGCTGTTCCCGACGGAAGTCCGTTACACCGGTGCCTCGTTCTCCTATAACCTCTCCTCGATTCTGGGTGCCTCGGTAGCGCCCTATATCGCGACCTGGCTGAATGCGCACTATGGCCTGCAGGCGGTGGGATTCTATCTGGCGTCGATGGCGGTGCTGACGCTGATTGCGCTGCTCGCCTGTAAAGAGACGCGTCATCAGACGCTGTATGACGTGTAATCCCGCAGGATGATGGTCAGCGAAACCCGGCAGCCGCCGGGTTTTTTTTATGGGTTTCGCGCAGCGTCAGGGGTATCAGATGAAAACGGCAGACCGGAGAGAACAGAACCCGCATCGGCTCTGAACATCGCCCGGCGATCAGGCGAACGGCACCTGAAGTGGCGTCGTTGTCTGTCCGGATAAACTGAATCGCGTCTGAATGTTAACCCCGGCGGCGGGTGGGTCTTCCAGCAATACAGAAGCCGGAGGGCACGGGCAACACGGGCAGAGAAGGAAAGCGTGACGCGCCTGGGACAAAAACACAAAGCGCTGGCCCGTTTACGGGCGCACCTCAGGGATAAGGTGCGTCATCGCGCGGGCCGGGCGGCCAGGGAGTGGCTTAAGCGTCTTTGATCTGACCCTGTTCCCCAGGCAGGCAGGGTCAGACAGCCATCAGGCACTTTTTACACATAAAAAACCCCGGCAAGCCGGGGTCTCTTTTGCTGAAAACGGTGTAGCCGGTGATTAGCCTGCGACAGCGATACGCTTCATGTCGGTCATGTAGCCACGCAGCTTACGGCCCACGGTTTCAATCGGATGCTGACGAACGGCTTCGTTGACGTCACGCAGCTGCGCGTTATCAACCTGCGTGCCTTCAACCGCTTTGCCCAGATCGCCCGGCTGCAGGGTGGTCATGAACTCTTTCAGCAGCGGCACCGCCGCGAAGGAGAACAGATAGTTACCATATTCAGCGGTGTCGGAGATCACCACGTTCATCTCATACAGACGCTTACGGGCGATGGTGTTCGCGATCAGCGGCAGCTCATGCAGGGATTCGTAATAAGCCGACTCCTCGATGATGCCTGCATCAACCATGGTTTCAAACGCCAGCTCAACACCCGCTTTAACCATCGCCACCATCACGACACCTTTGTCGTAGTACTCCTGCTCTTCGATTTTGCCTTCGTACTGAGAGGCCGTTTCGAATGCGGTCTGGCCGGTCTCTTCACGCCAGGTCAGCAGTTTTTTATCATCGTTAGCCCAGTCTGCCATCATGCCGGAGGAGAATTCGCCGGAGATGATGTCATCCATGTGCTTCTGGAACAGCGGCGCCATAATGGTTTTCAGCTGCTCTGACAGCGCATAGGCACGCAGTTTCGCCGGGTTAGAGAGGCGATCCATCATCAGGGTGATGCCACCAAACTTCAGCGACTCGGTGATGGTTTCCCAGCCGAACTGGATCAGCTTCTCTGCGTACGCCGGGTCGGTACCTTCAACCACCAGCTTGTCGAAGCAGAGCAGTGAACCGGCCTGTAACATGCCGCACAGGATAGTCTGCTCGCCCATCAGGTCAGATTTCACTTCGGCAACAAACGAAGATTCCAGGACGCCCGCACGGTCGCCACCGGTCGCCGCGGCCCAGGCCTTGGCAATCGCCATGCCTTCGCCTTTTGGATCGTTTTCCGGGTGAACCGCGATCAGGGTCGGCACGCCGAAGCCACGCTTGTACTCTTCACGAACTTCGGTACCCGGGCACTTCGGTGCCACCATAACGACGGTGATATCTTTACGGATGCTCTCGCCGACTTCGACAATGTTGAAGCCGTGTGAGTAGCCCAGCGCAGCGCCCTCTTTCATCAGCGGCTGAACAGCCTGCACCACAGCGGAGTGCTGCTTGTCCGGCGTCAGATTGACTACCAGGTCCGCCTGCGGGATCAGATCTTCGTAGGTGCCCACGTTGAAACCGTTATCGGTCGCTTTGCGCCATGAAGGGCGTTTTTCCGCAATCGCTTCAGCACGGAGTGCATAGGCAACATCCAGACCGGAATCGCGCATGTTCAGACCCTGGTTCAGGCCCTGTGCGCCACAGCCAACGATAACGACTTTTTTGCCTTTCAGGAAACTGGCACCGTCCGCAAACTCGTCGCGTGCCATGAAGCGGCATTTACCTAATTGCGCTAACTGGTTGCGCAGATTCAATGTGTTGAAATAGTTAGCCATGGGAACTCCGGTAAGGTTGTGTTTGCTTTTTTTGTTCAGTAACGGCGTGTCATGCAACGCCGCGAATGACCCCATCATATGACAGGAATTCTGTTGCTTAAATTGATATATTAACAACGTCACATTGCAATAAATGCAACACCACTCAGAGGCGACGCGCGCATGGATTTACGGGATCTGAAACTGTTTCTTCATCTGGCAGAAAGCTGCCACTTCGGGCGCAGCGCGCGGGCGATGCATGTCAGCCCCTCCACGCTGTCGCGCCAGATTCAGCGGCTGGAGGAGGATGTCGGCCACGCGCTGTTCCTGCGCGATAACCGCACCGTGACGCTGACCGAGGCAGGCGAACGCCTGCGGCAGTTTGCCCAGCAGACGCTGTTGCAGTATCAGCAGCTGCGCCATGTGATGGATCTGAATGGCCCGTCGCTCAGCGGCGAGCTGCGCCTGTTCTGCTCGGTGACGGCGGCCTACAGCCATCTGCCGCCTATCCTCGACCGCTTTCGCGCGGAACATCCGCAGGTCGAGATCAAACTGGATACCGGCGATGCCGCAGATGCGGTGGAAAAAGTGCACTCCGGCGATGCGGATTTAGCGATTGCCGGTCGCCCTGAAACCCTGCCCGCCAGCATCGATTTTATGCCGCTGGGGCTGATTCCGCTGGTGCTGATCGCGCCCGCTCTGCCCTGCGCCGTGCGCACTCAGGCCACGCAGCCGCAGCCCGACTGGTCAAAAATCCCCTTTATCCTGCCCGTGCAGGGCCCGGCACGGCGGCGCATCGATCTCTGGTTCCGCCGTCATCGCATCCCGAATCCGTTAATCTACGCCACGGTGTCGGGGCATGAGGCGATTGTCTCGATGGTGGCGCTGGGCTGCGGCATTGCGTTACTGCCAGATGTGGTGCTGGAAAACAGTCCGGAGCCGGTGCGTAACCGCGTGCTGATGCTGGAGAATGTGGAGTCGGTCGCGCCGTTTGAGCTTGGCATCTGCGTACAAAAAAAGCGGCTCGGTGAGCCGCTTATCAGTGCGTTCTGGAGCCAGCTGTAATCAGCTGCCTGACAGGAAGAAGCGAAACGCCGGGTTCTGGCTTTCGTCGTGAAAGTCGTAACCCAGATCGGTGAGATGCTCTTCAAACCGCGGCTCATCGCTGCCGAGTTCAAACGCGGCCAGCACGCGACCATAATCGGTGCCGTGACTGCGGTAGTGGAACAGCGAGATATTCCAGTGGGTGCCGAGCGTCTGCAGGAACTTCAGCAACGCCCCCGGCGCCTCCGGGAACTCAAAACTGAAGAGCCGTTCACGCAGCGGCTTGGTCGGACGGCCGCCGACCATGTAGCGCACATGCAGTTTCGCCATCTCATCATCGGAGAGATCGACCACCTGATAGCCACCCCGGGTCAGCTCGCCGATGATCTCGCTGCGCTCTTCCATACCGCGGGTCAGCCTCACGCCCACAAAGATGCAGGCTTTGTCCGCATCGGCGTAGCGATAGTTGAACTCGGTGATGGATCGTCCACCCAGCGTCTGGCAGAAGCGCAGGAAGCTGCCCTGCTGTTCCGGGATGGTGACGGCCAGCAGCGCTTCACGCTGTTCACCCAGCTCGCAGCGCTCAGAGACGTAGCGCAGGCCGTGGAAATTGACGTTAGCCCCGGACAGCACATGCGCCAGCCGCTCGCCCTTGATCTCATGCTGCTGGATATACTTTTTCATGCCCGCCAGCGCCAGCGCACCCGACGGCTCCGCCACGGCACGGACATCTTCAAACAGATCTTTCATGGCCGCACAGATCGCATCGCTGTCGACCGTGATGACCTCGTCGATGTAGGCCTGACAGAGCCGGAAGGTTTCGCTGCCAATCCGTTTAACCGCAACGCCTTCAGCAAACAGCCCGACACGCGCCAGATCGACGGGATGCCCCACCTCCAGCGCCGCTTTCAGGCAGGCGGAGTCCTCTGACTCCACCGCGATCACTTTGATTTGCGGCATCAGCTGCTTGATCAGCACCGCAACGCCTGCTGCCAGACCGCCGCCGCCTACCGGAACAAAGACCCGGTCGAGGTGCGCATCCTGCTGCAGCAGCTCCATGCCCAGCGTGCCCTGTCCGGCAATCACGGCCGGATGGTCAAACGGCGGCACGAAGGTGTAGCCGCGCTGCTCAGAGAGTTCAATCGCTTTGGCTTTCGCCTCGTCAAAGTTGGCCCCGAACAGGAAAGCCTCACCGCCAAATGCGCGCACCGCATCGACCTTGATGTCTGCTGTTGCCAGCGGCATCACGATCAGTGACTTGATGCCCAGCTTCGTCGCCGAGAGCGCCACGCCCTGCGCGTGATTTCCGGCTGACGCCGTGACCACGCCGCGCGCTTTCTGCTCTTCGTTGAGGCCGGCAATCATCGCGTACGCCCCGCGCAGCTTGAAGCTGTGCACCGGCTGGCGATCTTCGCGCTTCACCAGAATGGTGTTGCCGAGACGCGATGAGATTTTTTCCATAACCTGCAGCGGCGTCACCTGTGCTACTTCATACACCGGTGAACGCAGCACTGCGCGCAAATACTCCGCGCCGCCAGGCGCGTCGGGTAGCGGTTGAGACTCGGCCACGGTTAGCCTCCCAGCTTGCTCTTATCGCGGACCGCACCTTTGTCGGCGCTGGTCGCGAGGGATGCGTAAGCACGCAGCGCAAAGGAGACTTCACGCTGACGATTGGCCGGTGTATAGGCCGCATCGCCACGTGCCTGCTGCTCTTCACGGCGGGCGTGCAGTTCGTTGTCCGGCACGGCGAGTTTGATGCCGCGATTAGGGATATCGATCTCGATGGTGTCGCCATCCTTGACCAGCGCAATGGTGCCGCCGTTGGCCGCTTCCGGCGAGGCGTGACCGATTGAGAGGCCCGATGTGCCGCCAGAGAAGCGACCGTCGGTGATCAGGGCGCAGCTTTTGCCCAGGCCCATCGATTTCAGGTAGGTGGTCGGATAGAGCATCTCCTGCATACCCGGACCCCCTTTTGGCCCTTCGTAGCGGATAACGACCACGTCACCCGCCACGACTTTACCACCCAGAATCGCCTCTACCGCGTCATCCTGGCTTTCATACACTTTGGCCGGGCCGGTGAAGGTGAGGATCTCTTTGTCTACGCCTGCGGTTTTAACGATACAGCCATCTTCCGCAATGTTGCCGTAGAGCACGGCCAGACCGCCATCCTGCGAGTAAGCGTTTTCGCGGGTGCGGATACAGCCTTCAGCACGATCGTCATCCAGCGTGTCCCAGCGGCAGCTCTGCGAGAACGCCTGAGTGGTACGGATACCGGCAGGGCCCGCGCGGAACATATCTTTTACCGCCTGATCCTGGGTCAGCATGATGTCGTACTGATCCAGCGTTTCACGCATGGTCTGCTGCAGGATGTTGCGGGCGCTGCTGTCGAACAGACCTGCGCGATCCAGCTCGCCGAGAATCGCGTAGACGCCACCCGCACGGTGCACATCTTCCATATGATATTTCGGGGTGCTGGGCGCCACTTTACAGAGCTGAGGCACTTTGCGTGACAGACGGTCGATGTCGGAGATGTTGAAGTCGATATCGCCCTCCTGCGCCGCCGCCAGCAGGTGCAGTACGGTATTGGTGGAGCCGCCCATCGCGATATCCAGCGTCATCGCGTTCTCAAAGGCCGCCTTACTGGCGATATTGCGCGGCAGGACGTTTGCGTCATCCTGCTCATAGTAACGTTTGGTCAGGCTGACGATGCGCTTACCGGCATTGATGAACAGCGCTTTACGGTCGGCGTGCGTGGCCAGCAGTGAGCCGTTGCCCGGCTGCGACAGGCCAAGGGCTTCGGTCAGGCAGTTCATGGAGTTAGCGGTGAACATACCGGAGCAGGAGCCGCAGGTCGGACAGGCAGAGCGTTCGATCTGCTCGCTATCAGCATCGCTGACGTTGGGGTTCGCCCCCTGAATCATCGCATCCACCAGATCCAGTTTGATGATCTGATCGGACAGTTTGGTTTTACCGGCCTCCATCGGGCCACCGGAGACGAAGATCACCGGGATGTTCAGGCGCAGTGATGCCATCAGCATCCCTGGCGTGATTTTGTCGCAGTTCGAGATGCAGACCATGGCGTCGGCACAGTGTGCGTTGACCATATACTCGACGGAGTCGGCGATCAGCTCACGCGAAGGCAGGGAATAGAGCATGCCGCCATGACCCATGGCAATACCGTCATCCACCGCGATCGTGTTGAACTCTTTGGCTACGCCACCTGCCGCTTCAATCTGCTCGGCAACCAGCTTACCCAGATCGCGCAGATGGACGTGGCCCGGCACAAACTGGGTGAAGGAGTTTACGACGGCGATAATCGGTTTACCGAAATCGTCGTCGGTCATTCCTGTTGCGCGCCAGAGGGCACGGGCACCCGCCATGTTGCGGCCGTGGGTGGTGGTAGCGGAACGGTACTTAGGCATGCTCTTTACTCCAGTGAAAATAAGTTCGCGGACATCCAGCGACATCCGCGCAAGGTCTGGTTATGCGTTAACCGGGTCCAGCCAGCCCCATTTGTCTTCGGTCTCGCCGGTGAACAGGCCAAAGAATGCCTGCTGAATGCGTTTGGTGACCGGGCCGCACTTGCCTTCGCCGACCTGGATGCGGTCCACGCTGCGCACAGGGGTGATTTCTGCCGCAGTACCGGACATGAAGACTTCGTCAGCCAGGTAGAGCGACTCACGCGACAGGGTCTGTTCGCGCACTTCGATACCCATATCACGCGCCAGCGTGATGATGGCATCGCGGGTGATGCCCGGCAGTGCCGAAGAGGTAAATGGCGGGGTAAAGAGCACGCCATCTTTCACTTCAAACAGGTTTTCGCCTGCGCCTTCCGAAATCAGGCCGTTGGTATCCAGCGCGATCCCTTCCTGATAGCCGTGACGACGGGCTTCGCTGCCCACCAGCAGTGAGGAAAGGTAGTTCCCGCCCGCTTTCGCGGCGGTCGGCAGGGTGTTCGGCGCCACGCGGTTCCATGAGGAGACCATCGCATCAATACCGTTTTCCAGCGCTTCAGCGCCGAGGTAAGCCCCCCACGGGAATGCGGCGATAATCACATCGGTGGTGAAACCGTCTGGCGGGTTCACGCCCAGGCCCACATCGCCGACAAAGGCCAGCGGACGGATATAAGCACTTTTCAGTTTGTTAACGCGGATGACTTCGCGGCACGCTTCCATCAGCTCATCAACGCTGCTTTTAATCGGGAAACGGTAGATTTTGGCGGAGTCGTGCAGACGTTGCATGTGTTCGCGATGACGGAACACAACTGGTCCTTTGTGAGAGTCGTAGCAGCGCACACCTTCAAATACCGACGTACCGTAGTGCAACGCGTGGGACATGACGCTGACCTTCGCCTCTTCCCACTTAACCATCTCGCCATTGAACCAAATAAAGTCTGCTTTCTTCGTGCTCATTGTTATTCCCTCTCGCGGCTACGCGCGGATTTGTTGTGTTGTCTGTTGTTGAATCTGAACGCATGCGACGTCGATCAGTTTGCTTAACTGCGAAGACAGTAAATCGACGGAGCGCTGGCTGGCAACGGTCATTTCAATATTAATATTTTCTGCGTTGGCGACGGAGGCCATGTTCATGGAACAGACCTGAAAACCGCGGTGACGCACGACACGCAGAATGCGCTCCAATATTTCAGGACGGAATCGGGCTTCGATAGACAATTGATGCTGGTTCATACGGTTTTCTCCATCATGTGTGCATTGCTGGCACCCGGCGGTACCAGTGGCCAGACGTTTTCATGCTCATCAATTGCAACATGCAGGAAGTAAGGACCTTCGCTGTTCAGCAGAGCATCAAGGGCGGCGTCGACCTGATCTTTACGGGTAATACGCTGGCCTGGAATGTCAAAGGCACTGGCCAGCGTGAGGAAATCGGGATTGTCAGAGAGATTGGTTTCGCTATAGCGACCCTCAAAAAAGAGCTGCTGCCACTGGCGCACCATGCCCAGACGCTGGTTATCCAGCAGCAGGATCTTCACGGGCAGCCTGCCACGCTTGATGGTGCCCAGCTCCTGAATGTTCATCATGATGGAGCCATCACCTGAAACGCAGATGACGGTATCGTCCGGGCGGGCTACCTGAGCGCCGATGGCGGCGGGTAAGCCAAAGCCCATGGTGCCTAAACCGCTGGAGGTGATGAAGTTCTCTGGTGCGCTGAAAGCCATGTGCTGCGCGGTCCACATCTGGTGCTGACCCACATCGGTGGTCACTACGGCATCGGCAGATTTACGATCCGAGAGCTGCTTCAGCAGCAGCGGGGCATAGATCGCCTCGCCCGGATGGTCATAGCGCCAGGCGTGGCTGGCTTTCATCGCCTTCACCTCGTCACGCCAGGCGTCGATTTGCAGCGGCTGACTCAGCGCGGGCAGCAGATCGTTAAGATCGCCCTGCAGAGAGACATGCGCGCGACGCAGTTTGTTTAACTCTGCCGGATCGATGTCGAGATGAATGACGCTGGCGTGTGGGGCAAAGGTGTCCAGCTTGCCGGTCACGCGGTCATCGAAACGGGCACCGACCGCAATCAGCAGGTCACACGCCTGTACGGCGAAGTTAGCGGCTTTGGTACCGTGCATCCCCAGCATACCGAGGTAAACCTCGCTGTGAGGATCCACGCTGCCCAGCCCTTTTAAGGTTGCGACGGCCGGGATACCGGTCTCTTCCGCCAGCGCACGCAGTGCCGGCACGGCCTGCGCCAGACCCACGCCGCCGCCGATATACAGCATCGGTTTTCTGGCCTGCGCCATCAGGGCGCGTGCCTCGTTGATTGCCTGATGCGGCAGGCTGTTGTCCTCTTCGACCGACACCAGATGCGGCGCTGGTTCGCCCTGCGCCACCTGAATATCTTTCGGGATATCAACCAGTACCGGACCCGGACGACCCGACTGCGCCAGTGCAAACGCCTCGGCCATGATGGCGGGCAGCTCATCCAGCGACTCCACCAGGAAACTGTGTTTGGTGCAGGCCAGCGAAAGGCCCAGTACGTCGATCTCCTGGAATGCATCGGTGCCGATAAAGGCCGAGTTAACCTGGCCTGTTATCGCGACAACCGGCACAGAATCCATCATCGCATCCGCCAGGCCGGTGATCAGGTTGGTCGCGCCAGGGCCGGATGTCGCGATGCAGACACCGGTTTTGCCGGTAGAGCGCGCATAACCGATTGCTGCCATTACCGCGCCCTGCTCATGACGACACAGTAGGTGTTCCACGCCGCCATCATAGAGCGCGTCGTATACCGGCATGATCGCGCCGCCCGGGTAACCAAATACGGTATTCACACCCTGCGCGCGTAAAGCCTGAACTACCCACTGTGCACCTGTCATCGCTATTCTCCTGTGTCCTGACCGGAACAACAGAATTTTATGCTACTGTTCATTGTTTGTTCCTTGTGGATTTGCTGATATTTCCTCGGCTCGAAAAAAAACCCCCGGACCTTTCGGTGCGGGGGTTTTTTCGGATTCGAGGCTTGATTTTTAAGCCTTTCTTTCTCCAAGCGTTGCCCCGCACGGTAGGTTAATAACCACCACCACGCTAATCACGACCAGGCTAATCACTTGTAGAAGGGCTTTCATGTGTTGTTCAATTCTTTTACGTGTTCGAAGTAATGCCTACAGAGTTATCATAGTCAGGGGTCATGATACAACTTTTTTTGCAGCTTTTTTTTCACGCGCGTCAGCGAAGTCGCGCCTATCAATCTGTAATACAAGAAATAATTACATGATGATAATTATTCATCACTTTAGTGACGTAATAATATTCTGGTGGATTTGCGTACAGCTTCACAGCGTGAAAGCATCTCATGAAAACGGCACCGACAGATTGTGTAGTGCCCCGAAACGTGAAAAGTCTGCCCTCGCTTTCCTTTGACGCCGTGATCAGAATGACGGCCACAAGGAGCGGCTATGTCATTGTCTAAAGTTCTGACCCGGGCAGCGCTGGGCGTGGAAGCCCCGCTGGTGACTATCGAGGCGCATATCAGCAACGGTCTGCCCGCCTTAACGCTGGTTGGGCTGCCCGAAACTACCGTGAAAGAAGCGCGTGAGCGGGTGCGCAGCGCCATTATCAACAGCGGGTTCACCTTCCCGGCAAAGCGCCTCACCATCAATCTGGCCCCGGCAGATCTGCCTAAAGAGGGTGGACGGTATGACCTGCCTATGGCCATCGCGATTCTGGTCGCCTCTGAACAGCTTCCGGCCGATAAGCTGACACACTATGAGTTTCTGGGTGAACTGGCGCTTGACGGCGCGCTGTGCGGGGTACAGGGCGCGATTCCGGCGGCGATGAAAGCGATTCAGGCAGACCGGCAGCTGGTGCTCTCTGCGGACAATCAGGATGATGTGGGGTTAATTCGTCAGGGCACGTCGCTCGTCGCCTCCCACCTCAGCGAGGTATGCGCATTTCTGCGCGATGCGCGCACTTTGCCTGTGGCCCACTATCCTGCGCATCAGGAGCACGCGCCAGCTGACGATCTTGCGGATATGATTGGTCAGGAACAGGGGCGCAGAGCGCTGGAGATTACGGCGGCGGGCGGGCATAACCTGCTGCTGATCGGGCCGCCAGGCACCGGTAAGACCATGCTGGCCACCCGGCTCCCCGGTATCATGCCTGCACTGAGCGATCAGGAGGCGCTGGAGTGTGCGGCGATTGCAAGTCTGGTCAACAGCAGCGCCCTGCACCGCCGGTGGCGCACCCGGCCCTTCCGATCGCCTCATCACAGCGCCTCGCTCTACGCCCTGATTGGTGGCGGATCTCTGCCGCGTCCCGGCGAGATCTCGCTGGCCCATAACGGTGTACTGTTTCTGGATGAACTGCCGGAATTTGACCGCAGGGTGCTGGATTCCCTGCGCGAGCCGCTGGAGTCGGGCTGCATCGCCATTTCACGCGCCCGCGCGAAAGTCACCTATCCGGCACGCTTTCAGCTGATTGCGGCGATGAATCCAAGCCCGACAGGACATTATCAGGGGCAGCATAACCGCTGCTCGCCTCAGCAGGTGCTGCGTTACCTCAGTAAGCTATCCGGCCCTTTTCTGGATCGTTTTGATCTTTCGCTGGAGATACCGCTGCTGCCTGGAGGTATGCTCAGTGGACAACGCCCTGCTGCCGAAGCCTCTGAGCAGGTTCGTCAGCGGGTTATCGCCGCGCGTGACGTGCAGCTGGCTCGCGCCGGAAAGATTAATGCCCATCTGAATAATGCGGAGATCGTACGCTGGTGTCAGCCTGGGAAAGCGGATGCGGCGTGGCTGGAGTCCGTACTGGAGAAGCTGGGTTTATCGGTACGGGCCTGGCAGCGGATCCTGAAAGTGGCGCGTACGGTGGCCGATCTGGCCGGAGAGCCGGAGATTACGCGACTTCATCTGCAGGAGGCCGTCAGTTACCGGACGATTGATCGGTTAATGATTCATCTGCACAACAGCCTGCAATAAAAAAAGGGGCTTTCGCCCCTTTTTCTGTTAATCGTCGCTGTCGCTGAAGTCTTCAACGGTATCCATCTGTGGTTTACCACCAGACAGCGTATGGAAACGCTTCGGACGCTTGATGCGGGTCATGTATTTGGACCAGACACGTTCTGCTTCCGTCTGCGGCTCACGCACACCACGACACACTTCAATGAACAAACGTTCTTCTTCGGTTGCAGGCTCACGCTTTGATAAATCCAGCTCATTAAAGGCGAAACCGTGGCGTTCAAGAAGCTGGGCTTCTTTAATAGTAAAGTCACCGTGACGTGAGAAACCACGCGGGTAATGTTTGTTATCAAAGAAACGATTCTCTGTTGAGAAGCTTTCCGCCATGTTACACGCTCCTGATTTTCTAATGCCGTGCTGTTAATGGCGCGGAGTATTAGATAGGCTTGACAGAGTGTAAAACAAAACATTTAAATCTATACGACAAACATTTTTTGGGAGAAGGCTGTGGATACGGAATTACTGAAAACTTTCCTGGAAGTGAGCAGAACACGCCATTTCGGGCGTGCTGCAGAAGCACTTTATCTCACGCAATCTGCCGTCAGTTTTCGCATCCGTCAGTTAGAAAATCAGCTTGGTGTGAATCTTTTTACACGCCATCGCAACAACATCCGTCTGACGGCGGCCGGAGAGCGATTACTCCCTTACGCTGAGAGCCTGATGAGCACATGGATGATGGCGAAGAAGGAGGTCTCACACACACAGCAGCATCATGAGCTATCCATAGGGGCCAGTGCTTCACTATGGGAGGCTTATCTGACGCCATGGCTACAGACGCTGTATGAGAACCGCGAGAGCCTGCATCTGGAAGCACGCGTAGCGCAACGGCATCTGCTGGTTAAGCAGCTTCATGAGCGCCAGCTGGATCTGTTGATCACGACCGAAGCGCCTAAGATGGATGAGTTAACCAGTCAGCAGATAGGGCATATCTCACTGGCGCTGTTCTGCGCCCGTCAGAGCGAGAAGCGCGAACACTACGACTACATCAAGCTGGAGTGGGGAGCCGACTTCCATCAGCATCAGAGTTATCTTTCCGGCGCTGACGATGTGCCGGTCCTGACGACAACCTCAGCACATGTTACCCGTGAACTGCTGCATACCACTGGCGCATGTGCGTTTCTGCCCGACTTCTGGCAGAGTCTCTACAGCGAATTAATGGTCATTCCGGATACACCGGTGGCCGTTCGTCCCCTCTATGCGGTCTGGTTGCAGAACAGCGATCAGCAGGCTCATATCCGTCAGCTGCTGAAATTCCCGATTCTGGTCAGGCAAAATAGCTGAAATCAGGGGAAAAAACAGGCGGGAAAAATAAGAGACCAGTTAGCGTTAACTGGTTTTTTGCTTTTTTGGAGGCAAAAAAAAATCCTTTGCCGAAGCAAAGGATCGTTTTCTGGCAGGGGCGGAGGGACTCGAACCCCCAACACCCGGTTTTGGAGACCGGTGCTCTACCAATTGAACTACGCCCCTAAAAGGGTGGCGGAACGGACGGGGCTCGAACCCGCGACCCCCTGCGTGACAGGCAGGTATTCTAACCAACTGAACT
>Ga0308161_1000252_pt1 | contig 108769 bp, 99 predicted proteins | sample PhyFR2_FD_201034 | JGI IMG/M metagenome (GOLD analysis project Ga0308161, IMG submission 201034) | Phyllosphere microbial communities from UC Gill Tract Community Farm, Albany, California, United States - DLSLF.R2 | ecosystem: Host-associated > Plants > Phyllosphere > Unclassified | place: USA...
CAGATTCTGTTGATCCGGCTGCTTGCCAGGCATTGCTTCCCTGATATCCCCGATCGGTAAAGCTTATTTGTGTTCCGCTTGAAATAGGGGCAAGCAAAACAAATGAAAATACATCTACCGAAGTAGAGCTGGAATCGTAAGAGGTAAACGCGATCCCTCCGGGTGAGAGCGTCGTCTGCGCCTGGGCATATCCCAGCAACAACGCTCCCGTTGTGACGACTGTTTTCGCCAGCGTTTTGATTGTAGAATAAAAATTTTTCATTTTTAATTATATTTAAGTTATAAGTTTTGAAATTTCCCACCTGTTCTAAGCCCAAAAGCGGTTAATTTATGCCCGCTCATGAAGCCTTCTTCGGTGTAGATTATATCTAATCTTAGATGTGAATTATGATTACATTTTACAATTAATCCGTTTTCCTTATTTAAAGAAACGATGGTCCCGGGAAGCCCTGTTTGAATATCCGCATTATGAATGGGTGTAGCTTCCAATACCCTGATATTCCATCCGTTCCATTGGGTATAGGCTCCTTTATTCCAAGGGTTACATGCTCTGATTAATGCTTCAATGGTTTCAGCATCCTGCTTTTCCCACGAAATACAGACATCAGAAGCACTTGGTTTGGAATAATAGTGCGCCTTTTCTTCGCTCTGTTCCGTTCCCTGAAAATTTCTTTGCAAAAGATTTAAAAGTTCATTCAAAAGATTGGCCCCTAACCACGACAAATGAGTACATAATGCCCCATGTGTCATATCAGCATTAACAGGAATGTTTTTTTTAAGAATAATAGCTCCTTTATCAATATATTTATCGATAATATGAACAGTAATTCCCGATTGCCCTGAACGACTTCTTATCGTTTCAAAAACAGGATCAGCCCCTCTCATTTCGGGTAGAAGCCCATAATGGAAGTTGTAGAATTTACCAGAATAAAGGGAGAGAATTTCAGAAGAAATTTTCCAGGGAAAAGTCATGGTAAAAACGGTATTGGCGCCGGAAATCTCCATCATATTTTTTATCTGAACGGTGCAGCTTTCGGATGTCATAATAAAAAGAGGTATTCCTGAATGCTTTGAAAGCATTGAGCAAAATTCGATGACTTCCGCATTCTTATCAGGCACTCCTAATGCACAAAGCCGGCCTGCAGCATGTAAAGCCTGCAAAGCCGGAAATGCCATCCGGTTGTTACATAAGACTGCTATTTTTAATGGATCTGTCATGATTCTAAACACGCATAAGCATTAAGCCATGTATTGGCTTCCACAGTCCTGATATATTCAATATTCTTTTCTAAGGCTGCTCGTTCCTGTTCTGTAACAGTAGCAGTATGAACTTCCTTTAAAAGACAGTTTCCTGTTTCTTCATCTCTTGAAACGGTAGCGTAATAAATTTCCGTCTCAGAAAATCCGTTTTCCGGATTCATATATACTTTTCCACGTGGTGAATGAATGGTCATTTCATTAAACTCTGTATTTTCCAGTCCTATCAACTGTGCAGCTTCCCATCCCAATAAAGAGAAAAGGTTAGCTTTACCATATTTAATTCCATCCATTATATTTACAAAAATTTCATTTTCAGGAATCTTCAAATTTCTGGACCAGGCTATTGCCGCACTCCAGTCATATCCGGGATATGGTATTTTTTCCAGCCAGGTTTCATCGGAAGTAAAGCCTGTACCATAGACTTTATAATGACCTGCCATTTCACTGCTTCCTGCAAAAAAATCTTCCGCCATATCACCACAAAAAGTGGCAAGTACTGCGGTATCCCGTTCTTTTTCAAGAAATTCTGTAAGTGGTTTTAATGTAAAATCCGAACGTTTTAGAGAAGTAATATGATTAAATACTATTGCTCCTCCCTTTTCTTCAGCGGCAGCGGCATATACGTAAGAAGGGCGGTATCCTGCATCATAAAAAGAACAGCTGAATGCAAAATTCCTGAATCCGTCTTCAATGGCCTTATGAGTTATTACACGTGTACAAAGGCCACCCTGAAGAGAGATAAACCATGCATTTGAAAGCTTTTTGCTGAATTTAGGAAAATGATAACCACTATCAAGAACGATGAGGGTTTTTCCCGAAGATTCAAAAAGAGGATGTACAAATTCTGCTGAAAAAGGATTCATATATCCTATTATGATATCTGTGCCGGCAAGCAAAAACTGTTCGCAATGATCATAAATTTCCTCGTTTTTTGCAGCAACCCCAATTCCTGCTGAAATGATTTCATGGTATCCTTCCAGTCCCATATTCTTAAGGGATTGTTTGAAACCGTCCATAATATCAAATGAAATAGACGGATAAATAACAGAGCGCGGTAAAAGTAAAGCTATTTTCATATTCTTAATAAAGTCAGTCTGCGACAAACTGTTTTGCCGCAGATTGAATTAATAAATGTTAATTAAGATCTTGACGGAAAAATCCCGTACATACAGATGATGTAATTCATTCCCAGATAAGGCTGACGAATACTCATCGGCTGCCCTGCACCTGAAACGCTTAACGCGAATGCATTAGGTATTGCTTTCATGGTGCTGTCTGGCTGCTGATTAGAATACAAACCCTGTAATGATGCAAGTGTACTGCCTGCAGGAGAACCTGTATTTCCTTCATCTGAAAATGTTTTTATTGAAACTGTTTCAGACCCTGCAGTGTGTGTATGCGTTGGCATGTGCTGTATATCGCAGGTTACTGTTTCAGTACCTGCCGCCATTCCTAATTGAAATACTTTGGTTCCTGCTCCGGTACCGGTTCCCACAGCTGTTCTTCCTGCAAAATTCGGAAGCATGAAGGTTGTGGTTCCGTTACCTCCGTACATTGTACCCAAAAGCGCAAAAAGTGCCTGGTTGGTACTAATCGATATTGTCTGCCCCTGACAAAACGCCCAATACTTGGGAGCAAAATTTCCGGCAAACATTCTTATTTCTGACATGGTTCCTTCCATAATAATCGTTTTTCTATTAATAATTTAATGAATTAATCCTGTCTTGGCGGATAATATCCTTCAAGACAAATAATGTAGTTGGTTGCCAATACAGGCTGGATAATACTAAATGGAACATTGCTTCCAACAGCGGATATGGAACCCGTTGTGGTAGCCGGTGCGATAAAAGTATCTGGTGCCTGAGTGGAATATGCTGCAGCTGAACCTGCGAGTACGTTACCTGCCGGAGATCCGGTATTACCTTCATCTGAAAAACATGGAAATGCAATTGTTGCTGCTGCGGTATGGCTGTGCGCAGGCATTTGCGCGGTAGTCATGGTAACCGTTTCAGTTCCGCCTACCTCTCCTAAATCTATAGGAGTAAGACCAGCTCCCTGGCCTGTTCCTACAGCAACTCTTCCTCGAAGATCCGGAACGCCGAACGTATTGCGGCCATCGCCACCGAAAGTAGTTCCTAATATTGTGTATACTGCCTCAAATTGTGAGATACTATAAAGTGTTCCGTCGCAGAAAGCCCAGCCAAGCGGAGCAAAATTTCCACCAAATAAACGCACTTCTCCTATATAACCTTCCATAATGATATCTTTAATTGTTATTAATTTTATTTTAAATCCAGTAATTATCCTCTTGGAGGAAAAGTCCCGTAAAGGCAAATAATATAATTCATTCCAAGTGAAGGCTGAACAATAGTGAGTGCGTTATTCCCTCCCGAAACACCTACCTGCAATGCCAGCGGAACTGCTTTTGTAGTAGAGTCGGTACCCTGATTGCTGTACATTGATGCCTTTGATGCAAGGATATTGTTTGCCGGAGTTCCTGAATCTCCTTCATCCGAATAAGCAGGAATTACAACATTCCCTGATAAATTGTGGGTATGGGCAGGTAAATTTGACATGGTAAGGGTTACAGAGTTTGTACCTGTCATTTCTCCCAAACTGTAATAAGACAAACCAGGTCCCTGCCCCGCTCCTACAGCCGACCTCCCGGCAAGGTTCGGAAGACCGAAAGTCGTTATACCATCTCCACCATAGGTGTTTCCTAAAAGTGAAAATAAAGCCGTATTTGACCTGATGGCCAATAAGGCGCCATTACAATACTGCCATGATTTGGGAGCAAAGTTTGCGGCAAAAAGTCGGATTTCTCCAATTGTTCCGTCCATAATTATTGTTTTTAAAAATGAATATTTATTAAAATATAACCTACTCAGAATAATGATAAATAAATCCCAATCTGAATAAATTGATAAGTTGTTAGATGTTGGATTGAAGAAAAGCATCCATACAGGCAAATACAAAACCCAAGTTGAGAATGTACTTTGCACTTCTGTCAGTCACTAAACAGTGATATTAATTTGAAAAAAGAATAGTTTACAATGATTTTCATGATTATATTATTTAGTTTTTCTCTGCAATAGAACTGTTTCTACAGCAACCGCATTTGATTACAAATTTAAATTTATTATTGACATAATTGCTATTTGTTAAGAAAAATTAGTTAATAATTTATTATTCCTAAATTTTCCTCATATTTAGAACAATCTAATTCGCCGATTATTTCATGATAAAATTAGACATTACAGCATTATCGGAATTAAGTATTTATACTGAATTTGAATAAAATTTTTGTAGCAATACTAACGATTATGGTTTTATTTTTTTGTTCAATTTTCTGAACTTACTCATTTTCTATTTTTATAGATGATGAACTTACGGCAATAGACTTTTTATAAATGAACGGCAATAAAAAAACTGCTTTAAACTTACGTTTAAAGCAGTCTTAATTTTATAAGAATTATGCTTTTTACTTCCTCGAAGTCTGCATCCTGCACATCATCATCTCCTGCATCAGCATCATGCTACTGCCCTGCTGTATACAATTCTTCTGAAGCGGTCATCAAGCCATATCTAGAGCTTCGGAATTCGCTTTTACATCACCTGCATTTTTTAGCTGCAAAAGCAGTTTTCAATTCTCCGTAAGCGGTTTCAATTGCTGCTTTTTTATCGCAGATAATTTATCACCGAATTCTTTCAATGTTTTCCAACTTCGGTTGTCCTGATAGAAATAAATTACTGTGACAGCCAGTATTAAAGCATCATAATGAGGCTTCACCGTGATCGGCCGTAAGAATATAAATAAAGAAAACACAGATCAGAAAAATAAGCATCGTTATTTCAGAATCCTGATAAGCATATATAACTATATCTCAATTTGTACTTTCCCTAATAGATTGTATCCTGTTAACAAAAACTCCCCTCGCTTACGCTCGGGGAATTTATTTATTGAATGATAACTTGTATTTTTATCATTATTTTACTTACCGTTATTTACTGCCAAAGTTGTTATCGGATAAACCAAAATTTTCTGTCCGTTATAACCTACCGCATATACTTTTTGGCTATTTAATGGGAAATCAACATATGTATTTGCTAATGTTGCATCTCCTGTTCCAACGACAGAAACACTAATCAGCTGACTGTTTGCATCATAGGTTTCGAAAGCAACGGCATTTGACCACTGAGCATTATCCACCAATAGAAATTGTCCCTCTGCATTCGTTATGATTTGTGCACCAACCCCTGTAACTCCTGAAACAGGGAGAAGATTTTTAAACGCATTCACACTATGTGCAGAAATATAATTAATCACCGGAGAAACCGGTTTTGCATAACCTTTCGTTACAACATAGCTTTTTACATCATCAATCATAGCCTGGGTAATAACCAGCTGGTCATTGACATAGTCTCCAATTGTTGCATTAATCGGTTTCAAAAAACCTGTATTGGTAAAGAAATCTGTAAGGTCTTCCTGTACGGCATCGCAAGTATTTTTAACAAAATTCATTACCAATTGCCCTTGGGTAAGCTGAGACTCATTTGTATTTCTCACTTTTTCGGTAACAGTTGCAAACCAATGTGCATAATCTACACCACTTACCGGATTGGTAGTTTGAGTAGCCTCATCAGACATATCTGCATCAAAATCTAAAGTCGGAGCACCTTTAGAAGCACCTGCCAACTGATAATATAATTCCAATTGCCAGAATGGAACCAGACTTCTGAAGTTTGCATCAAGCGGATTCACATAATCTGTTCTAAATTGATCCATAATACTTTTTCCATTAATCTGAGTCTGAATAATGATTTCTCCGAATCTGTTTCCTGCTACCCTCGGGAAAGAAGATTTATCAGCAACTTCTGATTCAAGCCTTGTAAACCTGTTTGTTCCTGTTGGTACATATAGGTTGTAATATGACCATAATGAATATAAATTATTGGTAATTTCTGTAGTTCCAACCCATTTTAGCCCCGGTCTTACCTGATTGATATGGCCTAATTCGTGCGCAACGCCCCAAATATCCAGATTTGTTGCCGAAACAGAATTGGCAAATCCCCAGGTAAGATCCAAGTGAGCACCCAAATCATCGGCATACCATCCTCCTGAAGATTCGGTATAAGCAAACTGCCTGTTTTTTAAATTTTTATTAAATTTAAAGAAGCCCATCATTTCCCTTTCTGATTTTGTGATGGCGTCATATTTATCAATTAACGGCTGTGGATTCTGTAAATTGAAGCTACCTACAGCAACCTTATCCATAAGTAGTTTTGAATAATAACCTTCCATATCTATCTTAGAGTAAACATCATTGGTAAGCATATCGGTCCATTCTGTGGAAGGTGTACCTTTTTTATAGATTCCGTTTACAATTCCGGCAGTAATATTCAGGGAAATCGGAGCCGCATTTGCATCATCAGTATAGTAAGAAATATAGCCTAATCCCGTATTGGTAATATTCAGAATGTTAATTCCGTTTTTTAATTCATAAGTTTTTTCGGGAGAAGAACCTTCTGTAGCAAAATCTCTCACTCTTAAATAAACCCTGTTTGTTGTTGTAATATCTTTAGCAAAAACAATCGCTGTTGTGCTGGCCTGAAATAAAATTCCAGTAGGATTTTCATAGTTATTATAATTGGCTAATTTGTACTGAGAATTGATGCTTTCGATTGTCTTATAGGACGAAAAAGTCTGAACCCTGTATTTCTTATTATAGGTATTATCAAACAGACATTGAGCCAATCCCTTCATAAATGGAGAAGTAATTCCGTTGATCACTTGTTGCGTAACGGTAGGCTTTAAAGAACTGAAAACAGCGTCATTAAAAATATTAGAATATGCTGAGGGATTAAAACCATTAGGATTTGTCCGGAAAAATTCCATCTCTGCACAGCTTGCAAAATTGCTTTTACCATCAAGAATTTCAATCTTAACATTTTTAGGTTTAACATTAGAAGGAAACATTACTGTTTTTGTTGTGTTTGTCTGCCCGAAATTTTGTGTTGTAATAATAACATAGTTCGCATTTGAATTCGTGTTATAACTAATTTTCACATTTCCGAAATGTCCGTTGGGATTTCCATCCTGCCTCGGTGTATATCGCAGATAATTAACGAAGGTCTGTCCGCTGAATCTGTATATTAGTGTGATTGGGAAATTTGCTGCAGTTGCATTCCATGCACAATGATACATTGTACTTAGATTTCCGTCAAAAGATTTATCAATTTCCTGCCCCGGCTGAAAGCTTGAAGCCGAAGATCCTGTAATCTGAGGCAACACGGGGATATCCGCATTAGCAGCAAACTCACCGGTTGGAAGTAAACATTCTGTCTGTACGGGACTTATTTGCTCACTGGAGTAAAATTCCATTTCTGCACAGCTTGAAAAGTTACCATATGCCGAATAAACATCAACTTTAATTACTGCTGGTTTAATGATGGCAGTAGATAAATCAATTATTTTTTCTGTATTATCAGCAGCCCAGTTAATAACTCCTGTTGCATCGGTAAATACCGCTGGATTCATCTGTGTAGAATACGAAATCTTTACACTTGTCCATATTCCATTCAATCCTGTAAGTCTTGGTTTATATATCAACCTGTTCACACTTTTGACACGATTTGAAAATATAAAACTTAACTGATCCGGCATTGCCGTTGTTAAACTGTATCCAGAATGATACAACGTATTCGTATTATTATCAACAGCTTTTCCGGCTTCACTTCCTGCTTGGGCCGGTTGTAACGAAGTGACAAAAGCCACGGGCATCTTATATTGTGAAAAAACAGTCTGCACACATAAGATCAGTAAAAAAATAGCATAATTTTTTTTCATGGTGTTTAAATTAAAGTTAGAAATGAAGTGAACTAATTCTTAAAGTTACTTTTTTTAAATACATGAAATTTGATAAATTTTCGAAAACGGAAAAACGTTCCAAACTTTAACACAAAAAAATCCCCAGGCTTTCGCCTGAGGATTTATTTTTATGAAAATTTTAATGAAATGCAATTATTTCACTTCTTCAAAATCTGCATCCTGCACATCATCGGCCCCTGCATTGTTACCTCCAGGGTTTTGAGCACCTGCATCGGCACCAGGCTGTTGTCCTGCTGCGTATAATTCTTCTGAAGCTGCCATCCAAGCTGCATCCAGAGCTTCTGTTTTAGCTTTTACGTCATCTGCATTTTTAGCTTCGAAAGCAGTTTTCAGTTCTCCGTGAGCGGTTTCAATGGCTGCTTTTTTATCTGCAGATAATTTATCACCAAACTCTTTCAATTGCTTTTCTGTCTGGAAGATCAATCCGTCTGCTTTATTGAAGATTTCAACTTCTTCTTTTTTCTTGGCATCCGCAGAAGCATTTTCCTGAGCTTCTTTCTTCATTCTTTCGATTTCTTCGTCAGAAAGACCTGAAGATGCCTGAATTTTGATAGACTGCTCTTTACCTGTTCCTTTATCTTTAGCAGAAACACTTAAGATACCGTTAGCATCGATATCGAATGTTACTTCGATCTGAGGAACCCCTCTTGGCGCTGGTGGAATATCTGTAAGGTCGAATCTACCGATTTCTTTGTTATCGTTGAACATTGGTCTTTCTCCCTGTCCTACTCTGATGCTTACAGCCGGCTGATTGTCAGAAGCTGTTGAGAATACTTCAGATTTTTTAGTTGGGATGGTAGTGTTTGCTTCAATTAGTTTAGTGAAAACAGAACCCATTGTTTCGATACCTAGAGAAAGTGGTGTAACATCTAATAGAAGAACGTCTTTTACATCTCCTGTCAATACACCTCCCTGGATAGCTGCACCAATCGCTACAACCTCATCCGGGTTAACTCCTTTAGATGGTTTTTTTCCGAAGAATTTCTCAACTTCTTCTTGGATGATCGGGATTCTTGTAGAACCACCTACCAGGATTACTTCGTCGATATCTGAAGTTGATAAACCTGCATCTTTCAATGCTTTTGCAACCGGCTCCATAGATCTTCTGACAAGATCTGCAGACAACTGCTCGAATTTAGCTTTCGTTAAAGTCTTCACTAAGTGTTTAGGACCTGTAGCGGTAGCGGTAATATATGGAAGGTTGATTTCTGTTTGTGGAGAAGAAGACAACTCGATTTTTGCTTTTTCAGCTGCTTCTTTCAATCTTTGTAGTGCAATAGCATCTGATTTTAGATCAACACCTTCTTCAGATTTGAATTCATCTGCCATCCAGTTAATGATCACATCATCGAAATCATCACCTCCTAAGTGTGTATCTCCGTTGGTAGACAATACTTCGAATACACCGTCTCCCAAATCAAGGATAGAGATATCGAAAGTACCACCTCCTAAATCGTATACTGCGATTTTCTGGTCTTTATGGTTTTTATCAAGCCCATACGCTAACGCTGCAGCTGTTGGCTCGTTGATGATTCTTTCTACTTTAAGGCCAGCAATTTCACCGGCTTCTTTTGTAGCCTGTCTTTGTGCATCATTGAAGTATGCAGGAACAGTAATTACCGCTCTTGTTACTTCCTGACCAAGATAATCTTCAGCAGTTTTCTTCATTTTCTGAAGTGTCATTGCAGAAATTTCCTGTGGCGTATATTCTCTGTCGTCGATTTTTACTTTTACGGTATCGTTTGGTCCGGATACTACCTTATAAGGTACTCTGGAGATTTCAGAAGCATCATCTTTAAAGTGTGTTCCGATAAATCTTTTGATAGAGTAAACCGTTTTTGTAGGATTGGTCACCGCCTGTCTTTTTGCAGGATCCCCTACTTTTCTTTCACCATCTTCTGTAAATGCAACGATAGACGGCGTTGTTCTTTTACCTTCTGCGTTAGGAATAACAACAGGGTCTTTTCCCTCCATTACAGCAACACAAGAGTTGGTTGTTCCTAAGTCGATTCCGATTATTTTACTCATAATATTTTTATTTTTCTATTTTTAATTTTTATTTACATTCTGTATTTCTCAATATTTATACCATATGTTTTTTTGTGACAAATTGACATACAACATCTCAAGCAGCAATATAAAAGACGTCTGAGTGTATATTAATGTACTATAATGCCGGATTTTGACGAAAATCAATTGAGCCTTTCTGTTCAATATGTCACTTTTCAGTTTATAATGAATAAAATTCAAACATCTGTTTCCATTAAGAGGATTTTTGATAACTTTAATCACTGCAAAAATAATTTTCAGGAGTTTTGATGTTAAATGAATAAAGCTTAACGTAAAAAACCTTCAGTAAAAAAAGGTGAATTATTATTTTTGATAAAAATATAAATTAACGAATGTCATTACATTTTAATCCGAGAGATATTACCTGGCTTGCCTTTAATGAAAGAGTACTTCAGGAAGCAATGGACGAGAAGGTTCCTTTGCATTTGAGAATCCGTTTTTTAGGGATTTTTTCAAATAATTTAGATGAATTTTTCAGAGTACGTGTTGCGGGATTAAAACGTGCCATGGATTTTAAAGAGAAAGTAATTGCCGAATCTTTTTATCAGCCTCCTTCAAAAATTCTTCAGAAAATTAATGATATCGTAATCCGGCACCAGCAGAATTTTGATAAAACATGGAAAAAAATCCAGGCAGAAATGGCGGACCATCATGTATTTATTAAAACATCAAAAAACCTAACCACAAAACAGAAAGAGTTCGTAAGGAATTATTTTGATGAAGTGGTTGAATCGAATGTAATTCCTATTCTTCTTCATGAAAATACGCCCATGCCTTATATGAGGGACAAAAGTCTTTATCTGGGTGTTGCCATGAGAAAAAAAGACTGGCAGTATTCTAGCAATTATGCCATTATAGAAATTCCGTCGCGTTTTGTAGGGAGATTCGTGCTGCTCCCGACCGAAGATCCTCAGGAAAAAGATGTCATGCTTCTCGAAGATGTAATTACCTTTAACCTGCCGCATATTTTTTCCTATTTCGGGTATGATGAGTTTGCAGCTAACGCTTTTAAAGTAACCAAAGACGCAGAACTTGATCTTGATAACGATATCAGGACCAATTTTGCCGAAAAAATTGAAAAAGGATTAAAAAACAGGAGAAAGGGAAAACCTACCCGTTTTGTTTTTGATAAAGATATGGATAAAGCACTTCTCGAAATGCTGATCCGAAAATTGAATTTAACGAAGAAAGACAGCATCATTCCGGGTGGAAAAATTCATAACTTCAAACATTTCATGGATTTTCCGGATGTTTTCGAAAAATATGAAAAGCCGGTTGAAAGAACTTCTTTTACCCATCCTGCTTTCGAAAACACGGAACGCGTGACGGATGTAATTTTAAAGAATGATGTTCTTCTAACGTTTCCTTACCATAAATATAATCCGGTTATTGACCTTCTTCGGGAGGCTGCGATGGATCCTGATGTAAAATCTATCCAGATTACAGCGTATCGTCTGGCAAGCAGTTCAAAGATTATCAATGCATTGATCTACGCGGCGCGGAACGGCAAAGAAGTAACAGTAATGCTTGAGCTTCAGGCGAGGTTCGACGAAGAGTCTAACCTGGAATGGAAAGAAATGCTGGAACCGGAGGGAATTACGGTATTGATTGGTATTCCTAATAAAAAAGTTCACGCCAAGCTTTGTATAATCAAGAAAAGATCCCACAACAAAACCATTCAGTATGGATTTGTAAGTACAGGAAACTTCAACGAAAAAACGGCAAGAATTTACGGAGATCATCTGCTGATGACTGCAGACCGCGGAATAATGGCTGACATCAATAAAGTTTTCAATGTGCTTAAAAAGCCGAAAGACGATTTTCTTCCTGTCCTTAAAACCTGCAAAAATCTTTTGGTGTGTCCACAGTTTATGCGGGAAAAAATCGTTCACCATATTGATAAGGAAATAGAGGAAGCCAAAGCAGGAAGGCATGCGGAAATGATCATTAAAGCCAATTCCCTGAGTGACAGAGCCTTGATTGAGAAGCTGTATGAAGCAGCCAAAGCAGGAGTTCATATCCGGATGATTGTAAGAGGGATCTATTGTGCTGTTAACCAGAAAGAATTTAAAGAAAAAATAAAAGCAATCAGTATTGTGGATGAATATCTGGAGCATGCAAGGGTGATGTATTTTTACAACAAAGGTACTGAAGATATCTATATTTCCTCAGCCGACTGGATGACCAGAAATCTGGATTACAGAATTGAGGCTGCAGCAAAAGTTACTGATAAAAACCTGAAAAAGGAACTGAAAGATATTCTTGACATCCAGTTGAAAGATAACGTAAAAGCCCGTATTTTAGACAAAAAATTGAGCAATGAGTATATTCATAATGGCAAGGAAGAATGCCGTTCTCAGATTGAAACCTATCGATATTTATACGCCAAAAAGAATAAAAAATGAAGATCGCAGCTATAGACATAGGAAGTAACGCGGCCAGACTGCTGATTAATGAAGTGAAAATCAACAACAAACAGCCGGAATTCATCAAACTTAACCTTCTAAGAATTCCTCTGAGGCTTGGAATGGATGTATTCACCCACGGAAAAATAGGTGATGAGCGTGAGAAAATGGTGATTGATTCTATGAAGATTTTCAGTGATCTGATGAAGATCTACAAGGTGGAACATTACAGAGCGTGTGCTACAAGTGCCATGCGTGACGCCACCAACGGACAAGAAATTATTGACGAGGTAAAAAAGACTTCGGGAATCAATATTGAGATTATCTCAGGAGATGAAGAGGCATCATTGGTTTTTGAAAATCACATTGCAGAAGGACTGGATAAAGAGTTTGCTTATCTATACATTGATGTGGGAGGAGGTTCTACAGAGCTTACTTTCTATGAAAACGGCAAAATGATCTACGAAAGGTCTTTTAATATTGGAACCATCCGCTTACTGAACGACCTGGTAACTCCGGATAACTGGAAGGATATGAAGGAAGAGATCAGAAAGAACATCAACAGCAAAAAGCCGATCGTTGCAATCGGTTCGGGAGGAAATATCAATAAAGTTTTTTCGATGAGTAAAACGAAAGATGGTAAACCCATGTCCCTGACTCACCTGAAAAAAGTTTTTAAAGAGTTTAATGATCTCACCGTAGATGAGAGAATGACGAAATACAACCTCCGTGAAGACAGAGCAGACGTTCTGGTACATGCCCTGAAGATTTTCAATAATGTGATGTCATGGTCTGAGATCAACAGGATTTTCGTACCTAAAATATCTGTTGCAGACGGATTGATCCATAACATATACAATGCCTTACAGGATAAAAAGTAAGTTCATTGAAATGATAATAACCGATCTTAGGATCGGTTTTTTTGTGTCGATAAATGAAAGCGTTCCCGGATAATGGTAAGCTTATTAAACTTTATATTTATATTAGGTTTGAAAAGTAGTAACAGGTCTGCAAAACCCTAGCCCTGATTGAGCGGCCTGTTTGAGCTCTTTTTATTTTTAGGCTGCGGCGGCGAAGCCGCCGCAGCCTAAAAATAAAAAAGCGAGTAGCGAAAGCAGGAAATAGCTCCAAAGACAGAGTAAAATACATTCATCATCACATTGCCGTTAATCTCAAAAAAAAATTATAATTTTTTATATTCTATAAAGTAAAATAGAAGTTTGGAACGTCAGCAATAGTAACAATATTAAAAAATGAACTCAATTAAAGTAATTCTTACAGGAGCCACAGGAATGGTAGGGGAAGGTATTCTTATGGAATGCCTTGAAAACCCTAATGTTTCAGAAGTTCTGAGTGTAAGCCGGAAACCCTGCGGAAAAAAGCACGCAAAACTGAGGGAGTATATCGTCCCGGATTTCCTTGCCATTCCTACTCATGATGAAAATCTGAAAGGTTATGACGCTGTATTTTTCTGTGCGGGCATCAGCAGTATCGGAATGAATGAAGAAGAATACACCAAAATAACTTTTGATACAACGATCCATTTTGCTAAAACCGTATTACTTCAGAATCAGGATTTGGTTTTCAACTATGTTTCCGGTGCTCATACCGATGGTACCGAGAGTGGAAAGATGATGTGGGCAAGAGTAAAGGGAAAAACCGAAAATACTTTAAGAAAGCTTGGATTCAGGGCTGTATATAATTTCCGTTCGGGATTTATGAAACCTGTTGAGGGCCAGAAAAATGTAAAATGGTTTTTTAAGCCTTTTATTTGGATTTTTCCTGCCGTATTACCTACAAAATCATTAACTTTACGGGAAGTGGGCAGAGCAATGATCTATGCAGTACAAAAAGGATACCCCACCTCAACATTAGAAATTAAGGACATTAAAAATCTGGCGATATGAAAGAAATGTTAAAAAGAATTTTTCTGGTTGCTTTTATTTTATTGGTTCTGACTGCTATTTCGGGATTTTTTTATATGCAGAAACATCCTCTTGACGGGAGAAAAGCAACGGGAAAGAACCTGAATTTTTCGGGCAATGTGTCTAAGTAGAAAAAACTAATATTAATGAAATTCAAAGATCGTTTTTAGATACTTCTGATAACGATACATTTCTTACGGTTGATTTTTTTCTTTATTATTCCTTAAAATGACCTATTTATTAATCATTTATTAAAATTATCTTAAAATATTTAAAAGGTAGAAATTCCATTTTTGCATAAATTTAATATCAGCAAAAATGACCAATCATTACTTTTTAAAAGGTTCTGTTATAGCCGCATTTTTCCTTCAGGGAGCGGCTTTCGGACAGACATCCCTTATTCACTACTGGAATTTTAACAACAATACATCAGCTGCTGCCATTACCACTCCTGCCCTGAGTTTAACCGGGGGATCAATGACAGCAGTAACAAGCGGAACAACGGAAATCGATTTTGCAGGAGGTACAGGGCAGAATTTCAGTGTAGAAAACCTGAATGCACGAAACGGAGATGCTGCAGGAACCCATTTAAGATATAATTTTCCTATTAACGGCAATTTGCAGTTCAACTTGCCAACGACAGGATATCAAAATGTTGTTGTGAAATTTACAACCAGAAGATCAGGCTCGGGCGCAGGAACACAAACCTGGTCTTATTCTACGGATGGAAGCACATTTCAGACGTATCAGACGGTTTATCCGCAGGATGCCAATCCACAGTTGATTATGTTTGACTTTTCCGGATTAGCGGGAGTTTCCAACAATCCCAATTTCAAGCTTAAAGTTGAATTCTCAGCAGCCGGCGGAGGAACGGTGGGAAACAACCGCTTAGACAATTTTACGGTGGACGCAACAGCAGTAGGCGGCGCAGATACTACCGCTCCAACGGTAAGCTATTTTCCTGTAAACAACACCAATAATGCCTCAACTGCTGTAAACCCTACCGTTTCATTTAATGAAAATGTAAGACTGGCAGACAATTCTGTGATTACCGATGCCAATGCGCAGAACCTTATTGATTTCAGATTGGGAAATGCTTCGGGTATCCAGATTCCTTTTACAACAACCTTTGCCAATAACAAAATTACTGTAATACCAACTTCAGGTTTAGTTCCTAATCAGACGTATTATCTGGCGTTAAAGCCTAATATGGTGGAAGATACAAGCGATAATGCTGTAAGTACGCCAACCTCTTCCACTTTCACTACAGCAGGAACGTCCATTTCTTTAGATAAAAATTTTATTAAGGTCAATGAAAACTCCGGGACTTTGGCTTTTAAATTAAATATTGCCAATCCGGCAAATGCTACGGTAAATCTCGTAGTGAAACCTGCTCCTTTCAGCACAGCAGACAGTAATGATTTTACATTAGCCAACCAGACCATTGCACTTACTCCTTCCACAACAAACTATACCGTAAATATCCCGATCATTGATGATACGGCAGAAGAACAGCAGGCAGAATATTTTGTGGTGAGCCTCGAAAGCCCGATGGGAGCAACTATTTCTGGGGACAATAATGCAACGGTTTATATTGTTGATAACGACAAACAGGCTCCTGTCCCGTCTAATCAGATTTCACTAAACTATATCGGAAGTTTTGATCCTTCCGGAAACAACAACAGCTCTACGGAAATTGTCGTTCATGATCCCGCAACTCAGAGATTATTTACCATCAGTTCGATTACGGATGTTTTTGATATTATTAATTTCAGCAATCCTACAGCACCAACGGTTATTAATACCATCAACATGGCTCCGTACGGCGGTATTACGAGCATTACCGTAAAAAACGGAATTATTGCCGCTGCTTCTCCAAATACCAATCCGCAGCAGAACGGCTCTGTGGTGTTCTTTGATATCAACGGGAATTTTCTGAAGCAGGTTACCGTAGGCGCTCTGCCGGATATGATAACTTTCTCACCGGACGGCACAAAAGTAATGACCGCCAATGAAGGAGAACCAAATGATGCTTACACGGTTGATCCTGAAGGAACGATCAGTATTATTGATATTTCGGGCGGAATTGCCAATCTTACCCAAAGTAACGTGACTACGCTTAATTTCAATGCGTTTGATTCACAGGTTGCCGCTTTAACAGCAACGGGGTTAAGAAAAGTAAGAACGAATAATACGCTTTCTCAGGATCTCGAGCCTGAATATATTACGATCAGCTCGGATAGTCAGAAGGCATGGGTGACGCTTCAGGAAAACAATACGGTGGCAGAAGTGAATTTAGCAACAAAAACCATTGCCGGAATCTGGGGATTGGGTAAAAAAGACATGAATATTCCCGGAAACGGCTTCGATGCATCGGATAACAATAATGAAATTTTAATCGCCAACTGGCCTGTAAAAGCGTATTATACTCCGGATGCTGTTCAGAATTATAAAGTGGGAACTACTCATTATATTGTGACGGCCAACGAAGGAGATGAAAAAGACCTTTCAGGGTTCAGTGAAAGAACAACAGTAGGAGCAAATAGCTATATTCCCGATCCTTCGGTGTTTCCTCAATCGGATATTTTGAAAGCGTCTTATAATTTAGGTAGATTCAGGGTTTCCAATGCTACAGGAAATACGGATGGAGATACAGATTTTGAAGAGATTGCAGCTTTAGGAGCACGATCTTTTTCCATATTCAATGCGGATACCCGACAGATCGTTTACGACAGCGGAGACCAGTTTGAACGTTATATCGCAGCCAATCATCCTTTGATTTTCAATACTGACAACGAGTCAAATACAATAAAAAACAGAAGCCGCGCCAAAGGTCCTGAACCGGAAGGAGTTGCTTTGGGAAATATCAATGGGCAGACGTATGCATTTATTACCCTGGAAAGAACGGGCGGTGTCATGGTTTATAATATCACAGACCCGAATAATCCTACGTTTACCGATTATAAACATTCCCGGATGACTTCTGCTTACGGCGGCGACAACGGCCCCGAAGGAATTATCTATATCGCTCCCGAAAATACGACCACAGCTAAAGGGTATGTAATTGTTGCGAACGAAATAAGCGGAACCTTATCCATGTATGAAGTGGCCGGCGCTCCTACTCTGGCAACAGGTGAGGTAAAAACAGAAAAAGCAACCTTTAATGTATTCCCGAATCCTGTATCCAAAGGAAATACCCTTTATTTCAACAGAGCACAGGATTATGAGCTGTATGATATGTCCGGAAAATTAATTGCGAAAGAAAAAAATGCTCTAACCATAGATACTTCCAAACTTTCCACAGGAATTTATCTTGTGAAAACTTCAGAAGGACATGTAAAAAGAGTCATTGTAAAGTAGAATATGATTTAGTTAATTGAAACAAGCCCCGTTTTAGGGATTTGTTTGACTAATATTATTATTCTGCCAGTATTAAATCTACGATCCCGGCGAAATTCTTTCGCCGGGATCGTAGATTTAATGCATATCATCATAGATTCTTACGAGATCTACTACATTTTTCACCTGCAGTTTCTCAAAGATCTTTTTCTTGTAAGTACTGATGGTTGACATTTTTAGATTGAGAATATTTGAAATTTCTATATTTCCGTTTCCCTGAGCGAGAAGTTTGAAAATCTGAAATTCTCTTTTTGATAGCCTCTCTACAGAATGGCTTCCTGCAGTATGGGTAACGAGCTTTTTCATCATATTGACGGTATAGAAGTACCCTTCCTCAAACATGGAATGTACCGCCGTAATAATTTCAGCTTCAGAAGCTCCTTTGTTGAGGTATCCTGCAGCGCCCTCTTCAATGTATTGTATCCCTACATTGTCATCATAAGTAGAAAAAAATAAAATCTTAAGGTGCTTTTGCTTTTTCTTAAGATCTTTCACCATTGCCTTAAAAATACTGCCTGGTATATCAATATCAATAATCAGAAGGTCGTATGCCTTTTCGGATACCATATCCTTTGTTTCGGAATATGTTTCAGCGAAATCTATATTGCAATGATATTGAAGTTTTGAGTTGAGCACCAGAGCTGTACCTGTCCTTACCACATAGTGACCGTCAGCAATGAGTATATTTTTCATAGAGTTAGTTTTTTAAATAAAAGTCCCAGTAAGACAGGGAAACAGCTTCTCTTTATTGTTTATGTTTTCAATACAAGTTACAGACCAAATACTACACACATTCCTATCCATTAGCTTTCTATCAGGAGTTTTTATTTAAAATTTATTACACCAGTTTTCTGATTCCGGAAACTCAGGAATCTACAATTGAAAATAATTTTTATAAAATCTTTAAAAATTATTAAACATATAAATCAAATGAATAAAAAAGTATGTTACAAGCATTCATCCCCATATTAGTGCTGTAAATATTTTCTACAAAAATAATACATATAACATTCACGAGCATGTAGAAATATTACTATAAAATTTTCATAAATTCTCTAATAATTTCTTAAAAATCAATTATAAACAATTAAAATGAAAATTCAATAATGTGTGATAAATTATAAAAGAACGAAATCCCTGTCCAAATCCCTTCTTTGTAAAGATAAATCTGCCGTCTGCATTTTATAATTTAAATGGAAAATACAACAGTCATCATAAATAAAAAAACAGACCTTTCAAATCTAAAGGTCTGTCAAAAATATATATATTTAATTTTTCTTTATTCTACGCTTACTACTTTTTCTATCTCCGGCGCATGTTGTTTAATGGTATTTTCAACACCCAGTTTCAGGGTTGAAAAATTTAATGAACATCCGGAACAGTTGCCTAAAAGCTTTACATAAACCAGATTATCCTTCACATCAATAAGCTCGATATCGCCTCCATCTTTATTCAGGAACGGACGGATACTTTCCAGAGCTTCCAATACCCTTGTTACTGTATCTTCGTGTGTTATATTTGTTTCCATATTTTTTCAGTTCAATTGGGTTTCAATTTGTATTGAAATATTATTTCGCTTTTGGTGAGCAACCTGCCATTGTAGTGATCTTAACTGCTTCCGTTGGAGGCAGGTTTTTATTTCTTTCAACAAGGCTTTCCACCATTTTACGGGCAGTTTCCGTATAAACATCTGCAATAACGGAGTTTTCCTGCAATGCTGCCGGTCTTCCGACATCACCAGCTTCTCTGATACTCTGGATAAGAGGAATCTCTCCCAGTACAGGAATTCCCAGATCTTCTGCCAGATATTGAGCGCCCTGCTTACCAAATATATAATATTTATTTTCAGGCAATTCTTCCGGTGTAAAATACGCCATATTTTCGATTAATCCAAGAACAGGAATATTGATGCTTTCCATCTGGAACATGGCAATACCTTTTCTTACGTCTGCCAGCGCTACATGTTGTGGCGTACTTACGATCACGGCACCCGTTACAGGAACTTCCTGGATAATAGAAAGGTGGATATCGCCGGTTCCAGGAGGAAGATCGATCAGTAAAAAATCAAGCTCGCCCCATGCTGCGTCTCTGATCATCTGGTTTAATGCCTTTGAAGCCATTGGCCCTCTCCATACAACTGCCTGATTGGCTCCTGAAAAATATCCTATCGAAAGCATTTTTACTCCGTAGTTTTCAATCGGTTTCATCAGGTTTTTGCCATCAACTTCTACAGAGATCGGTTTTTGTCCTTCCGTATCAAACATGGTAGGAACAGACGGCCCGTAAATATCTGCGTCCAGCAAACCAACTTTGAAGCCCATTTTTGCCAGTGTTACGGCGATATTTGCAGAAACGGTAGATTTTCCTACGCCACCTTTTCCTGAAGCAATAGCAATAATATTCTGGATTCCCGGGATTTGTTTTCCTTTGATCTGACTCTGTTGGATCTCAGTCGGTTCCGGAGAAACGATTTTCAGCTTCAGATGAACTTCTTCACCGAACTCGCTTGCAAAAGCCTGCTTCATGGCTGCTTCAAGCTTTTTCTTTTCGTGCATGGCAGGTGAATGAGCGGTCATATCAATATAAACATCATTTCCCACGATCTGAAGATTGTTCACCAAATCATCAACTTCTATCTCTTTAAGGAAACTTTGTACCTTTTCTTTCGTCAACATAAACTAAATAAATTGTTTACAAATTTACGTATTTTTTAGCTATTTAGAATAAGTAAAGAGACTGATAGATATTTTCTTTTGCAGAAGCTAATTTTATAGTATTTTAGGGAAATTTTAATTTATAGATCATGAAAAGAATATTGATTGTTCTTTTGGGAATTTTATTTCATAATACATTTTCACAAAATTATTCGCAATATGTAAATCCTTTTATCGGAACCGGCGGCCATGGCCACACGTTTCCCGGTGCCATTGTTCCGTTCGGGATGGTACAGCTTTCTCCTGATACAAGAATCGATGGGAGTTGGGACGGCTGCAGCGGCTATCATTATTCGGATTCGGTGATTTACGGATTTTCCCATACGCATCTGAACGGAACCGGAGTTTCTGATTACGGCGATATCATGCTGATGCCGACGATGGGAAACCCCGACCTTACCCCAAAAGGATATTCTTCAAAATTTTCGCATAAGAACGAAAAAGCTTCGGCAGGATTTTATTCGGTTAAATTAGATAAGCACAATATTGATGTACGTTTAACCACAACCAAAAGAGTCGGTTATCATGAATATACTTTCAACCAGGCAGGAAATGCCAATATTATCTTAGATTTAAATCACAGGGATAAATTATTGGAAGGTGAGGTAAAAATTATTGATAATAAAACGATCGAAGTTTTCCGCAGGAGCGAAGCATGGGCAACCAATCAATATATCTATGCCAGAATTGAGTTTTCAAAACCAATGCTTGAATCAGATGTGCGTCAAGCTCACCAAGCCACACCAAGAGGGATGATACAGGAAAATAATTTTTATTACGGAAATGAGATACAGATTGCTTTTTCAAATAAAGTTAAAAAAGGAGAGAAAATTCTCGTAAAAGTATCAATTTCCACTACCGGTTATGAAGGCGCTGCAAAAAATATGCTTGCAGAAGGCAAATCAAATGATTTTGAAACGGTAAAAAAGCAGGCTGTTGCCGACTGGGATAAAGAATTATCTAAAATCGAGGTTAAATCTTCCGATAAAGATAAGCTTGCTGTTTTTTACACGGCGATGTATCACGTATTCACCCAGCCTAATATCAATATGGATGTGGACGGAAAATACAGAGGCCGAGACAATAAATTCTATATGGCCAGCGGTTTTGATTATTATTCGGTATTTTCACTCTGGGACACCTTCAGAGCAGCACATCCATTGATGACATTAATTGACAGAAAAAGGACGGCAGATTTCATCAATACTTTCATCAAACAATATGAACAGGGCGGCAAACTTCCGGTTTGGGAATTGGCTTCCAACGAAACGGAATGTATGATCGGTTATCACTCCGTTTCAGTAATTGCCGATGCCATGGCAAAGGGAATAACTGGTTTTGATTATGAAAAAGCATTCGAGGCTTCCAAACATTCTGCAATGCTGGATATTTTCGGACTGAATGCCTACAAACAGAATAATTTCATCAGCATTGATGATGAGCATGAAAGTGTTTCCAAAACGGTGGAATATGCTTACGATGACTGGTGCATCGCTCAAATGGCTAAAATTTTAGGTAAAAAAGAAGATTACCAGTATTTTATGAAACGTTCCCAAAACTGGAAAAACCTCTACAATCCTAAAAACGGATTTATGCAGCCGAGAAAAAACGGAAACTGGTATGAACCTTTTGAGCCGCGGGAAGTGAATAATAATTATACAGAAGGAAATTCATGGCATTATTCTTATTCTGTTCAGCAGGATATTCCGGGACTGATTGCAGCTCACGGCGGAAAGGAAAAGTTTGAACAGTTTATTGATGCTATTTTTTCTGCTCCGGATAAAACTACAGGTAGAGAACAGGTAGACATCACCGGACTGATCGGGCAATATGCACAGGGAAATGAGCCGAGCCACCATATTGCTTACCTGTACAATTATGTTGACAAGCCGGAAAAAACAGATGCGAAGATTAAATTCATCCTCGATAACTATTATAAAAATACTCCTGACGGACTGATCGGAAATGAAGATTGCGGACAGATGAGCGCATGGTACATTCTGAGTGCTCTGGGAATTTATTCTGTTACCCCGGGATTACCGGAATGGCAGACAACAAAACCTTATTTTGATGAGGTTAAAATTCATCTTGAAGACGGAACTACGAGAACCATCACTAAAAATACAGGAAAAGAAGAACTTAAAAAGCTAGGTTTTGAAAATGTAAGATCTTACAAAGATTTTAAATATGATGAATTAACGGCTTCACCCGTGATTGCAGCAGCAAGAATTTTTGATCTTAATACCAAAGTTGAAATCACCGCTCTTAATCCTAATGATAAAATTTACTATATGACAATGGATGAAGGAGATGCGAATGTGAGAAAAATGTTCATGCCTTATAAAGGTCCGTTCACCATTACCAAAACAACACATGTGGCAGCTTACGCAGAAAGAAACGGAGAAAAAAGTTCCATTGTAAGAGCTGATTTCAACAGAAGACCGAATAATTGGGACATTACCGTAGTTTCTACTCCTACTCCACAATATACGGCAAGCGGAAAATTATCCTTAATTGACGGAATCAATGGTGACACAAACTGGAGAAAAGGCGAATGGCTGGGTTACCAGGGACAGACTTTTGAAGCTATTATCGATATGAAATCTCCACAGCAGTTTACAAAATTGTCTTCAAGCTATCTGCAGGACAGCAGGGCATGGATTTTAATGCCCAAAAAAGTGGAATATTATGTTTCAAACAACGGTAAAGATTATATTCTGTTGAAAACGGTAGACAATGTACTTGATCCGAAAGACGAAACCGTTCAGATAAAAGATTTTTCAGCTGAGGTATTGCCTACACAGGCTCGATTTATCAAAGTAAAAGCTTATCATTTCGGCAAACTTCCGGAATGGCACCAGGGAGCGGGCGGCGATGCTTATATTTTCGTAGATGAAATTTCAGTACAATAGTGAAAACAAAAAAACTCTTTCAGACCAAAGAGTTTTTTTTAATTCAATTTTTCCGACCAGCTAAGTTCTTCCGGTAGTTTTCTGTCTGAAAATTCAATATGGATCACTCTTCTTTTCTTCCCGTTCGTAGTGCGGTTGGAGCCATGCAGAATGAGCGGTTTCATAATCATTACTCCGCCTCTTTCTACGTTGCAGATGGTTTCTGTTTCTTCGGACCAGTCGATGGTTTCAGGTCTGTAAATTCCTTTTGAATGTGAGTTTGGAATTACTTTCAATGCACCATTGTTTTCATCAGTATCATCCAGATGTATTCTAATGGTGAAAATATTTTCCAGAATATCAAGCGGCGGTTGAACAGCAAACTGATTCTGTTTGGTCGTCCACGGACCAAAACCCGGAAGTTTCGCTTTTTTATCCACGGAAATCGTGAGATCCTGATGGTAAGCAACATACCAGTTGGATTTTTCAGGTTTATCAAAATAAATGCTTTTTACCACAAAATATTTTTCACCGAAAACTTCTGCAATAATCTTCTTTATGTTATCATTAAAAATCAGATCTTGTACTTCAGGAATCTCCTTCAAAAACTGCCTTATGGCGAAAAGGTCTTCCGACTTCCTGAAGGTTTCTTTAGAAGTATCTATGTTTTCAATGACTTGGCTGATCTTTTCAATTTCTTCTTCTGAAAAAATATTGTTGATTACCGCAAAACCAATTTCCTGTATTGTGCTTTTATGATGGTCTAAATTCATTATCATTATTCTGAATGGAATAGCTATTTTAACCGCAAAGATCGAAAATATTTTCCTTTAATGAGGATATTTTCATTCGTAAAGGTGCTAATTTCATCCCATCTTTATGAATTGTGTCTCCCGCGGATGACACAGATTTCCCAGATATATAATTTTTTATTTAATTTATTACAGGTGTATTGCGGTACGATGTCATCCTGAAAGGATTTCAGCAACAATATAGATGTCAGGGATGACAAATTAGCCCCGATCGAACGGCATGTCTGAGCTCTTTCGGTTGTTTTCTGCGGCGGCTCCGCCGCCGCAGAAAACAACCGAAAAGCGAGTAGTGAGAGCGGGAAAAAGCTCCTTATACAAAAAATGGCCATAATGAAATTCATCATGACCATTTTTATTTGTTATGTTAAACTATTTTACAAATCACCGCCGTGATTATCGAGCTGTCCTTCCCATTTAGAAACCGCAGATGTTGCCAGTGCATTCCCAAGAACATTGGTCATACTTCTTCCCATGTCACAGAAATGATCAATTGGCAAAATAAGGGCGATACCTTCCGGCGGAATTCCGAACATGGAACACGTTGCGACAATAATTACCAGCGAAGCTCTCGGAACACCTGCAATTCCTTTTGAAGTAAGCATCAGTACCAAAAGCATGGTAATCTGCTGCCCGATAGTCATTTCAATACCATAAATCTGTGCAATAAAAATCGAAGCAAAGGTCATGTACATCATGCTTCCGTCAAGATTAAATGAATATCCTAACGGCAGAATGAAAGATACTACTCTATTATTACACCCGAATCTCTCAAGTTCTTCCACAAGTTTAGGGAAAACGGCTTCGGAACTGGTGGTGGAAAAGGCAATAAGCAAAGGTTCTTTAATTCTCCTGAGCAATTCAAAAAGGCGGTTTCCGATAATCAGATATCCTACTAACAAAAGCACAAGCCAGAGAATACCCAGTGCAAAGAAGAAGTCTCTGAGGTAAATAGCATAAACTTTAAAAATTTCAAACCCGTTGGTGGCTACTACTGCGGCAATGGCTCCAAGAACTCCGAGAGGTGCAAACCACATAATATAGCCGACCATTTTCAGGATTCCGTGTGCGATAATATCAAACAGCTTTACAACAGGCTGTGCATATTCGTCTCCCAAATTGGCCAGTGCAATCCCAAACATGATAGAAAATACCACAATCTGCAGGACTTCATTGGTGGCAAACGCTTCAAAAACACTTTTAGGAATAATATGTTTTACAAAATCTTCCATAGAAAACCCTTTGCTGCTTTTCAGAAGTTCTTCTGCCGAGGCCGCATCCTGGATCGGAAGAGTTGTTACGTGTCCCGGCTCCAGCCAGTTGACCAATACAAGACCAATAAAAAGCGATACGAGGGAAGCAGAGATAAACCATAACATTGCTTTTGTACCTACCCGTCCGATCATTTTGATGTCACTCATTTTGGCAATTCCCACCACCAGAGTTGTAAATACCAGAGGCGCAATGATCATCTGCACCAGACGAATGAATACCGTTCCTAAAAGTTTTATGTTTTTAGAAAAGGGTTCTGCACTTTCAGGATACTGTAGGTGCACAAATCCACCGATTGCAACGCCTAGAATCAGTGCGATGACAATAGCTATAAATAGTTTATTCTGTCCTTTCATATTGATAATTCAAGTTTGGCAAATATAATATTTTTAGAATTGCTTCCAATCCCACATCATACAGTTTAAAAATAGGCTTAATAAAGCTATATATACCTGTTTAATTTTCTGCTATTATTTCAATTGTATTTAAATCGTAAAGCTATGAGGCGTTGTAAGATTTAGATTTATAAAAAATATAGCAGTTTAAAAATCAGAACCTTAACCAACGTTCTTTTTTAAAAAATTATTGCTTACATTCTATACGTGCTAATGTAATTAATAAAAATAAATCCTGATTTTAGCTTTTTGGTATAAATTTTATTGTTATATTGATCATATTAAATACATCAAAATATACAACTATGAAAAAAACTATCGCAATGGCTGCCTTAGCTGTAGCTATCTCTTTGGGATCAGTTTCTTGTAAAAAAAAGGTATCTGACACCGACCTTCAAACCCAGGCTACTACGGTAATAACGTCTAATCCGGGGGCTTCTGTAGAAGTAAAAGATGGTGTTGCACATCTCAGCGGCACATTTGAAACCCAGGAAGAAAAAGATGCTATGATCACACAGCTTAAAGCTATCAACGGAATCAAAGACGTACATGATATGGCAACGGTAGCTCCTGCAGCCGCAGCAACACCTGCTCCTGTAGAAACACAGTCTGCTGTAGACCCTGCCGTACAGCAAAAGGTACAGGATGCTGTAAAAGACATTCCCGGAGTAAAGGTAGAAGTCATTAACGGTGAATTAACCTTAACCGGAAATATTTCTTCTTCTGATGCAAGAAAGGTTAAAGAATCGGTAGATGCTTTAAAAGTAGGAAAAGTAAATTATAACTATACTGTTAATAACAAATAAGATGAGTACATTAGAAAACAAATATTCGAGTGTGGTTTCTGCTGCTCAGTCTGCAGGTATCTCTGATCTTAAAGTTCAGGAACAGGACGGTATACTGTATGTTTCAGGAAGTGCTTCCAACACGGCGGCCAAAGATGCGGTGTGGAATGCTTTGGGAGCTATTGATTCTACCTATTCCGCTTCCGATATTAATATTGACGTGCAGGTTTCCGGTCTTGCAGCCGGAACGGAACTCACAGTAGCGACAGATGATTCTAACCTTAATATAAGACAGGAACCATCCACTGATGCGGCTATTATCGGTAAAGTAAGCAAAGGCTCTTCTATATCACTTGTTGAGCAGACTTCCGATGACTGGTGGAAAGTAAAAACTTCTGATGGACAGGAAGGTTACGCTTATTCACGTTATCTGAAAGCATAATTTAATTTATTATAAAAATCAAAAGCATCCTTTTCTCCAAATGGATGCTTTGTTGTATAAGAACAATAGCTTATTATTTTCATAATAATTATTTTCTTTTATAAAATTGTATTAAAAACCGGTTTATGACTAAATTAGCTGCAAATTTTAAAGCATGAAAATTTATTTTTCAATTGTATTCATTGTATGTTTTGTTTTCGGAAATTCACAACAGAAAGATCCCGAAAACACTTTCGTGAAAGATAATTTCGTAAAAAAGGAAATGTATATCCCAATGCGGGACGGGGTAAAGCTCTTTACGGCTGTTTACATTCCGAAAGATATTTCCAGTAAAAATAAATATCCTTTTTTGATGCAGAGAACCTGCTACAGTATTGCGCCCTACGGTGAAAATGAGTATCGGGAAAAACTCGGACCTAACCAGTTTCTTATGAAGGACAAATATATTTTTGTGCTTCAGGATGTTCGTGGCAGATATATGAGTAAAGGGACTTTCACCAATATGACTCCGCAGGTGGACCAGAAAACAAAGAAAGATGTTGATGAAAGCACAGACACCTACGATACCATAGAATATCTTCTTAAAAATATCAAAGGAAACAACGGAAAAGTAGGCCAGTACGGAACTTCGTACCCCGGATTTTATACTGCTGCAGGAATTCTGGCACAACATCCTGCTTTGGTTGCTTCTTCTCCGCAAGCTCCGATTTCAGATTTCTGGAATGACGATTTTCTCCATAACGGAAAAGTAATGCTGGGTTATTTCAGAACGTTCCCGGTTTTTGGAGTTCAAAAAACAAAGCCTGAAAAAAAGGCCTGGTATACAGATTCTATGGTAAAAGTAACTTCGGAAGACGGCCTTAAGTTTTACAGAGATATGGGAACCTTGAAAAACGGTTATGAAAAATATTATAAAGATAATTTCTTTATGACAGAAATTATGAATCATCCGAGTTATGATGAATTCTGGCAGAAAAGAAGTCTTCTTCCCCATCTTAAAAACGTAAACCATGCGGTAATGACCGTTGGCGGATGGTTTGATGCTGAAGATCTTTCGGGGCCGTTAAATATCTATAAAACGATCGAAAAAACAAGTCCGAAAGCCAAAAACACGATAGTAATGGGACCTTTTTCTCATGGAGCCTGGGCGTACGAGCAAGGGAAACATTTCCATAATGAAATCTACTTCGGGGACAGCATTGCAACATATTACCAGAAAAATGTAGAGACGAAATTTTTCAATCATTACCTGAAAGGCAACACAAAAGAAGATGCCGGTTTACCTGAAGCTTTAATGTACGATACCGGTGCCAAACAATGGAGAGAATTTGCAACCTATCCTCCTAAAGAAGCACAGAAAGTAAATTTCTACTTAGCAAATGGAACATTGAAAAATGCTGCGGGAAAAGGCTTTTCAGAATATTACAGCGATCCTAATAATCCTGTTTTAAGCTCTGATAAACTAAAAGATTTTAATGGCTTTACCCCAAAGAATTATATGTCGGAAGACCAGCGTTTTGCTGAAGGAAGGCCGGATGTTCTGACTTTCACGACAGATGTACTGACGGATGACCTTACTTTTGCAGGAGAGATTATGGCTAAATTAAATATCGCCTCCACTTCCACCGATGCAGATTTTGCCGTGAAGCTGATTGATATTTATCCCGAAGATTTTAAACCTGAAGCGAAGAAAGACGGTGTGGTCTACGGAAATTATCACCAAATGGTACGCAGTGAAATTATGCCTGCAAGATTCAGAAATTCAAGAGAAAAAGCGGAAGCACTAATCCCGAATCAAAAAACGGCAGTGAATTTCAAGTTACAGGATGTGGTTCACACTTTTAAAAAAGGACATAAAATCCAGATTCAGATTTCTTCTACCTGGTTTCCGCTCTTTGCGATCAACCCTCAGAAATTTATGGAAAATCCGAATTTTGCAACAAAGGAAGATTATACGAAAGCCTTTATCAAAGTTTTTGATGACAGCGCGATTGAAGTTGAGGTGTTGAAATAAAAATGCAACTGTGGCTTCGAGGGCCTCAGCCACCGATAGCGAGTTATTATATTTTAAAATTATACCTAAAAATGGTGGCTTCGGGAACCTCAGCCACCATTTTTTTATTTGTCAATCGTTCTGAAAGTAAGATTCACTCGCGGGCTTTTCACTTTTGTAGTTGGCGGAAGGCGGTGCAGCCAATGATCCTGTGTCGTTCCTTTCATGACGAGCAGGCTCCCATCTTCTAGAAAAATTTCGACTTTTTCCTTGGTAGATTTATGTTTAAATAAAAACTTCCTTTCTGCTCCGAATGTTAAAGAAGTAATAGCTCCATGTTTTTTCAGATCCTTTTCAGCGTCGCTATGATATGCCATTCCTTCACTACCGTCGTGATATAAATTCAAAAGGCAAGAATTATAGGTTTCGCCTGTAATTTCCTCGCATTTCTTTTTAAGTTCAAGCAGTTCAGGAGTCCACGGCTTTGCATATTTTGTCCGCTTTGAGTAGGTGTATTCAAATGGTTTTTCTCCAAACCAGGCTACTTTTCTCTTGGTTAAAATCAGTTTCCCGAAAATCACCGCTTCATCATGTTCCCACGGAATTTCGTTCAGCAGATAATCATAGTAGAAATCAGATTTTTCTTTGGAAAATACCTTTCCATAATAATGAACAGTTCCATCGTTCGGAAGAAGATTTAAAGGATAATCCGATATGTCTTCGAATAAATTGAGCATGACAATCTGAGTTTTATGTTTAGATTTTATGTTTACTCTCATCTTGTCATTCTGTAAGAATCTAAGCAAAGTAGTATTAAAATAAACTTAATTCCTATGCAATGATTAAGATGATTTGGCTAAAGCCGATTTGATTTATATCTCTAAAACGGGCTAAAGCCCGTTCCTATTAATGAAATTATTGACCTTATAAAATTTTAAATAAATCAATTTGTATTTATTCTTGAAAATTTGTACAATTATGTTTAAAATCCGAATAAACAAGAGAACTTTCCCAGCCGATCATCAGCTGTTTTCGATCGCTTCCCCACATATACCCACCGATTTTTCCCGATGACTGAATCACGCGGTGACAGGGAATCAAAAAAGCTACCGGATTACTGCCAATTGCTGTTCCGACGGCTCTTGATGCATTGGGATGACCTATTTTCCCGGCTAAACTTCCATAGGTAGAAAGTTTACCCATAGGAATGGTAAGCAAGCTTTCCCATACTTTAAGCTGAAAATCGGTACCTTTTAAATGTAATTTTATGGTATTAATATTAGTCCAGTCCTTATTGAATATGGAAAGTGCATTTTTCTGAAATTCGTCTTGTTTTTCAAAAAAAGAAGCATTGGGAAATCTTGCCTGCAAATCTCCCAACGCTTTTTGTATGTTGTTTTCAAAAGCCATATAACAAATTCCTTTATCTGTGGAAGCTGCAATAATTTTTCCAAAAGGACTTTCGGAGAAACTGTAATTGATCTTCAGGCTTCTTCCGCCGTTTTTATATTCTGCCGGAGACATTCCTTCGATTTTCACAAACAGATCATGCAACCTGCTCGTACTGGAAAGTCCTGTTTCAAAAGCGGCATCAAATAAACTTGCCTTCTCTTCTTTCAGTAAAGATTTGGCGTGCTCCAGGCTGATGAACTGTAAAAATTTTTTCGGACTTGTTCCTGCCCAATCCGAGAACATTCTCTGGAAATGAGCGGGACTCAGGTGTATTTTTTCTGCCACTTCATCCAAACCCGGCTGAAGCTTAAAATTGCTGCGAATATATTCTATCGCTTTGGCAATTCTTTCGTAATCTAACTGATTCTGTGTGGACATATCATTAATTTTACCATACAAATTTCCGAAGAAGATACGGCAAAAAAAATCCGATTCCTGCGGAATTTTAATTGTTTTTATAGAGATGATAATATGCAAGCATTTTGTAATAAAGCTTTGCCGCAAGGAATGCACTTGGCTTTGCCATCGGAGAGTCCATTAATTCAACAACATCAAACGCTACAACGTTGCATTTCTCAAATACGTTTCTTAAAAGTTCCAATGTAGGATACCATTGTAAGCCGCCCGGTTCCGGGGTTCCTGTAGACGGAACGATAGACGGATCAAAAGCGTCAAGATCAATCGTAATGTACACATTTCCTGAAACTTTTTCCAATACGTCATTCACCCAATTTTCATTATTGGCAATTTCTTGAGCAAAAAACACTCTTCCTTCCGGCAGATATTGCGTTTCTTCAATATCCATCGAACGGATGCCCACCTGTACCAGATTGTGCTTCTGATTGGCTTCAAAAACCGCACATGCATGATTGCAAACGGAACCTTGGTACTCAGGGCGAAGATCGGTATGTGCATCCAACTGAAGAACTGTTAAATTATCAAATTTTTCACCAACCGCACGAATAGAACCGATTGATACAGAATGTTCTCCGCCGATAAGGGTAAATAATTTATCTTCTTGCTTCAAAAGTTCTTTTGTCTTTTGGTAAACGGCTTCCGTCATTGCTTCCGGAGTCGAATTTTCTGAAACTTCTCCGGCAAGAAAAACTCCTTCTAAATACGGTTCTGTCTGGGTTTCGATGTCATAAAGCTCCATATTTTCAGAAGCATCCAGAAACAATTCCGGGCCTTTATCGGCTCCTTTTCCCCAGGTTGAAGTTCCATCATACGGAACTGTTAACAGCATTACTTTTGCGTTTTCCAGTGATGCTTTATCTTCAGAAATTCCTGCGTATGTTTTCATTGATCTATATTTAAGTGATTGGTTGACTATTACCAAAGATACGAAGAAGTTGGGAGATCTGAAAAATGAGGGATAGGTGGCAGCAGTTTACAAAAATTTCAAAAAAAACTGATACTAAATTTCGTTCATCGATTCTCCAAAGTCTCATTTTCAGCCAAAATCCTTACCTTTGTTAAAACAAAATTGTATGTCGTTAAAAGCTGTGCTGTTCGATATGGATGGCGTTATTGTGGATACAGAACCCCTGCACAGAAAAGCCTATTTTAAAACATTTAATCAGCTTGGAATTGATGTTTCCGAGGAGTTGTATACCTCATTTACGGGAGCCTCTACCAAAAGAGTCTGTGATACTTTGATTGAACATTTTGATCTGAAGCAGACATTTGAGCAAATCGCAAAAATAAAACGGGATTATTTTAAAGATTATTTTGACAATGATGAAGAATTTGATCTGATTTCAGGCGTAAAAGAACTAATTCAACACTATTACGAAAACGGCGTTACGCTGATTCTGGCATCCTCTGCAACAATGACTACCATCGATATGGTTTTTGAAAAATTCGATCTGGAAAAATATTTCAGCGGAAAAATAAGCGGTGCCGATCTAAAGGAATCCAAACCTCATCCTGAAGTTTTTCTGCTGGCGGCGGAAATGGCCGGACAACCTGTTGAAAACTGTATGGTAATTGAAGATTCTACCAACGGAATTTTAGCGGCACATCGGGCAAAAATTTTCTGTGCGGCTTACAGAAGCCCACATTCTAAAAATCAGGACTATACATTAGCAGATACGGTAGTTTCCGATTACGAAGATCTTCAGATTGATAAAATCTCACAATATTTTTAAACAGAAAAAAGCTCTCTAGATCTGAGAGCTTTTTTTGTTGTAAGCTTTGGCTAAAGCCAATTTGATGTTATGTTTTTTCAAACGGGCTAAAGCCCGTTTCTATCAATATAAAATCTACTATTTGTAACCCAGAATTTTCAGAACATCTTCCGGTTCCTGTTTTTCACGGAAAATTTCGTACTGCAAATCTCCGTTTTCGTCTTTCTGAATCAAAACGTGTCTGGGCTGCGGCATTAAGCAGTGATGGATTCCACCAAATCCGCTGATGGTTTCCTGGTACGCTCCCGTATGGAAAAACCCGATATATAAAGGCTTCGTATCGCTGAAAACCGGCAGATAGATCGCGTTGGTATGCTGTTCAGAATTGTAGTAGTCATCAGAATCACAGGTCAAGCCGCCTAAGAAAACTCTTTCGTACGTATCTTCCCACCTGTTTAGAGGAAGCATGATAAAGTGTCTTGAAATTGCCCAGGTGTCAGGAAGTGTTGTCATGAAAGAAGAATCGATCATATTCCACTTTTCTCTGTCATTCTGGCGTTTCTGGGAGATGATTTTATAAATGTTCGCTCCGCTTTCTCCTACAGTAAAGCTTCCGAATTCGGTGTAAATATTAGGTTCTTCTACTCCTTCCTCTTCGCAGAATTTTTTGATCTGGGAAACAATTTCCTCTACCATGTATTGATAGTCGTAATCAAAGTTCAGAGAAGTTTTGATCGGGAAGCCGCCACCAATATTTAAGGAATCGACTTCCGGTGCAATTTTCTTCAAACGTGCATATACGCGAAGACATTTATACAGTTCATTCCAGTAATACGCAGTATCTTTGATCCCGGTATTGATGAAGAAGTGAAGCATTTTCAGCCTTGCATTCGGGTGTTCTGCAATTTTCTGACTGTAGTAAGGAATAATATCCTTATAACCTATTCCTAATCTTGAGGTATAAAACTCAAACTTCGGCTCTTCTTCGGAAGCAATTCTGATTCCGATGTCGAAAGTAGTGTCGATACTTTCGGTTAATTTATCCAGTTCACGGTAATTATCCAGAATCGGCGTAATATTTTCGAAACCGCTGTTGATCATATCTGAAATTTTCGCCAGATAATCGTCTGTTTTGAAACCGTTGCAGATAACTTCAATATTCTTATCTACTTTTCCGTTGTCATAAAGAGATTTTACGATGTCCATATCGTAAGCGGAAGAAGTTTCTATGGAAATATCATTTTTCAGTGCTTCTTCCAGTACAAATTTGAAATGACTTGATTTTGTACAGTAGCAATAAGTATAATTTTTTTTATATTCGGTTTTCTCAAAAGCTTCCTTAAACCAGCTTTTCGCTTTCTGGATATTCTGAGAAATTCTCGGCAGGTAGCTAATCTTTAGCGGAGTGCCAAATTTTTCAACAACTTCCATTAGAGGAATGTCGTGAAACAACAAATTGTTTTCAGATACATTGAATTCTTCTGTTGGAAAATACAATGTCTGATCAATTAGTTCCGAGTATTTTATTTTCATTTCTAAACAAGTGAATTAAGAAATGCAAAATTGCTAAAAAAGTTTGGTTTTTTAGCGTTAAAGTTATTATAATTTTTGATCGCATCCGGTACTGAAATCTATCTGGATTATCAATACGTAAACCTGCGAATGTATTCTTCCCGCTTATTTTCATTAATTTTCAAAACCTGTTGAATATAAGCATCTGCAGAACCATATTTTTTATTGATTTCATTAAATGCTGCATCCAGGTAAGCACGTTCTACCCAACTTAGTTTTTCAAGGACTTTTACATCCATTCTGGGATACAGAAAATGGAGATCATGAGCGAGATTCAGCCTTTTGTTTATTAAATCATTTCTGTAATTATTTGACAGCAGATAATCGTTGTAAATGGTCTGCTTATCAAACTTTAACACCGTTAAAATAAGCGCTGTTATAATTCCTGTACGGTCTTTTCCGGCCGTGCAGTGGTATAAAACAGGCTGATCAGATTCTAAGATTTCTGTAATAATTTTCCTGATTATTTCAGGATTTTCTGTGACGTATTCCCTGTAAAAATCGAGCATTCGCCTGTCGGCATCCGTACCGTTTACTTTTCCCTTCAATACTAATTTTTTAGCCTGATCGAGCTGGTCGCCTTCATCCTCAAAAGCTGAATAATTCCTGTAACTGATTTCACCTGAAATATGATCCGGTTTCCGGGCTATTTCTCTCGAGTTCCGCAGGTCGATAATTTCGTGTATTCCTAATTTTTCAAGTTCTTTAAAAGAAGAATTCCTCAGTTTGTAAAGATTTCCGCTTCTGTAGAATTTTCCTTCTTTCAGGGTTCTTCCATCAATATTTGTGATATTTCCTATGGCACGGAAGTTATAAACCTTTTTAATTTTGATATTTTCTTCACTTATATTTCTTCCGTACTCAGGAGCAGAGAAGTTTTGCGTTTTGCATGAGCTTACACAATATATTGAGGCAATGAGAAATAGTATTTTGATTAAATTCTTCATTTTTTGATTCTGTGAAGCTAATGGCTTTTTTAAATCCGCTAGTTTCACGGATTTACACAGATTAGAATTTATTAATTAAATAATAACAGGTAGTTCTGAACAAATTTTAATTTCCCACAGATTACGCTGATCTACACAGATCTTTTTCGCTTATAGTTTGGCAATAATTGAATTACAAGTAATTTTTACCAATGAAAATTAATAAATTTCCCTTTTCATATTCGATGGAAACTTCATCTTCAACGGCAAAATTCCGGGTTCCTATCCGGGAAGTAATATTTAAACTTCCATTTGTTAACGGCCAGTTTAATCCTGTGGTTGTAATATTTTCAACGGAAGGAAAGGGATATAATGAAATCATTTTACTTTTTACATTTTCTACGGTAAACTTTTTCGGAATAAAATAATATTCAGAAAATTCATCATAAAACTTTATGCTTAACTGATCTTTAAAACCAAAAGCAACCGTAAGATTTCCTAAGAAATGATCCTGCTCCCCTCCGCTTCCTCCGAAAACGTCAACGGTTTTAAATCCTTTTTCTAAAATAATTTCTAAGGCTTTTTGAAAATCCGTTTTATCCTGATCCGGAGTGTAAATGAATTTATGCTGATAAATATTTTCATCCGAGCCCGAGTGTGAATCAAAATCCCCTGAAATAAAATCGAGCTTTTCCAATGGAAAATTAAGGTTTTTCAGGTAATGGAAAGCCCCGTCGGTACAGGCAATAAGTTTATATTGTTCAGGATCAGGAAGAGATTCCGGAGGATCACCGTTAATGAAAAGTAAGGCTTTATCGTTCATTCGGGTTCCAGTATTCTTCCGGTTCGTTGTTGATTTTTGAAATATATCTCGCGAGAACGAAGAGATAGTCTGAAAGCCGGTTCAGGTATTTTATCAGTTCAGGTCTTACTTCTTCCGATTCGTTGAGGAAAACAAGAGAACGTTCTGCTCTTCGACAAATTGTTCTTGCTGCGTGCAAAAAAGTCGCTGCTTTTCCACCACCGGGAAGGATGAAATACTGTAATGGCTCTAATTTTTCGTCGAAAGCATCCATCCAGTTTTCGAGCTCTTCTATTTCTGTATCGGAAATAATTAATGGCAGACGTGATTTTCCGTTGGCTAACATCAGTTTGTCAACGGGAGTAGCTGCTTCAGAGCCTACTGTAAATAAATCAAACTGAATTTTCTTCAGTTGTTTTAAAACTTCATCATCCTGAATATGGCTTTTGGCAATCCCGATAAATGAATTCAGTTCGTCTATATTTCCATAGCTGTCGACTCTTGCACTGGCTTTTGATACTCGTGTTCCGCCATACAATGCAGTCTGACCTTTGTCTCCTGTTTTTGTGTAAATTTTCATCGTACTAAATTAGTTTTTTCCTGTAAGGTTTACAAGTTTTGGTTCAGAAACCGGTGACTTCGGGAGCCTCAGTCACCGGGCTGTTAGATATTAAGTCGGTCATCAGTCTGTAGGTGTTAAGTCAGCCACTAGGCTGTTATGTTATAAAACCAATCAACGGTTTCTATTCAAGATTTTCACCAGTATTTGTGTCATTGACAAATACCCTAGCCCCGATCGCAGCGATTGTTTGAGCTCATTTCTAAGTTTCGGCGGCGGCTTCGCCGCCGAAACTTAGAAATAGCGAGTGCGGAGAGCGGGAATAAGCTCCTTATTAAACTTCTTGCCAATTGTTTCTAACTAATAAATGATCGGCCTTAAAAGACCGACCACTCTCAATTATTATTTACCTAACATTGCATAATACATAGTTGTAACGCAGAAAACCTGCAAAATATTTTAGAAATTAAAAAAAATTTCAACCCCGAAATTCCTACTGACAAACTGTTGTCATCAACCGGTTTTATCTTTGTATCAACAATAACAAACAAATTAAATTATGACAACTACAGCAATTAACACCAAACAATTTATGACCTCTGAACAACTTCTTGAACATTGGCAGGGACACAGAAACCTTACAAGAAGAGTAATTGAAGCTTTTCCTGAAAAAGAGCTTTTTGAATTTTCCGTTGGCGGCATGAGACCTTTTGCAAAACTGGCCGTGGAACTGATCAGCATCGGCGGTTCGGCTCTGAAAGGGATTGTAGAGAAAAATATGGAAGCGTATAACGAAGAAGGTTTTAATCCTACAACGAAGGCAGAGCTGCTGAAGAAATGGGATGAAGAAACAGAAGTGATCAACCGTTATTTTGGGCAAATCTCGGAAGAACGTTTCCAGGAAACATTCAATTTATTCGGGCAATACGAATTTCCTGTTTACCAGAATATCCTGTATTTCGTGGATAATGAAATTCATCACCGCGGACAGGGCTATGTGTATCTCAGAGCTTTGGGGATGGAACCGCCTTTTTTTTGGGAGAGATTTTAAGCTTTCTGATGCCGCTCTACAGATTGCGGGCATTGATTAACCATACATCCAAAACATCAATTGTTTAAAATCTTACAATTCTATAATTAAATTTGCAACAACCTCAGCATCAGTTTGCTGGGGTTTTTTGATGTTTTGTGGAAATATCGGTAAGAAGTTCGGACAGTCTTATTTTAAGAATTTCCGGTTCCAGGATGGTAGCATAATCGGCAAAAGTAATCAGCCATCGTGGAAATCCGTCTGTAATCCATTCGGTTTCAAAAGTGAGTTCCATGCCTTCCTCGGTTTCCTTTTCTTCAATTAAGCCGTAATATTTTTTGGAGTTGGAAAGGTGATTGATGATCTTTTTTTCAACCAAAAGTTTTACGATGGTTTTATTTCCGTTTGCATTTTGCCGGTAGTCATTGATCTGGCCATATTCCTGCAGAAAAGGATTCTGGGTTTTAAAAATCTGTAAAATCCTGTCGACCCTGAATTGCCTGAAATCGTTCCGCAACGTACAGAAAGCCATAATGTACCAATAGTTAAACTCAAAGAAAACGCCTACCGCTTCAATGGTCCTCATGGAGATACTTCCATCAATGGTTTTATACTCCATAGTCAGCTGTCGTTTTTCGGCAATGCTTTCCAAAATAATCGGGAGAATATCTTTGATGTGATCTTCTGTTTCGGGATAATAATTAAAGATATCAATCTGCTTCTCGATATTCTGTATGAGATTTTTATCTGAATATTTAAGAACGGAGCGCACTTTTTCCATGGCAGTTCTGTAATGGCTTCCCAAACTCTGATGGGAAAATTTCTGCATGAGCTTTTCAGCCGTGATAAAACTCAGCACCTCTTCTTTGGTAAACATTACCGGCGGAAGCTTGTATCCGTCCATCAAAGAATAACCGCTTCCTGCTTCCCCGATGATGGGAATTCCTGCATTTTCCAGTGTTTTAATATCGCGATAGATCGTTCTTACACTCACATCGAATTTCTCCGCAAGATCCAGGGCCCGCACAAGTGGCTTTGACTGTAATTGGGTGAGAATTGCAGTAACGCGGTCGAGTTTTTTAAGGTAATGATCGTTCATTTTTTATAAATGATGATTGATAAATGATGATTAATCGTTGATGGCAGCAAACTATAAACTGTACAGTATTATTGTTATTTATTAAAGCTGCTTACAAGTTTGTCCAGATTAAGGCTTCTTGCAGAAGCATCAAAAATTTCACGGTACGTTCCATTGATCTGTACCAGTTCATCGTGAGTTCCGCTTTCTACCACCCTTCCTTTCTTCATGACATAAATTTTATCTGAATCTAAAATCTGGGATAAAGAATGCGAAATGATAATCACTGTTCTGCCTTCTTTTATAGCATCCAGAGAATTTTTAATTTGTTCTGTTGCGATAGCATCCAGACTTGCTGTCGGTTCATCAAGGAAAATAATCGGCGGATCTTTTAAAAATAACCTGGCGATAGCAATTCTTTGCTGTTGCCCTCCGGAAAGCTGTGTTGCATCATGCTTATAGCCATCGGGTAAATCCATAATCTGCTCATGAAGATATGCTTTTTTGGCTGCTTCTTCAATTTCCTGAAATGTTGCATTCATATTTCCATACCGGATATTGTCTTCAATGCTTCCCTGGAAAATATGGTTTTTCTGAAGTACCAATCCAAGATCATTTCTGAGAAAAGTATTATTGAAATTATTTAAATCAACTCCATCTAAAATAATTTCACCTGAATCAGGAAGATAAAATTTACATAAAAGATTGATAATGGTAGATTTTCCGGCCCCGCTGAGACCGACAAGTGCCGTTGTTTTCCCGTTTTCAATTTTCATGGAAACATCATACAGCGCCTGGGTTCCGTTGGGATAGGTAAAATTGACGTTTTTTAATTCAAAATTTCCTTTGATCTCTTTTTCAACAAAATTACCATTGGGTTCTTTTTCATTGTCGGCATTTAAGATATCAAAATAGCCTTCAGCATAAATCATGGCATCATTCATATCATCATAAATCCTGTGAAGCTGTCGAATCGGCGCTGAAACATTATTAAAAAGCATGATATGCAGCATAATCGCTCCGATGGTCATCTGCTGATCCAATACTAAGTAAACCGTTAAAAGGATGATGAGAACCACACCAAACTGCTCGATAAATGTTTTTAATCCATCATAAATAAAATTCGTTTTCCGGGTAAACATCTGGCTTTCCATCAGCTGCATCTGAAGATCGTATTGCTTTTTCCCTTCAAATTTTTCCCGTACAAAACTTTTAATCACCATAATGGAATTAATCAGATTCAATAATCCCGAAGTTTTCTGCTCACGCTGGTTTCTCAATGTTCTCCTTACGCCACTCAGTTTTTTCGCCTGTAAAGAACTGATATAAAAATAAATGGGAACAATAACCGTAGAAACTATTCCGACATACACATTCTGCAAATACATGATGATTAAAGCAATGATCGCGTTCGAGAACAAAGGCAGCATATCAATAAAAAAGTTTTGAACCAGCCGGGTTAAACTTTCAATTCCTCTGTCTATTCTGATCTGCAGTTTTCCCGATTCGTGGTTTTCATCATTAAAATACGCAACACGATAGGTAAGAATTTTGTCGATGGCCGACTGAGCCAAAACCGAGCTTACATTAATCCGTATTTTTTCACCGTAAAATTTCTGTCCGAAATTGATGAAAATATTCAGCAATTCTTTGCCTAATAAAATAACCGAAATTATAACAAGCACATGAATGCCTTCCCACATCGGATGCGGAAGACGGGTAAGCTTTGTAACTTCATCGACCGTATATTTTAATACCAATGGGTTTACCTGGGCGGCAAGCGCTCCCAAAAACGTTAGAAACAAGGTTCCGTAAATCATCAGACGGTATGGTCTGATAAAGGGAACCAGCTGTTTATAGATCCCGAATAGGGTTACCGTTCTGTTGAATGGTTTTGCCATATAATTTTTTTAATTGAAAACGTACCGTTTTACAATGAAAAAGGTACGTTTTTATTATTTTTAGCGCAAGTGACTTTTAAATTCTATCTTTTAAGCTTCCATCATCATTTATATACTTAAACTGATAATTTTGATTAATAATTTTTCCACCCATTTGCTTAAAAGTACCAAACATTCCAATCCAGTCTTCTTCATCAGCTTGTTTTGGACTGTCCCATCTGATAATTCCAAAATTATTATTTCTATGTTTGTTTAGAATCAGTCCGTATTCATTATTTAAAAAGACTTTAGATCCAGAAATGAAATCATCATCAATTTTCCAGTTGGTTATAATATTTAAAATTTTAAGTCCAATTTCCTTACCATCTGATCCTGTAAATTGATTCCACTCTTTATCAGCTTGAAACCAATTCCATATATTGATAAAATCAGCTATGTTATCACCTTCCAATTCATAAACTTCTTCAATAAAAAGTTTACTAAAATTTAAGAAATCAATATTTGAATTCTCAACGGAAATTTCTTGAAGTAATTCTTCAGCCTGATGTAAGAGTTCGAATAATTCTTTAATATAATATTTTTCAAAATATTCAATTTTTGACAACCCCTCTATTTTAGAATAGACATTCTGTGCTTCATTTTTGAATGAATTTTTAAAAAACATAATTATAAAATTAAGCTTTAACTCTCAAAAACATAAGTTGTAAGATAATGTAATTCTGGTTTCCCAGCATCTTTAGATTCTGCTTCCGCCTGCTCCAATGAATATTGGGAATTGATTTCTTTTTTCTGAAATACAAAAGCATTATTGGCGGTTTTATCCACTACATCATTAAAAATATGCTGAATTTCTGAGTTTCCCAATGAAGCGAAGCTGATGTCTTCAAAACCGTACATTAACCTGAGGTCATCAAACTGCGCAAAGTTCTGGTTCACAAATTCCTGCAGCTGTGCTTTGGAATCGAATTTTCCTGCCCAAATGTTATAGGCATAGCTTTTCTTTTTAGGCTTATCCAAAATACTCTGGTAAACGAAGTTTTCTCCCAAGTATGCTTCCCTTACCTGCGGATCGTTGGCCAGCTCTTCCGGAAGGCCTTCTTTCAGGATTCTTCCTTCAAACATGATGTATGTTTTGTTGGTAATGGCAAGCGTCTGCTGCACGTTGTGATCGGTAATAAGAATTCCGATATTTTTATCAACCAGGCTTCTTACGATTTTTTGGATATCTTCAACGGCAATAGGATCTACTCCGGCAAAAGGTTCATCCAAAAGGATAAAACTCGGATCGGTAGCAAGACAGCGTGCGATTTCGGTTCTACGACGCTCTCCTCCGGATAAAAGATCTCCTCTGTTTTTGCGGACATGCTGTAACGAAAATTCTTCAATCAGCTCGTCACATTTGATCTGCTGCTCTCGTTTTGAAAGTTTTGTCAGCTGCAAAACACCCATAATATTTTCCTCCACGGAAAGTTTACGGAAAACAGAGGCTTCCTGCGCCAGATATCCGATACCTTTTTGCGCCCGACGATACATGGCATCGGTTGTGATTTCCTGCTTATCCAGAAAAATCTTTCCCGAAGTAGGCTTAACCAATCCTACAATCATATAAAAAGAAGTGGTTTTTCCGGCTCCGTTCGGACCGAGCAATCCAACAATCTCTCCCTGCTGAACCTGTACAGATACGCCTTTTACAACTTTTTTCGGACCGTATTCTTTGATTAAGTTTTCTCCTCGTAAAATCATAAAGCAAATATATAAAATGTAAACGTTTTACTTTACACAAACACTAAAATTTAAAAACACCTCAAATGAGGTGCTTTTAAATTTTAGATTATCTATTCAAAATCATTGCCGCTTCTTTGGCAAAATACGTGAAGATCATATCAGCTCCGGCCCTTTTAAAGCACGTAAGGCTTTCAATAATGGTTTTATCATTATCCAGCCATCCGTTCTGTGCAGCAGCTTTTACCATCGCGTATTCCCCACTTACATTGTATACCGCTATCGGAAGGTCAATAGCTTCACGAACTTTAGAAACAATATCCAGATATGGAAGCCCCGGTTTGATCATGATAATATCTGCCCCTTCTTCAATATCTTTGAAAACTTCGTTCATTGCTTCACGCGCATTATGAAAGTCCATCTGGTATGTTTTTTTATCTTTCGGAATTTCCATATTATCTTTCGGTGCACTGTCTAAAGCACTTCTGAAAGGACCATAAAACGAGCTGGCATATTTTGCCGCATAACTTAAAATCCCGACATCCGTAAATCCGCTTTCTTCCAATGCTTCGCGGATTACCTGAACCCTTCCGTCCATCATATCACTTGGCGCTACAATATCGGCTCCGGCTTCTGCATGGGAAACCGACATTCTTGCCAAAGCATCATTGGTTGCGTCATTGATAATTTTACCATTTTCGATAATACCGTCGTGGCCATAAACTGAATAAGGATCAAGTGCCACATCAGGCATAATTACCATTTCCGGAACTGCATCTTTTATAGCTCTGATGGTATTCTGCATTAATCCGTTTTTGTTCCAGGCTTCTTTTCCGGTATTGTCCTTAAGATGATCTGAAACTTTCATATACAAATTGACTGCTTTTACTCCTAAAGAAAATAATTCCTTACATTCTTTCACCGTAAGATCAATGCTTCGCCTGAAAATTCCGGGCATTGATGCAATCGGTTCTTCTTTGTTTTCGCCCTCCATTACGAAGATCGGCATTACGAAATCACTTGTAGTAAGGGAGCATTCTCTTACCAGACTTCTGACAGATTCATTTACTCTCAGTCTTCTATTTCTTGAATGTATCATTTGGAATACTTTTTGAATGAAATTTAATGCAAATTTACTACAACTTAAACAAAAAAATATTGCAGGAGATTGTAGAATTGTTTATTTTTGTTTTAATATATTTATAGAAATTGTAATTTGATGAAAAAACTTTTACTTTTATTTATCTTTTTAGGCGCTTTTGTTGGATTTTCCAACAATGCAAAAGCTCAGATAAAGGAGCCTTCAGCATTTTCTCAAAAAGCTGATGATGGTGTTCTTGTGGCTTATCCGAATCCTGCCAAGGATTTTCTAATTATTAAGGCAAAGGACTCTAATCTTAAAATTAAAAGTGTGACCTTCTATTCTATTTTAGGTACACAGGTTGCTAATTATACAGTAAATATGAACTCCGGTGAAATTAATATTGAAAAATTAAAACCAGGAAAATATTTAATACGCTATATATTGAGCGACAATACAATGAAGGTTACACAAATCGTTAAACAATAATAAATCCTGATAAGCATCAGGATTTTTTCTTTTAGATTATTCTGTTTTCAATAATTCCGTAACTTTCGGAACTTTTTCATACTAATCAGTAAAAACAATGTAATGCTAAAAGCTGAATATATCAGAAAGACTTACAATGCAGGCAAAAAAGTAGCATTGGACGACTTCAGCATCCATGTTCCGAAAGGGAGCGTATATGGACTTTTAGGACCGAACGGTGCGGGCAAAACTTCATTTATCCGTATTATCAATCAGATCACTCAAGCAGATTCGGGTACTATTATGATTAACGGGCAGAAACTCAATCCGGATCATATTAAAGATATTGGTTACATGCCGGAAGAAAGAGGTTTGTATAAGAATATGACCGTTGGCGACCAGCTGCTTTATTTCGGAGAACTCAAAGGAATGACCAAAAATGATGCTCTAAATGAAGCAAAAAAATGGTTTGACAAGCTTCATATCGATCAATGGTGGAAAAAGAAGCTTTCTGAACTTTCTAAAGGTATGGCGCAAAAAATTCAGTTTGTTGTCACCGTACTGCACAGACCCAATTTACTGATTCTGGATGAGCCTTTCTCAGGTTTTGACCCCGTAAATGCCAATCTGATAAAAGATCAGATCATTGATCTCAAAAATAACGGGACAACCATTATTTTATCCACTCACCGTATGGAAAGCGTGGAGGAAATGTGTGATTATGTTGCTTTAATTAATAATTCTAAAAAAATCATCGACGGAAGGGTGTTCGATGTAAGAGAGAAATTCAAAAAAAATATTTTCGGGATTATCCTTTCTGACGTGAATGACATCCAACTTGAAAATTTCATCAAAAAATATGACACCTCCCATCCGGTATATGAAAATAATCTCATTTCTTTTGATCTAAAGAATGAAACCAATCAAAACGATATTCTTCTGGATCTTATTAACGTAGGAAAAGTACGATCATTTGAAGAAAAGATCCCAAGCATGAACGAAGTTTTTATTAATGCAGTTAGCAGCAATTTTTAATTATGAATAATATCTTTTTAATTACAAAAAGGGAATTTCTAACGCAGGTAAAGAAAAAATCCTTTATCATACTGACCATTCTTGCTCCTGTTCTTCTTGTTGCTTTTGGGGCAGTCATTGGTCTCATGTTTAAAGCCAATGAATCTCACAGCGTTATTGAAGTCGTAGATAAAAGCGGTCTGTTTAAGAATCAGCTCAAATCTTCCGAACAGCTGAAGTATGTTTTTGTTTCTGCGGCTGACGAAAAGTCGAAAATTAATAACCTGAAAGGCAATGAATCGTTAGACGGAATCCTGGTTTTGCCGGAACTCAAAAATCAGAACTTTGATGATCTTCAGAAAAACACAAGACTTGTTATCAACAACAAAATTGGCTTTGACATAAAGCAGAAAATAGTCTCTGATATCACGGATGTTATTAAAAAAGAAAAAATAAAACAGTTGGGTATTGCTGAAAAGCAACTGATTAATCTTGATAAAAGTTTTACCCTGAAAACGATCAACGTTTCTGAAAACAACAAGGAAGATTCCGATCTGGGATTTGGCGTGAAAAGTGGTCTGAGCATTCTTTTAATGTATGTTACTTTTATGTTTATCATTATTTATGGTGTACGGGTAATGCGAAGCGTTCTTGAGGAAAAAAACAACCGTGTAGTTGAAATTATTATTTCTTCGGTAAAACCTTTTGAACTGATGATGGGAAAAATTTTGGGCGTTACTTTGGTTGCATTAACACAGTTTTTGGTATGGATTACCATGTCTGTAATCGGAGCACTGATTCTGAATACGGGCTTTTCTTCTATACAAAAGAATATTCCGGGAGGAAATGAAAAACTTGCCAGCAAGCTTGATATTGCACAGATTGCGACCCAAATCTCTCACAACCTGCTGGAACTTAATTTTCCATTGATTATTTTTGTATTTATCGTATTTTTTCTTTTAGGATATATTTTCTACAGTTCAATATATGCAGCCATTGGATCAGCAGTAGACAATGAGACTGAGACCCAGCAATTCACTCTTTTTGCCATACTTCCTCTGATGTTGGGAATGTACGGCAGTTTTTCCTTAATGAATAATCCGGACGGACCGCTGGGGTTCTGGCTGTCGATTATTCCTTTCACCTCTCCGGTAGCGATGATTGCGAGAATACCTTTTGGTGTACCGGCATGGCAGATCGCTTTATCAATTGCTTTGCTCCTCATGACTACCATTTTTATGATTTTTGTTGCAGGAAAGATATACAGAGTGGGTATTCTTATGTATGGAAATAAAGCTACGCTTAAAGAGATCTGGAAATGGATTAAAGGATAATTTTAATTGAATAATTATTAGTATAAAACAACATTCCCGAAGCAAAGCTTCGGGAATGTTTATGTTTAGAAATTAAATTTCTTACCTGAAAATATAGTTCACACTTACACTGAGAACCTGTTCAGATTTATTTTTACCAGTGCCATTCGGTTCATTGTCCAGTCCGGGATATGTATTGGAAAGTCCAAAATCATATCTTGCTGTAACTTCCAGCTGTCTTTTGTAGCTGTACCCAAAACCAAAGCCAATTCCAAAATTAAAGCTATTGGCTTTTCCATTGACATTAGGAAGGGATGCCACAGTAACATCAGGATCGTAATAAGGTCTTGATACAGGAGCATTCTTAACTTTCTGATCTATCAGGAAATTAAACCTTGGTCCTATCAATCCGAAAAATTCTGATTCTGCTTCGGAAAAATAAGCCTTAAAACTTACCGGTACACTGATGTAGTTATTTGCATATACCGCATCATAACCGTCCATTCCTTTAGCATCTTTGTCTTTTCCTGTTTCTCCGGCCCCGAAATACTGTACTTCAGGCTGAATGAAAAACTGGTTGGTACTGCCAACAGGAATTAAAGCCAACACTCCAGCCTCTACTGAAAGTCTTCGTCCTGAGGGATTGTGAGCGTTTTTCACTGCCGAAAGGGTACCTCCGGCAGACACCCCGAATCTTGTACTGCTGAAGTCTATTTGTGCGAAAGACATCACCGACAATAACAAGGTGGAGGGTAATAAAAATTTTTTCATTGTGTATATTTTTTAAATTATGCTAAAACCTTAGCCACGGTAACACCAATGTCAGCAGGGGAATCTACTACATTGATACCGTTTTCCCTCATGATTTCCATCTTTGCCTGAGCAGTATCTTCAGCACCGCCAACGATAGCACCTGCGTGCCCCATTGTTCTGCCTTTAGGAGCTGTTTGTCCTGCGATAAAACCAACTACCGGTTTTGTAGAACCGCTTGCTTTGTACCATCTTGCAGCTTCTGCCTCAAGACCTCCACCGATTTCTCCGATCATTACAACTGCTTCCGTTTCAGGATCATTAATGAATAATTCCAAAGCTTCTCTGGTAGTTGTTCCGATAATTGGATCTCCACCGATACCAATTGCTGTAGAAATACCGAAGCCGGCTCTTACCACCTGATCTGCAGCTTCATAAGTAAGGGTACCGGATTTTGAAACGATACCTACTTTTCCTTTTTTGAAAACGAAACCTGGCATAATACCAATTTTAGCTTCTTCAGAAGTAATGATTCCCGGGCAGTTCGGACCGATTAATCTGCAGTCTCTGTCGGCAATGTAAGATTTTACTTTCACCATATCTGCTACAGGAATACCTTCGGTAATACATACAATTACTTTGATCCCTGCCTCGGCAGCTTCCATAATAGCATCAGCAGCAAATGCAGGCGGTACGAAAATGATACTCACGTTTGCTCCGGCTTTTGCCACAGCATCAGCTACCGTGTTGAATACCGGCTTTCCTAGGTGCTCGCTTCCTCCTTTTCCCGGAGTAACACCACCAACTACATTGGTACCGTATTCGATCATCTGGCTTGCGTGGAAAGTACCTTCATTCCCCGTAAATCCTTGTACAATTACTTTAGAATCTTTGTTTACTAAAATTGACATTTTATTATTTATTTAATTTATTTATTAATTTTTAAATGCACACAAATTTAATTAAATTTCTTTGATTTAAGATAAATCTAAACAATTTGTTTATTTGAGATTTCTCAGTTTAACCTCTTTTTTCAGATAGGTTCTGAAGTCTTCCGCAAGGAAACCAAAGTACGTCCCTTTAGTTAAATCTCTGTTTACTCCAGCTTTTGCAAGTAAAACAGTACCTTTTTCTATTCTGAGACCTGAAGCGATTCCCACCTGGCCCCAGATGGTAACCTCATCTTCAATAATGCAACAGCCTGCTATCCCTGTCTGGGAAGCAATAAGGCATTTTTTGCCAATTACCGTGTCGTGCCCGATCTGGATCTGATTATCCAACACTGAGCCTTCGCCAATAACCGTAGAATCTGTTACTCCTCTGTCAATAGTACATCCGTTTCCGATTTCAACGTTATTCTCAATGACTACATTTCCCACGGAAATGAGACGATCAAAATTTCCGTCTAATTTTCTGTAATAGAATGCATCGCCTCCCAATACGGTATTGGACTGGATGACAACGTTGTCACCTATAACTGTTCTGTCTCCGATCACAACATTAGGGAAAATGAGGGTGTTCTTTCCGATTTTTACATTGTTGCCGATTACCGCTGAACGATGAATATGAGTTCCTTCACCAATTTCCACATCGTGAAGTTCTTCGGTAAAGTTGTAGATTCTTGTAAAGTGGGTGTTGATTTTATTAAAATCCCTGAAGGGATCTTCTGAAACCAAAAGGGCTTTGCCTTCGGGACATGCCACTTCTTTATCGATAAGAATGATTGTGGCAGCGGAATTCAGGGCCTTATCATAATATTTGGGATGATTAACAAAGACAATGTCGCCTGGTTTTACCATATGGATTTCATTGGTTCCCAAGACTTCAAAATCTTCAGGACCTACGAATTTGGCTCCGATAATATCAGCAATTGTTCTTAATTTTTGCGGCTGATGAAACTTCATATTATTCAATGATGTTTAATGATAACAAAATTTGCCGGATTGGGCCCGACCTTATTATAAATCGTCCGTCCAGGGCTTTTTTAAGGTTTTATATAAAACAAAAATTCGGTTTGCTCTCGCATTCCGAATCTCTATTCATTGTATCAAAAATTATTCTTTAACTCTTTCTAAGTATGAACCGTCTTCGGTACTCACTTTAATCTTGTCACCCGGTTCAATAAACAAAGGAACCATTACTCTTGCTCCGGTTTCAACGATGGCGTTTTTAAGGGCATTGGTTGCAGTGTTTCCTTTTACCCCCGGATCAGCTTCCACTACTTCAAGATAAACTGATTGTGGTAACTCTGCAGAAAGTGGAGTTTCATCTGCTTCTTTCAGGATGATTGTAACTTCTTCACCAGCTTTCATAAGGTTTGAGTTTTCAATCATTTCTTTATTAAGGTAAAGCTGAGAGAAATCGTCATTATTCATGAAGTGGAATCCGTTTTCATCATCGTAAAGATACTGATACTTTCTGGTGATTACTTTTACTTCGTCGATTTTGTGACCTGCAGAGAAAGTATTATCAATTACTTTTCCGTTGGTTACAGATTTTAATTTTGTTCTAACGAAAGCAGGACCTTTTCCCGGTTTTACGTGAAGGAATTCGATAACTTTATAAATATCGTTGCTGTACTCAATACAAAGTCCTTTTCTGATATCGTTACTTGTTGCCATTAATTTTGTATATAATTATTTTCTTTTATTAAATTGTATTCCCTGCCCCTGCGGTGTCATCCTGTTGAATGTATTATTATTGAACGTATTCACATTATTCTGCAAACGGTTTACATTCATCTGCACCTCAGAGTTATACTGGTTAGCCGTTCCAAAAATAGAGCTTGAATTATCCTTTTGCTTCAGGATAGAATTAAAATTACTTCTGGCAAGGCTGTCTTTAGACTTTTCAGGAATTTTTCTTTCCATGATGGAAGTCTTTGTTGTTTTTTGAGTTTTTAATCCTTCCGTTTGCTGTCCAAACACAGAAGTCGCTGAAAGCATGATAAAAAAGATTAAAATTTTCATATATATTTTATTGATTACTCTTTTCCGGTTCCGTAGCCTTTCACGATTCCCCTCGGAGAGTTCTGGATAAACTGAAGAATCTCATCTCTTTCTGCTGTTGGAAGCATTTCTTTTTCGATATGAGAAATAGCCTGAGAAACATTCATTTTCATCTGGAAAATAGCTCTGTAGATTTTCTGGATTTCAAATATTTTCTCATTGGTAAATCCTCTTCTTCTTAATCCCACGGAGTTGATGCCCGCATAAGACATCGGCTCTCTAGCAACTTTTACATAAGGCGGAATATCTTTTCTTACCAGCGTTCCCCCTGAGATCATGACATGTTTTCCGATTTTACCGAACTGATGAACTGCTGACAGCCCTCCCATTACGGTATAATCGCCAATTTCTACGTGTCCGGCAATACCGCAACCGTTTACAATGATAACGTGGTCTCCTATTACACAGTCATGCGCAATATGTGAGGTTGCCATGATGAGGCAGTTTTTTCCGATTTTAGTAAACCCGAGCGCTTTTGTTCCCCTGTTTACGGTGACACATTCTCTGATTGTGGTTTCGTCACCGATAATAACCTGAGTATCTTCGCCATCGAATTTTAAATCCTGAGGAATTGCCGAAATCACAGTTCCCGGAAAAATTCTGCAGTTTTTACCAATTCTTGCTCCATCCATGATGGTAACATTGGGTCCGATCCAGGTTCCTTCTCCTATTTCAACGTCCCCTGCAATGGTAGTGAAAGGTTCTACGATTACATTTTTGCTGATTTTCGCACGCTTATCTACGGCTGCTAATTGATGAATCATTTAATCAACTTTATTTTTTGCAACTTGAGCCATTAACTCTGCTTCTACGGCAATCGCGTCTCCTACATATCCGTAGCCCTGCATATGGACGATTCCTCTTCTGATCGGCTCGATCAATTCAATTTTGAAAATAATAGTATCTCCCGGCACTACTTTTCTCTTGAATTTTACTTTATCAATTTTGATAAAATAGGTAGAGTAATTTTCAGGATCCGGAACGCTTGCCAGTACAAGGATACCTCCGGTCTGCGCCAAAGCTTCTACCTGTAAAACACCCGGCATTACAGGCTCTTTTGGAAAATGTCCTACGAAGAAAGGCTCATTCATCGTTACATTCTTTAATCCCACAACATGGGAATCCGAAAGCTCAAGAATTTTATCAATTAACAAAAACGGGGGTCTGTGAGGCATAAGCTTCATAATTCCGTTGATGTCGAAAACAGGCTCTTTCGTAAGGTCGAAATCAGGCACGTTCTTCTTTTTCTGCAGTTTCCACTGTCGGTTCAGTTTTTTCGCAAACTGCGTGTTTACGTAATGCCCCGGTTTGTTGGCAATAACTTTACCTTTTATCTTTACTCCCGCTAACGCCAGGTCACCAACTACATCCAGTAATTTATGTCTTGCCGCTTCATTAGGGTAGTTTAAATTTAAATTATCAAGAATTCCGTTTGGCCGTATAGAAACATTGTCTTTGCCAAAAGCTTTTTTCAGCTTTTCCGTAGTTTCAGGAGTAAGATCTTTGTCTACATATACGATCGCGTTTGAAATATCACCACCTTTTATAAGGCCATGATCCAAAAGCATTTCAAGCTCATGCAAAAAGCTGAATGTTCTTGCAGAGGAAATTTCATCTTTAAACTCGGAAATATTTTTTAATGTAGCATTTTGGGTTCCCAAAACTTTAGTCCCGAAGTCAACCATTGTTGTTACTTCGTACGTATCGGAAGGAATAATTGTGATTTCAGATCCTGTAGCAGGATCGCTGTAGGTAAGAACTTCTTTTACCACGAGATATTCTCTTGCGATATTCTGTTCTACAACACCCACGCTTTCAATAGCTTCAACAAAATATTTTGAAGATCCGTCGAGAATGGGCGGCTCTGAAGCATCCATTTCAAGAATTGCATTATCGATATCACAACCAACCAATGCGGCTAAAAGATGCTCACAGGTTGTAATTTTTACGCCCAATTTTTCTAATGTGGTCCCTCTTTCTGTAGCAACTACATAGTTTACATCTGCTTCGACCTGCGGATGGCCTTCAAGATCTGTTCTTACAAAAACAAAACCTGTGTTTTCTTTGGCTGGTTTCATGGTAAGTTTTACTTCTTTACCAGTATGAAGTCCGATCCCGGAAAGTGTCACTTCCTGCTGAAGCGTTTTTTGCATATCACTCATTAGTTTTATCTTTTGAGTTATTCTCAAGATTTTTAATTCTATTAACGATTTCAGTAAAGTTTCTGAAATGAATGTAGTTTCTCAGATAATCATTATAATTGATTGCGGGTGATCCGTATAATGTTTCTTTGTCATTTACACTGGAATTAACCCCGCTCTGGGCCTGAATTCTTACCTGATTTCCTATTTTAATATGGCCTACAATACCTACCTGACCACCGATCTGGTTCCAGTCTCCGATTGTTGTGGATCCTGCAATACCGGCCTGCGCTGCAATGACATTGTTTTTACCGATTTTCACATTATGTGCGATCTGAATCAGATTATCTATTTTTGTTCCCTTCCCGATAACGGTAGATCCGATGGTTGCGCGGTCAATACTACAGTTTGAACCGATTTCCACATCGTCTTCAATGATAACATTTCCGAGCTGCGGAATTTTTTTAAATCCTTCCGAAGTAGGCTGAAACCCGAATCCATCGCCTCCGATTACGGTATTGGAATGAATCACACAGTTGTCTCCGATGATGCAGTAATCATAAATTCTGGCACCACTGTCTATTTTACAGTTTTTCCCGATTTTAACACCTTTTCCGATGTATACCTGAGGATAAATCTGTGATCCTTCCCCTATCTTCGCTTTCTCTGAAACATAGGTAAAAGCGCCGATATAAGCTTTTTCACCGATCACGGCAGTCTCGTGTATTGAAGAGCCGTTCTCAATGCCTTCTTTTCTTCCCTGCATCTCCTGATAAAGGTTCATCAGTATCTGAAAGGAAAGGTAAGCATCTTTCACCGAAATAACGGTAGGATTATAAGAATCTTTTGTGATAAGACTTTCTGAAACAATGATAACGGAGCATCTTGAGGTATCTAAATAATGCGTAAATCTATCTTGTGCTATAAAAGAAAGATGCCCAGTTTCCCCGCTTTCAATAGGTGAAACTCCTGTAATAAGTGCATTGCCGTCACCTATTATTTTTCCGTCAATAAAACTTGCAATTTGCGAAGCTGTGAATTCCATATTCTGCAAAGATAAGAAATTCTGTAATTCGCAAACATTTTTTGGTTTTCGGAAAGTAAATTTTATTAATATTTAAGAATTACCCCCCGAAATATCCCTTGGAAACATGAGAATATACCGTGTTGTCATATTGGTCATAAGGCCTGACAAAAGCTGGTCTTCCGATTCTTCAAGCCTGATTTTTTTACCGCTTTTCTGCAGAAGGTAAATGGGCTGTTTTTCGGTATCATACGGGAGAAGTTTTCTTTTGATCTCGTGTACCAGTTCGTCACCATTATCAATTCCGAAAAAATCATTTGTGTTTCTTATTTTTTCTTCAATAAATTCCGGATCAAAAGGATGAGAAGAGATAATTGTTTTAGGAAGGTTTCTCTGAATGACACACCGGCACCAGTACGATAATATTTTATCTTCCGCACTTTGCCAGGATTTCATTGCCTGGATGACATCATTATCATCCAGCTGGGTAAACCTCATAACATCTTCATCGGTAGCTGCACTTTTTTCGCGGTAGAGGAAATATTTCAGATTATCACCTGCCGGAAGATCTACACCCTGCGAAACTAAATATTTGGCCCGGTCAAGAATTTTTACCAGCAAAAACTCAGCAAGTGCAGAGGTTTTATGATAATAAACCTGCCAATACATAAACATTCTGGCGGTCAAAAAATTTTCTATGGAATATACACCTTTGGCGTCGATTACAAGCTCACCCTCTTCACAGACATTCATCATGGAGATAATACGCTGGGTATTAATACTTCCTTCGGAAACTCCAGTGAAAAAGCTATCTCGATTCAGATAATCCAAACGGTCAACATCCAGCTGTGAAGAGATTAGCTGATTGAAAAACTTCCGGTGGTATCTTCCCTGAAACATTTCAATGGCACAAGACAGTTCCCCTTTGAACTCTTCATTCAGTCGATTCATCAGTAGCAGCGAGAGGGTTTCATGGTGCCAGTCGTCCATCAGCATGCTTTCCAGCGCATGGGAAAACGGGCCGTGGCCAATATCATGCATCAAAATTGCCAGCATTGCGCCTTTTTCTTCGTTTTCCGATATTTTAACCCCTTTTTGCTTTAATGTCTCAAGAGCCGTAAACATCAGATGCATTGCACCAATCGCATGATGAAACCTCGTGTGGGTAGCTCCCGGGAAGATCAGATTCAGAAGGCCGGTCTGCCCGATTCTTCTTAATCTTTGAAAATAGGGATGCTCAATAATATCAAATAGGATTTCGTGTGGAATTCTGATAAAACCGTGAACCGGATCGTTAATGATTTTAAGTTTATTCTGCATTGAAAACGTCTGAATTTGTAACAAATTTAGGGATTTTAAAATTGAACGGAAATTAAATAGTATCAAAAAATAAGTCCCGAAAATTCAAAGAATTATTATCCTGAAATATTGCAGTTTTCATTAACTTATATTTAACTTTACACGTGTTCATTTTGGCAGATTTTAATGATAGTTGGTCGGCAATTTGATACAATAACCATGTAAAAAAGTAAATTTATGTCGGAAAAGATATTATGGATAGATGATGAAATTGATCTCCTTAAACCTCACATTGTATTCCTTGAAAAAAAGGGTTACCAGGTAACTCCCGTAAATAATGTAAATGAGGCGCTGGAGTTAATGGACTCAGAAAAATTCGCATTAACACTTATTGATGAAAATATGCCCGGAATTTCCGGTCTTGAAGCGATACCTATGATTAAAGATAAAGATAATTCTTTAAAAATAGTTATGGTGACCAAAAGTGAAGAAGAGCATATTATGGAAGAAGCCATCGGATCACAGATTGCAGATTACATTCTGAAACCTGTAAATCCTAACCAGATTCTTCTTTCTTTAAAGAAAAACCTTCAGCAGGACAATCTTGTAGAGCAGAAAACTATTCTTCAGTACCAGCAGGAATTCAGGAATCTCTCTATGGAGCTTTCTTATTTAAGAACCTATCAGGATTGGGCGGAATATTATAAGAAAATCCTGAACTGGGAGATTAAATTTGACAAAGTAACGGATAATGAGTTTGCTGATCTTCTCCAATCTCAGAAGGAAGAGGCAAATATTCAGTTTGCCAAGTTTATCGAAAACAACTATGAAGACTGGCTCCATGATTCTGATAAGCCCATGATGAGCCACACCCTTTTTAAAGAAAAAGTAAAACCGGAAGTAGAAAAGGAAAAAGTTTTGCTGCTGATGGTCGATAATCTCCGCTATGATCAATGGAAGGTGATTGAACCGTTATTTACCAAATATTACAATAAGGTTTCTGAAGATTATTATTACAGTATTCTTCCGACGGCTACGCAATATGCAAGAAATTCTTTTTTTGCCGGGCTTATGCCTTCTGAAATTGAAAAGCGTTTTCCTGATAAATGGTTTAATGATAATGAGGAAGGAAATAAAAATGAGTATGAACGTGATTTCCTTGAAGATCAGATGAAAAGAATCGGTCTTAGCTCCAAATCTATGAAGTACCTTAAAGTATTGAACGCAGATTTTGAACGTAAGATTTATGATGATTTCAACCAGCATAAGAATAATGATCTTTTGGTGATTGTCTACAATTTTATTGATATTCTTTCACACGCGAAGACGGATAATCATATCGTAGATCAGCTTATCCGTGACGATAAGACTTTCAGATCACTGACATTAAACTGGTTTGAGAATTCATCATTAATGAAGATTATTAAAGTTGCTGCTGAAAACGGATTTAAACTGGTTATTACCACCGATCATGGAACGGTCTATGTAAAAAAACCGAGTAAAGTAGTGGGCGACAGAGAAACGTCAACCAACATCCGTTATAAGACAGGGAAAAGCCTTACGTACGACGACAGCGATGTATGGGCAATTACCAATCCGGAAAAACTGTTTTTACCGAAAGGGAATTTAAGTTCGAAGTATATTTTTGCCAAGAATAATATTTTCCTTGCCTATCCTAAAAACTACAATCATTTTGTGAACTATTATAAAGAGACCTATCAGCATGGCGGAATTTCACTTGAAGAGTGTATCATTCCGATCAGTGTTCTGGAGCCAAAATAGCAGATATTCTTTGGCATTTGCTTTTTGACGATGTCTTTTAATTTTGCAATTGGGATTGCAAAGATTAATTAAAATCTTCGAATCTTAATTATACTCATGTTTCGGGCGGAAAAAATCTTTGATTTTTTCCGCCCGAAACTATTTTAAGACACTATAAGCGGGCTGCATTTCGTATTTTTGAAAAAATTAAAGTTTTGAGATTAATTACCTACAACGTCAACGGAATACGGGCTGCTTTTACCAAAGATTTTTTGGGCTGGCTCAAATCTGCGGATCCGGATATCATCTGCATCCAGGAAAGTAAGGCGGGAAACGATCAGATTGATATCGAAAGCCTTGAAAAGCTTGGATATCACAGTTACTGGCATTCGGCCGTAAAAAAAGGCTACAGTGGTGTCGGGATAGCTTCTAAAATAAAGCCTAATCATGTTGAATATGGCTGCGGTATCGAAAGCTATGATAATGAAGGAAGAATCATCCGTGCGGATTACGATGGTTTTTCTGCTATTTCGGTATATGTTCCGTCTGCCTCCAATATTGAAAGACTGGACTTTAAAATGCAGTTCTGCCATGATTTTTTAGAATATATCAAAAATCTAAAGAAGGAAATTCCTAATCTTATCATTTCAGGAGATTTTAATATCTGCCATGAAGCCATTGACATTCATAATCCTGTAGGATTAAAGAACGTTTCGGGTTTTTTGCCTATGGAAAGAGAATGGATGACTAATTTCATTAATGAATGTGAGCTGATCGACAGTTTCAGGTTTTTTAATAATGAACCGGATCACTACACCTGGTGGAGTTACAGGCAAAATTCCAGAGAGCGGAATAAAGGCTGGAGGCTGGATTATAATTTCGCTTCTTATACCTTAAAAGACAAGTTAACAAGAGCTGTTATTTTAAAGGAAGCAGTACATTCGGATCATTGCCCTGCCCTTGTGGAGATTAGCTTATAACTTTTGAGCATAAAAAAAGCCAACTGCGAAGGTTGGCTTTTTTAATTTAAATCATAAAATTAATCGACAATTTCATATTCCACCGGAATGGTACCGCGGCCGGTATCTCCGATTTCATCGAACGCAGCTTTAGACATATCTAATGCTCTTGATGAATGGTAAGGTCCTCTATCATTAATCTTCACAATTACCTCTTTACCATTGTTTAGGTTCGTTACCTTAATATTTGTTCCGAAAGGAAGCGTTCTGTTGGCTGCAGTAAACTTTGCGTTATCGAAAATTTCTCCGCTGGCCGTTTTTCTACCGTTAAATTTATCGTGGTAGTACGATGCATAACTTGTTTTTTTCGCATCTATGGCATTCATTTTGAAAGAATAAACACCAAGGGTTGAAATCATCATTATGATTACGAGAATGAATCTTTTCATCACTTTGAACTTTTATTTGTTTGACGGGGCAAATGTATCAGGAATCTTCTAAAGTGCCTACTCGAAAAGTTAACAAACGTTAATAAATTCTTAAATTTATCTTAATAATTTATTCAACTATCTGATTATCATTACTATAAATACTATTGTTAAAAAACGTTAAAATTAAAGCTGAAAAGTTAACTTTTTTAACTATTCTATATTTTGAGTGTATTATCTCCAATTATAAAATACTAAAAATCAATTACTTATATATTGAGTGTTCTAATAAAAGTTTTAATTAATCTTCTAAAATAGGTTCAAAAAAAATAATCAACATTAAGTTCAGGCCCTGTAAGCAGGAGATTGTAACTAAATGTTAATTATTTTAAGTCTTTTAAAAATGATATTTTATATCAATTCACCATAAAGGTCAAATTCTTCAGCTGATGTTATTTTAACTTCTGCAAAATCTCCGATAGAAATATAAGTATTTTCTGCAGACACCAAGACTGTATTGTCAACATCTGGAGAATCATATTCTGTTCTGCCTACGAAATAATTACCTTCTTTACGGTCGAAAACACAACGGTATACCTTCCCTATCTTCTTCTGGTTCTTTTCCCATGAAATCTGCGACTGAATTTCCATGATCTCTTCTACTCGGGCTTCTTTAACTTCCTGCGGAATATTATCTTCCAGCACATAAGCACCGGTATTTTCTTCATGAGAGTAGGTAAAACATCCGAGCCTGTCGAATTTCTGTTCTCTTACCCAATCTTTCAATTCCTGAAAAATTTCTTCCGTTTCTCCCGGATAGCCAACGATAAGAGTTGTACGGATGGCCATATCCGGAACTTTTTCCCTGAATTTTCCCAGAAGCGCATCCGTTTTTTCATGGGTGGTTCCTCTTTTCATAGATTTCAAAAGCTCCGAATTGATATGCTGAAGAGGAATGTCGATATAATTACAAACTTTCGGTTCTTCTCTGATGATATCCAAAACATCTTCCGGAAAGCCGCTTGGAAAAGCATAGTGAAGACGGATCCATTCAATTCCTTCTACTTTTACCAATTCTTTTAGTAAATCGCCCAGCGCACGTCTTTTATAAATATCCAATCCATAGTATGTAAGGTCCTGCGCAATAAGAATCAGTTCTTTCGTCCCTTTTTTGGCAAGCTTTTGAGCTTCTAGAACAAGTTTTTCGATGGGTGTGGAAACGTGGCTGCCTCTCATGAGAGGAATTGCACAGAACGAGCAGGGCCTGTCGCAGCCTTCAGAAATTTTAAGGTATGCGTAATGTTTCGGAGTTGTTGTCAAACGTTCTCCGACCAGCTCATGTTTGTAATCTGCTCCAAGATGCTTAAGCAAAATAGGAAGATCTCTGGTCCCAAAATATTGATCTACATCAGGAATTTCTCTTATCAAATCCGGTTTGTAGCGTTCCGAAAGACATCCTGTAACAAATACTTTTTCGACTTCCCCTCTGTTTTTTGCCTCCACATAATCCAGAATGGTATTGATAGATTCTTCTTTAGCGTTGTCTATAAATCCACAGGTATTGATTACTACAATATCTCCTCTGTCTTCGTGAACAACCTCTTTACCATTGGCTTTGAGCTGGCTCATCAAAACTTCAGAGTCATAAACATTCTTGGAACACCCAAGCGTTACTACATTGATTTTCTTCTTCCCTACCGATTTTGTACGCATCTTTTTGATTTTGAGTTGGCAAAGATACAAAATATTGAAGAGTCCTGAATAAAAAATAAAAACCACCTGTTATGGGTGGTTTAATGTAGTTTCAATTTATTCTTCAGTAAAGCCTGCTAATTTTCTATCCTTTTCAGATAAAACTGCATCTTGCTCTGGAATTTTCCAGTCGATATTCAAATGTGGGTCATTATAGATGATACCTCTTTCTGATTCTTTATGATAAAAATTATCACATTTATAAGAGAAAACAGCCGTTTCGCTTAAGACTGAAAATCCGTGCCCGAAGCCTCTTGGTACATACAGCTGTTTTTTATTCTCTGCAGTAAGCTCAATTCCGAACCATTTTCCAAATGTAGGAGAATCATTTCTAAGATCAACTGCTACATCCCAAACTCGACCTTCTATACACGAAACCAATTTCGCCTGACCATGTTCGCCTCTTTGCAAATGTACTCCGCGAATTACACCATAAAAAGATTTTGATATATTATCCTGAACAAAATGTCCGTTCATTCCTGTAAATTCCTCAAATTTTCGTTCATTAAATTTTTCAAAAAAATATCCTCTTTCATCTTCAATAATAGTAGGTTCAATTATGTAACAATCTTTTAAAGGGGTTTCTTTTATTTTCATATATTAGGTATTATTGATTTGCTTTAATTTCTTTTTTAAATTTCAATTTCAATGCTAAGTATACTATTCCCAAAGGAATAAAAATAATAATGCAAACAAAATAAATAGGCATTTTCGAATATAGGATAAAAATATTGATAAACAACTGAATAATAGCATAAAGCATGCTTATTATCAAATGAGACATTTTTTTCTCATTGGCAAGCAGCTGATATAAGTGCCTTCTGTGAGCTTCAAATATATTTTCTTTCATTAACAGCCTTTCAATTATTGTTAATACTACCTCCATTCCATATATTGAAAATAAGAGAATGTATTTATAATCCTGCGTCTTCATAATTAATAATGTGACAAGCGCGATCAGCCAAAAACCAATCCCCATACTTCCAACATCTCCTGCAAAGCATTTTGCTTTTTTTCTGAAGTTATAAAACAAAAAAACCAAACATCCCAATAATGCATAAATAATAAAATTTTCTTGTGTAAATGCAAAAATATTATGATTGATATAAAAGAGGGTCAATAAGGCTACTAATGTATAAGATCCAGTCATTCCATTAATTCCATCCATAAAATTGTAGGCATTGAGAGTACCTATAATCATGATGAAGAAAATCGGCCATATCCAAACCGGGATCAAACTGAAGGTTTCTGTAAAGTTCAGTAAAAGCGCTACTGATAAAAAATGAACGGTAATTCTAATTTTTCCGGATAAGGTTTTTACATCGTCAATAAAACTTACAAGACATATTGCCAATAATCCGAATCCGAAAGACCAATACATTTCCATTACTTCTTTAAAATTGAATAAAGAGAAAATAATAAAGGCAATAGGGAAAATGATTCCGCCTCCTCGGAGTGTAATTTGCGAGTGGGCACTACGATGATTGGGCTTGTCTATAATATCATATTTATCTGCAATTGCGAAATATGCCTGAATTAAAATGAACAGTGTTATGAAAACCAATAGATATTCTATCATTTGTGTTGAAAGCTTTTTATAGTTTTTATTAGTCCTTCTTTAGTGGAAACGGGTAGCTGCGCGATATCCAATGCTGATTTTATTTTAAGATTGGAAACTTTATAATTTTCTGTAAGCTTTTTTAATCTTTCTGAGTTTAAGGGAAGCTTTATTTTATCACCTATTTTTGAAAAAATATTTATAAACTCTGGATATATATTTAATTGTTTTGTTTTTTTACCAAGGGCCTCATCAATGATTTTTATTAATTCATTAGTAGATAAAAAATCATCATCCGCAAAATTATAAATTCCAGATGTAATTTTTTTATTTTTAAGTAATTGTAATATCAAAAAATTAAGATTATCAATACTTAAAAATGATCTTTTGTTATCAAAGGCTCCTAACGGCCAAGGAATACCTATTTTGACAATCTTGTACAAAAGATTTAAATTGCCTTTATTTCCGGGACCATGGATCATGCATGGACGAATAATAAAAAGCCTTTTTGTTTGAGGAATGGTTTTAGCAAGTAAATATTCTTCTGCAAGTCTTTTAGATCTTCCATAAGAAGTCTTGGGGTCTGCAGAATGATTTTCATCCAATACATCTTCAACACAATCAGCCACAGCCTTAACACTGCTAAAATAAATAAAATCCTTGATATCCGAATTTAAAAATTCATCAAATATCTTTTTTGTGAGATCTGTATTAATTTTATAATAATCTTCTTCTATTGTTGTATTCTCCGTGTCATGAGCTTTACCCGCCAAGTGCACAATTGCATCTGCATTTTTATCAAGAGTCCATTCAGATCTTAAAGAAACTCCACTAACATGGCAATCATAGGATCTTAAATATTGTGAAAGATTACTTCCTACAAACCCGGAAATTCCAGTTATAATAACATTCATTATACATTATTTGTGTTTATAATACTATTAAGCTGATAATCAATAAAGTTTTCTCTTGATAAACTTTTTCTATCAATAAATGTATTGTACATGTACTTCTTTAATAGTTGTGGGTTACAATACAGATTATAAATTTCTTTAGCAAAATGTTCGGGCCCAGCAATAACATCCAGAGTACGGCCGTTAAAATCGTCAATTATGAGATCATTACACCCTCTTGCATTAAAGGTAATTACAGGAACAGACATAGATAGAGCTTCCACAATACAAATTGGTACTCCCTCTTTTTTACTCGGAAAGAAAAATAAATCTGTTATAGCTAAATAGTCTGCTACATTTTTTGTAAATCCAATATCAATAATTTTTTCATTTCTTATTACATATTCCTCTTCAGCATCACTTAAACCAGTGGGATGGATTTTATCTTTTCCACCCATTATGATCAATTTTAAATTTGTAAGTTTATATTTCTCCTCCAGAATTTTAAAAGTTTTGATAACTATATGATACCCTTTAAAATTCACATACCGACCTGTAAAGGTTATCACAAAATCATGGTTTTCAATATTGAGAGATTTTTTTAAGGTATTCTTTTTTTCCGTCGAAAAATTATTCCGATTAAATATTTCCAGATCACATCCTAAACCATTTGTTGGCAGAAGATATGTTTTCTTAGGAAAATAATTTTTAAGAATATCATAGTCAGTTTTATTTAATAGCCAAACTTCGTCTAGCCTAGAAGCACAAAACAATTCTACAGTCTTAAAAATAAACTTTTTTATCAAATTATCAATAATGGGAAAACCTAATCCATGAAATGTACCCATCGTTTTGTATGGCAGCTTTCCAGATAATAGTGTAGTAAAAATACCTGTTGTGAAATGCATGCTTACGAGATCTGGTTTTATTTCGTGTATTTTTTGGTGTATTTTTTTTGATATTTCATAATGTTTTTTAAAGTTAAAATTTCTCGGAAATTCAAAATAATGAAAATTTATATTATGTAATTTATAGTCATATTTATCATTAATATTAATTATTTTTTCTCTTGATGTAATTACATGAATTTCAAAGTCGAGTTGGGAAAGTTTAATGCTTAATTCCGAGAGGAAATTATTGAAACTACCATAATCTGTAATGATGAAAAAAATTTTTTTCTTATTGTATATTTCTTTCATAATATTTTTCCCAAAATAATTGTTTTCCTTTTTTCTTTATAAACTTATATCTTAAATCAGATACTGAATCTAACAAACCATGATATGTATCTAAATTATTAAAGGAAATATCTGTAAGCTGAATATTTTCAACTGATCTCAATAATAATTTCCCATCTAATATCGTATTATTAATTAGAATATCCTTATATAATTTTCTGCTTTTTAGCTTATTTTTTATACTACTTGTAAATATCAAAGCATAATCACCTGATGGGTTATCTTCTCCTTTATCAATTCTGCAATCAATAATTTTAATATTTTTTCTCTGAATAAAATTGGGTTCTTCCGGGTTTACAGTATCATAAAAAAGAAGTCCGGATCCTATATTTTTCACAAAGATAGTATTTTGAAAAATGACGTTTTGAATCGAAGATCCTAATCCATAACCCTCCATATCCCATCCATTGCCATATAGTTTATTATTAAAAATCGCTCCTTTACTTGATTTGGCATTTTCACTTACAGTTTTACCATTATCTGTAAAAGAGGAGTTTTTACAAATAAATGTATTAATAGAATCTCCTGATCCTCCATGTCTTCTATTATTACTTGAGCTTACATTTTCTAAAAAGATATTATTAGCCGCAAACTTTTCAGCATTATCTATTAAATTAGTATGCAAACCTCTATATATCATAATTCCATCTGTTGCGCAATTAAGTATTTGTACGTTTGTAATTCTAATATTACTTACAAAACCTTTTATTGCGATCCCATGCTTTCCCCCATCTCTAATATCCAAACCTTTCTGCATAAATCTGCTACCATCGATCTTGACATTGTCTATAGTTATATTCTGTATTCCCGGATGGCTGCTAGAGACAATAAAAGCTTGCTGAGCTTCTTTTGAAGAGTTATAAATATTTGTTTTTAAATCATTACCTATATTCAGTACACTTACATCAGGAATATCTGTTGGAATGGATTTAAGAATAAAATTCTTAAAATGTATTCCTGATTTAAGCCATAATGCTGTAACATTATATGTTTTATTATTTCCATTAATAACATCTCCCTTTTTAGAGGAATTAATCATTTTTTGAATTTTTTGTGTATCATCATTATTATACTTAGCATTGCACAAGCAAGCTAAAAATATAGTAATGATTAACAATTTATTTTTCATTAAATTTGATTTTTATTATATATAATCTTCTTAAGTATTTAAGATATGAAAAAGTAAGATACAGTAAAAATTTTATTAAAGAGATTTTTCTACTTTTATATAACATTTTATAATTTGACAATTCACCTTTTTCCATCTGCCATAAATTCGAAGACAGTCCACTTACACCATAATTGAATTTTCCTAATGCATTTCTGGCAAGAATACGATTTATATATATATTTTTATAAAGAATAGATAATTCCAACCAGAGCTTATAATCTTCGGAATATTTCTGGCAAACATCAAATCTATGGTTACCCAATTTTTCTTTAGAAATTAATACTGTAGGTGTAGAAAAGAAATTCTTTTTCAAAATATCTTTAAATGCAAGTATTTTATATTCTTCTTTTTGAGGGAAATCAATCTTATCAAAGCCTCCGCTAATGATCCCGCAATCTGAAAATTTATAAGCATATTCTATTTGGATTTCAAGCTTTTTATGATCCCATACATCATCTGAATCTACAAAGGCGATAAATTCGCCTGAAGCTTTTTCAATACCAAAGTTCCGCGCATATGAAGGTCCAGAATTAATAATAGAACATACGTGAATCTTGTCTTTTACTTCTGATGCTAAAGAATCCCTAAATTCTTTGATAACTGAGACAGTATTATCTACAGATCCGTCGTTTATAATTATAAGTTCCCAATTGCAATAGCTTTGATCAACAACAGATTGCAAAGTATATAAAATTGTATTTTCAGAATTATAAGCAGGTAATATTACTGATACCAGACTTTTATTTTCTTTCCCAGTAAAATTCATATGGTAAAAAAGGTGTTTCTACAAGTTCATCCTCATTCATGAAATTCCTTATTTTGAGTCCCAAACATAGACATCCTACAATAAAAAAAACAAAAATAAACTTGCCATTATATTTTTCAAATTCATATTGATTTGCCATTAGTATAATAAATGCAAATATTACGAGATTCTGAAATCTTAGTCCGGAGTAGGATACCAAAGATAATACAAAGGATAAAACTTCTAAAATAAGAAGTACATAGAAAAATTTATTTATTTTATTACCTTTGTTTAAAACGTAGTTGATGATGAAAATGAGAACAAAAATGACCAAAGGTGATAATCCTGATATACCAGATGGACTATTTAATTCTTTATAAGTGTCCACTTTGTTATCAAAATAAGAAAAATCCAAAATCTTATAAAGTATTCCAAAAAATAAAATAAGTATCAATAGATGCTTCCTTTGAAGCTTTACTTGTGATAGATAAATAACAACTAGTATTAAAAAAGAAGAATATTGTATGCTTGTTGCCAATATTGCCAATATAAAAAAAAGTTTTGTCCTTTTGTTTCTTATAAGCTGATAGGACGCGTAGGCTGCTATAGCAAAACTTAACCCATATCGTAATCCATTCATGGTCATATCATAGAAGAAAAAGGGGAAAACAAGAAATGAAAATACAGTAAGTTGAAATTTGTTTTTTGAAAATGAAAAGATCAAGAATAGATAGGTTATTGTACTTATAACAGGGATAATTACAAAAACATCCTCCGATATTACTTTTCCTATTATAACATTTAATACTTTAAAACCAAATTCATAATTTACTTCTGAAAACTCCCAATGTAATGTCCTGTAAATAGTTGTATAATAGTATCCTTTATCCGTGCCAACATCACCGCTGAAAATCGCTATAAAAGCTGCAGGTAAAGTACAGATAAATAAAAAAAGTGTATACTTTTTTAATTCAATTTTAGATTTAACAAAAATTACAATCCAAAACGCTAAGAATATATATGGTATGATATAATATTCCATCAGACATTTGATTTCTTTAATATTTCTACGCACTCGTAAATATGATCAATATTTAGGAAATATTGATTTTTATGAATAAATCTATTGACGAGCTGCCGTTTAATTTTGTCATATATTAGATAAATAGATGAAATAATTATTCTACACCAGAATATAAGGAAAGATATTTCTTTGATTTTTCTTAATTCATCAGTTTGTTTTAATGCTAAAGAAAATATGCTATTCCGATTCATTAAAATCGCTTGGGCTAATAGTGGATACATATTAAAATATTTTCTGTATTGGTCATACTTCATTGCACCTAATGCATTTAGTCCACTGTCTCCCCAAGTAGTTGTAACACTATAAAATTTAGGGATATTTTCATCCCATATGTACTCGGATTTTCTGTTTTGTAAATGTGGCATATCTTCCAGTTTTCCACAGTGGGTGCCATCTATTTGATTGGCAGTAGTACTTTTTTTACATACTCCGGCTATTGTAAAAGGCCTGTCTACCAAATAATGCTTTTTTGAAAGAAGAGAAATTGAAACTACAGAAAAAATATCCGGGCTTAATGCTCCATAATAGTTTCCTGTAATATTTTTAATTTCCATCATTATGGTTCTTTTAACAAAGCCGTGATAAGATTTAGGCAAATCGTAAAACATATAATTAACAATACCTCCTCTTAACAATTTAATAAGCTCCAATTTATCATTAATTTCTTTATTTACATTCGAGAATGCAGGAATTATTAATGCTCCATTCGGATAATCGTGATTAGATCCCGGCCAAAAATAAGTACAGACATTTCTGCTAGAGACCGCATCGATATTATTTTTTTGTGCCCATTCTACTATTTCAATTGCAGATGGTAAAATAATATCGTCGTCACCTAAAAGTGTAATATATTCTCCTTTTGCAAGATCCATTGCAAAATTAAAGTTATCAATAGATGATATATTTTCGCCTATATAAGTATATTCTATATTTTCTCTATTAAGATTGAAAACAAATTCTTTAATGGTTTGTGTGGAACTATTATCCGATATGCAAATTTCAATTCTATCATCATTTAATCTAAGTAGTGATTTAATAACTTCTATGCAATAATATTCTCGGTCTTTTGTTGCAATTACAATACTTAGTAATCTATTCATAGTGTTTTTTTTGAATCTGGGTTAGTAGCTATCAAACTTTTCATTTCGCTTTTAGAAAGAAAAAGCTTTAAAGTTAATAATAATGTAAATATTGCTATAAATGCTATCCAAAATAACGAAATAATTTTACCATATTGAAATGGCCATGAAAATTTTGAAAATAAAAATATAATAGTGGCGATAAATAATAAAGGCAATATAATTTGTTTTAAAAAAATTTCTTTAAAATCATTCTTTATAAACTTCTTATTAATAAAATAAATATATATGAAAGTTGTCACAACCTGAATAAAACAAAAAACAACAGCTGCACCCTGAGGACCATGGTTCTTAATAGCAATATAATAACCTGGAATTGTTACAATAAGACTAACTAAACCTAAAATGTTATTTAATCTTGTATACCCATTGGAAATTGCAACATTAAAAGGCAAAATCTGAAGACTTAACATTGCATATGCAAATGTAATGATAGGAATAATTGTACTTGTTTTCTGAGCAATATCATTATTACCTGTCCATATGAAAACTATTGTTTTTGAAAAGAATGACATAACAATCATCCCCGTGAATACAATAATTGATATTAAAAGTGATGCCTTATTAAATAAATTTCTACTGAGCTGGTGATCAGATGTAGAATAATAGGATGTAAATCTTGGAAGTAATGCTGTTGTAATGGGATTAACTAACATAAGTAAACTTTGAGCCAAAGATACCGATAAGGTATAATATCCTAAATTTTCTATAGAAAGAAGTTTACTGATTGTTATTTTATCCATTTGCGTATTTAAGGCCGCTACTAAAGAGATTAACATCATTCCTCCGGCGAAGTTAAATATTTTTATCAAAACCCTTTTTTCAAACCTTATTTTAACCGAAAACATTATTTTCCTAAAAAGCCTTTTTTCCAAAGTAAATTTAATGAGAACCGTAAATATAAATGTTGAAAATGCTTGCCATAGAAAAAAAGTTGTTAAATCCGGAAAAAAATATATTATAGGAATTACTAGAAAATTTCTCAATATACCCCAAAAAATCTGAAATAAATTGGCATCTACTTGACGTTCCAATCCCAATAGACCGCCTATATAAAATCTCAGGAGAAGCTGAAATCCGGTTTCAAATGATATGATTTTAATAAATTGTGCAATCTGATCACTTTGAAAAGATTTTACATTTATCCATTCTTTTGCGAGAAAATCGGATGATAAAAAAATAATTGAAATACAAAGGAATACGATGAGAAAAAAACATGATTGCAGTGTCTTAAAAATTTCTAATTTATCTTTGTGCTTATTATCTTTTCTCGCAAATTCTCTAGATAGGGTTGCCGTAAGCCCACTATCTAAAATAGTCATGACCCCGGTAATCATAATCGCAAAACTAATTATTGAGTAACTTTCGAAACCTATAAGCTTTATGTAAATTGGAATAAAAACAAAATTTGATATTATACTCCAAAATTTGCCTGCAAAATTTGCTAAAATATTTTTTTTCATTTAAAAATTTCTATCATTATAATCTAATGAAAGAATGCTTTTGTCGAAATTAAAAAGCATAAAATTAACATCAAAAATAAAATTTGATTTTACACAGCTTTTGTCAATCAGTTTCCATGAAAATTTTTGATAATAGCCCACCAAATAATCATTACATAATAGCATTCCTTTGCTATCGTACTTTAGAATGATTTTATTTACTTGTTCCATTAAAATATTGCCCAAGCCAAATCCGGATTTTAAGGTACAAACATTACCAACACCTTTTACGTTCACATCATCTCCATTTATAATTACCTTTATATTAATAAGATTTGTATAGGCTACAATTTGTTGGTCTTCCATTATCATTAAATGATAATCATCAGCAAAAACATTTTTTTGAATCCATTCTTTTTGCTGATCAACATCATAGTTCCAACGGACTGCTTTTAGATCATAAATTTTACTTAATAAGTCATCTGAAATATCAGAGTGTCTTATAAACAGAGTTTCATAAATCATAGTTACTTTCTAAACCACCATCCAGATGGTATTGCTACAAATTTACGCATGAATTCATCTACTCCTTTTAATGCATCATCATTTTGAAATACGGAATATATATTATTATTTATATGAACTCCAGTGGCATAAAACCCTTCATTTTTCATGCTTTTAAGAAATTCATTCTTATCTTCTGCTAGAACTCCATAAACCCAAAAATTGGGATTTACATTTATATCAATGTCAAGAGGTTTTGCAACTGAATTATTCATAAAGAAATCCCCCCAAGCTTCAGCATTCTGACGTTGTATATTAATAAGTTCCGGAATCTTTTTCATTTGTTCTATTCCTATCAGAGAATTAATTTCATTCATTGTTGCGCCATAGCCTTCCAACGCAATATCGCAATCCGGATTAATTTCTCCATTTTCACTCCTGAATTTGGAACGATCTATACCATAATCTCTTATTAACTTTCCTTTTTGGTATAAATTTTCGCTGTTGAAAGCTAATGCACCACCATCTATAGTATTGGGTAACCGAACTGTCTGAAAGGAGAAAACAGAAATATCAGCTCCTGTATTTCCTACTTTCTTCCCATTGTATTCTGTGCCGAAAGCTTCAATACAATCATCAATCACCGGAATTCCATATTCTTCACCAATCTTATAGATTTCTTCCAAATTACCTGCATAGCCACAAAATAAATTATTAAAAATAGCTTTTGTATCTTTAGATATGATGGATCTTAGGTGATCTGGATCTATTACACCAAAATTTGGATTAACATCTACCCATTTTATTTTAAGACCTTTTACAGCAAATGGCTGATTACTAGCAAGACAGCTGACGGGGCTTGCAATGATCTCATCACCAGCTTTAAGCCCCAGAATCGATAAAGCTACTAATAAAGCATGATTATAAGTAGAAGTTGTAATAATCTTCTCATTACCAATAAAATAAGAAAGTAACCGTTCAAATTCTCTACCACTTTTCCCGTATGCTAATTGGCCGGAATAGAGAATATCATGAACTTTCTCTGATATATTCTCAGGCATATATGGTTTGTAAATTGGTATCATTACCAGCCTTTTTTAATTACATTAACTATTTTATCTCTGTCTTTATCATCTACCCACCAACCACAAGGTATGTGAACCATTTTTTTGTAAAATTCTTCAAATACAGGAATATCAATTTCAGATTCTTTAAACAGAGTGTGTCTATCATTTCTGAGATGTAATTCTGAAGCTGAGATACCGTTATCATTCATCATCCTAATAAAATCATCTCTATTCTCTACTTTCATGGTGTAGAGCCAATAAGATGGTTCAGTATTAGGATTATAATTCAACAATTCCACTCCGGGAATGTTCTGAAGGTTTTTATCAAAATAAACCCCATTTGAAATATATTTACCTACAACATCTTGGATATATTTCATTTGAACAAGGCCTATTACGGCATTTACATTATTCATATGATATTTATATCCTGGGAACTTAATATCATTTTCAAGCCTGGGAATTTTTTTATCAAGACCAAACCATCTTAGTAAACGGCCTTTATTATATGAATCGGAATTTTTAAGTGTCAAAAACCCTCCATCCACTGTTGTCATATGTTTAATAGCCTGTAATGAAAAAATAGTATAATCAGAATTGCTGCCAATTGGTTTGCTATTATATTTAGCACCTAATGCATGTGCAGCATCTTCAATAATAGGAATATTATATTCTTTTGATATTTTATTAAATTCATTCATATTACAAACCATTCCAGCATAATGAACCAACATTATTGCTTTTGTCTTATCTGTAATTTTTTTTCTTACATCATTTGGATCAAGCAGTCCAGTGTCTGGTTGCACATCTGCCCAAACGATTTTACCTCCAACTAATTTTATAGCCACATTTGTTGGCTCAGCTGTAAGTACTGTACTTATAATTTCATCACCAGGCTGTATTCCGATTAATAGCAATGCAATATGTAAAGCTGCAGTGCCGGAATTAAGTGAAAGAGCTAAAGGATTTTCAATATAATTACCGAATTCACTTTCAAATTCATATACCTTCTCTCCTTCTGCAATGTAGCCACTGTATAGAATTTCCTGAAGCATAGGCATCAATTCTTCAGCAGGTGGTAAATAAGGCTTTACTATGGGTATCATGATTAATAATTTTGAATGGATAATTCTTGCTTAACATATTCGAGAGTAAGAAGTAATTCTTTAAGCTCATCAACATTAAGCCTTTTGGTATTATGGGAATTATATTCTTCTCTATCTAATTGAGGACCATCGGTTTGTACATATTTAGTATAATTAAGATCTCTTAAATCTGCGGGAATTCTATAAAAGTTACCTAGATCCTCAGCTTTAGACATCTCTTCTTTTGCACATAATGTTTCGTACATCTTTTCTGCATGTCTCTCGCCTATAATTTGTATTTCATTATTAGCATTAAAAAGTTCCTTTATTGCCTGTGCCAGTACTCCAACTGTTGCTGCAGGCGATTTTTGCACGAAAATATCACCGGGGTTACCATTTTTGAATGCATACATTACCAGATCTACAGAATCTTCTAAAGACATCATGAATCTTGTCATATCTGGATTGGTAACCGTTAATGGTTTGCCTTCTTTTATTTGTTTTATAAAAAGAGGAATTATAGACCCCCTAGAACACATAACATTACCATAGCGCGTTGAGGTATATACAGCATTGATGTTTTGAACTCTTGGGTCACGCGCCTTGGAAATAGCCAATTTCTCCATTATTGCTTTAGACATACCCATAGTATTTATAGGATATACAGCTTTATCAGTACTTAAAACCACTATTCTTTTCACAGAATTTCTTGCTGCTGCTTCGAGAACATTTTCTGCGCCAATAATGTTTGTCTGTATAGCTTGCATAGGATAGAATTCACAGGATGGAACCTGTTTTAATGCCGCGGCATGAAATACAAAATCAACACCAGTCATAGCACTATTTATACTATCAAAATCTCTGACATCACCAACAACAAAATTAAGCTTATCATTTTTGTACTCAATTCTCATGTCCTCCTGCTTTTTCTCATCTCGTGAGAAAATTCTTATTTCTTTTAGGCCAGAATTAAGAAATCCTTTAAGCATGGCATTTCCAAAAGAACCTGTACCGCCTGTAATCAATAATGTTTTATTTTCTAGCATATTAATTTTTTTATAATCGGCATTTTTACAACTCTTAAAAATACCATGTATCACAATAAAAGAAATGAATAATTCTTAAATCAGTTATCAATATCTATTAATGGTATGTAATAGAATAATAATTCCTAATCATTCAAATAGATTTTAATTGTACATTTATCTAATTAATTATTTTCTTATTGTAAAAAAAGTTTTTATTCTTACTAAAAGTGACTTTTTCTGTGAATTGTTATAACCGTACCCATACTTGTTGCTATATCCTAAATTTTCTCTACTAACATCATTTAAAACAAAACCCACATTATTAATTTTACCTTGTTTTATATTATTATTTGCAAAATCAATAAGCGCTTTTTCTGTATAATTAGAGCGTGTAACGTATACGATAATGTCGGATAAAGTAGAAATTAAGAAAGTATCTGTAACAAGTAATAATGGTGCTGTATCTAAAACAATGTAATCGTACATTTTTCTTAATTCCTCTATAAGTAATTCGTAGCGTCCATTAGAGAGCAGTTCCGTAGGGTTCGGGGGAATCATGCCGGAATAAATTACATCGAGATAAGAATTAAAAGTAGATTTGTGAATAATATTTTCAAGTTTAGTATCCTCAGAGTAAAGATATTCAGTTAATCCCGTTAAACCTTTTCTTGCTTGATTATATCTTTGAAACTGTGGATTTCTGATATCAGATCCTATAATTATTACTTTCTTCTTAGGGTTAGCAAGTGTTAATGCAAGATTTACCGATGTAAAAGTTTTCCCTTCACCTTTAACTGTTGAAGTAACAAATACTACTTTCCCAGTGATTTCATTTTTAGGAAGCATAAAATTCATATTTGTTATAAGAATTCTAAAAGCTTCTGCCATCGGAGTTATATCATTGAGGCGTATAATTTCCGAGTCACCTTTTTCAAGACTGGGAAGCTCTCCCAAAATAGGTACCGAAATTAGTTTCTCTAAATCATGTTTTGAAATTATTTTATTATTAAATAATTCTGACAAATAAATGATAATGAAAGGTAAAAGTAGTCCGACAAAAAGGGCTATGGGCAGGATAACGGTTTTTTTAGGAGATACAGGAACCTTATTCGCAAAAGCTTTATCAATAACTCTTGCTTTCGGCGCAGAAATAGATTGTGAAATTGCCGTTTCTTCTCTCTTTTGAAGCAGTAACAAGTATAAATTTTCTTTTATTTGCTGCTGTCTTTCTATTCCTCTGAAAATTTTCTCTATAGATGGTAATTTTGATATTTTTTGAGAAACTTTATTTTGCTCTCCTTGATATTCAGCTTTAACTAATTCAAGACCACTTTTATTCTTTTGCAAACTTTGTAAAATTGAGTTTCTCAAGTTAATGATTTGCTTTGTAAGGTCCGAAACAATAGGATTATCATTAGTTGCAGATTCAAGATACTTATTGCGTTGTAATATAAGTTTATTATATTCTGAAATACCAGCAATAGCTTCTTGATTATTTAATCCAACATTTAATGGTAGAACTTGATAAGAACTTTGTTTGGAAACAAAATCAATTAAGGCGTGTGTTAGTTCTAACTGCGCTTCCGTATCTAATTCTTTTGATCTTGCAGAAGCTGAACTTTCAAGATTAATTTTAGCTTCAGTTTCAAGATCTACAACATTATTATTTGATTTAAAATTTTCCTTTTGATCCTCAACTTGTCCTAATTCTATCGAAAGTTTTTTAATTCTATCTTCAATAAAATCAAGTGTTTTTTTAGACTCAAAATTTTTATCTGTTATAGCATCATTATTATATGCTATAACAAGAGAATTTAAAATATCAATTGCCTTATCTATCTGAGGATAATTCATTGATAATCCTACAACGGTTGCATCTTTGCTAACTACACCTATACTTGACAATGCTTGCAGGTAAGTTATTTTAGAATCTAAAGATGAGATATTTAATTGTAATTCGTTTAGATTTACATCTTTTGCTGCTACAGGATTAAAGTTCTCATTTTTACTAATAATAATATTTGCATAAGGTAAAGAAATTGTTTTTCCGAATGTAGAAACTATTTCTTTTCCTAGTTCATCAGAATTTATTTTAATAGTATTTCCATCAATCGACAGATTCAGTGGTAGTTCAGGAAATTTTGATAATAACTTTTCATTTATAATTCTTACAATAATAGGAGACGATGTTTTGTAAAGCTCTACTTTTTTGAGATTATTCTTTGTAAAAATGTCAATCTGTAAATTTTGGGATACAATAACGTCCCTCATTAATTTCTTAGATTTTAAAATTTCAATCTCGTTATCAATGCTATTCGTTTTCATCCCACCAAAGCCCGATAAATCCTGAAGTACATCGAAATTACCAGTCGACGGCGAATTCTTTGAATCTTTTATTAAAATTGTCGTTTTAACATTATAAATGGGTGTAACAAATTTCAATCCTAAATAAACCAGCCCAACGCATATAATACCCGATAAAAAAAACCAATACCATCTCTGTAAATAAGGTTTTGTAATTTCGTTTATATCTATATCTTTCTTTAATTCTAAATTTTCCAAAGCCTTCTGGTTATTCATTAATTTTATTTGTTAAATAAACTTACTATTACTGCAATGGCTGTAACGCCAATCGAAATTGCTGTTAAATAAAGTCCTGTATTAGGGTTTTGTTTCGCTTGTATATCTTTTGCATTTGTTGAAGGCACGATGATGGCATCTCCCTGCTTCAAATAATAATAAGGTGAATTGATAAGATCAGCGTCCTGTAAATTTACTTTTCCATGGATTACCTGACCATTCTCTGTTCTTATTACCAATACATCCTCTCTTTTTCCGTACATTGTAAGGTCGCCAGCCATACCTAAGGCATTAAGAATGGTACCCTGACCGTTTGAAATGGTATAGTCTCCCTGTCTGTTTACTTCCCCTAAAACAGTTACTTTAAAATTAGCCAATCTTATATTTATGGTTGGGTTAATCACATATTTCTTCATTTTTTCCCTCAACTCTTCCTTAAGATCCACTAATGTTTTCCCTTCTGTATTGATAATACCTAAAATCGGGAAATCAATATTACCGTTTGTATCTACGATGTAAGTAGGTCCTGAGATGGTAGTTACACCTTGGTTGGGAGTGTTCCCGCCTGCTAACGAATTGGTTTGTACAAGTTCTGATGAAGAGTAGTTTTGGTTGAATGGCTTTACAACATCCATATCCTTTGCAGTAATAAGAATAACAAGCTGATCTCCTTTCTGAACAGTATTAGCAGAGTTTTTGGCAGAAGATTCAATGGCGACTTTTTCAATATTCTGCAAATAATTAAGATCATTTTTAGCATTAGGATTAGTTTTACAGGAAACTATTATAAATGCTGATAGTATAACCAATATTTTACCTTTCATCGTTTTTTTAAAATTGTACAAATATATACATTTAAATTATTCTATTTATCCAATACTTCATATATTGAATTATTACTTCTGAATTCCGGAACAATGATCTTCAGAAGCTTTACCACTTCCACTTTATCCCTTCTCAAAGAAGCTTTAGTAATAGAATTTACGAGCGTTTCTATTTCTAAAAACTCTATTGTGGGATCTTTGGAAATCATGATTTTTTCATTATGCGTAGGTAATGTTTTGGCGTCGTCACTCAAGAGTTCTTCATAAAGCTTCTCACCAGGTCTTAATCCTGTATAAATGATTTTAATATCAATATTCGGCTCAAACCCGGAAAGCTTGATCATTCTTCTTGCAAGATCTAATATCTTCACCGGTTCACCCATATCAAAAACAAAGATTTCTCCTCCCTGCCCCATGGTTCCTGCCTGTAAAACCAGTTCGCAGGCCTCTGGAATCGTCATAAAATATCTTACAATATCCGGATGGGTAATGGTTACAGGTCCGCCAGCTTCAATTTGTCTTTTAAAATGCGGAATTACTGATCCATTTGATCCCAACACATTTCCAAATCGTGTTGTAATAAATTTAGTAGTGTTTCCTTCTACATTCTGCAATGACTGCACAAACAGCTCTGCTGCCCTCTTTGATGCACCCATTACATTGGTTGGATTCACTGCTTTATCCGTAGAAATCATCACAAATCTGTTCACATGATATTTACTGGACAGTGTTGCGATAATTTTTGATCCAAGTACATTTACCAGTATTCCTTCGTGAGGATTCTCTTCAACAAGAGGGACGTGCTTATATGCCGCAGCATGATACACCATGGAGAAATTATAGGTCTGGAACAAGGGTTCTATTCTGTGTTTATTCGAAACATCGGCAAGTACAAATTTGAATCTGATATGAGGGAACTTCTCTTTCATTTCCAGCTCGATATCATACAAAGGTGTTTCAGCCTGATCCAGGACAACAATGAGTGAAGGATTGAATTGTGCAACCTGCCTTACAATTTCACTTCCAATTGAACCTGCTCCTCCGGTTACCAGTATATTTTTATTGAAATGCCTTCTTTTGATTTCTTCATTTTCAATCTTGATGGGTTTTCTGTTAAGAAGATCTTCTATTTGAAGATTACGGATCGAACCCGCAAAATCACTATCCCTGAGTTTCTGCACCGATGGTGCTTTGAATATATTCAGATCTTTTTCAAGAAATAAGTTCACCCAAGAATTCATTTCATCTTTGGACATCATTTCCTTTATAATAATCACACCGTCGATCAGGAGCTCTTCTTTTGCATTTTCTTCTATTTTTTCTTTAGATAAGATAGGTTTTCCCAACAGATATGCTCTTCTGGAATCTGTACGTTGTGTAAGAAATCCTACAACGTGATAAGGAAGGCTCGGATTGTCCAGAATAGCACGTGCAATGGCTATGGACTGCTCATCAATTCCCAGTACAAGAATTCTCTTTTTCAATGTGCTTCTTCTGTACTCTCTGACAATATGAAAAAACTCTTTAACATACAACCTGAACAGGAAAAGCCCCATAAAGGAAATAATAAAGTACAGTATCAGAAAAGGATTAAGAATAAATCCTTTATCTGTAACCCATCCGCAAATAACATTTGCTGCTCCCACTAGAAACAGTGTGCAAAAACATGAGATGAGCAGCTTGAAAAGATCTATAAATGTTGAATGCCTTATAATACCTGCATACGTTTTAAAAATGTACATAAAAATGACATTCGAAAATATAATTCCTGCAAATACCACAATTTTATCCTTATGATAGATAAATTCTGACTGTGTAATTTTTTCTATGATATAGGTAGATAAAAACAGTGATATCACCAGTATGATAATATCTATTACAAGAATTATCCACCTTGGCAGATATCTTACATCCGAGAGATTGACAACATTATCCCCTCCGAACATTTTCTTCCTAAAAGAGTTGTACATTGTCTTTAATAATATTCATGTGTATTAAAAAGTATAAACGAACCTTCATATTCGAAAGTATTGATGCAAATTTAAAATAAAATTTCATCTATTGTCAGTATTTAAAAATTAAATTTAATTCAGAAATAATATTGTATCCGAAAATCATCGAGTAAGAGATATTCCGTAATTTGAAGAAACAATTGAGGCAAAAAACATACCACATTCCAGCAATTTATGTAATCGTTTCACCAATTCATGAAATGTATTGCGAATCAATACATTTTTTTGGTCAAATTATTAATCATCATTTTTATATAAATCTTATTATGTGTTTTTACTTATTCAAAAATATCATTTATTTTCTCATATTCAAATCCGCGGCTCATTAAATATTTTATTGTTTTCGATTTTCGCTGGTACTCTTTAAGCCCTTTTTGTTTTGAATAATAATCTTCATAGATCTTACGGATGGTTTTCTTATAATCATTTTCATCAATTTCATCAAAACATATATTAATTAATTTTTCCGGCACCTGCTTCTGCTTAAGATGAATTTTGATCTTTGTTTTACCCCAGTGTTTAATATAAAATTTTCCTCTGATGTAGCTGCGGGTAAATCTTTCTTCATTTAAGTAGTTTTCCTGAAGAAGATAAAGCATGATTTCCTCTTTCGCTTCATCAATAAGAAGAAATTCTTTCATTTTTTGTTCAACCTCATAATGACAGCGGTCCTGGTATACACAATAGTTTACCAGCTTCTGTTTTATCTCTTCGAAGGTGAACGACTTCTTTTCCATATTGCATAAAAAAGAATGAGCGGATGCCCATTCTTTATCGTTGAGTTTTGATATTAATTAATAGTTAAATAGAGCTTTGCCCTCCATTAATTCATTTACTTTTTTTCTTACGGATGTAAGCACTTCTTCATTTTTAATATTGTCTACAACTTCAGAAATTAGTTCCGCAATTGTGTCCATATCATTTTCTTTTAAACCTCTTGTTGTAATGGCTGCAGTTCCCAGTCTGATCCCGGAAGTTGTAAAAGGTGATTTATCATCAAAAGGAACCATGTTTTTGTTGCACGTAATATCAGCAAGAACAAGCGCTTTTTCAGTTTCTTTACCGTTTACGCCTTTGTTTCTGAGGTCAACCAGCATCAAATGGTTATCCGTTCCTCCGCTTACGATATCAAAACCTCTGTCAATCATTGCTTTTGCAAGAGCTTGGGCATTAGATTTAACCTGTTTTGCATACGTTTCAAATTGCATATCCAAAGCTTCCCCGAAAGCAACCGCTTTTCCTGCAATCACATGCTCCAGCGGCCCCCCCTGGATACCAGGGAAAACGGCACCGTCCAGAACCTGGCTCATCATTTTAATTTCGCCTTTCGGAGTTTTATGGCCGTATGTATTTTCGAAATCTTTCCCCATCATAATCATCCCTCCTCTCGGACCTCTTAATGTTTTATGCGTCGTTGTAGTTACCACATGGCAATGCTCAAACGGTGAATTCAATAATCCTTTTGCCACTAAACCGGCCGGATGTGCAATATCTGCCCAAAGAGTAGCTCCGATCTCATCTGCCACTTCTCTGAATTTTGCATAATCCAGATCTCTTGAATAAGCAGAGAAACCTGCGATAAGCATTTTCGGCTTTTCTCTTAAAGCCACCTCTCTCATCTGATCATAATCGATGAGACCTGTTTCCTGCTGTACGCCGTAAGAAACGACATCATACTGAATTCCTGAAAAATTAACCGCTGAACCATGCGTAAGATGCCCTCCCATAGAAAGATCCATCCCCATAATTTTGTCACCCGGCTTCAAAACTGCAAGATAAATGGCAGCATTCGCCTGAGAACCTGAATGTGGCTGAACGTTTACATAATCCACCCCGAAAAGCTGTTTTGCTCTCTCAATCGCCAATGTTTCAACCTCATCTACTACTTCACATCCTCCGTAATATCTTTTTCCGGGATATCCTTCAGCATATTTGTTGGTAAGCACGCTTCCCATGGCTTTCATTACATTATCAGAAACAAAGTTCTCTGATGCAATCATTTCAATTCCATGAGTTTGTCTTTGTCTTTCTTTTTCAATCAGGTCGAAAATAATATCCATTTTACTTTTAGTTTTTGAAATTTTTCACCCCAAAAGTACGAAATTTCTGCCGAGATTTCAGTATCCTCAAATATGATTTTTGGCCTTACGATTAACAATACATCCTGAATATTTGCTACTAATGAGATTTTACAGCATTTTTAAATTCAGGCTTAAAATTTAATAACGGTGGTAATAAAAATTCCTCACAAAATATTGAAAGGAGTTTTATATACAAATTTAAAAGCTTTCTTCCGACAGTTCTTTGTTGACAATCGCTCCCGTGAAATTTCCCTGTGCGACTGCATTAGCAACAGACCTCATCATTGTGGTATTGTCTCCGCAGGCAAATATACCATCTGCGCTGGTTTTATGAAAATGGTCTATTTTAATGAAACCATGCTCGGTAAGCTCAAGCTCCAGATCTTCAGGATTGATGTTCTGCGCGAAAGGTATTTTCACATATAAAGCTTCCAGTTCTTTTTCACGTCCGTCTTTAAATATCACTTTCTGAATATGACCATTTTCATGAACGATTTCTTTTATTTCAGATTCAGTGATTTCAATTTTATTTTGGTTGAATTTCTCTGTCTGTTCTTCATTTAATGTAGACTCTCCGTTAGTAAATAAGGTAAGATCTTTTGTAAGGTTAAAAACCAGTTTAGAAAATTCAAAGGCCAGATCACCGTTAGAAAGAAGTCCTGTTGTTTTGCCTTTCACTTCATAACCGTGACAATACGGACAATGGATTACGGAAATTCCCCAGCATTCTGCAAATCCTTTGATATCCGGTATCTGGTCTTTCACTCCGGAAGCCAGAATTATTTTTTTAGCTGAAAACTTTTTGCTGTTAACGGTTTCAACTTCAAAACCGCTTGAATTTCGGGAAGTTTTTGTAACCAAACCGTCGAAAAAGATTACTGTTTCATATTTCAGAACCTGTTCCTTTGCTATTTCTGAGATCTCATTTGGAGTTTTACCATCCTGGGTGATAAAGTTGTGTGAATAAGGAGTCTGTCTGTTGCAGGGTTTCCCACCATCGATCACAAGTACTTTTCTTAAAGATCTTCCCAGAGACATCGCTGCAGATAATCCCGCATAACTTCCTCCTATTATGATGACATCAAAGTTGTTTTCCATAAATAATTATTTGCTGTTTATACATACAAGTAATGAACCGTTCATTATTTAACAAAGATAAAAAATAATTATTAACGCAACTAAATTGCATTAATAATTATTCTTTTAAACATAATAATTATAATAATGGATACAAGTTGTTAGTAATCAGCTTTTACCGCATCTACTTCATTCTGAATTCTTTTATTGATATCAATTTTGGCACCCTGAAAGCTGAAAATTAAAGTACCTTTTTCTCTTGCAAAAGGATTCGTAATAGAATCTGAAATTTTCCCGGTGTTAAAGAAAGGGCTCGTTTTTTCCAGTTCATTATCCGAAAATTCTTTTATCCGGATTAAATTGTAATATGGCTTGCTCAGGTCAAACCAGTTGATATAATCGGCATTAAAAGAAACCGCCTTTATTCCTTTTTCAGAATAAAAATTAATTGCTCCTGCCTGACCGTAATTATCACAAAGCACCAGTGTCTTCCCGGTTTTTGAAAGTTTTTCATATTCACGGTCAGTTTTTTCGGCAAGTTCTTTCCAGCCCAACATATCTGCAAAATCCTGCGGAAGCGGATGATCTTTGCCATCTTCCCAACGAAGCAGTCCTAATTTTTTATACGGATCCTGATGAGAGACGATATACTCCGGACTTTTATTAGGAAAAGCGATTCGGTACAAGGGAATAAAAGCGACAATTACAATCGATACAAAGACTATTCTCAAAATAGCACCCTGTTTTAATCCTTCGAGACGATCTACAAGAAAAACAGCTCCGAACGAAATATAAGCAGGGTAAACACCGATGGCATAATAGTCTTTAGCTTTTAACAATAAAAATAACGCAATTGTAAAAATATAAGACCAGAAGAAAAACCTGAACTTTTCAAAAGGCCTGTAAAACAGCAAAGCATAAAATCCGGCTATAATCACTAAGATCGATCCTAAAAAGAACAGGAATTGAGATTTTATAAAATCCAGACGGCTGACATTTACAAGCTGTCTCTCGGAAAGTTCTTTCATATGATGAATGACCGGAAAATCATTCCGAAACTGCCAAACCACATTGGGTAAAATGATCAGCAATGCGAGCAGTGCCGCAAAGTAAAAATGTTTTTGCAGGAATATTTTTCTATGAACACTCAATAATATAGCAGGAATAAGACCCAACAGCGAAAACACAATGTTGTATTTGTTTAAAAAACCGATGCCGAGAAATACGGCTCCTGTGTACAGCCATTTCACCCTGTCAGAATTTATATATTTAATGACACAAAAATAAAACATGGTCCACAGCAGTATCTCAAGCGAATTTGGCTGGAAAAGCATATTAAGCCTCAGCAACACCGAAAGCAAAACTCCCGAAGCGGCTAAAATACAGGCATAAAGACCGCCTTTCAGTTCTTCCACCGTTTTCCAGACGGCAACGATCGTTAATGCACCGAAAAGAGCCGGAAAAAACTTAACCCAAAATACAGAATTTCCTAAAGCATTAATTATAAAAGCCTGCCATGAGCTCACAGGAGGAACCGACAAAAATCCCCAAGCAAGGTGATTTCCCTGATCCAGATGCAGATATTCGTCCCGGTGGAGTTCATACTCCGGATTGATTAATGAATATTGAAGGATAAATTTAAGTATTACAAATACGATCAGTATAATTCCGCTTTTTTTCATGGTCTTTATTGTTAAAATTAAGACATTTTCGAACCTTTATTTGTTACATCATTAACACAAATATACCGACAGGTCGTGATTATCTCAAAAAAAATCCTGAGAAAATAATTTCCTCAGGATCACATCTAAATATATAGTGTTAGTTTACTATTTCTTTGATTTTTCTTTTAATTCTTCCTTGTCTTTATCAGAAGGGTTCCAGACTTTCACGTCTGCGTTTTTATCAATTCCGGAAAGAATTTCAACATTGATTCCGTCGCTTGCGCCCAGTTTCACATATGCTTTTTTAAACTTACCATCTTTTTGTTTTACCTCAACGAAAGGCACATCTTTACCGTTTTTCTTTTCATACTGAATCAAAGATTCATCAAGTAACAATGCATTTTTCTTTGACGTAAGAACGATTTCACCGTTGGCAGAAAATCCTGCCCGGATATATTCATTATTTGGGTTGAATACATCACCCTCAACAGGGAATTTAATGGTTCCGTTATTGTCTTTCCCTTTTGGAGCAATCATAGTAAGTCTTCCCGGGAAAGTTTTATTCTGAAGAGCACCGATGACGATGTTCATATCCATTCCCTGTTTTAGTTTTCCTGCCTGTGCTTCATCAATTTCCCCCTGGAAGATCAATGAATTAAGATCAGCGATGGAGCAAATGGTAGTTCCGGCGTTGAAAGAGTTGGCTTCAATCACCTGGCTTCCTACTTTTACGGGTACCTCAAGAACTGTTCCTGCCGCTTTTGAACGAATCTGCGTTGTAGCAAGTCCCTGAAGCTCCGGAGTTGCACCTGTTTTTGCAATCAGCAACGCTTTCTGTGCCGTTACGAGCTGCTGTTGGGCATTTTTCAGTGCCTGTTGTGTTGTGTACAGCTGCTGTTGGGCATTCAGAAATTCCTGTTTGGAAGCAACGCCCTGTTTGTACAGTCTTTCCTGCATTTCAAACTGTTTGCGCATATTTTCAACATTCATTCTGGCATTGTTGATCTGAAGCTGCTGGTTACTCACATTTTGTTGTGCATTGTTTACCTCTGCAATATTCGGGACAATTCTTACGGTCGCAATCAGCTGTCCGGCTTCCACTTTATCGCCTTCGTCCACCAAAATTTTATCAATAATCCCTGCTATATTTGGTTTGATTTCAATTTCTTCCTTGGGAATAATTTTTCCTGTCGCCATTACCTTGTCCTCCATATTCTGAACAGTAGGCTTACGGGTAAGAAAAGCTTCGCTCTCTTTAGAATTGGATTTTACAAAATATCTGATTCCTGAGAAGAGTGCCACTGCAAATAAAAGCCCGAGAATAATATAAATGGCTTTTTTCCAGGTGAATTTCTTTTTCATATGTATAGTTTATTTTTATTTAAATATTAAATGATTAAAAGTCCTATTCTGTTCTTAATGCTTCAATAGGTCGTATCTTTACAGCTCTCTGTGCCGGAATCATCCCGATGATAAGCCCCAAAACCACCATAACGCCCATCGCTGCAAAAACATTCCCGTAATTTACCGTAGGATTATAAAACGGAAATGAATCCTGTCCCTGAGTTAAGGTGTCCAAAAGCATCAAAACGAAAATCCCGAACATAAAGCCAAGAAGTCCCGAAGACAGCGTAATTACAACACTTTCCAGAAGAATCTGGTTTCTCACTTCAGAAGGCTTAGCGCCTAAAGCTCTTCGGATTCCTATTTCCTTTGTTCTTTCTTTTACGGTAATTAAAAGGATATTGGAAATGGCAATTACCCCCGCCAAAATCGTTAATGTTCCCACGATAATGGTGAGAAGCTGCATTCCCGTGAGAAAGCCTGTCAGTTTTTTAAATTCTTTCCCGAGGTTAAAACTTCCGAAAGCATTCGTATCTTCAGGAGAAACTTTATTTTTAGCTTTTAATTCGAGCTTTACGGTTTCTTCAACAGAATTCACGTTGGCATCAGGTTTACTAACAATAGCAAACATATCAATCTGATCCCCTGCATTATACATTTTGGTATAGGTGGAAAGCGGAATAAAAACAGTCTGATCATTTTCAAAACCTCCGTTTTTCTTTATTCTGAATACACCGATGACGTTAAAGAAAATTCCTTTAATGTTAATAGATTTCCCAAGCGGGTTTTCATTCTTTTTGGAGTCGAAAAAGTTTTTGTAAATCTCTTCACCGATTACGGCTACATTTTTATTTCCCGAAACATCGGCATCGTTGATATATCTTCCGAAAATCAGTTTCTTTTCTGAAATTTTATTACCGACCGGATAATCTCCCGTTAATGCATAAGTCCCGCTTTTACCATTTCTTGACATCGATTCTCCCGGAGTTCCCGTAAAGCTTCCTCGTGAATTCTGCGGCGAGATATAATCAATTTCGGCCACTTTTCTTTTCAGCATATCGATATCGGAAAGGTGAAGGTGCATTTGCCTCCCTTTAGGGAAACCCTCGTAAGGAATTGAGGTATTTTGCGCCCAAAGAAAAATTGAATTGGTAGCGAATCCGGAAAAAAGCTTATCGAAACCGTTTTCCATTCCTTTGGCTGCACCAAGCAGACTTACATACAAAAACATACCCCAGCCTACACCAATCATGGTAAGAAATGTCCGAAGTTTATTATTCCTGAGTGAATAATAAATCTCCTGCCAGGTATCTTTTTTAAATAGTATATTCATTTTTTGACTGTCCGTTTTTTAATAAAAGTGATTTACTATGATTTAATTTTTGCTAAATCAAAAAATTCATCATTCACGTTGTCTATTCCGTTCTTAATGCTTCAATAGGTTTTATTTTAGATGCCCTGTAGGCAGGAACAAATCCCGCAATCAACCCTGATAAGACAAGAGCGACGAATGCAGCAAAAATATGTCCCCATCCCACACTCGGATCTTTAATGAAATATTCTTCCAGGTTATTCCCTATTAAATACAGGGCCAGCACACCAAGGCCAACACCTATCAAACCGGAAATTACTGTAATTACTACACTCTCCTGAACAATAAGGGCAACAATACTCCTCGGTTTTGCTCCAATCGCTTTTCGTACGCCGATTTCTTTGGTTCTTTCTTTTACGATATAAACCATGATGTTACTGATTCCGATAATTCCGGCGGCCAAAGTTCCCAACCCGATAAAACCAACAATACCTGTGAGTACTGCCATGAAAGCAAATGTATCGTTCATATTCTGGGCGTTGTTCCAGACTCTTACTCCGTTTTCATCATCCGGCGCCACATTTTTTCTGGATTTCAGTCTTTCCTTTAATTCGTCACCGTATTTTATGGCTTCCTGCGGCGTTAATTTATCATTATAAGCAATATAATTGATGCTCACCGTATCCGAACCCTTTTTCATTTGCTGCAAAGTGGTGATCGGCACGGTGATATGCCTTTCGTCCCAGTCGCCGCCGTCGTCTGAAAATACACCAATCACTTTAAACATGGTTCCGTTGATATTTAATTCTTTTCCGACAGGGCTTCCGTTTTTAATGAGGTCACGATGCACCATTCTTCCAATCACGGCTACATTCTGCTTTCTTTCCAAATCGGTTGGCATAAGATATCTGCCTTCAAGTATTTTTCGGTTTTCAATAACCTGCTCTTCAGGTTTTGCACCATTAATCTGATAGTTTCCGCTCTCTTTGCCATATTTCACGAGTAAATTTGAGGTATATCTCGGTGTTGAGCTTCCAACTTTTTCTTTATCGATATTAACAAGGAAATCGTAGTCAGCATTATTCATGGTAACCTGCCTGTCAGACTGGAGGCCGTTATAGGCAATGGTTGTTTTCCCGGTTACAATGGAAATAAGATTCTGGGCATCCCTGGCAAATCCTTGTGTAAATGCATTCTGCAATCCTGTTCCTATTCCGAACAGAACAATGAAAATGAATAATCCCAAAGCCACAGTAAAGCCGGAAAGTACTGTCCGCAATACATTACTGCGAATAGAACTGAATATTTCCTGCCAGCGATCTAGGTCGAACATATTTCTTTAGATTTGAAGCGGGAAGTATGATGATAAAAGTCTCCACTCTTTCCGCTGATTTATTTAATTATTAAAATTTTTATTTTTCATCCCCAAGTTTCCATCTCCTATCTTCCAGCCTATAAAACCAGCTGCTTAATAAACTCATCACTTTCAATAATTCCGTCTTTCAGAATGACATTCCGTTTGGTTTGGGCAGCGACGTCCGGTTCGTGTGTAACCACAATGATTGTTTTTCCTTCATTATTAATATCCTGAAGCAGTTTCATGATATCGTGCGTGGTTTTGGAATCCAAAGCTCCTGTCGGCTCATCGGCAAGCACGACTTTGGGATCAGTGATTAACGCCCTTGCGATGGCAACCCTCTGTTTCTGTCCTCCGGAAAGTTCGTTAGGTAAATGATTTGCCCATTGTGCAAGCCCTACTTTTTCCAGATACTCCATAGCCTTGCGCTCGCGTTCTCTTCTCGGGACATTCTGATAATATAAAGGAAGAGCAACATTATCCAGAGCAGTCTTATACCCGATCAGGTTGAATGACTGGAATATAAACCCCAAAAATTTACTTCTGTATTCTGCAGCCTTCACTTCAGACAGATGCTCTATCGGAACACCATCAAGCTCATAGATCCCGGAATCCTTCTCATCAAGGATCCCGATAATATTGAGCAGGGTAGATTTCCCGGACCCGGAGCTTCCCATGATGGAAACAAATTCACCTTCGGAAATGGTAAGATTGATTCCTTTAAGAACGTGAAGCTTACTTTTTCCGGTATCGTATGACTTATGTAAATCCTGAATTACTAACATTTAAACGGGATATATTTATCCAATAAGTAGATATAAATTTTAATTTGTTACGCAGAAAGAAAAATTCTTCAATTAAATTATTGTTTAATGTATTATGCCTTTATTTATAGCTATTTGCAGATAATTGTTTAATAATAATTCACTTATAACAAACATTTTTGTGGGACATGCCTTTGAAAGCCAGTGTCTAAGCGGTTTTCATGTAAATGTGGAAAACTTTTACGGTTAAAACTCAATCATTTAGTGTTTCGCCCTTTTAAATACAGTTCTTGTTTTCTAACTTTGTACTTGTACATCACCAAAAAATAAACACTTCGTCAGTTAATAACTTTTAAACGTAAGTGTCATCAAATCAAAATGTTGAATATTTTTTGAACTTTATCCACATCAATCTAATAATTAATTTTTTAAGACATTCTAAAATATGGGAATTTTTGATAAAAGAGTAAGCTACAAACCATTTGAATACCCTGAGGTTCTTCAATTCGTGGAAGCGATCAACAAATCATTTTGGGTGCACTCGGAGGTGGATTTTACCGCTGATGTTCAGGATTTTCATTCACAGCTGGAACCCAATGAGAAACACGCTGTAAAAAATGCCCTTTTGGCAATTGCACAGATTGAAGTATCCGTAAAAACATTCTGGGGAAATCTATACAACCATCTTCCGAAACCTGAATTCAACGGTCTGGGAGCTACTTTTGCAGAATGCGAATTCCGTCATTCCGAAGCCTACTCCCGTCTGTTGGAAGTGTTGGGCTACAATGACGAATTTATGAATGTTGTTGAAATTCCTGCCGTAAAAAAGAGAATCGACTTTTTATCAAATGTTCTGAAGCATGCCAATTCTGCAACGCCTAAAGAATATGTTTCTTCACTTTTACTGTTTAGCATCCTGATCGAAAACGTTTCACTTTTCTCTCAGTTTGCCATTATCCTTTCTTTTACCCGATTTAAAGGATATATGAAGAATGTTTCCAACATCATTGCATGGACTTCCGTAGATGAGCAGATTCACGCCAATGCCGGGATCTACCTGATCAATAAAATCCGTGAGGAGCAGCCTGATCTTCTTACTGATTCTGATATTGAAGATATTTATACTTTAGTTGACCAATCTGTTGAGCTGGAAGGAGAAATTCTTGACTGGATCTTCGAATTGGGCGAACTGACTGTATTCTCAAAGGAAGATTTGCTGAACTTCATGAAATACCGTGTTGACGACAGCTTAAAGAAAATCAACATGACTACAAGATACAACGTCTCTCCTGAACAATACCGTCCGATGGTGTGGTTCGAAGAGGAAGTTTTTGCTAATTCAATGGATGATTTCTTTGCGAAAAGACCGGTAGATTATACAAAGCACGATAAGAGTATTACGGCGAATGATCTTTTCTAAATTGGTTTGATCATTTAAGGAGCGAGCGAAGCGAGCGTCGAAACAGATAGTATTAGCGGTATCATGCTAAGCCTGTCGAAGCATATTTACAGTTTTTTAAAAAACTTATTCTTAATAAAGCAACAAATTCCTGAACCTTAAAACCGTTCAGGAATTTCGAAAATATAAACAACTATGGAAGAACAGAATACAAATATATGGTGGCTCAATGAAGAGTCTGAGCAAATGCTTAACAGAGGCTATTTGCTGAAAGGGGAAACAGTAGAAGGTGCTATCGACAGAATTACTACTGCAGCGGCTAAAAGACTGTACAAACCTGAACTTCAACCCGCATTCAAGGAAATGATCACCAAAGGATGGATCAGCTTTTCTTCTCCGGTTTGGGCTAATATGGGAACCCAGAGAGGCCTTCCTATTTCCTGCTTCAACGTTCACATTCCGGACAGCATTGAAGGAATTACCCACAAAATGGGTGAAGTCATCATGCAGACCAAAATCGGGGGCGGAACTTCAGGATATTTCGGGGAGCTTCGTAACAGAGGAACTGCAGTAACCGATAACGGAAAATCTTCAGGAGCCGTTTCTTTTATGAAGCTTTTTGATACGGCAATGGACGTTGTATCTCAGGGTGGCGTAAGAAGAGGCGCTTTTGCAGCTTATCTTGATGTTGATCACGGGGATATTGAAGAATTTTTATCCATTAAAGATATCGGAAGTCCTATTCAAAACCTGTTTACAGGAATCTGTGTGCCGGATTACTGGATGCAGGATATGATCGACGGTGATATGGAAAAGCGTAAAGTATGGGCAAGAGTGTTGGAAAGCCGTCAGCAAAAAGGACTTCCTTACATTTTCTTTACCGACAACGTGAACAGAAATAAACCTCAAGTTTACAAAGACTTAGGATTAACAGTAAACGCCAGTAACCTTTGTTCGGAAATCATGCTTCCTTCCACGATGGAAGAATCATTCATCTGCTGTTTGTCTTCGATGAACCTTGAACTGTATGACGAATGGAAAGATACCGACGCCGTAAAACTTGCGATCTATTTCTTAGATGCTGTTCTATCTGAGTTTATTGATAAAACGGAAGGTAACTATTATCTTCAGGGAGCAAGAAATTTCGCTATGAGACACAGAGCGTTGGGCTTAGGTGTTTTAGGGTATCATTCTTACCTTCAAAAAAATATGATTCCTTTTGAAAGTTTTGAAGCAACACAGTTTAATGCCAGAGCTTTCAGAAGAATTAAGGAACAGGCAGAGCTGGCTTCAAGAGAACTTGCAAATATTTACGGGGAACCGGAACTTCTTAAAGGATACGGGCTGAGAAATACGACCACTATGGCTATTGCTCCTACCACTTCAAGTTCTGCAATTCTGGGGCAGACTTCTCCGGGAATTGAACCTTTTGCTTCCAACTATTTTAAAGCAGGCCTTGCAAAAGGAAACTTTATGCGTAAGAACAAATACCTGGCAAAATTATTGGCTGAAAAAGGACTGGATAATGAAGAAACATGGAGAACAATTATGTTAAATCATGGTTCTGTACAGCACCTGAAAGAATTAACTGACGAAGAGAAAGCAGTATTTAAAACATTTAAAGAAATTTCTCCGATGGAAATTATTTCTCAGGCAGCGCAAAGACAGCAATATATTGATCAGGCTCAGTCCCTGAATCTTCAGATTCCTTCTACCATGCCGGTGAAAGATGTTAACTATTTATACATTGAAGCCTGGAAAAAAGGTGTAAAAACCCTTTATTATCAAAGAAGTTCTTCTGTTTCTAAAGAAATGATGGTAAATTTTGTTACCTGTACAGCTTGTGAAGCATAAGACTCTCAAATAATAAACATTACATATTCACTTCAGCACGCTTTTCCGGCGTGCTTTTTTATTTTATATTTGTTAGAAGAGTTAATCACTAAAAAAATTCAGATATGAAATTCGGACAAGTAGAAGATCCCTCAAAAATAGATTTTACGTTACCAAAAGATCACCCTGCAACCAAAAAGATTTTAAGCCAGAATAAGAAAGGTTTAAAGAATATTTCGATCGGATGTGCCAAATGGAATAAAACCGACCTGAAAGGATTTTACCCGAAGGGAACGAAAGATGAACTGACCTATTATGCTACCCAGTTTAATTCCATCGAGCTGAATGCGACCTTCTATGGTATGCCTACGCCGGACCAGGTACAGACATGGAAAGAGAAAACACCGGAAGATTTTAAATTCTTTCCTAAAATAACGAATTCTGTTTCTCACTTCAGAAGATTAATTGACGTAACAGAGCCTGTTACCCAATTTGCCACTTCCGTAATGCAGTTTGATGAAAAGTTAGGAATGGTATTTCTTCAGCTCCATGATAATTTTAAGCCCAAAGATTACGACAGACTGGAAAAATTTGTCAAAGACTGGCCAAAAGAGGTTCCGTTAGCGATTGAGTTAAGAAATACAGAGTGGTTTACCAATGAAGAAATCCTGGATACGACCTGTGCGCTTTTCGAAGAACACAATATCACCAATATCATTGTAGACACTGCAGGAAGAAGAGATATGCTTCATATGCGGCTTACAACACCTACAGCATTTATCCGCTACGTCGGAGCTAATGCCGAAAGTGATTACGAACGTCTGGATGACTGGCTGGAGCGCCTTGCCAAATGGAAAGATGAGGGCCTGCAGAATCTTTACTTCTTTGTACACCAGAATATTGAAAAAGCGTCACCTCTTCTCTCAGCATATTTCATCAAAAAAATGAATGAAGAGTGGAAAACGGAGTTTCACATCCCTAAAATGGCAACGGAAAGCACAGGAACGTTATTTTAAAAATTGATAAATTTTAATTTTATTCACTATATAGTGTAATAAAGTTCATTGAAATTCACAGTTTTAAGAAAAATAATTCACCGGTTTTCCCTACAAAAAAAATTACATTCAAAGTATTTTTCGTATTGGAATAATTGTTAAATTAGAAAAGATGACAATTAAAAAAAACCAATATGGAAAATGAAATTTGTAAAATAAGTATTTCAACAAACTGGCTGGGAGATGAATACATCTTCTATGAAGACGACAAGATTAAAAGAGTTTACGACAATAATAGCCTAAGCTCTGATGTCACAGAATGGATAGAGCCAAAACAGATCAGTAAACATAATAAAGATAAAATTATTAAGAACTGTCCGGAAGAATTTAAGGAAAGAATAATGATGATTTTAGATTATCCTTAATTATTCGATAAATTCTTATAAAATAAATTAGTCCCGGCTTGCTTCGCAAGCCGGGACTAATTATTATTTCCTATTTCTGATCAATAACATTATATTGAGGAATAAAAGAAGAAAATCCAGTGTAATCCAGATTCCTACTTTTATATTTTCATAATTATAGTCTTCCACCTGTCTTTTTGCCAGATCCGAAAGCTTTACACTCTGATTGATATAATTACGGACTTCAATAATCTGGTCAATATTTTTATTAGGAAGCGAATGTTGTGAAAAGTAAACCAGGTTTTTCTTTCCAAGATATCCAACGATCCAGTATTCATCAGACTTATCCATTTTTAAATATTCGATACGATAATATTCAGGCCGGATTGTTCCGATATGTTTTGTATCAATCACCTTACTTACTTCAGAATCATTGAGTGTGACCACGTAAAAATCCAAGGGTTGCGGAAGCTTGTTGATTACCTGAAGCGCCACAGAGTCTTCTACGATTCCTATCACACTTTTTTTTATAAACCAATAGGTAAAAATAGAAACCGAAAAAACGATGGTAACAATACGGAACAGTTTTGCCCATTCGGCTCCTTTTCCTCTTTTAATTTTAGATAAAAAAAGAGAAATCACCAAAGCCCAGAAAATCGCCAGAACAATGAATACCATATTGCAAAGATACTTATTTTAAAGAGCTTTCTGAAGAAATATCAGCTGACGTTCCACTCTTTATAAAACTGATCAAGAAACTGCAGCATAAAATCATGTCTTTCAGCTGCAATTGCTTTTCCTTTTGGGGTATTCATAAGATCCTTCAGCAGTAATAGCTTTTCGTAGAAATGATTAATGGTAGTTCCGTCAGATTTTTTATATTCTTCTTTCGACATGTTGAGCTTAGGCTCAATTTCCGGATCGTACATCAGATTATTTTTAAAACCTCCGAAATTGAACGTTCTGGCAATACCAATAGCCCCGATCGCATCAATTCTGTCAGCATCCTGTACGATTTTAAGCTCAATAGGAAGATTTTCAGGCGCTTCTGCCCTGTTTTTAAATGAGATATTTTTAATAATGAATAAAACTTTCTCAATGATATCTTCTGAAGCGTGCTGACTTTCCAGAAACTCGCGAGAAACTTTCAGCGCCAACGTTTCGTCACCATTATGAAACTTGGGATCGGCTATATCATGAAGAAGTGCTGCCAATTCTACTACTTCCAGGTTACAATTTTCCGTTTCGGCAATTTTTTTTGAAAGCTTCCATACTCTTTCAATATGATACCAATCATGCCCGGCTTCGGCGCCTTTCAGTTTTTCTTTTACAAATTCTACGGTGTTTTCGATCAGATTCTTCATTTATATCAATTCATTTAAAATAATATTCCAGAGCTTTTTGTTGTAGCTTCTAAAAAAGTTAACGTGCCCTATTTCCCCTTTTTCAGATTCTGAGGTTTTGACTAGCCTGTAAGTCGGTTTGAGATTAGGATAAGTATCATTCAGTAAACTTTTCACACCTTTTTCAGTCAGCCACACATCATCTTCAGCCCTGATGACAAATACTTTCTGTGTTAACGATTTAGAATAATCATCGGTTTTATCCAATAAACCATTCGTTGATTTCCTGTTTAAAATTAAGGTTCTCCAGTCATATGCGCAATTTTTTGGAAGACTTTCTCCCAGTCCAAACCATTGCGCGGGAAAATATCCTAATAATGTTGTGGTTAACGGCTGCACAATTCCGAATCCCAGATAGGCTTCTATCTTTGTCCTGAGTTTTAAGTTTCCGACAAAAGCATTTTGGGTTCCTACAAAAACAAATTCCTCGAATATATGAGAATCTTTATTCATTCCTAAAATTAAAGCTCCCACAGAATGTCCCAGACCAAATTTTTTATAGTCTTTAAAATTTAGCTTAATATAATCTGTGATTGCTTTGAAATCCTCAGATCCCCAGATTCTCATGGACGCTCTGAAGTTTTTCATATTTCGGGGTTTTGAAAGCCCTATCCCGCGATAATCATACGTAATTACAGTGAAACCATTTTCCGCAAAATATTGGGCAAAAGAAAAGTAGATATGCTGTTTTACTCCTGTCGCAGAATTGATAAGCAATAGTTTGTGATTATCATGCTCCGGTAAAAACAAATGAGCTGTAATAGCAGCCTGATCTTCTGTTGTTATTATTAACTTCTCCATAGATAAAGAAAAATCCACTATAAAAGTGGAAATTTTAGTTTGGATATGTGTGCAGTTTCGCACCTTTTGATATGTGACAAATAGTTTATGAAACGAAATCTGACAATCTGGGAAGTCCGGTTTGGGAACCTTTTTTCGCAGAAACCCTTGCAGAAACTTCATTTCCGAACTTTACGCAATCTTCGATATCATTATTGTGGCATAATGCAATAGAAAACCCTACGGTAAAGGCGTCTCCCATTCCCATTTTGTAAATGGTACTGTCTTTCTCATTCCTGCAGTATTTCATCTCTGTTCCGTCGAAATAAACGGTAGAGTTGATATCATCTCTTACAAAAACTTTATTGAAATATTTTTTAAGAATTTCCTCTCTCTGATCTTCGCCGAAAAGAATATGCAGTTCGTTGCTTTTAACTATGATAAAATCAAGATTTTCAACGATTCTTTCTGACAGTTTTTGTGCAGGAGATGCATAAAGCCCTACTTTTTTACCATATTTTTTAGCCTTATCCACCGAAAATTCTACAACATCCATAGAAACTTCAAGCTGAAGAAGAATTAAATCTGCAGTCTGAAAATAGCGGTCCGCGGATTCTACATGTTTCGTGCTTAAATAATTATTGGCAGCGGGTACAACCACGATGGCTGAATTTCCGTGTGAAGTGGTAACATAAGCCGTTCCGCTGGATTCATGATCCGTCTCAAAAACGAAGTCAACATTCACATTTTCACTGATCATATTTCTCATGATCTGTTGTCCCAACGGATCCTGACCAACACAACCCACAAAATGCACACTTGCACCAAGCCTTGCCGCTCCTACAGCCTGGTTAGCTCCTTTTCCGCCAAAAAAGCTTTCGGATTGGCTGGCAATAACTGTCTCGTTACGGCCGGGAACTTTTTCCGTTTCCAGGACAAGATCTATGGATGAACTTCCTATAACGATGATTTTGGGTTGTTCTGATGAAAAATTCATTGCCTTTAATACGTTTAATATTTGTGTTGGTTATGTCAGATTTATATTAGATCTAACTAATTTCAATAAACTCAGTTACGATTTTTACAGGCACTCGGTTTTTATCGTAAGCAATATAGCTTGCATAAAATCCCTCCCCGTATCCTGTTTCAAAGGCAAAAATAGTTCCAGGATGATCTTCTGAGGGTTTTAAAAATGCAAACTGGTCAATTGCTCCTTTTTCATCAAAGAAATATTCATGGAAAAATTCTTCGTAGATGCCCATAAAGTCTGCACCTTTGCTGTGATATAGTCTTTGCTCCAGTGCATTAAGATTATTTTGGGTATCAGCATCCATAAAACAACCCATACCACTTTCTACCGGATATCCGAAAACTTCACCTTCGGCCAGATCGCTGATATCCTGACCTTCTGTGGTAGCGAGATTCCATTCGGTAATATCGGCCTGGCTGAAAATGATTTCGGCATATGCTACGCAATTGCTTTCTCTTTCCTTATGCAGCAAAACGGAAAAATCTCCCTTTGGAAATACCGTTGTAAAGGGTTTCATGTCATTTGTAATCAAAGGATCACAGGCAACAAGATGACCGCTTGAAAGGTATATCTTTCCTACTTCGAAACTTTCCAGCAAAGGACTTTCCACGAAGTTTTTAGAAAATAGTTTTTGTATGTTTTCTATGTGTGTCATGTTATATTTAGGCTAAGATTAAGGTTCAGGCTAAGCTTGAGACTCAACCTTAACCTAAACCTTTTATTATAAACTTTTCAGCTTTTCTTCTAAAATTGCAATCTTATCGAGAGCATCTTTTTGTTTTTTGCGCTCAACCTCAACGATTTCCGGTTTGGCATTGGCAACAAACTTCTCGTTGGAGAGCTTTTTGTCTACAGAAATCAGGAACCCTTTTAAGTATTTCAGTTCTTCTTCTGTTTTCGCTTTTTCTTCTCCTAAATCTAAGTTTTCACTTAAAGGAATGGATACTTCTGTTGCACCCACCAGGAAGGTAAAGCTTGGCTTATCGGTCTTCGTTCCGAAATGAATTTCTGAAACATTCGCTAATTTCTTAATAACAGATTCGTTTGCAAACGCTGAAGCATTGGTATAAATTTCGACAGCTTCTCTTGGCGAAATTCCTTTTGTCTGGCGGTAATTTCTTACTCCCGAAATCAGTTCTGCCGCTGTTTCAAAATTATTAATAATCTCTTCATTAAATGCTCCTGCTTTTTTCTGCTGGGCAATAACCAAAGCGTGATCAGCATCTCTTTCAGAAATCGTCTGCCATAATTCTTCCGTCAAGAAAGGCATGAAAGGATGGAGTAATTTCATTAATTCTTCAAAGAAATAAATAGTCTGAGTATACACTTCTTTCGAAATTCCTTCTCCGTAATTAGGTTTGATGGCTTCAAGGTACCAGCCGCAGAAATCGTCCCAGATCAGTTTATAAATCAAATGTAAAGCATCAGAAATTCTGAACTTTTCAAACTGGTCATCAATTTCAGCAATGGTTTTATGCATTTTATTTTCAAACCATTCGATGGTCTGTGTTTCTGTTGAGTTAGCCGGCTTGTCTTCATGATTCCACATATTGATCAGACGGAAGGCATTCCAGATTTTAGTCATGAAGTTTCTTCCCTGAAGCATTAAATCTTCATCAAAAAGGAGGTCGTTTCCTGCTGCTGAACTTAATAAAATTCCTACACGAACTCCGTCTGCTCCATATTTGTCCATCAGTTCCAGCGGATCGGGTGAATTTCCTAAAGACTTAGACATCTTTCGTCTCTGCTTATCTCTTACAATTCCTGTGAAATAAACATTTTTGAACGGAACTTCTTTTCTGTATTCCAGTCCGGCCATAATCATTCTGGCTACCCAGAAGAAAATAATATCAGGACCTGTTACCAAATCTGAAGTAGGATAATAGTAATTAATATCTTTATTTTCAGGATCAATTAATCCGTCGAAAACCGACATCGGCCACAACCATGATGAGAACCAAGTGTCTAAAGCATCTTCGTCTTGTCTTAAATCCTCAATATCAGCTATAATTCCTTTTTGTTCTTCTAATATTACAAGAGCTTGATATTTATCTTCCGCAACGACGAAATCATTTTCTCCGTCTCCATAATAGAACGCAGGGATCTGCTGTCCCCACCAAAGCTGACGGGAAATATTCCAGTCACGGATGTTTTCCATCCAATGTTTGTAGGTATTCTTAAACTTTTCAGGATAAAATTTAACCTCATCATCCATTACAACATCCAGCGCAGGTTTTGCAATTTCAGACATTTTAAGGAACCATTGAACGGAAACTTTAGGTTCGATAACCGCACCTGTTCTTTCCGAAGTTCCCACTTTATTTACATAATCTTCTGCTTTCAGTAAAAGATCTTTTTCTTCCAGTTCTTTGGCAATCTGCTTTCTTACCTCGAATCTGTTTTTCCCGGCATAATGTAACCCGTACTCATTCAGATTTCCGTCATCATCCAAAGCATCTATCATTTGCAGGTTGTGCTTCTGCCCGATTTCGTAGTCATTGATATCGTGTGCCGGCGTAATTTTCAAAGCGCCTGTTCCGAATTCGATATCAACATATTCGTCCTCAATGATGGGAATTACCCTGTTTACGATCGGTACAATAACTTTTTTGCCTTTTAAATGAGCATATCTCTCATCATTAGGATTGATACAAACCGCTGTATCCCCGAAAATAGTTTCAGGACGCGTGGTAGCTACTGACAAATATTCTTCGGTATCTGAACCCGCCGGAGATTCAATTTTATATTTCAGGAAATATAACTTTCCGTTTTGTTCTTTAAAAATTACTTCTTCGTCGGAAATATTAGTTTTCGCTTCCGGATCCCAGTTTACCATTCTGTATCCACGATAGATCAGCCCTTTGTTGTATAAATCAACAAATGATTTGATAACCTGTTGAGAAAGTTTGGGTTCCATCGTAAAACGGGTTCTTTCCCAATCGCATGAACATCCAAGCTTTTTGAGCTGTTCAAGAATAGTTCCTCCATATTTGTCGGTCCATTCCCAGGCGTGTTTTAGGAATTCTTCTCTTGTAATATCAGATTTATTGACTCCTTCGGATTTCAGTTTAGCAACAACTTTGGCTTCCGTAGCAATGGAAGCGTGATCTGTTCCCGGAACCCAGCAGGCATTGAACCCCTGCATTCTTGCACGGCGGACCAGAACATCCTGAATGGTATTGTTCAGCATGTGCCCCATGTGCAAAATCCCCGTCACATTCGGCGGAGGGATCACAACAGTGTAAGGCGGCTTTTCATTTGGTTCTGAATGGAAGTAATTGTTTTCCAACCAGTAATTGTACCACTTTTGTTCTGTTTCCTGTGGATTGTACTTTTCTGAAATCTGCATAAATTCTATTACTTTAATTTACAATTTGCAAAAATAGTCTAAAGAAAAAAAATTTTAAGTATGAATTAAAATAATTTTTAACTTTGTTTCTCAAAATTTATCTAACAACATATTTAATATTCAAGAATATGAAAAAATTAATCGCAGGAATTGCATTGTTCGGAACTTTCGCTCTTGCATCTGCACAAACGATCACGTTTGATAAAACAACTTTTGATTACGGTACAATCAAGCCAAGTTCAGACGGCATAAGATTTTTTACAGTAACCAACACCGGTGATAAGCCTCTTATCCTGTCAAACGTAAAGGCATCTTGTGGATGTACAACCCCTGAATTCAGCCAAGATCCTATTATGCCCGGGAAATCTGCTAAAATCAAAGTTGGATACAACACTGCCATCAACGGTGGTTTCAACAAAATGATCGAAGTATTTTCCAATGATCCTGCAAACAGCAGAAGCGTAATCTACATCAAAGGAAACGTAGATCCAAACGCTCCGGATCCAAAACCTTTAACTCCTGCTGAATTGAAGGCTAAAGCTAAGGAAGAGAAAAAAGCTGCAAAACTTGCTAAAAAAGCAGCTGCTGCAAAGTAATCTCTACTCAAAAAATAGAAAAACCGTCTCAGTGAGGCGGTTTTTTTATTATATTTAGGTAAGGTTTGGCTGAAATTTAGATGAGTTAATGTTTAATGTTTAATGTTTAATGTTTAATGTTTAATGTTTAATGTTTAATGTTTAATGTTTAATGTAATCTTTTATCTTTTATCTTTTATCTTTTATCTTTTATCTTTTAATAACAAATAAAATATGGACACCAATTTCTCAGATGATTTTTTAGTAAAGGGAAAATTTTCAATTAAAAAAGCTCTTACCCAATTTAAGGGGAAACTTACCAAAGAAGAGGGCGAGCAATTGCTTATCCTTGAAAAGATAAAACTCCGTGAGCTGCAGGAAAAACTGTATTCTGACGGCAGTCAATCTATTCTGGTTGTTTTGCAGGCTATGGATGCAGCAGGAAAAGACAGCCTTATAGAGCACGTTTTCGGAGGGGTTAACCCGCAGGGATGCAATGTTACCAGTTTTAAAACGCCGAACCCGAAAGAATATGCTCATGATTTCTTATGGAGGCATTATATCGCACTTCCTCCCAAAGGTATGATCGGAATTTTTAACCGCTCTCATTACGAAAGCGTACTGGTATGTAAGGTACATCCTGAATATAACCTGAACGAAAAAACGTGGAAATCTGTAAAGGATTTTGATGATAAGTTTTGGAAAAACCGGTATGAAAGCATTAGAAATTTCGAGAAACATCTTACTGATAACGGAACTACAATCGTAAAAATATTCTTACATGTCTCTAAAGATGAGCAGAAGAAAAGGCTTTTAGACAGAATTAACGAACAGGAAAAAAACTGGAAGTTTTCGGCGGCCGATCTTCCTGAACGAGCGTTATTCAGCAAATATATGGCATGTTATGAGGAAGCCATTAATGAAACTTCAAAGGATTATGCTCCTTGGTATGTAATTCCGGCAGATGACAAATGGTTCGCAAGAGTTGCAGCCATACAGATTATTATTGACACTCTGGAAAAAATGAATCTGCAATATCCTACATTATCTGATGATGACCGCGCAGAATTGGAGAAGGCGAAAAAGCAACTTGAAAGTGAATAATTCGGAAAGGAAGATGAAAGCCTGAATATGATGTTAAAAATATTTACGTTTCAATTTCCAGCTTTGCTACAAACTTAAAAACCACGAGAAAATCTGTAAGCCGGATTTTGTTCTTCCGAAGAAGTGCCTGTTATTTATCTGCGTCTTACATTGCTGCAGGACTTTAGCTGATTACCCCTCGGCTTTCAGAGCGAGCAACTCCTATTTTCATTACTGAAAAGAACCGATATACTTATCATTGCACCACAAAGAGTTTACCTGATTTCACTACAGCCGAACTGTACATCCTTTCTGTTGCACTTGTCCTACCCTCACGGGTGACGGATGTTATCCGCTTTGCTGCTCTATGGTGTCCGGACTTTCCTACCTCCCGAAAACGGGAAATCAACAAGCCGACTTTCTCGTGGCTGCAAAGATACGATTAAATGTAACAATTCAGCAATGCACCAACATAACAATGGAAAATTACGCTGACTTTAATAATTGCTAGATTGTTAAATTATTACATGCTTAAATTGATATTTTCTTTATCTTCGTGCTACAAAAATTACACATCCACATTGGCTTCAAAGGAAAAAGAATTTGCGCAGCTTATCAAGGATAATCAGGGTTTGATTATCAAAGTTTCGCGTTTATATACCAATTCTTTGGAGGACGAGGAAGATCTTTTTCAGGAAATTGTGTTACAATTATGGAGAAGTTATGACTCATTTAAGGGAAATTCTAAAATTTCTACATGGATGTATCGTGTGGCCCTTAACACGGCCATTACCCTCTTCAGGAAAAAAGCCAAAAGTTTACCCACCAATGAACTGGACATCAATCATGCCGATTTTATTGAAGATGATGATGAAAAGCAACAGCAGGTATCACTTTTGTACACTGTAATAAAAACGCTTCCCAATGTGGAAAGAGCGATTGTAATGATGTATCTGGATGATTTGCCTTACAAGGATATTGCAGAAAACCTCGGGATCACCGAAGTTAATGCGCGTGTGAAAATGAACAGATTAAAGAAAACCCTTAAAGAAAAGATGGAAAAATATGCCTGAATTTGATTTAGACAGCTTTAAGAAGACGTGGCAGGAACAACCTGTTCAGAAGAAATACGACGACAATGAAATCCTTAAGATGCTCAACAGAAAATCACGAAATTATGTGAAATATATTTTCTGGATCAGTGTAGCGGAATTTTTGTTATTCTCTGTAATGGGGATCTTTTATTTCTTTCAGAGTGAAGAAGACAATGGGTTTCTCAACATCCTGGAAAAGCTGGGCGCACAGAAAACACCTCAAATTGAAAGCAGCTTCGATAACATTTACTGGATACTGAAGGTGTTGAGCATTATTGTAACAGCATATTTTGTATTTAAATTTTATCAGAATTACCGTAAAATAAGAATTGAGGAAAATCTTAAAGGATTGATAACAAGAATTATTACATTCAAGAAAACTGTCAATGCCTTTATTTTGATCAGTATTCTCCTGTTGGTAGCTTTTACCTCAATCTTTACCATCTTTATATTTTACTCTTTAAACGCCCAGAATGTAGAGCCTAAAAGTTCTGAGATGACCATATTTGTAGTCGGGGTCATTGTGACCACAGCATTTTCAGTATTGCTGATCTGGCTTTACTACAGGCTGGTTTATGGAATAATCATGAGTAAACTTGATAAAAATCTTAAGCAGCTTAGAGAAATTGATTCTCAGGAAATTTAATATTTCTAATAAACTAAATATCATAAAAAAGCACTTCATGTTGAAGTGCTTTTTATTTTAAAGTTCTTTTCTTAATCTTGCAACCGGAATATTGAGCTGTTCGCGGTATTTGGCGATTGTTCTTCTGGCAATATTGTACCCCTGTTCTTTCAGGATCATTACCAGCGCATCGTCGGTTAGTGGCTTCCTTTTATTCTCTTTGCTGATGACTTCCTGAAGATGGGTCTTAATTTCTTTTGTGGAAACTTCCTCCCCGTCATCATTGGTAAGACTGTCTGAAAAAAGGTCTTTGAGATAGATAATTCCGTTGGGGGTATCGGCATATTTGCTCTTTACCACTCTTGAAATGGTAGAAATATCAAATCCTGTAATATCGGCAATATCTTTCAGAATCATCGGTTTTAACGATTTTTCATCTCCCGTGATAAAATAGTCTTTCTGAAATTTTACAATTGCAGTAATCGTCTGCAATAAGGTATTCTGACGTTGATTAATCGCATCAATATACCATTTGGCAGCGTCAAGCTTTTGTTTGATAAATAATGCAGCCTGCTTATGTTCAGACGAATTTTTATCGTGAGAATACGTTGTTAAAATATCTTTATATTCCTCAGAAACCCTTAACGTAGGAGCATTTTTACTGTTCAGCATCGGAAGTACCTGTCCGTCTTTTACCTGTATTACAAAATCCGGAATAATCTCCTGATTGATGGTAATGGTCTGAGTATCAAAATTTCCTCCTACTTTTGGAGATAATTTGGAAATCTCATCCAACGCATCTCTCAGATCTTCCTCCTCAATATCATATTTCTGAATAATCTTGTTATAATGTTTGTTGGTAAGCGCATCAAACTGGTACCTCAAAATATTGGCAGCCAGAGAAACCGCTTTATCAGAACTTACTTTCTTTTCGATCTGCAAAAGAAGACATTCCTGAAGTCCTCTCGCTCCTACACCTGGCGGATCGAGCTTTTGGATGTAATTCTCAAGGATATCATCTACTCTTTCCTTAGTGGTATAAATACCCTGTGAAAAAGCGAGGTCATCAACAATTGATTTTATTTCCCTTCTGAGGTAGCCATCTGTATCTAAGTTTCCGATGAGATATTCTGCAATTTTTTCATCCTCTTCGCTTATGTTCACAAGATGGATCTGCTCCAGAAGATAATCGTAAAGAGACTGCCCTTCGGTTAAAAGGCTTTCATTATCAAATTCTTCGTCGTCAGGGGAATAATTACTGGATGCTGTTTTATAGTTTGGCTCGTCATCATAAAGATATTGGTCTACATCAAAATCCGTTTCAATGCTTTCCGTACCCTCACTTTCATAAGAGTCTTCCAGAGACGAGAAATCATCCTCTTTAGATTCTTCTTTTACAATTTCCAATGCAGGATTTTCTTCCAATTCTCTTTCAAGTTCCTCTTCAAATTCCAGAGTGTGAAGCTGGATCAGCTTCATCAACTGAATCTGCTGAGGCGCCAACTTTTGTCCTAATTTGAGTTGTAAGTGTTGTTTAAGCATATTACTAGATGGTGTTTTAACATAACATATTGCACGAATTTAGTGAAATATTCTGACAAAAATAAATTTTAGCACGATTTTTGCAGTAGTTACAGTATAATAAGCTATTTAAAATAAACAGAAAAGCCCTGACCAATGGTTGTCAGGGCTTTTTATTATTTATATTTCCAATTTATCAGTTTCTCATGTTGTCCCAAAAAGCGAGAATTTCAACTGAATTTTTATTAACTCTGTAATAAAGAGAAAAATTTTTATCAATTAAGGCATATCTTACTCCTTCAATTTCTGATAATGAACCTATACCTGGATTTTCAGAAATAAGTTTTTCAGCTTTCTCAATTTCTCTTCTTAATTTTTTGGAATATTTTTCAGATGAATTATGTTTATTCCAATAGATTAAAGTATCAGCAAAAGAAAATAAAGCTTTTCTGGTCCACTTTACTTGAAACACTGGTCCAAAATTTCTTTAGTTTCGACATCAGTAAGAAAGTCGCCTTTATCAGCCTGATCAATACCTTCTAAAATCTGCTTTCTCTGCCATTCAGTTAGGCTTTCTTCCTTATTGATTTCAAAATCAATTTTTAACTCCTGTAAAAGTGCTTTTAATAAATTGATCTGATTTTCATTATCCGTATGTATTGTGATCGTGTTCATTTCCAAAATTTTAGTAAAGTTAATAAAAAAATCCTTCCGTTTTAAACAGAAGGATTTCGGTATTTTTAAAATAATTTTTTAGAATTCTGCGTTTTTCGGTGTTCTAGGGAAAGGGATTACGTCTCTGATATTCGTCATTCCCGTTACGAAAAGAACCAGCCTTTCTAATCCTAATCCAAAACCGGCGTGCGGAACAGACCCGAATTTTCTGGTGTCTAAATACCACCAAAGTTCATGCTCATCCACATGCATTTCTGCCATTTTCTGCTTTAACACATCCAAGCGTGCTTCTCTTTCAGAACCTCCGATGATTTCACCGATTCCCGGGAAAAGAACATCCATTGCCGCAACGGTTTTCCCGTCTTCATTAAGCTTCATGTAGAATGCTTTGATCTCTTTCGGATAATCAAACAGAACTACGGGACTTTCGAAGTGTTTTTCAACCAAATATCTTTCGTGCTCCGACTGAAGATCAGTCCCCCATTTTTCAACAGGATATACAAATTTGCCTTTTTTATTTTCTTTAGAGTTTAATAAAATCTCAATTGCTTCCGTGTAAGAAACTCTCTTGAAACGTTTGGAAACTACATTTTCAAGTTTTTCGATAAGACCTTCTTTCGCTCTTTCTTTCTCCGGCTTTGATTTTTGTTCTTCTTCAAAACGTTTGTCCAGGAATTCAAGATCGTCTTTACAGTTATCCAAAACATACTGTATCACATATTTCAGGAAATCTTCCGCAAGGTCAATATTATCTTCCAAGTTGTTGAAAGCGACTTCCGGTTCAATCATCCAGAATTCCGCCAGGTGTCTTGTCGTATTTGAATTTTCTGCACGGAACGTAGGACCGAATGTATAAATTCTTCCCAATCCCATTGCTGCCGTTTCCCCTTCAAGCTGTCCGGAAACCGTTAGGTTGGTCTTTTTCCCGAAGAAATCCTGTGCAAAATCAATGTCTCCCTGTTCATCTCTCGGGATATTGTTTAAATCAAAGTTGGTAACTCCAAACATCTCTCCCGCTCCTTCCGCATCTGCACCGGTAATTACAGGTGTATTGATATAAAAGAACTGATTCTGGTTGAAGAATGAATGGATCGCAAAACTTACGGCGTGACGCACTCTGAAGACCGCTCCGAATAAATTGGTTCTGAATCTTAAGTGAGCCTGCTCTCTTAATGTTTCCAGCGAATGTTTTTTAGGCTGAAGGATGGTTTTGTCTCTCTCCTCCGTAAAATTATCTCCTAAAATGGTAATTTTCTTCGCGAGGATTTCTACGGCCTGTCCTGCACCCTGGCTTTCTACCACTTCACCAACAATTTTAAGGGAAGCTGCCGTACTGATTTTAGAAATAATTTCTTCGTCGAAATTTTCGAAATCAACAACAATCTGCAAATTATTAATCGTAGAACCATCATTAAGCGCAATGAAACGATTGGCACGGAATGTTCTTACCCAGCCGTAAACCGTAATGTCATGATGTAATACTTTCTTGTAATCCTCCAGGATTTCCTTAATTGTCTGCTTTTTCATTTGTTGATTAAAATTTTTGTGTAAAAATTAATGAGTGCAAAGTTACAAAAAACAGAGCAATATAAAGATTGCTCCGTTTTAATTAAATCATTTATCAATTATTTAAGGTAAACATGTTGGGATGATTATCAATTGAACAATACCGACTTTCTCCTCTTTTTTCCTTTTCTGATTTTCCATGCGTGGTAAGAACTCGGAACATCATATTGCCATTTCGGAAGAATCAGAATAATGAGAATGACATCAATATGAGCGATAAACCCGAGGCCAACCGTCAGATAAAATGCCCACCCTGCCTGCTGGAAGCCAATGAGATAGGTAAAAGTAATCAGCAGGCTCATTCCCCACATTTTTGACAGAAAGGCGTGGGTACAGGTTTCTTTTCCGAATTTCACCCAGCTTACGATATAACATAAAGCCTCCATTCCCAGAATTATAACGACGCCAATCCATTCATCTTTTATTAAATCAGGATTTAAAAAGTATGCTGCGAATCCCAAAGAAAGCCAGAAAACCATATCGGTCTGACTGTCCAGTCTCCTTAATTTTTCAGAAGAAACTCCTGTTTTCCGGGCAATTATTCCATCGAAAATATCCGTTAATAATCCAAAGTACATCAATATTAAAATTAAAAATCTGGATTTTTCACCAATAAAATAAGATAAGGAAAGAATGACAGGCGCAAGAATAAACCGTAAAGAGATTAAAATATAAGGCAGTGTTTTCATAATAGTTTATTGATTTTTAAAATTATACTTCAAAAATATTGGTGAAAAGCAATGGAATAAATGCGGAAAAAAATTAAAATAAATTTCTAAATTTGTGAAAATCGCAAAATATGCATCAGGAACGTTTGCTTAAAGAGATCCGGAAAAAAATCGGTGACAACTCGTTGAATGACGAAATTGCCAATATTCTCAATATCAGCTACGATGCCGCGCACCGAAGAAGTTCCCTGAAAGCAAAATTCAGTTTTGAAGAAGCTCTGGAACTAGCGAAATATTTCCAGATTTCTTTGGATCAGTTTCAGATTTCCGATCATCAGATTGTTGCAAGAAAAACTTCAGCTGTAACCAAAACCGAAGACCTGGAATCTTTTTTCAGGAATAACCTCAAGGTTTTTGAAAATCTTCCGCTCAGTAATGAAATGACCATTTATTACTCCGCGAAAGACATTCCTTTCTTTTACACCCTTTCAGATACGCTGCTTTCCCGTTTTAAGGTTTATGTCTGGATGAATCTTCTTAATGCCCAACAGGTCTTTATCCCTTTCTTAGAATTTTCTCCTCCTAATTTTGAATTGAACACCAAAGAATTAAGAAAAATATATGAAGAACAGAACGTGGTTGAATTGTGGAATGACATGACTGCCGCCAGTGTTTTACAGCAAATTGTATATTATCACGAAACGGGTCTTTTGAAAAAAAATGAAGCCGGAATTATCCTGAAGGAACTGGAGGAATTAATAGAATATATTGAAAAGAAAACCGAGAACAACCCGAAATTCCATTTGTATGAAAATGAACTGATGCATCTCTCCAATGATATATTTTTCCATCATCCCCAACAGTCTCTTTTTGCCATTCCCACCAATATGTTCGGGTATTTATTGATTAATGACGAAAAGACCTGCAAAGAAACACAGAACTATTTTGAGCATCAGATTAAAAACTCAAAGTCGCTCAATACTTCCGGTAATCGTGACCGGAAAATATTCTTCAATAAAATGTATGAACAAATTGAAAATGTAAATAGAAAAATGAATGGGTGAATAATATAAATGAATTTTCTTCAGAGGAAAAAGTTATTCATCTTTTTTGGAAGGAACCAGAAAAACATCGATAAGGCCTTCAGGAAGGTGCATTTTGATGAATCTTTCATCTCTGTTCACTTCAAGAATCCAGTCTTTGATGATAGGAATTACCACTTCTTTGCCGTCAAGATTGGTAATAAAGTAGGTTTGCGCGGTCTGATCATTTACAGATCGTATCACGCCGCAGTCGTTATCATTTTCATCAAGGATATTGTACCCGATGATCTCATGATAGTAAAACTGTTTACCGGAAAGCTTTGGCAGGGTTGAAAGAGGCAAATAGACATTTTTGCCTAACGACTGGTCTACCAGCGCTTCCGAAGAATTTTTGAAAGAAATATTCAGTGCATCAGATTTGCTCCATGCTGTTCTTTCAATAAAAAAAGGAACCAATAATCCGTTGATTTCAACGAATATTGATTCCAATTTATTGTAAAGCTCGGGTTGGTCGGTATCCAGTTTAAGGATAACATTTCCCGCAAGTCCGTGTCTGCGTGTGATTTTTCCTAATAAATAGCAATCTTCTTTACGCATACGGGGCTTTTTTTACGCTTCAGTGTTTTCTTCTGTAGATTCAGCAGCAGCTTCTCCTTCTGTAGTTTCTTCAGCAGGTGCATTAGCAGCTTCTTCAGCAGCTTTAGCATCGGCATCAGCTTGTGCAGCAGCAGCAATTCTTGCTTCGTTTACTTTAGCTTCTGCGTCCAAAGCAGCTTTTTTGGCATCAGCCTGTGCTTTAGATAATCCTTCAACTTTACCTTGTACTTTAGCGTCTTTTGCTTCTACCCAAGCGTTGAATCTTTTTTCAGCTTCAGCCTCATCAAAAGCTCCTTTAGCAACACCACCTTGTAAGTGTTTTTTGTAAAGGGCACCTTTGTAAGAAAGAATAGCTCTTGCCGTATCAGTTGGCTGAGCACCGTTGTTTAACCACTTTACAGCAGAATCAACATTTAAATCGATTGTTGCAGGGTTAGTAATTGGGTTGTAAGTTCCTAACTTCTCGATGAATTTACCATCTCTTCTAGCTCTGGAATCTGCAACCACGATGTGGAAAAAAGGTTTTCCTTTTTTACCGTGTCTTTGTAATCTGATTTTTACTGACATAATGTTTGAATTTTAAGGGAACTCGTCCCAGTTAAATATTTTAAGAGTGCAAAGATAACAAAAAAGTTTGAAGTAAAAAGAGCTGTGTAAAAAGTTTTATCAATTCAGGCAATTTTCAGGAGCCGGGAACCTGCTCTCGCTACTCGCTTTTTTAGGTTTGGGGGGGGGGGGAGCC